>Ga0315339_1000287_pt1 | contig 73226 bp, 85 predicted proteins | sample ASW17metaG_FD_204514 | JGI IMG/M metagenome (GOLD analysis project Ga0315339, IMG submission 204514) | Ammonia-oxidizing marine archaeal communities from Pacific Ocean, United States - ASW #17 | ecosystem: Environmental > Aquatic > Marine > Oceanic | place: USA: California | collected 2016-12-05 | reverse complement strand
GCTTGTTCGAATTGAGTTAAAACTCTGTATACCGTTGCAAGCCCTACATCCTCCCCAGCTTCTAAAAGTTTCTTATAAATATCTTCTGCACTAAGATGCATCTCCTTTTTATCTTCTAACAATTCCAAGATTCTCAATCTTGGCAATGTAACCTTTAGTCCAGCTTTTTTTAAATCTGATTCTTCGTTCAACTTAACCTCCAGAAAAATTATTTAGTAGAATAAATCTTATAACGTTATCATGTTCATTACCATGCAATATTTTTTTAAGGTATTTTTGACATTTATCATAACTATCAGCATTTATAGCTGTAGCTTACCTAAAACCTATGAAGTCGTTATACGTCAGGGAAATATAATTGAGGCAGAAATGGTAGAAAAACTTGAGGTAGGCATGACAGAGTCTCAAGTTAGATTTGTTTTAGGATCTCCTCTCGTAAGAGATACCTTTGAATCAGATATTTGGATCTATCAAAGTAGGGTATCTCAAGGTGAAAAAATTTATGGGGAAAGTGAACTCATACTATATTTTAAAAAAGGCAAATTATTAAGTTGGGTAGGTGACTTCCTTAAAGAAGAAATAGATAGCTAAACTTAAAAGAAATAACCAATAAAAACTAGAGTTACTAGCAAAGGAGCAATATACCTTAAAATAAATTTCCAGGCTTGAAATCCAAAATTATCTGTTATTCCTATCTCATCCATTACATGCTCTTTCTTCATAATCCATCCAACAAAAATAGCAATAAATATACCTCCCAACGGCAGCATTATTTGATTTGTTAGAAAATCAGTAAAATCAAAAAAACTCAATCCTAAAATGTGGAACTCTGACATAAGATTAAAAGACAAAGCACTGAATATGCCTAAAGTCCATGCAAAGCTTCCAAGCAAGATAGCTGCACTAAGTCTCTTCATTTTCCAAGATTCTACGAACCAAGCAACGCTCGGTTCTAAAAGAGAAATTGATGAACTTAAAGCAGCTATGCTAAGGAGAATAAAAAATATAATTCCGAATAAAGACCCCATAGGCATAGAGCTAAAGGCCAAAGGAAGAGTTTGAAACACTAAACCGGGTCCTCCAGAAGGTGACAAGTCATTTGAAAACACTATAGGAAATATTGCTATTCCAGCTAAAAGTGCAACTAGTGTGTCTAAAGCAGCTACAGAAAACGCTGTATAAACAATAGATTGGTTTGAAGGCATATAAGCTCCATAAGCCATAATAGCACCCATTCCTAAACTTAAAGTAAAAAAAGCTTGGCCTAAAGCTGCTAGTACGACTGACCCGTTTATCTTTGTAAAATCTGGTTGAAAAAGATAAGTCAGACCCTGATAAAAAGCTCCTGATTGCATTGAATAAAGACAGAGAATAACTAGAAGAATAAATAAAAGTGGCATTAATTTACTTATCCAAACCTCCAGTCCTTTTATAACTCCTTTTGCTACTATTGCAATTGTAAGAATAGAAAAAATAGTATGCCAAAAAATAAGTTTCAATGGATCAGCAAGAAAGATTTCCCAAGCATTAAAAGCTGATTCAGAATCTTTATAATCAAATCCACTAAATATATAAGCAATAGCCCAACCAGCAGCAACACCATAAAAAGATAAAATTAAAAGCCCAGACAGAGCACCTGCCACCCCTAATAACGTCCAAGATGATCTAGCATCAGATGCTAAAGATAATCTTTTCATTGTGTTAACAGGACTACTTCTTCCTCGCCTACCTATCGTTATCTCAGCAATCATGATAGGGATTCCGATAAAACAAATACAAGCCAAATAAACAAGAACAAAAGCTCCACCTCCATTATCACCAGCCATATATGGAAATTTCCATATATTACCAAGACCAACTGCTGAACCTGTGGCAGCTAAAATGAAAGTCCATCTGCCTTTCCAAGTTCCATGTATTGATTCATTATTATTATTCATTTCCATCTTTATTAGATTAAATAGGGTTTTGTATAAGGATTACATAAAAAAGCAATCATGAAAATAAAACAAATACATAATAAAAGATTTAAATCTTTAATAATCCTAAAGTCAAAAGAATATAAATCTAATTGATACACCTCTCTTTTTATATGTAAAAAAGAAGAAACGCATAAAAAACAGACTAAACTTAAAATCAAAAGTTCTAAAAGCCCCAATACGACACCTGAAACAAAAAAAGAAATCTGAAAAACTGGAATACTTACAATTTTAAGTTCTCCCTCAGAAAAATAGAACCAATATAAAAAAATAAAAGAAGCTAAAACTAAAGATGCATAATAGAAAAAAAAAGAACTTAAAGTTATACCAAGGTTATCTGTGCTAAACCAAACTGAAGAGGTTAGAATAATTAAAGGACTAAATGCTATATATAGAAAAGTCTTGATATATCGGTTTAAAATTTTCAATTTAATGTCTGTTTATAGAAAATAAAATCTTGAGCATATACTATTAGCAGATGAATAAAAGAAAAAGTAAATCTCCTAATAATATTGCTGAAAATAGAAGAGCTAGATTTGACTTTGAACTTACAGAAAAATACGAAGCCGGTATTTCCTTAGAAGGATGGGAAGCTAAAAGTATTAGAGATGGTAAAGCACAAATTTCTGAATCTTATGTACTTCTTAAAAATGGAGAGGCTTGGCTCATAGGGTGCTACATAAGTCCATTAACTAATAGCCATCAAGAAAATGACCCTATCAGATCCAGAAAATTACTCCTCAATAAAAAAGAACTAGTTGATATTTATAAAGCTACACAACAAAAAGGGCAAACTTGCATCCCCACTAAACTCTTTTGGAAAAATAGCCTAGTAAAATGTGAAATAGCTCTTGCAACAGGAAAGAAGAACCACGACAAGAGATATGCCATTAAAACTAGGGATTGGGATAGGCAAAAAGCTAGAGAGCTAAGAAGTAGAACCAAATAACAAATTTTTTAGCTAGAGTTAAAAAATTAAATAATCTATAAATATCTTTCCTTTGTTAAGTTTTTATGAGTTATCTGTATAATCCGAAAATACATTAGGGGGCGAACTGGCTTCGACAGCAGATATAAACCCTCAAGTGCATGTCGAGAAGGTAGTAATTCTCGTTAATACTCTACTACAAACATGTTAGTTGGCGAAAACGCAGACTACGCTTTAGCCGCTTAATTGGCTAACTGTCCTTACCTGGTGTCCGTGCCATTGTATTGACAGTCGACTTCACGGATTGCTGAAACTACTCTTCTCATTAGTAATTTCTTAAGAATAAATTGAGATCGTCTTTATAATCCTGCTCATCGGGTCTTTTAAGATTAAATTAATAGATGAAACTAAGCATGTAGATCTTGTGGCAGAGTACTGATGGACGCGGGTTCAATTCCCGCCGCCTCCACCAATATATTTATTGAAGATAAATACTAGAGTTCTTTCTGCTCATAAATATTTTGCATCTCTTCTTCGAATACAAGAGTCTGAATATCTTTCATCCTATCTACATAGAGAAATCCAAAAAGATGATCTAGTTCATGTTGAAACACTGTAGCTTGAAAATCTTCAACTTCTATTGAACACTCTAAAGAGTCTTCATTTTTGTAATCAACTCTAATTTTTCTTGGTCTTTCAACAAAACCTCTTAGGCCAGGGATACTCAAACAGCCCTCCCAAAACCCTTGAAGCGTTTTATCTATATAAGAAATCACCGGGTTAAATAAAATAAATTCTTCAGATTCTTCAGATTCAGGATATCTTTCAGAATCTTCTGGAATTTTGATAATGACCAACTGCTTTAGAACTCCTATTTGAGGAGCAGCTAATCCAATGCCTCCAGAATATTCTAAAGTATCCCTCATATCTTCAACTAAATACTTTAAATTATCTGTTTTTATCTCTTCTAAAGGAACAAGATCAGCTTCTTGCCTAAGTAATGGATTACCCATTTTTAAAATTTCTTTAATGGCCATAAGTAATAAAATTATTAATTTAAATACCGAATAAAAATGCTAAAAATACAAGGAGCAAAAAGAAACACGTAGTTAATATTATTCCAAATAAAATCAGAAAAACTTTTCTCATTTAACTTAAATCTTCGGATTTAGAACCTACGGTTATTAATTTATGCTTAATTATTTTCCACTTTCTTGACTCTTTAACCATGTCTGATTCATACACGGCCCATAAACAAAACATAGCTCCTTCTGGTTTTTTTAAATAATGACGTGCTTGAACATCTGTTCTAACTTTAGCCAGCTTACCAGAGATTTCAATTAATGGATTTCCTAATAAATGTTGGGTAGCTGAATATTTACTTATTGCTTCTTTTACATAACTTACCCATGCATCTACTCCTTTAATTATTCTTGGGCTGCCATCATCATTATTACCTCCAAATCCATGTAACTCTACTTTGTCAACAAAACAACTAGAATACAAATCAAAATTTAAAGTATCAATTCCTGCTGCATATTTAGTCATTACACCAATAATTTCGACTTTATCTTTAAGTTCCTCCATTAGCTTTATCTCTTTTTATAAATACTGGTTCTAAGACTTTATCTATAACCTCGATTACTCTTTCAGAAGAAATATAACATAAACATTTTCTAAATTTACCTTCTTTCATGCCATGTATTTCACAATCGACTTCATTGCAACTTCTAAAGATAACCTCTGAATTATCAGACCATGGTCTCCAATTAAGATGATTCGTGGGTCCAAAAAGAACTATTGAAGGAGTATTCACTGCAGCAGCAATATGAGATGCAACTGAATCTAAGCCTATGTATAAAGAAGAACCTTTAATTAATGCAGCTAACTCTATTAAACTTGTTCTGCCACCCAAATTTATTACTTGAGGTGATAAATTCTGAATCTTTTCTACATATTTTATTTCCTGCTTATTTGGACCAGAAGTTAAAATTACTTCAAAACCTTTAGACCTCAAATAACTTGCTATATCAGAAAATTTACTTTGCGACCAAAGCTTATACTTTCTTCTGGAACAAGCGTGAATTATGCAATACCTTTTATTTACAACAAGAGATTCTAATAGCTTTGAAATTGAATTCATTACCTCAACCCCAATAGTTAAAGAAAGTTTCTTATCAGATTCAATGGTCTCTATACCTAAAGCTCCTAAAGCCTGGAGGTTTCTTTCGATTATATGGTTTACACCTGCTTCTGGAAATAATGTAGAAAAACTATTTCTCCAAAAAGAATGTTCTCTTTTCTTATCACTAACTGCTGCACTAAAGGTATCACTCATAATCCTTCCTATAAATGTCAATCTCCATTGCGTTGTTAAAAACAAAGCATAATTGTAATTATTTTTTTTAAGAGTCCTCCATAATATGAGTTCCTTCTTTATTTTAGAAAAAATATTAATTTTAGGTGTGGGTTCGATCTCAATGATATCTTTCAACCTACGATCAAACTTTAAAATATCTCCAGTACCTTTATATACCAATAAGTCTATCTGAGCTTCCGGAAAAGTTTTCTTTATAGCTCCAATAATGGGGGTAACAAGAAGCACATCTCCATGAAAACGAAGAATTGTTATTAAATACTTCTTGACTGGTAAGTTCATAGGCAGAAGAACCTTGACAGTATAGCTACAAAGCTTCATTATGCGCGACTCTGAGAGTTACACAAGTTTATGGCAAATATAAAATCATCAATAAAAAGAGCTAGACAAAATACAAGGCGAAATGAGTTAAAAAGCTCACAACGTGCCGTAACCAGAACAGCTATTAAAAAAGTAGAAAATGCTGTCGCATCTGCTGATAAAGATGCAGCAATAAATGCTTTTAAAAATGTAGAAAAAACACTTGATTCTATGGCTAATAAAGGTGTCTTACACAAAAATAAAGCAGCCAGAACTAAGTCTAGGTTAAATAAGCAGATTAAAGCTCTTTAATATCTAATCTTTTGTTAGTACTAAATTATCTCTGTGGATAATTTCTTCTTCTGAAGAATAACCTAAAATCGAGGCTATTTCGCTAGATTTATTCCCAAGAATTAAAATCACTTCATCGGAATTAAAGTTTATTAAGCCTTTAGCTACCTCTTTAAGATCCTCATCTTTACAAGAAACTAAAGACCCTTTTTTAAATTTTCCTTCGACTTTTAATGTTCCAACAGGCAACAAACTTTTACCCTTGAGTCTTAAAGCTTCACAAGCTCCTGTATCTATAATTAGAGTGCCCAAAGGAGAAGGTTGATTAGCTATCCATTGCTTTCTGGATTTAAGTACTGTCCTTTCTCCTATTATAGATGTACCTATTTGCTGATCTTTTTTTATTTCTAATAAGACCTTAGGATTTCTTCCATCGGCAACAATAACTGCTGATCCAGCATCTAAACCCAATCTAGCTGCCTTAAGTTTAGTTTGGATTCCTCCCCTGCCTAATACTCCAGAAGAAGATTTTAAATAACTAGATAGATCATCTTTATCTAAATTAATCTCTGAAACTAATTTTGCTGATTGATTAATATTTGGATTACTAGTACATATTCCAATTTGGTCAGTGAGCATTACAAATCTAGAAGCATCAACTAATCCTGTTATCATACCTGCCAAAGTATCATTATCCCCGAAACTAATCTCCTCTGTAGCAACGCTATCATTTTCATTTACTATAGGTACTACTCCTAGCTCTAAGAGAGTTTGAAGACTTCTTCTAGCATTCAAGTATCGAGTTCTGTTGGCGACATCATCATGACTTATTAAGACTTGGGCAGTTTGTAAAGAATACTTACTAAATTCTTGCTTATAAGCATTTATTAATCCAACTTGTCCAATTGCTGCCGTTGCTTGAAGTAAGTGAAGAGAAGTAGGTCTTTTACTAAGGTTCAGCTCAAAAAGTCCCTTGGCTACAGCTCCAGAGGACACAATTATCACTTCAATGCCTTCTTTTATAAGAAGGTTAACTTGATTTGACAATTCAGCAATAAAAGACTGATTAAATAAATTATCCTCACTTGCAACTAGAGAACTACCTGCCTTAATAACCCAACGTTCCTTAATCATTGTGCAACTCCAAATATCTTCCAACTTCTTCAACTAAATCTGAAACACCTTCTTTTGTAACAGTCGATATCATTTTAATAATAGTGCTATCTCCAAGTCTTAATTGAGCAGCTGTTTTAATTAAATCTTGTTGTTCTTTGGTTATCAAATCAATCTTATTCAAAATTAACCATCTTTCTCTCTTTGCTAAATCTAATTGATAATTCTCAAGCTCTAGAACTAAATCATCCATTTCTTTTACAATTATATCTATATCTTTTTCAAAAATATCTATCAACTGAAGAATTAATCGAGTTCTTGAAAGGTGTCTTAGGAACTGAATCCCTAACCCTACTCCTTCAGAAGCTCCTGAAATTAAGCCAGGTATATCGGCGATAACAAAATTACCGTCTGGTGAAAAATCAACTACTCCTAGACTTGGTCTTAAGGTAGTGAAAGGATAATCAGCTATTTTAGGTTTAGCACTTGACACAGCATTCACTAAAGAAGATTTACCTGCATTAGGAAAACCTAATAATCCAACATCAGCTAAAAGTCTTAATTCTAGTCTTACCTCTCTATATTCACCTTTAGAACCTTTAGATGTTCTGGTAGGCGCCCTATTAGTTGATGTTTTGTATGCAGAATTACCAATACCTCCTTCTCCACCTTTAGCTATCAAGAAATCCTCACCTTCTGATCTTAAGTCAGCTATTTGTTCATCTAATTCTAGATCAAAAACCATCGTGCCCTGAGGAACCTCTATAATGAGGTCTTGTCCGCTTTTTCCAGTCTTATCTCTGCTAAGACCTTTACCACCATGTTGTGCTGTAAATAATTTTTTATACCTAAATAAAGAAAGAGTATTTAATCTACTTGTAGATTTAAAAAAAAGATCCCCACCAGGCCCTCCATTACCACCATCTGGTCCGCCTTTTGGAATATTTTTTTCTCTTCTAAAACTAAGACAGCCATCCCCACCATTACCTGCGGCAATAGATATAAATGCTTCATCAATGAAATTCATTGAAACTTTAAAGTAGGACCCTAAAAAACCTTAATTAGGTTTTACATTAATGAATTGACGAAGTTTAGGGCCTTTTTTGATATATGAAACCGAACCATCAACCTTAGCAAACAAAGTATGATCTTTACCGCAACCTACATTTTCTCCAGGATGAAATTTTGTACCTCTTTGTCTCACTATAATTGATCCGGCGTTAACTTCTTGACCTCCAAAAACCTTAACACCAAGTCTTTGCGCATTCGAATCCCTACCATTTCTGCTGCTTCCGCCTGCTTTTTTATGTGCCATATTTCTATAGACCTATGAATTAATTGATTCAATAAGAACTTTAGTAGAATTTTGTCGATGACCCATAGATCTTCTATAGCCTTTTCTGCGCTTCATCTTAAATACTCTAACTTTCTTATCCTTATTGTGCGAAACCACCTTTCCAGCAACTGAGGCATTCTCAATAAACGGAGACCCTACAACTGAATTCTTTCCATCTACAAGTAGTAATACTTTATCAAATTCAATAGAATCACCTTCCTTGATAGGCAATAATTCAACTTTGATGCTTTCACCTTCAGAAACCTTGACTTGTTTGCCTCCAGTTTGTATTACAGCATGCATAAAAACTCCATTTATGGAAATTAAGGATACGCACTATACGAAAAAGCTTGCTTATCCGCAACAAATTAGTGAAATTACTAGCAATTTTTACTAAATATTTTAAATGACAAAAAAAGAGACCTCGAAAAAAGTTATAAAAAGGGATCTAGAATTACTAGAAATAAACCTTAATGAATCTCTTGTCTCAGAAATTCATCTAGCTACTGAGATCTCTAACTATACTATTAGTTCAGGAGGAAAACGCATTAGACCTCTAATTTCTATTTTAGTAGCTAGATGTCTTAACTACTCTGGAACTAAAATTATATCACTTGCAACTGCTATTGAACTCTTACATACCGCCACTCTAATACATGACGATGTAGTGGATGAAAGTGAAATCAGAAGAGGGAAACTCAGTGTCAATAAAAAATGGGATGCTAAACACAGTGTTCTTATAGGTGATTTTGTTTATTCTAAAGCTTTTCAAATAATAGCTTCTTTAAAAGATCAAAATATAATTAAAACATTAGCTAACTCAACAAATAAAATCTCAGAAGGTGAAGTGATGCAATTATCTTTGCTGAAAACTTTCATAACAGAAGAGGAATATTTTGAAATAATAGGTCGGAAAACAGCTGAGCTATTCCAAGCATCTGCATTAAGTGCAGCATATCTTGCAAAAGCTAACTCCAAACAGTTATCTATTATTAAGGATCTTTCTTTTGCTATTGGGATAACTTTTCAAATCAATGATGATTTATTAGATTATTTTGGAGATTCTTCAAAAACTGGAAAAAAAATAGGCCAAGATTTAGTTGAAGGAAAAATTACTCTCCCTTTAATAAAAGCTTATAGGCTCAGTAATGATAAAAATAAGCTAATATTAAGAAATGCATTAGGTAAATCGTCCAAGGAAGATATGACTAATGTTGTAAAGATTATTAGATCTTCTGGAGCAATTGAAGAAGTGATAAAAATACGAGATAAATATTTTTTAATCTGTAAAAAAAATATTTTAAAATTACCTAACTCATCATTTAGAGACTACCTTTTAGCAACTACAAAGGTATTTAATAATATTGATATTTAAATGTAAAAAAGATCTTTATTCTTATATAGTAAAATAACTTAGTAAAAAAAATATGTCTTTTACAAAATCAAATCAATATAACAGGGAAGATCTCCTTAAATGTGGAGATGGGCTTCTCTTTGGAAAGAATAATGGAAGATTACCTACTCCTAACATGTTAATGTTTGATAGAATTTCATCCATAAAAGAAACAGGTGGTGATTTCAATAATGGAAAAATTATTGCTGAGTTAGATATAGTCAAAAGTCTTTGGTTTTTTGATTGTCATTTTATATCAGATCCTGTGATGCCCGGTTGTCTAGGTTTAGATGCAATGTGGCAGCTCATAGGATTTTATTTATGTTGGCTTGGACACCCTGGTAAAGGAAGAGCATTAGGTGCTGAAAAAGTAAAGTTTAGCGGACAAGTTCTCCCTTCTGCAAAAAAAGTAATATATGAAATCGATATTAAAAGAGTTTTAAGTCAGAAATTGACGTTAGGCTTAGCTAATGGAAAACTTTTTGTTGATGGAAAGGAAATATATTCTGCTAAAAATCTAAAAGTAGGGCTTTTTAAAGATACTTCTTCATTCTAATTATAATAATTATATTTATATGAAAAGGGTAGTTATAACAGGATTAGGAATAGTATCTAGCATAGGAAACTCAAAAAAAGAGGTATTAAATTCGTTAAAATCATCCTCCTCAGGCATAAAATTTAATAATATATACAAAGATCTAGGACTTAGAAGTCATGTAAGTGGAAGCATAGATATAGACCTAAGTAGGTTGATAGATAGAAAAAAATTAAGATTCATGGGTGATGCAGCTGCCTATGGTTTTATAAGTGCTGAAGAAGCTATAAAAGATTCAAATCTTACTCCTGAGATGATATCTAATCCTAGAACAGGACTAATCATGGGATCTGGAGGAGCTTCTTCTTTTGATCAAATAGAATCTGCTGATATTTTGAGAGAGAAAGGCGTTAAAAGAATAGGCCCTTATAGAGTTACTAAAGCAATGGGAAGTACTGTGTCTGCTTGCCTCTCAACCTTCCTAAAAATAAAAGGTATAAATTACTCTATATCTTCTGCGTGTTCTACTAGTCTTCATTGCATAGGGAACTCAATGGAACAAATCCAACTTGGAAAACAAGATATTATGTTAGCCGGAGGAGCTGAAGCAGAGCATTGGGGTATGACAAGCCTCTTTGATGCAATGGGAGCCCTTTCTTCTAATTTTAACAATACTCCATCTAAAGCTTCTCGGCCTTTTGACGAAGATAGAGATGGATTTGTTATAGCTGGTGGAGGTGGGGCTCTAATTTTAGAAGAAATGGAGCATGCCCTTAAAAGAAAAGCTAAGATTTATGCTGAAATAACTGGATATGCAGCTACATCAGATGGAGAAGATATGGTAAGTCCTTCTGGAAATGGTGGTTTTAGGTCTATGAAAATAGCATGGGAAATGAGTGGAAAAAAGACAATAGACTACATTAATGCTCATGGCACAAGCACACCTGTGGGAGATTTAGTTGAAATGCAAGCTATAAAAGATTTATTTGGAGACCAGGTTCCTTATATCAGCTCAACTAAAGCTCTTTCTGGTCATTCTCTAGGAGCAGCAGGTGTACATGAGTCCATTTTCTCTCTGCTTATGTTAGAAAATAATTTTTTAGTAGGTTCTGCTAATACCGATAATATTAATAAAGACATTATTGATATGCCAATTCTATTATCTAATAAAAAAATGCCCAATTTACAAAGAATTCTTAGCAATAGCTTTGGATTTGGAGGAACTAATGGCTCTTTAATTTTTGAAAAATATAAACCATAGCTGACCTAAAAAGGTATATCATCATCCTTTATTTCTTGCTCTGAATCTACAGAGTCTTCAGATGTAGAACTAATATCTGGAGGACTATTGGTATTATCCATATTTCCTCTGCTATCCAAGAATTGCATATCTCTTGCTATTACTTCAGTTGTGTAGCGTGTTTGACCTTCCTGCTCCCATTTTCTAGTTTGTAATTGACCCTCAATATAAACTTTTGAACCTTTCTTTAAATATTCTCCAGCTATTTCAGCTAACCTTCGCCATAAAACAACTCTATGCCACTCTGTTTTTTCCTGTTCATTACCTGATTCTTTATCTTTCCAAGACTCAGAAGTAGCTATACTTAAGGTGGTTACTGCAGCTCCACCAGCTGTAAACTTTACTTCAGGGTCTTGTCCTAGGTTCCCAACTAAAATTACTTTATTAATTCCACTTCTTGCCATAACAAACCTTTTTATTTATTTAAGTTAAATCTTGCTCAACTAAGATTATAATCAGTTTTTCTTTAATTAGTTCAAAAGATTTATAACTTAAACCAAAAATGAAATACATCAAAGTTAGGGGTGCTAAACAACACAACCTAAAAGACCTCAACATAGACATACCCAGAGATCAATTGGTAGTTATAACTGGTATTTCTGGATCTGGTAAATCATCACTTGCATTTGATACTCTCTATGCTGAAGGACAGCGAAGATATGTAGAATCTTTATCATCTTACGCGAGACAATTTCTTTCTATGATGGAAAAACCTGAAGTTGACCATATAGAAGGGTTATCTCCGGCTATCTCTATTGAACAAAAATCTACATCCCATAACCCAAGATCTACTGTAGGGACAGTAACTGAAATTTATGATTATTTGAGGTTACTATATGCCAGAGCTGGAACTCCTAAATGTGCAAATCACAATATATCATTAGAGGGTCAAACTGTTAGTCAAATAACAAATCAAATTCTTAAACTGCCAGAAGGAACAAAAATTATGATTTTATCTCCTGTCATTAGTGAACAGAAAGGAGAACATCTACATATATTTGAAGAATTAAGAATACTAGGGTTTATAAGAATGAGGGTAGATGGCATAGTAATAGATATTGATCAAAACCCAAAACTTAATAAGAATAAAAAGCATACTCTAGAAACTGTAGTAGATAGGTTAAAAATACCAAGCTTAAAAGAAAAGGATAGTGACTTAAGGCTAAGATTATCAGAATCTATAGAAACTGCTCTAAATCTTTCAGATGGAATAATAAAAATAAGTAGTTTGGATGGACATTTTAGTGAAATGGTATTTTCATCTAAAATGGCCTGCCCAGAATGTGGATATAGTATTCCTGATCTTGAACCAAGACTTTTTACTTTCAATAATCCTTCGGGTGCTTGCCCGGAATGTGATGGGCTTGGGATAAAATCATATGTAGATCCAAATAAAGTTATTTATTCAATAAGTTCAAGCTTGAATGAAGGAGCAATAAAGGGTTGGGATAGAAATCATAGATATTATTTTCATCTGCTGAGATGTCTTGCTAAAGAATTTAATTTCTCACTAGATATGCCATTTTCAGAACTATCAAAAGATATCAAAGATTTAATTTTAAATGGTTCTAAAGGAAATATCGTAGATTTTAGTTGGAAAACTAAATCTGGAAGAATAGTAGAGAGATTCTTACCTTTTGAAGGCGTAATAGGGAATATAGAACGAAGATATAAAGAAACAGAGTCAAGCTATATCAGGGAAGACCTCTCAAAAATGGTTTCACTACAAAATTGTTCAAAATGTTTAGGAACAAGACTAAGAGAAGAGGCAAGAAATGTTTTTATAGAAAACAGATCTATTCCTGAAATTACAAAACTTACGATTGATCAAGCTTATTTATTCTTTGAAAAACTTAATCTTATTGGAGCTAAAAAAACTATAGCTGAAAGAATTACTAAAGAAGTACAAGAAAGACTTAAATTCCTCATAGATGTAGGATTAAACTATCTTACTTTAGATAGAAGCGCTGAAACACTTAGTGGAGGAGAAGCTCAAAGGATCCGTCTAGCTAGTCAAATAGGTGCGGGACTAGTTGGAGTTACCTACATTCTAGATGAACCCTCTATTGGTTTGCATCAACGCGATAACCAAAAATTACTTAATACTCTTAGAAAGTTAAAAGATCTAGGTAACTCAGTAATTGTTGTGGAACATGATGAAGAAACTATTCTTGCTGCTGATCACATAATAGACATAGGTCCGGGTGCAGGTATACATGGAGGAGAGTTATGTGCCCAAGGCGATCCAGATGATATTTGCTCTTCTACTTCATCTATCACTGGTCAATTCTTGTCTAAAAAGAGATTTATAAAAATACCTAATAAAAGAAATCAAAAAGATGCCACTAGAGTAATTAAACTAGAGGGAGCAAAAGGGCATAATCTAAAAGATATAGACTTAGAAATACCTCTTGGGTTAACTACCTGTGTTACAGGAGTTTCTGGATCAGGAAAATCTACTTTAATAAATCAGACCCTTCTGCCGGGAATATTAAATAAGCTTAATAAAAATTTAAACCAAAACACTAAACCTTTTAAAGAATTAAGGGGTATAGAAGAACTCACAAAGATAATAGAAATAAGCCAATCTCCAATAGGAAGAACCCCTAGATCTAATGCAGGCACGTATACTGGTCTATTTACACCTATTAGAGAACTGTTCTCTAATACACAAGAGTCACGATCTAGGGGATATAAACCTGGAAGGTTTAGCTTCAACGTAAAGGGTGGTCGTTGTGAATCATGTGAAGGTGGTGGAGTAATAAAAGTAGAAATGCATTTCTTGCCAGATATCTATGTTAAATGTGATTTCTGCAATGGACAGAGGTATAACAAAGAAACTTTAGAAGCAAAATATAAAGGTAAATCAATCTATCAAGTATTAGATATGACTGTAGAAAAAGGCCTTCAATTCTTTAATTCAATTCCTTCCATTTCAAAAAAACTATCAACATTACAAGAAGTTGGATTAGGCTATATAAAATTAGGTCAACCAGCCACCACTCTTTCCGGAGGTGAAGCACAAAGAGTTAAGTTAGCAAAAGAACTTTCGAAAAATATAACTGGTCATACCTTGTATATACTTGATGAACCTACTACTGGTCTTCATTTCCATGACATTCAACTTCTACTTGAAGTTTTAGAACGTTTAAGAAACAAAGGTAATACAATTATTGTAATAGAACACAATATGGAAGTTATTAAATCCGCTGATTGGATAGTTGACTTAGGTCCTGAAGGAGGAGATGGCGGAGGAGAAATAATTGCGTCAGGCTCTCCAGAATCAATATGTAAATCAAAGAGATCTCACACAGGCGTAGAACTAAAAAAAATATTGACTCTGTAACTAATTTAGTTTTCTAATAGTTCTTCTTGTATATTATTATTTGGCTCTTCTAATACAAATCCAATCTGTGCTATTGGGGCCTTGTCTCCTTCCCTAAAACCTCTTTTAATAATACGGAGATAGCCTCCTGGTCTCTCAGAATATCTTGGGCCTAATTCTTGGAAAAGTTTAGCAACAGAAGCTTTATTTTGCAGACGCTTGAAAGCCAAACGTTGGTTTGAAAGATTATTCTCTCTAGCAAGAGTTACAAGAGGCTCAAGAAAACCTCTTATCTCTTTCGCTTTAGGTAAGGTTGTTTTTACAGAACCATGTTCTATTATAGAACAAGCTAGATTTCTCATCATAGCTTCTCTATGAGAGCTATTTCTATTAAATTTTCTTCCTGATTTCCTATGTCTCATAATTTCTTTAATTTGGGGGCCAATTTTCAAGAATTAAACCTAAAGAAAGGCCTCTAGCTGCTAAAACTTCTTTTATTTCATTTAATGATTTTTTTCCTAAATTTGGAGTTCTGAGTAAATCACTTTCTGCTCTTGTAACTAAATCACCTATAAAGTGGATATTTTCAGCTTTCAGGCAGTTAGCTGAACGAACAGTTAACTCTAATTCATCAACCGGTCTCAGCATTACTGGATCAATTGGATCTTGTTCGGGTTCTTCAGTTTCAAATTCTAAAGCTCCTAACTCAGCAAATGCTGATAATTGATGTTGAAGAATAGTAGCAGATATTTTTAAAACCTCTTCAGGGTCTAAAGTTCCATTAGTCTCTATATCAATTATTAATTTATCTAGATCGGTTCTTTGTTCTACTCTTGCATTTTCAACTGTATAAGAAACTTTATTAATTGGACTAAATAATGCATCTATTTTTAAATTACCGACCTGTTGCTCGTCACCTTGTTTAGCTAATTCAAATCCTCTGCCTTTTTTTACAGTTGCAACTAAAGAAATTTTTCCGTCTTCATTTAATGTAGCAATATATTGAGAAGAATCCACTATTTCCACTCCAGAAGGTAACTCAAAGTCTCCTGCAGTTATTACTCCAGCTCCTTCTTTTGAAAGCTTTATTTCAGCTGTATTTGTTTCAAACAACCTAACTGATATCTCTTTTAGATTTAAAAGAATATTCATGACGTCTTCTTGTACACCATCAATAGTACTATATTCATGAAGAACCCCTTCTATAGAAGCGTCTGTAATTGCACTACCCGGCATAGAAGAAAGCATAATTCTTCTTAGGGCATTACCCAAGGTATGTCCAAATCCTTGTTCTAGAGGCTCTAAAGTAACCTTAGATCTATTTGTACCCATCTCTTCAACTATTATCTCCTTAGGGGTTAAAAAGTCTTTTAAAATATCGTAATTATCATCCATTATTTTCCTCTTCAAATTTATTTTGAATACAACTCTACAATTAGATTCTCATTTATATCAGAATCTAAAAACTCTCTTTCTGGTAACTCTTTAAATAATCCTGAAAAAGCCTTATGGTTTATATCTAACCAAGGACAATCTTCTCTTAAAGAAAAATTATCAATCGCATATTTAATCCTAGCTTGTGATTTTGACTTATCAGTTATTAAAATCTCATCTCCAGGTTCTAATTGATAACTAGGTATATTTATAACTTTCCCATTAACCAAGACTGATTTATGACTAACTAACTGTCTAGCTTCAGCTCTAGTCAGGGCAAAACCCATTCTATATACAACATTATCTAATCTACTCTCTAACATCTGAAGTAATTTATCTCCAGCTACTCCCTTGCCTCTTGTAGCCTTCTTGTAATAATTCCTAAATTGTCTCTCCATGACTCCATATATTCTTCTAACTTTCTGTTTTTCTCTAAGTTGAACGCCATAATCTGACAATCTATTTCTTCTTCTAGAATGCTGGCCAGGTAAAGCTTCTGATTTACATTTAGACTCAAAAGGAGTTATGCCTCCCTTTAGAAGTAAATCTTTACCTTCTCTTCTTGAAAGTTTACATTTTGGACCAATATATTTTGCCATTACACTCTCCTTCTTTTTGGAGGCCTACATCCATTATGAGGAATAGGTGTTACATCTGTTATTTTAGTTATCTTAAAGCCCGCTCCATTCAAAGAACGTATAGCGGACTCTCTTCCAGAACCTGGACCTCTTACCTGTATTTCTAGACTTTGCATACCGTAAGGCTGAACAAGTTCAGCAACTGCTTGGGCTGCCCTTTGTGCCGCAAATGGGGTGCTTTTTCTTGATCCTTTAAACCCTTGGGCCCCTGCACTTGATTGAGCTAATGAATTTCCTTGTTTATCAGTTATATTTATTAAAGTATTATTAAAGGATGCTGCTATGTGAGCTATTCCTTCTCCTACTTTTCTAATTACTTTATTTTTTGTAGTATTTTTAGCCATTCTATTATCTTCTTATTGGTTTTGTAGGACCTTTTCTTGTCCTCGCATTATTTTTAGTCTTCTGCCCATTCACAGGAAGGTTCTTTCTATGTCTAATTCCTCTGTATGTCCCTAAATCCATCAATCTTTTAATATCTGTAGTAATTTTTCTTCTTAAATCTCCTTCTGTTTCATAATTAGCTACCTCTAATCTTAATTCCTCTAACTTAGCCTCATCTAAATCAGATATTTTAGTAGACGGTTCTATATTCAACTTTGCGCATATACTCAAAGCTCTAGTCTTTCCTATGCCATATATATGCGTTAATGATATTTCAGCATGTTTATTATCTGGAATATTTATACCTGCTACACGTGCCATAAAATCTCTCCTAAGCTAACCTTGCCTTTGTTTATGTCTTGGTTCCGTTTTACAAATTACAAACAAAACTCCGTTCCTCTTCACAGTTTTGCAATCCCTACATATTTTCTTTACCGAAGTTCTTACTTTCATTTCTTACCTACCTAACATTGAATTATTTCCATAACCTTTTAAGTTAGCCTTTTTAAGCAATGATTCGTACTGTTGTGACATAAGATGGGACTGAACTTGTGCCATAAAGTCCATCACAACTACAACTACTATCAAAAGAGATGTTCCACCTAAGTAGAATGGAACACTTGCTGAAACAATTAAAAATTGAGGAAGTAAACAGACTAATATTAAATAGCCAGAACCCCAAACAGTTAATTTAGTCATAACTCCATCAATATAATCAGCTGACTGATCACCAGGTCTTATTCCTGGCATATAAGCTCCTGACTTTCTTAAATTTTCTGACATTTCTTTAGGATCAAATTGAAGAGCTGTATAAAAAAAACAGAAAAAAGCTATTAACGAAGCAAAAAGTATTACATAGAGCGGCTGACCAGGTCCAAGTGCTAAAGCTATCTCTTGTAACCACTCAAAACCTTCTGATTGGCCAAACCATGTCGAAGCTGAAGCTGGGAAAAGAAGTAAACTGCTTGCAAATATAGCTGGTATAACCCCAGCTTGATTTAATTTCATAGGCAAGTAAGAAGATTGACCTTGGACCATTTTCCTTCCCTGCTGTCGCCTTGCATAATTAACAGTAATTCGTCTTTGTCCTCTTTCAACCCAAACTATAAATGCAATAGCTACCAAAGCAACAATACCTATAATAAGCAACATAAGAAGACTTAAATCTCCCTGCCTAGCTTGCTCAAAAACTTGACCTACAGCTCGAGGAAGACCAGCTACTATACTCGAGAATATGATAATAGATATACCATTACCTATACCTCTTTCGGTTACCTGTTCCCCTAACCACATAAGAAATACAGTACCTGTAACTAAAGAAACAACTGCTGTCAATTGAAAAATAAAACCAGGATTAAGAGCTAACCCCTGATTTTGAAGACCTAAAGCTAATCCAGATGACTGAATAATTGCTAATAGTATTGTTCCATAACGAACATACTGTGTTCTCTGATTGCGTCCTGACCCACCTTCTTCTCTGAATCTTTTCTTTAAAGATGGAGTTGTACCCTCTAAGAGACTCATAATAATTGAAGCAGTAATATAAGGCATAATATTTAAAGCCATTATGCTCATCCTTTCAAGAGCTCCTCCAGAGAACATATTAAACATATCAATTAACGTTCCTTGATTCTGTTCAAAAAGACTAGCGAGTCTATCAGGATCTATACCTGGAATAGGAATATGAGTACCTATTCTATAGATAATAATAGCAAATAAGACAAATCTTAACCTTCTCCAAAGCTCAGAAAGTCCTTTACCTGTTGCTGCTTGTTGATTTAATGACATATTATTAAGTTATAACTCCACCAGAATCTTCTATTAATTTCCTAACAGATTTTGTAACACTAATACCCGATAGATTAATTTTTTTACACTCTTCTACATCCTTAAAAACCTTAACTTTCTTAGTTGATTTTTTTATCAGATTAGATTCAATTAAAGAAGCAACGGTTATATCAATATTAGAAGATTTAAGAAGATCGCTTAATCTAAGTTCTTCTGAAAATAAATTTTTTCTAGATGTAAAACCGTACTTAGGGACTCTTTTTTGTAAAGGCATTTGGCCGCCTTCAAAGCCTGGCCTTACTTTTCCACCTGATCTAGACTTCAACCCTTTATGGCCTCTACCACTAGTCTTACCAAATCCACTTCCAGGACCCCTGCCTACTCTCTTCTTAGAACGGCTACGTCCAGAGTTTGGTTTTAGTTCATTTAAATTCATTTTATCTATTCTAATTAAATTAATTTAACAAGATGATGGGCTTTCTCGATCATCCCTCTATTCTCTGGAGTGTCTAAAACAGTAACAACTTGCCCAACCTTTTTTAAACCCAGCCCATATACACTTTTCCTATGAATTCCTTGAGAGCCTATAAGGCTTTTCGTTAATTTTACTTCTATTTCTTTATTTGCCATATCTACTTACCTAGCCTTTTAGCAACTTGCATTGGCGATTCCATATATTGCAATGCTTTTAGGGTAGCTCTAACCACATTAGCAGAATTTGTAGATCCATAGCACTTAGCTAAAACATCTTTCACTCCTGCTAATTCTAAAACTGCTCTCATCGCTCCTCCTGCTATTATTCCAGTACCGGGAGCAGCTGGTTGCATATAAATTGAAGAAGATCCATGCTTAGATTTTATTGGATATTGAATAGTATCTCCTTGGAGATTTACCGAAATCATATTTCGTCTAGCAGAATCTAATGCTTTTTGTATAGCAATTGGAACTTCTCTTGCTTTACCTCTTCCGAAACCTATTTTTCCATTTCCATCTCCAACAACTGTTACAGCAGTAAAGCCAAAGATTCTTCCTCCTTTTACAACTTTAGCTACCCTGTTTACTTGAACAAGTTTTTCTTCTAAAACTTCTGAAGTTGAACTATTCTGATGATTCTCTTTTGCCATAATATACTCTTAAAATTTTAACCCTTCTTCTCTTGCCGCTTCTGCTAATGCCTTTACCCTTCCATGAAACTTATAACCTGATCTATCGAAAGCAACACTTGTTAACCCTTTTTCAATTGCTCTCTTAGCAATTAACTTGCCAACCACAACTGCTGAGTCTTTGTTGCTAGTAATTTTATCTCGTATATCCTTTTCTAAGGAAGATGCTGCTGCCAATACCTTAGAACCATCAAAAGAAATTACTTGAGCGTAAATATGTTGATTTGATCTAAAAACAGTAAGCCTATTTACCCCAAGAGACTTAATTTTTGACCTAGTCTTTACAGATCTCTTTTTTCGTTTAAATAATTTTTTTTCTGATAACATATTTAAGCCTTTTTAGATTCTTTTCTTTTGATAAATTCGTCAGAATATTTAACACCTTTGCCTTTATAAGGTTCGGGAGGTCTAAAGGACCTAATTTCTGCAGCAACTTGCCCTAATTTCTGCTTGTTAATAGATTTTAAAATTAACTCCGTCTGTGAAGGTAACTCTAGTGAAATCCCTTCTGGTAATTTATAAACAACTGGATGAGAAAAACCTAAACTTAATTCTAAATTATCACCCTTTAAATTAGCCCTATAACCTACTCCATTAATTTCTAATTTCTTTTCAAACCCAACTCCAACTCCTATCATGATATTAGAAGCAAGAGCTCTCATAGTGCCAGTTACTTCTAGAGCTTCCTTGCTATCATTTTTAGGATTAAAAGTTAAACTTTCTTTTTCTAAATTTACATTAGTTAATCTATTAAGAACTAGATTATCTTTGCCTTCTTTTCCTGAGAAAGATAAAAGATTTTCTTGAAGTGATACTTCCACTCCATTTGGTATAAATATAGGTTTAATTGCTGTACGTGCCATATTTATTTATCTTTAAAAAACAGAACAAAGTAGCTCTCCTCCTACCCCTTGCTCTCTTGCCTGCCTATCTGTTAATAATCCTTTATTAGTTGAAATAATAGCTACTCCTAAACCTCCTTTAACCTGAGGTAAAGTCTTATGATCTGAATACCTTCTTAGTCCCGGTTTACTAATTCTTTTAAGTTCTCTAATAACTGGTTTGCCTTCATAATATTTAAGAAATATTTTTATATAAGGTTTTTTTGGGTCTTCTTCTTCTATTACTATTTTTTCAATATAACCTTCTTTAGCAAGTAGCTCCAATAAGGCTTGTTTCTTTGAAGAAGCAGGGATAAGAAGTTCATTCTTAAATCTGCCGTAAGCATTATTAATTTGAGATAAAAGGTCAGAAATAGGATCGTGCATACTCATATTATTTTACCAACTTGATTTAACTAACCCTGGAATATCGCCTTTCATGGCAAGTTCGCGAATCTTATTTCGACATAGACCAAATTTCCTATATACAGCATGAGGCCTCCCAGTAATAGCGCATCTTCTCTGCAATCTAGAAGGACTAGCATCTCTAGGTAGTTTTTGAAGCCTTACTTGAGCACTATATCTTTCCTCTTCCGAAGTCTTTGGATTTCTTATAAGCTCTTTTAATATAGCTCTTTTTTCAGCATACTTAGCAACCATACGTATACGTTTTTCTTCTCTTGCTATCATTGATTTCTTTGCCATATAGTTTCCTCTCTATTCTTTAAATGGAAATTTCATAGCTTTAAGTAGCATAATCCCTTCTTCATCATTCTTAGCTGAAGTCGTTATTGATATGTCCATTCCTCTAATTTTATCTATTTTGTCATAATCGATTTCTGGAAAAATAATATGCTCTTTTATTCCTAAGGAATAATTTCCTTTTCCATCAAAAGACCTCGTATCTAAGCCTCTAAAATCTCTTTCTCTAGGTATAGCTACACCTAAAAGTCTTTGAATAAAATCATACATTCTATTTTTTCTCAGAGTGATTTTACAGCCTATCGGAACTCCATCTCGAATCTTAAAACTAGCCACAGATTTTCTAGTTTTTGTGATCAATGGTTTTTGTCCACTAATTAATGTTAAATCTTCTACAGCTTTTTCTAAGGCTTTTTTATCAATATTTGCTTCACCAACACCCATATTAAGAGTAACTTTTGTTATTCTAGGAACTGCCATAGACGATTTAATACCTAACTTTACCTTTAAGTCAGGTATAACCTTATCTTTATAAAATTCTTTTAACTGGATCATTATTTAAGCTCCTTACCAGTGCTCTTAAAAATTCTAACTTTAGTACCATCTTCTAAGGTTTTTATTCCTATCTTTCCAGGCTTCTTAGTCGAAGGGTTATAAACCATAATATTTGATAGCTCAATTGGTGCTTCTTTTTCGATTATTCCACCTGCTATTCCTAACTGAGGATTAGCTTTAGTATGTTTTTTTATTACTTTTACTCCAGAAACCAAAGCTTTGCCATTGTTAGTTAACTTAGTTAAAGTTCCTTGCTTGCCTTTATCTTTGCCAGCAATAACAACTACCTTATCTCCTGTTATTATTTTTTTCATGACTATAGAACCTCTTGAGCAAGCGATACTATTTTCATAAATGCCTCTGTTCTTAACTCTCTACTTACTGGACCAAAAACTCTTGTTCCAATAGGCTGTTTTTGGGGATTTATTAGAACAGCAGCATTTTCATCAAATCTAATAGCAGATCCATCATTTCTTCTTATTTTGCTCTTAGTTCTAACCACTACAGCATCAGCTACATCACCTTTATTAACTTTCCCTTTAGGTGTTGCCTCTTTTATGGAAACTTTTATAACATCACCTACCTTAGCATATCGTTTCTTAGACCCACCCAAAACTCGAATACACATCACAGTCTTAGCACCGCTATTATCTGCAACATTTAGATAAGTTAATTCTTGTATCATAATTATATTTAAGAAATATCTTTAGCTTTATTAATGACTGAAACTAGCTTCCAAGACTTAGTTTTAGAGATTGGTCTACATTCTTCAATCGAAACAATATCTCCTACACTAGATTGATTATTTTCATCATGAACTTGAACCTTAGATGATCTTCTAATTATTTTTTTATATATAGGATGAGTTATAGTACGTTTTACAATAACTGTAAGAGTTTTATCTCTTGAGCTACTAGTAACTGTACCTGTTTTTTGCTTTGATGCTTTTACTTCAGTCATATCTATTCTTTAGACCTCATTTCATTGCTTACAGTTTTAAATTTTGCAATTTCTCTTCTTATAATCTTTATTTTATGTGTTTCCCTTAATTGTCCTGATAAAAGCTTAAACTTTAAGTCAGCCAACTCTTTAACTAAATCAACTAGCTCTGATCCAACATCTGTCTCTTTCTTTCTTAACCTTGACAGGAGTCCTTCTTTAGCCATCTTTACATCCTCTTTATAAAAGTAGTTGATACAGAAAGCTTAGATGCAGCTAACTTAAAAGCCTCTCTAGCTAGATTTTCATCTACCCCTTCCATCTCATATAAAATCTTCCCAGGTTTTATAGGACAGACCCAATACTCAACATTTCCTTTTCCTTTTCCTTGTCTTACTTCTAGAGGCTTTTTAGTAATAGGCTTATCTGGAAAAACTCTTATCCAAATCTTTGCGCCCCTTTTTACTTTTCTTGTCATGGCGCGTCTAGCTGATTCAATTTGTCTAGATGTAAGAGCACCCCTTGAAGTTGCTTTAAGTCCAAATGTACCGAAATCTAAATTATTACCGCGTTGAGCATACCCAGTATTTCTCAACTTTTGCTGCTTTCTATATTTGGTTTTCTTTGGTTGAAGCATCTCTTACCTGTTTTCTAAATGTTCTCTTTTAGACATATCTAAGATCTCACCTCTAAAAATCCAGGCCTTAACTCCAATAATCCCATAGGTAGTCTTAGCTTCTGCTAAACCATAATCTACATCAGCTCTTAAAGTGTGAAGAGGCACTCTTCCTTCTCTATACCATTCAGATCTAGCTATTTCTGCACCCCCTAATCTTCCTCCTACCTGAATTTTAACTCCCTTAGCTCCTTGTCTCATTGAATTCTGAACTCCTCTTTTCATAGCTCTTCTAAACATAATCCTTCTTTCTAATTGCTGGGCTACACTTTCAGCTACTAGCTGAGCATCTAAATCAGGCTTTCGTATTTCTTGAATACTTAAAGTAACTGGAATTTTCATAATTTTTGTTATCTCTGCTCTCATGCGATCTATATCTTCACCTTTCTTGCCTATTACAACTCCCGGTCTTGCAGTATGAATAAGCACACGAGCATTATCTGCTGTTCTTTCTATAGTAATTTTACTAACAGAAGCGTGGGAAAGTTGACCCAACAAATGCTCTCTTACAAGAATATCTGTTAATAAATTATCCTTATACTGATGCTTTTCTGCATACCAAACTGAATTATGATTCCTTACTATTCCAAGCCTAAAGCCTATTGGATTAACTTTTTGACCCATGTTAGCCTCCGTTACTAACTGTTAAATAAATATTACAAGACCTCTTCAAAATTCTATCTGCTCTTCCTCTAGCTCTGGGTCTTATTCTTTTCATGGTATAACTATCACTTACTGAAATACTTGAAACAAACAAGGAATCTACATCTAACCCATTATTATGCTCTGCATTAGCTATTGCAGAATTAAGCACTTTTTTAACTATATGAGCTGACTTTTGAGGTTCAAAAGTTAGAATATCCAAAGCTCTTCCTACTGCTTTTCCTCTTATCTGATTTGCAATAAGAGCAACTTTTCGTGGCGAAATCTTAGCACTTTTTAATTTAGCATTTACTTCTGTCATCTTATTCCTTTGTTTTTCTATCTCCTGAATGACCTCTGAAGGTCCTAGTACCTGCAAACTCACCTAATTTATGCCCGACCATATCTTCTTGAATAAAGATAGGAATATGCTGTCTGCCATTATGTATTCCTATATTTAGTCCTACCATAGAAGGAGTAACCATAGACCTACGTGACCAAGTCTTTATTGGTCTCTTATCTTTGTTTGCAGATGCTATTACAACCTTCTTTTCAAGATGTAAATCTATAAATGGTCCTTTTTTCAATGATCTTGGCATCGTTATTTCCTATTGGTACCTATGTCGAATAATTAAATGTTCATTTCTTGTATTTTTTCTTGTTCTATACCCTTTAGTTGGAACACCCCAAGGTGTTACTGGATGTCTTCCACCTGAAGTTTTACCTTCTCCTCCACCATGAGGGTGATCAATTGGGTTCATAGCAACTCCTCTTACTGTAGGTCTAATACCCATCCATCTTTTAGCTCCAGCTTTTCCTATAGACCTCAATTGATGTTCGGCATTAGATACTGAACCTAAAGTTGCTCTGCACTCTGAAAGAACTCGTCTTATTTCTCCACTTCTTAATCTTAAAGTTACATACCTACCTTCTTGAGCAATAACTTGAACAGATGTTCCTGCACTTCTAGATAATTGAGCTCCCTTCCCTGGAAATAACTCAACACAATGAACTACAGAACCAAGAGGTATATCTTTTAGTTCAAGACAATTTCCTGTTTTAATTAAGGAGCTTTTTCCAGACTCTAATATATCTCCGATAGAAAGATCATCTGGAGCTATTATATAAGCTCTTTGACCATCTGCATAAAGTATCAAAGCTATTCTTGCAGATCTATTTGGATCATATTCTATTCTTTCTACTGTTGCAGGAATTCCATCTTTTACTCTCTTAAAGTCTATTATCCTGTAATGTTTTTTATGCCCACCGCCTCTATGCCTTACGGTGATTCTCCCTAAATTATTTCTTCCAGAGTTTTGTTTTTTCTTTTCTAACAGTTTGTGAAAAGGCTCTCCCTTATGAAGGTCATCCCTTGAAATCCAAGATCTAAACCTTCGACCTGGTGAAGTAGGTTTTGCTTTCTTAATAAACTTAGCCATCTATTCCACCTATATCCATATCTATAGATTGTCCTTCAGCTAAACTCACGTAAGCTTTTTTCCAATCTGATTTTTTTCTTAACTTATTACTTTTTCTATCCCTTCTAGTTTTACCTTTCATTTTTATAACCTGAACATCTTTTACAGACACAGAATAACTATCTTCAACTGCTTTCTTAATTTTTAACTTAGTTGAATCTAAGGAAACCTTGAATACATATTGGTTAGATTCCTCTGTAAGCCTAGACGTTTTTTCAGTAACGTATGGAGCCTTTAAAAATTGAATACTTTGGTTATTCATCTAATTCAAAGCCTCAGATAAAGATTCAATAGTTGAAGGTGTTACAACAACTGACGGAGCCTTAAGTAAAGTCGAAGGATTAATGCCTTGTATTGTTTGAACATCAATATCTTTTAAATTTTTAGAAGCTTTAACTAAGCCTGGGTTTAAATCAGAAAGAACAAAAAGAGCTTTTTCTATTCCTAGATCTTTGAGTATGTTGTTAACTTGTGATGACTTAGGAGGAAGGTCAAGATTTATGCCAGATATAGCTATTAACCTTTCTTCTCTTAATACTTTTGACCAAATTGAGCGCATAGCTAATCTATACATCTTCTTATTAATAGTCTTTTTTCTTGTGTTCTTATATACGTGAGCAAATGTCACACCTCCACCTCTCCAAATAGGACTCCTAGATGTCCCTGCTCTAGCTCTACCTGTTCCTTTTTGTTTCCATGGTTTTTTTCCACCTCCTTGAACTGAAGCTCTATTCTTCTGTCCTTTTGTTTTAGGGTGTCCATTTGCAATATAAACAGAAATCAACTGATGAACTAAATCTTCATTGAAAGATTGAGCAAAAATTTCTTCATTTAGGTTAATTTCAGAATCAGCCTTTCCCTGTTGGTTTAATACTTTAAATTCCATGTTATTTTATAGCCGGTTTTACGACTACATGTGATCCATTTGATCCGGGCACACTTCCTTTTACTAGAAGTATATTTTTTTCAATATCTACTCCCATTACCTCTAGATTTTGGATGGTTTTTCGTTGAAATCCCATATGACCTGACATCTTTTTTCCTTTCCAAACACGACCAGGAGTCTGGCATTGACCAATAGATCCTGGCGCTCTATGTGATAAAGAATTGCCATGTGTAGCATCTTGCATTTGAAAATTCCATCTTTTAACAGTGCCAGCAAAACCTTTGCCCTTAGAAGTACCAGTGATATCTATTTTTTGACCAATTTCAAATTGATCTAAGCCTATTTCGCTACCTGGAGTTAAATTTTCTAAATTCTTAGGTTCAATTTGCAACTCCCAAAGACCTTCGCCTGGAGGAGTCTTAAACTTATTAAAATGACCTAGTTCAGATTTAGTTAAATGCTTTTCCTTCTTCGATCCAAAAGTAACTTGTACTGAATTATAACCGTCAATGGAATCAGTCTTAACCTGAGTTATTATATTGGGAAAGACAGAAACTACAGTAACTGGAATAGATGTTCCTTCTTCTGTAAAGAGCCTTGTCATACCTTGTTTTGTTCCAACTATACCAATGTTCATCATTAGCTAACCTCATCAAGGCTTATTTGTACATCAACTCCTGCAGAAAGGTCTAACTTCATTAAAGCATCAACGGTTTTATCTGTAGGCTGGAAAATATCCATAGTTCTTTTATGAGTTCTTATCTCATATTGATCTCGAGCATCTTTATCTTTATGAGGAGAAATTAAAATAGTTGTTTTATGTTTCTTAACTGGCAAAGGTATAGGTCCTTTTACAATAGCCCCAGTTCTTTTAGCTGTCTCAACAATTTCTCTTGCAGATTGATCTATTAGCCTATGGTCAAAAGCTTTTAATCTTATTCTTATGCTCTGATTATTCATATAACTATATTTTCTATTCTAAAAAAACCTCTTATTTTTAATAACTCCAAACATGAAAAAGACCTTAAATCTTTTGAAACAAATAGATTTAAAGCCTTACAAACTGAAAGGAGGGTGAATTCTAGTTTTCAGCCCCCTAACTGTCAATAGTAATATTACTTAAACTCTAATAAAATTGCGCTTTTCAGCCTAAAAAATTGATGTTATGAAGAATTTTTGTTTATTACAGCTTCAGCAACATTAGGTGGAACTTCTGAATACTTTAAAGGTTCCATTGTAAAAGTTGCCCTTCCTTGAGTTTGAGACCTAACATCAGTTGCATAACCAAACATTTCAGCTAATGGAACTTCAGCGCTTACAACCTTCCCTCCTACTCCATCTTCCATTCCTAAAATTATTGCTCTCCTCCTATTAAGATCCCCAACAACATCACCCATATGCTCTTCAGGAGTTACTACTTCAAGGCTCATAACTGGTTCTAATAATGTAGGATTAGCTTTTAAAGCCCCTTTTTTAAACGCCATAGAAGCAGCTACTTTAAATGCCACTTCACTTGAATCTACATCATGATAAGAGCCATCGAAAACAGTACACTTTATATTCACTAAAGGATAGCCTGCTAAAACCCCTGCTTCCATTTGTTCTTTACATCCTTTATCTACTGCATTAATAAATTCTTTAGGTATAGCCCCACCTACGATCTTATTTTCAAATTCATAATTCTCTTCTGATTCCTGAAGAGGTTCCATCTTTAGGAAAACATGACCATATTGCCCTCTACCTCCAGATTGACGAACAAACTTACCTTCAGATTCTACTTGTTGTTTTATAGTTTCTCTATAAGCTACTTGGGGCTTGCCTATATTAGCTTCAACACTAAACTCTCTTCGCATCCTATCTACAAGAACATCTAAATGTAATTCTCCCATCCCAGAAATTATTGTTTGGCCAGATTCCTCATCTGAAGCCACCACAAAAGAAGGGTCTTCTGCTGACAGCCTCCCTAATGCCAAGCCCATCTTTTCTTGATCTTCTTTTGTCTTTGGTTCTACAGCTACTGAAATAACAGGCTCAGGAAAGTTCATTGCCTCTAATAAGATCGTTTTCTTTTCATCACAAAGAGTTTCTCCCGTTACGGCCTGTTTTAAGCCTATAACGGCACATATATCTCCAGCTCTTACTTCTGTTATCTCTGTTCTATTATTGGCATGCATCTGGAGCATTCTACCTATTCTTTCTTTCTTTCGTTTAGTTGGTAAATAAACTGAATCTCCAGAATTCAAAGTACCAGAATACACTCTTACATAAGTTATGCTGCCTACAAAAGGATCAGTTGCTATCTTAAATGCCAATGCAGAAAAAGGTTCATCATCAGATGCTTTTCTTGAATCTTCAGTCTCTTTATCTTCTAAGGTTCCTTTGACATCTTCCACTTCATCAGGTGAAGGTAAAAAATCTATCACTGCATCCAACATTGTTTGTACGCCTTTATTTTTAAAGGCAGCTCCGCAGAGAGTCACTACTAATTCGTTTTCTAATGTTCTTAATCTTAAGCCTTCTTTGATTTCCTGAGCAGTAAGATCTCCGCTTTCTAAATACTTATCCATTAACTCTTCATTAGCTTCTGCTGCAGATTCAAGAAGATTTTCTCTCCATTCTGATGATAATTTCTTAAGTTCATCAGGTATATCTTCCAAAGTAAATGTGGTGCCTTTATCTTCTTCATTCCAGTAAATAGCTTTCATATTAATAAGATCTACTACTCCTTTGAAAGAATCTTCTGCTCCTATTGGAAGTTGAATAGGTACTGTATTTGCACCTAATCTATTTTTCATCTGCTCTACTACCTTCAAGAAATCAGCACCTATTCTATCCATCTTATTAATGAAAGCTATACGGGGTACCTTATATCTATTTGCTTGCCTCCAAACTGTTTCTGATTGAGGCTCAACCCCAGAACTCCCACAAAAAACTACCACTGTTCCATCCAGAACTCTTAAAGATCTTTCTACCTCAATAGTGAAATCAACGTGGCCAGGTGTATCAATAATATTTATCCTGTGTTCGGAATACTGCTGTGCTGTTCCTTTCCAAAAACATGTTGTTGCTGCAGAAGTTATAGTTATTCCTCTCTCTTGTTCTTGTTCCATCCAATCCATAGTTGCAGCACCATCATGGACTTCTCCAATTTTATGAGAAATACCAGTGTAAAATAAGACTCTTTCTGTAGTAGTAGTCTTTCCTGCATCTACATGAGCACAAATACCTATATTTCTATAGAGGTTTATAGGTGTAGTTCTAGCCATAATTAAATTAAAATAGTTGTGTCTAAATTAGAAACGGAAATGAGAAAAGGCTCGATTAGCCTCTGCCATACGGTGAGCATCTTCTTTTTTCTTAATAGCATCTCCTTTACCTTCAGAAGCATCAATTAATTCTTGAGCTAACCTAGAGGACATATTCTTTTCTGATCTTGAGCGTGCAGACTTAACCAACCACCTCATTGCCAGAGCTTGACTCCTAGAAGGTCTAACCTCTATAGGAACTTGATATGTTGCTCCACCTACTCTCCTTGATTTAACTTCAACTAATGGAGCGACCCCCTCAAGAGCTGCTTCAAATACCTCAAAAGGTGGTTTCTTTGTTTTTTCCTCTATTATGTCAAAAGCTCCATACAAAATAGCTTCTGCTATAGACTTTTTCCCATCTAACATTATTTGGTTCATAAACTTTGCAACCTTAATATTTTTAAACTTTGGATCTGGTAAAGGTTTTCTTTTAGGTGCTGCTTTTCTTCTAGACATAAAATTTAATAAATTACTTTGGTTTTTTAGTTCCGTATTTAGACCTTCTTTGTTTCCTATCATCTACACCTGCAGTATCCAAAGTACCCCTGATAGTATGATACCTAACACCAGGAAGGTCTTTCACTCGACCGCCTCTTATTAAAACAACTGAGTGTTCTTGCAAGTTGTGACCTTCTCCTCCTATATAAGAAATTACTTCATAACCTGAAGTAAGTCTTACTTTACAAACTTTCCTTAGAGCAGAATTAGGTTTCTTGGGTGTAGTTGTGTAAACCCTAGTGCAGACACCTCTTTTTTGAGGGGATCCTTTTAGAGCAGGAACACCTGTCTTCTCATACTTCTTTTTTCTAGCTCCACGAATTAATTGGTTTACAGTTGCCATATACCTATTTAGATAAATTTAAAAACGCGAATTCTAATTATACAAAGACGTAAGGTCAACTTTATTATTCCTCTGATTTTAAAGCTTCTGATAATGCTTCTTCAAAATCCACTACTTCTTCTTCTTGTTCAATAGATAGACTTTCTTGTGTCTTAGAATATCCCGTACCAGCTGGGATCAGTCTTCCTACCACAACATTCTCCTTCAGCCCTCTGAGACCATCTACTCTACCTGTTGTAGCAGCTTGCGTTAATACTCTTGTGGTTTCCTGAAAAGAAGCTGCAGAAATAAAGGATTCTGTTGCTAATGATGCTTTAGTAATTCCTAAAAGTACCCTTTCATATTCTATAGGTGCCTTCTTTTGTTGCTTCAATTCTATATTTATTTTTCTTACGTTAGAGAACTCAGCTTGTTCTCCTTGAATAAACCCTGATTCACCTGGATCTACAATCTCAACTTTTCTAAGCATTTGCTTCAAAATTACCTCAATATGCTTATCATTAATTAAAACTCCCTGTAATCTATAAACCTCCTGTATTCCATCAACAATATAATTTACTAACTCAGGTAAACTCCTTAGCTTTAAAATGTCATGGGCGCTCATAGGTCCATCAGAGACGATATCACCCTTCTCAATCCTTTCTCCTTCAAATACATTTATATGTCTTGTTTTTGAGATTAAACTAGCGTGTTCTTCCCCTGTATCATCAGAGATTATTAATCTTTCTTTTCCTTTAGTTGGCTTTCCCCATGAAACAATTCCTGAAGCTGTAGATAAAATTGCTTCCTCTTTAGGAGTTCTAGCTTCAAATAAATCTGCTACTCTTGGCAAACCACCTGTTATATCCTTTGTTTTAGCTGATGCCTGAGAAATTCTTGCAACTACATCTCCCACTTCAATTGTTTGACCTTCCATTAACTGAACTATTGCTTTTCCTGGAAGTGGATAAGAGGCAGGAACTTTTGAATCTCCAAGATTCTTTTCTATACCTTTATTATCTACAATTGAAAGAGAAGGTTTCTTTTCTTGAGCTTCTCCCTTTTTCCTTTCATTAAGATCTATAATAACTATGTTAGTTAATCCAGTTAGAGAATCTTGAGAAATCTTAGCAGTTATACCATCTTCGATATCATTAAACTTAACTTTCCCGCTTACCTCTGAAATTATAGGCCTTGTTAATGGATCCCATCTAGCTAAAGTATCTCCAGGCGAAACTTTGGAGCCAGTTTTATAATTTATAACTGTTCCGTAAGGTACTTTAAACCTCTCCTGTTCTTTTCCTTCATTATCTAAAACTGAAATTTCAGAAGATTGTGATAACGCCACAAATGTGCTATCTTTTTTCTTAACAGTTCTAAAGTCATAGCTTAATCTACCCTTGTAATTAGTAACTATATTGTCTTCAGCTGAAGTTCCTGAAGCTGCTCCACCTATATGGAAAGTTCTCATAGTTAATTGAGTGCCAGGTTCACCAATAGATTGAGCTGCAACTATCCCAATCGATTCTCCAATATCAACTAAATGACCTCTTCCTAGATCTCTTCCGTAGCATTTAGCGCAAAGTCCATAATTTATTTCACAATATATTGCTGATCTAACCTTAATTTCTTGAACACCTAAAGAATCTAAAACTTCTACTTTATCTTCATCTATTAAATCTCCATTAGCAATCAAAGTTTCTCCATCTTCTGATTTAATATCCCCAATAATTGTTCTGCCTAAAACTCTTTCGCCAAGAGGTGCTAGAACTTGCCCCCCTTCAATAACTGGTCTTATAGGAACTCCATCCTCCGTTCCACAATCATGTTCTGTAACAACTAAATCTTGTGCTACATCTACAAGTCTTCTAGTCAAATAACCAGAATTTGCAGTTTTGAGTGCAGTATCAGCTAACCCTTTTCTTGCTCCATGTGTAGAAGTAAAATATTCTAAAACTGAGAGTCCCTCTCTAAAATTAGCAATAATTGGAGTTTCAATAATAGATCCATCTGGCTTTGCCATTAAGCCTCTCATGCCAGCTAATTGCCTAATCTGTGCTGCTGAACCCCTAGCACCAGAATCTGCATACATAAAGATTGAATTGAAAGAATCTTGTTCTATATCTTCCCCTTTAGAATTTTTTATGGTTTCTTTAGAAATATTATCCATCATAGCCTTAGCTATAATTTCATTTGCTCTTGACCAAATATCTATAACTTTATTATATTTTTCTCCTTGAGTTACAAGACCAGAAGAAAATTGAGCTTCTATATCTTTAACTTCCTTTTCAGCACTTTTAACTACTTGCTGTTTATTTTGTGGTATCACAAAATCATCAATACAAATGGAACTTCCTGATTTTGTAGAGAATTCATACCCTAAATACATAAGATGATCAGCAAATATTACTGTTTCCTTTAAACCTGCCCTCCTATAGGAAATATCTATCAGAGAAGATATGGCCTTTGAATTCAATACTTTATTTACTACATTTATTGATAAAGTTTTTGGTAAAATACTCATCAGTATAGATCTGCCAATAGTAGTATCAATAATTTCTGAGGTTTTTTCAGAATCATTTTCATTATTAATTCTTACTTTAACTTTTGCATGTAAATCCACTTGATTTGAATAATAAGACTTGTGAGCATCAGCTAAGGAAGAAAAAACTTTACCTTCACCTTTCACATTTGTTTTTTCCCTGGTCATATAATAAATACCCAAAACTACATCCTGAGAAGGGTCGATTATGGGCTTGCCATTTGCAGGAGAAAGTATGTTATTGGATGCCATCATCAAAGCTCTTGCTTCAATTTGTGCCTCTAATGTAAGAGGTACATGGACGGCCATTTGATCACCATCAAAATCTGCATTAAATGCCTTACAAACTAAAGGGTGCAGCTGTATTGCCTTTCCTTCTATAAGAAGAGGCTCAAAAGCTTGAATACCAAGTCTATGAAGCGTTGGCGCCCTATTTAACAGAACTGGGTGCTCCCTGATAACCTCAGATAATATATCCCAAACTACCGGCTCTTCTTGCTCTACCATTCTTTTAGCCGTCTTAATTGTTGAAGACAACTCCATATCTTGCAATCTCCCTAAAACAAAAGGCTTAAAAAGTTCCAGGGCCATCTTTTTTGGAATACCACATTGATGAAGTTTTAAAGTAGGACCTACGACTATCACTGATCTTCCAGAGTAATCAACTCTTTTACCCAATAAATTTTGTCTAAAGCGACCTTGTTTACCTTTGATCATATCTGCTAAAGATTTTAAAGGTCTCTTATTTGAACCAGTAACGGCTCTACCTCTTCTTCCATTATCTATTAAGGCATCTACTGACTCTTGTAGCATTCTTTTTTCATTTCTTACTATGATATCTGGGGCATTTAGATCTAATAATCTTTTCAATCTATTATTTCTATTTATGACTCTTCGATATAGATCGTTTAAGTCAGAAGTAGCAAATCTTCCTCCTTCAAGTGGTACCAATGGTCTCAAATCAGGTGGAAGAACTGGCAATACATCTAGAACCATCCATTCAGGTTTATTGTCTGATTCTAAAAAAGATTTGAGTAGCTTGAATCTTTTAGATATTTTCTTTATTTTAGCTTCTGATTTTGTTAATTTTATACTATCTTTGAGATCTTCCATTTCTGCTTCTAAATCGAGATCTGCTAATAATTTCTGTACTGACTCAGCCCCCATCCCTGCCTCAAATTCATCACCCCAATGTTCTAAAGCTTCATAATATTCTTCATCAGTTAAAAGTTGACAAGATTCAAAATCAGTCATGCCAGGATCAGTAATAATATATGATTCAAAATAAAGTACTCTTTCTAAATCTCTTAAAGTAAGATCTAAACATAAAGCAATTCTAGAAGGTAATGATTTAAGAAACCAAATATGTGCTACAGGTGTTGCTAACTCGATATGACCCATTCTTTCTCTTCTAACTCTTGACAGAGTCACTTCAACACCGCATTTTTCACAAACCACACCTCTGTGCTTCATCCTCTTATATTTACCGCAAATACACTCATAGTCTTTAACGGGGCCAAATATCTTTGAGCAAAAAAGGCCTTCTCTTTCAGGTTTAAAAGTTCGGTAATTAATGGTTTCAGGTTTTTTTACTTCTCCGTATGACCAAGATCTTATTTGCTGAGGAGAAGCGAGAGATGCTTTAATCGCATTATATTCAATACTACGCCCTTGATCTCTTAAGATGTTCAGTAAATCTTTCAATTTTATCTCCTATTATTTTATATAGACTTTTAAGTCTCAATAAGATCTAGATCAATCCCTAAAGACCTAATCTCTTTGGTTAAAACATTAAATGATTCAGGTATCCCTGGTTCCATCTCAAAATTCCCATCTACTAAATTTTTATAAACCCTAGTTCTACCAACAACATCATCTGATTTAACAGTTAACATTTCTTGAAGAGTATAAGCAGCTCCGTATGCTTCTAATGCCCAAACTTCCATCTCTCCTAATCTCTGGCCTCCAAACTGAGCTTTTCCACCCAAAGGTTGTTGTGTTACAAGGCTATAGCTACCCGTAGACCTAGCATGCATCTTATCTTCTACTAGGTGATTCAATTTCAAAATGTACATATAGCCAACTGTTGTCAACCTATCAAATTTCTCACCTGTACGACCATCATATAATTGAGTTTGTCCACTTTCAGGTAGTCCTGCCAAAGCTAACATATCCTTAACTTCAGACTCCTTAGCACCATCAAATACTGGTGTTGCCATTGGAACTCCTTCTCTTAAATTTTCTGCCAGTGTAAGAATTTCATCGTCATCAAAACTATTTAATGCTTGAGAATCTTTTTCAGGATAAATCTTTTGCAAAAATTCTTTTATTTTTGAAGTGTGTTGATGCTCATCCATCATTTGAGATACTTTCTTTCCTAGCTCTTTTGCAGCTGCACCCAAATGAACTTCAAGTATCTGACCTACATTCATTCTTGAAGGTACTCCTAGAGGATTTAAAACTATATCTATAGGCTCTCCATCTTCATCATAAGGCATGTCTTCCATAGGAACTATTGAAGATATCACTCCCTTATTTCCATGTCTGCCCGCTAGTTTATCTCCAGGCTGAATTCTTCTTTTTACTGCAAGATATACTTTAACTATTTTCAAGACCCCTGGTTGTAAATCTTCTCCTGCTACTACTTTTCCTTCTTTCTCAGAATATCTCTCTTCTAAAGAACTCTTATACTGAGATAAATTTGTTTCTATATCCTCAAGTTGAGTATTAATTCTTTCATTTGATAGCCTGAATTTCAGAAGGTCTTTTAAACTTAGGTCTTCTATTAATGCCTTAGTTATAGTTGAACCTTTAGTAGATCCTTTACCTGAAAGTACTTTCTTTCCAACCAAAATATCTTGAATCCTATTTAAAGCTGCGTCTTCAATAATCTTCAATTCATCATCTATATCTTTTCTAATTTCTGATAATTGCTGCTCTTCAATCTCTAAAGCTCTCCCATCTTTTTCTAAACCATCTCTTGTGAATACATGAACTCCTATAACTGTTCCAGATGCCCCCGAAGGAGTTCTCTGTGACGAATCCTTAACATCTGATGCTTTATCTCCAAATATAGCTCTAAGGAGTTTCTCTTCAGGACTTAGTTGTGTTTCTCCTTTTGGTGTGACTTTACCAACAAGTATATCTCCAGCTGAAACCTCAGCTCCTACATATACAATGCCATGCTCATCTAGCTTTGAAAGTGCTTCCTCTCCTACATTAGGAATATCAGCAGTTATTTCTTCCGCACCAAGTTTAGTGTCTCTTGCTATACAAGTTAATTCTTGAATATGAATACTTGTAAATTTATCTGTTCTAGCGATTCTTTCCGATATAAGAATTGAATCTTCAAAATTATATCCATGCCAAGGCATGAATGCCATTCTAACATTCTGTCCTAAAGCTAGTTCACCTAAATCTACAGAAGGCCCGTCAGCTAAGATATCATTTGCTTCTACTATATCCCCCTCTGAAACAAGAGATTTTTGATTTATACAGGTATTTTGATTTGAACGAGTATATTTTATTAAATTATATACATCCACACCAGAATCACCTTTGTTTATCTCTTTCTCTGCTACTCTAACAACAATTCTACTTGCATCTACAGTCTCAATAATTCCACCTCTTAAGGCTGTAACACAAGAACCAGAATCTCTAGCAATTAAACTCTCTACACCTGTTCCAACTAAAGGCTTCTCGGTTCTAAGTGTAGGTACAGCTTGTCTTTGCATGTTAGAACCCATCAATGCTCTATTGGCATCATCATGTTCTAGGAAAGGAATCAAAGAAGCAGCTATAGAAACTACTTGTTGAGGTGATACATCCATATAATCAACCCTACTTGGTGGCATTAGGGTAAATTCATTACTATGTCTTACAGCCACCAGTTCTTCAGTAAGTTCGCTATTCTTTCCAAGCAAAGCACTTGCTTGTGCTATTACAAATTTAGATTCTTCAATTGCAGAAAGATAATCAAATTGATCGGTTACGACACCATTTTCAACTTTTCTAAAGGGGCTTTCTAAAAAACCATAATCATTAGTCCTAGCGTAAGCTGCTAAAGAATTAATTAAACCAATATTTGGTCCTTCAGGTGTTTCAATAGGGCATACTCTTCCATAATGGGTAGGGTGAACATCTCTAACTTCAAAACCTGCCCTTTCTCTAGTAAGACCACCAGGGCCTAAAGCTGATATTCTTCTCTTATGTGTAATCTCTGATAAAGGATTATTTTGATCCATAAATTGGGATAATTGACTAGAACCAAAAAATTCTCTTACAGCAGCAAAAATAGGTTTCGCATTTATTAAGTCTTGAGGTCCATGTCCTTCCAATTCTGCAGTACCAAGTCTTTCACGAACAGCTCTTTCTACCCTTATCAAACCTATTCGAAATTGGTTAGATACCATCTCACCTACCGATCTAACTCTTCTATTACCTAAATGATCTATGTCATCAACAGAACCCTTTCCATTTCTAATGGCTACTAATGTTTTAAGTGCATCAAGTATATCAACGTTATCTAAAACACTATTACCTTCTATTTCGTCTCTGCCCAATCGTTTATTAAACTTCATTCTACCTACTGCCGATAGATCATATCTTTCAGGATTAAAAAACAAGCTGTGAAATAATGTATTTGCTGCTTCTTTAGTAGGCGGCTCTCCAGGTCTCATCATTCTATATATTTCAACTAAAGCCTCTATTTCATTAGTTGTCTGATCTGCTCTTAAAGTATCGGAAATGTAGGGACCTGATTCAATATCATTAATATAAAGTAATTCGAAAGAAGTTAACTTGAGATCAATAATTTTTGCTAATAATTCTGAATCAATAATAGAATTACAGGGAATTACAACTTCGCCTGTTAACTTGTCTATTAGATCTTTTGCCGTAACAAGTCCGAGTAAACTTTCCTGATCATAAGACAAGGTCTTCATTTTTGCACTTTCAATCTTTCTTATATGACGGGCACTAATCCTATCTCCTACTGAGGCTATTTTTTCACCTTTATGGTTAATATCTACTGGACAAATCTGACCCATCAACCTCTTTGGTATTAAGGTCAAATCATATTTATTTTCATTAACTATCGTAAATTCTTGAGTATCATAGAAAGTCTCTAAAATCTCTTGACTTGAATATTGAAGAGCTTTTAAGAGAATTGTAGCTAATAACTTCCTCTTTCTATCTATCCTTACATAGACTAAATCTTTTGCGTCAAATTCAAAATCTAGCCATGACCCTCTGTAAGGAATTATCCTAGCGCCATACAAAACTTTCCCTGAAGAATGGCTCTTGCCTTTATCGTGGTCAAAAAATAAACCTGGAGATCTGTGAAGTTGAGAAACAACAACTCGTTCAGTCCCATTAATTATAAATTGACCGTGTGGAGTCATAAGAGGTACTGTACCCATATACACTCTTTCAGACTTACCTTCCTTTAACTCTCCAGTATCTTTATCAAAAAATAGAATATTGCAATCAATATGCAATGAAGCCTCATAAGTGCTTCCCTTAATCTTACATTCTCTTTCATCAAATTTTGGAGAACCTAAATCATAGCCTGTATATTCCATTTTGGCATTCTTATTATGACTCTCTATAGGAAATATTGATTTAATAACTTTTTCAAGACCTTCATCTTTCCTCTTATCCTTTAGAGTATCTTCTTGAAGAAACTCTGCATAAGATTTTATTTGTGTTGCCAAAAGATTAGGTAAAGACATAACTGAAGAGATTTTTTCAAAATTTCTTCTTATTCTTTTTTTCTCAGTGTAAGAAAAGCCCATTAATCACCCCTTATTTAGATTAGTTTTTTTATTATTGATGCTTAGGAAAAAAATTTATTTTAATTCTACTGTTGCTCCGGCCTCTTCAAGCTGCTTCTTATACTCGTCAGCTTCACCTTTATCAACTCCTTCCTTTATAGTAGATGGAGCTTCATCAACTAGACCTTTAGCATCCTTAAGACCTAAGCCTGTGATAGTTCTAACAGCTTTTATGACATCTACTTTCTTTTCACCTACGACAGTTAAATGAATATCTACAGAAGAAGGTCCTTCCTCTTCTTGTACTTCGTCTCCAGAAGCTTCTGAAGCTACAGCAGCTACAGGAGCAGCAGCTGAAACACCAAACTTTTCTTCCATAGCAGCTACCAAATCTACTACATCCATAACACTCATCTCTGATATCGCTTCTAAAATTTCTTCTTTGGTTAATGCCATTTTTTTCTCCATTAAGTTAGTTAATTTAAGACTGTTCCTTTTTTTGTTTTATGAAATCTAAAACTCTAGCTAGTTTTGAGGGAAATTCATTCAAAGTAGATGCTAATTGAGCAATAGGGGCATTTAAAACACTCATTAATAGCGCAATTGCTTCATCTTTTGATGGAAGATTAGCAATATCAACCAGCCTACTTAAATCTAAAAGATTTTCACCGAAAGTTAAGCCTTTAACTATAAAAGCTTTATTCTCCTTCTTAAAATCATTTAAAAGCTTTGCTGCACTGCTAGGATCTTGAAGTGAAAAAGCAAGCATTGTTGGACCAACTAATAAATCATCCAAACAATTAAACTTTGTGCCTTCTAAAGCCTTTTTGGCTAAAGTATTTCTAATGACTTTAAGATGAACATCTGACTCCCTTGCTTTTTGTCTCAAAATTGTAAGCTGTGAGACAGAACTTCCATGATAATCTGCAGCTACAGCTGAAACAGCAATTTCTGCTATTTCATGAAGCTCTTGAACTGCAAGTTGCTTGTCATTCATTCTCATTGGCATCTTCTTATCTCCCTCCTTCTATAAAATTATAATCAGGATAAGACTTAGTGAGTTTGTTAAAGTAACAAACCCAAATCTGCGTAGGATACTTTTTAAACAAATCATTTTGATTTGTTCCTACGGTCTTCGATAGATACAAAAATATTGCATCTCTATGAAGTAGTTTATTTTTAAAAAAAAGTGAGATTGAATTCATATTTTTAAAAATTTAATGTTGACATGTCTAAAGAAAAACTAGGGCCCATCGTAGAAGATAAAAATACCTTTTTGATAAAAATGCCTTTAGCACTTGCCGGTTTATTTTTCTTTAAATCTATTAATAAAGTTTCCAAATTTTCCTTAATTTGAACTTCTGAATAAGTTATATCGCCTATTCTTCCGTGTATTATTCCATTTTTATCTGTCCTATATCGTATTTGGCCAGCTTTTGCCAGTTCTACTGCTCTTACTACATCCTTAGTTACAGTTCCTTCTTTAGGATTAGGCATCAAACCTTTAGGACCAAGTTGTTTCCCTAAAGGGCTAACTAACTTCATAGTGTCAGGAGTAGCTACAATAACATCATAGTTGATCTCTCCACTCTTTATGCTATCCACTAAATCTTCCATACCTACTTTATCAGCTCCAGCCTTTCTAGCTTTATCAGCTAAATCACCATCCACAAAAACTGCCACTCTACAAGGTTTACCAGAACCGGAAGGAAGAGAAAGAGCTCCTCTCATATTTTGATCAGATTTTTGGGGATCTACTCCTAACCTTATAGCAACATCAATTGATTCCTTAAAATTAAGCTTAGGATGAGACTGAATTAAATTAATTACTTCCTCAACAGAATAATTTTTTCCTTCTTCTAAATCCTTTTGTATAGTTTCTAATCTATTGCTCATATCCTTATAATCCTTCTACATCGATTCCTGCACTTCTTGCGCTACCAGCAAGAGTTCTAACCGCTGCTTTCATATCAGCTGAAGTTAAATCAGTATCTTTAGTTTTAGCTATATCTTCTAATTGAGCAACAGTGACTTTTCCAACTTTTAAGCTATTGGGTGTTCCACTACCTTTCTTTATTCCTGCTGCTTTTCTAATTAAAACTGCTGCAGGTGTTGATTTTATTATAAATTCAAAAGATTTATCATTAAAAACAGTAATTACTACTGGAACTGTTATGCCCTGCTCTAATTCTTTTGTTCTAGCATTAAAAGCATTACAAAAATCCATCAAAGGAAGACCATGCTGTCCTAATGCAGGTCCAACTGGTGGACTTGGTGAAGCCTGACCAGCCGGTATTTGCAGTTTAATATAAGTATTTATTTCTTTCTTAGCCATCTTAACCCTTTTCTATTTGTGAGAATTCTAATTCTACTGGAGTAGACCTTCCAAATATCAGAACAGCTAATTTGACCCTGCTTTTCTCGTAATTTACTTCTTCTATTACACCACTAAAATCATTAAAAGGTCCTTCTATTACTCTTACCATCTCTCCAATTTCAAAGGTGATCTTAGGACCAAGAGATCCAGGCTCTGCCTCTATTTTATTTATTATGCCATTAGCTTCTTCATCGGAAATAGGAGATGGTTTATCTTTTGTGCCTCCAATAAATCCCATCACCCGAGGGGTATCCTTAACTAGGTGCCACGTTTCCTCATTTAATTCCATATTTACTAAAACATAACCAGGAAAAAATTTCCTCATAGTTGTTTTTTCTACACCACCTTTAAGTTCTACAACTTCTTCAGCTGGAATCATTATTTCTCCAAAGAATTCATCCATATTTAGACGCTTTATTCTCTCTAACAGAGCTTCTTGCACCTTAAACTCATAACCCGAGTATGCATGAATTACAAACCATTCTTTATTCATCTTTTTACCCTAAAATACTTGCAGTTGCCCATGAAAAAAGTGAGTCTAAACCCCAGAGCAATAAACCAGCTATAGTTACTACTCCGATAACCACAAATGATGTTGAAGTTGTTTCTGATCGTGTTGGCCAAACAACTCTTCTAATCTCTGTTCTTGAATCTATAATTATCTTGAAAGCTGATGCCCCTTGTTCTGTTGATGAAATGATTAATAAAGCCATTATGACTAAAAAAATAATTCCTATTAGTCTATACAATAAAGGTTCTTGACCAAAATAAGAATTGACTAATGCTGATATAAGAATTAAAACTATACCCACTAGCCATTTGAAGGAATTTAAAATTTGAGAAAAAGTATTTTTATTTTTCATATCTTAAAAAGTAGTCTCATATTGACTGGCAGGCCAGGAGGGAATCGAACCCCCAACCTGCGGTTTTGGAGACCGCCGCTCTGCCAATTGAGCTACTGGCCTATGCAATAATTTTTGAAACTACACCGGCACCTACAGTTCTGCCGCCCTCTCTAATAGCAAACCTCATACCATCTTCCATAGCAATAGGCGATATTAGTTCTACAGTCATGCTTATATCATCTCCTGGCATAACCATTTCAACATCTGCTGGAAGCTCTACAGCTCCAGTAACATCAGTTGTTCTAACATAAAATTGAGGTCTATATCCTTTAAAAAAAGGTGTATGTCTTCCTCCCTCTTCTTTACTTAAGATATAGACTTGTGCTTCAAATTTAGTATGAGCTTTTAACGCACCTGGTTTAGTAAGAACTTGTCCTCTTTCTACGTCTTCCCTTTCAGTTCCTCTCAGTAAGATACCGACATTTTCTCCAGCTCTTCCTTCATCTAAAAGTTTTCTAAACATTTCTACACCAGTACAAACCGTTTTTTGAGTGTCCCTTATGCCGACTATTTCTATCTCTTCATTAACCTTAATTTCTCCTCTTTCAATTCTTCCCGTTACAACCGTTCCCCTACCTTGAATTGTAAAAATATCTTCAATAGGCATGAGAAATGGCTTATTGATTTCTCTTACCGGCTCAGGAATGAAGCTATCTAAAGCCCCCATCAACTCTTTTACTTTATCAATATGACCAGAGTCTCCTTCTAGGGCTTTAAGAGCTGAACCTACTATAATTGGAGTATCGTCTCCAGGGAACTCATATTGTGTTAGAAGTTCTCTTATTTCCATCTCTACAAGTTCTATCAGCTCATCATCATCTACCATGTCAGCTTTATTAAGAAATACGACAATATGAGGAACTCCTACTTGCCTTGCTAATAATATGTGCTCTCTAGTTTGAGGCATAGGGCCATCAGCAGCACTAACAACTAAGATTGCTCCATCCATTTGTGCTGCTCCAGTTATCATATTCTTAATATAATCAGCATGACCAGGGCAATCTACATGAGCATAATGTCTAGTTTCTGTATCATACTCAACATGAGAAGTTGAAATAGTGATACCTCTTTCTTTTTCTTCAGGGGCATTATCAATACCTTCAAATGCTACGGCCTCACCTCCAAAAGATTCTGCTGCCACTTTAGTTAAAGCTGCAGTTAAAGTTGTTTTTCCATGGTCTACATGACCTATGGTGCCTACATTTACATGAAGTTTATTTCTTTCGAATTTTTCTTTTGCCATTTTATTATCAGTTGTATTAAAAAAATTTCTTACGCCTCCTCTTTTAGGAGTGGAGCTCATAACCGGAATTGAACCGGTGACCTCTTCCTTACCAAGGAAGTGCTCTACCACCTGAGCTATATGAGCAAAACTAAATAGAAAAAAAAGACCTAACTCTTAAAGAGATAGTCTTGATATATATCCTTCTTCTCTAAACAAATGTTTAGTACTCCTACAACCCACACAAGGAGCGCTTTTATAGTCTCTTTAGCTCCAATTTGCAAGCTTTTTTGGAAGTTTTTTACCTAATGATAAGAAAAAAATAAATTTTTTAATACATGGTGGAGGGAGAAGGATTCGAACCTTCGAAGCACGAGGCGGCAGATTTACAGTCTGCTGGGTTTGACCGCTCCCCAATCCCTCCTTTTAAATCATGAAATTTTGGGGATTTTGAAGCTGAGTTCTTTCGTTGTCAACTTTATTCTAAACTTTGTTATCCTTATACATAATATATTAAAAAAAATGGAAATTTTAAGTGTTAAAAAAATCAAAAAAAGCATTTCAGAAGAAAATCTTAAAATATTAGAAGATATTAAAGTACTAAAGACTACTAATTCAACCAATGACATAGCCAAAAATTTCTTTTCTTCGGTGCATAATTCCGATAAGTATTTTGCTTGTTATGCAGAAGAGCAGACTTTAGGAAGAGGTAGAAACAATAATGAATGGATTAGTCCACCAAATAAAAATATATATTTCTCATTTGGCTGGCAAACAAAACTTTCTTTCCAACAATTAGAAGGCCTAAGTCTTGCTGTAGGTGTTGAGATTTCAAAGTGCCTCAATAATTTGATAGATCCAAGGATCAACATTAAATGGCCTAATGATCTGATTATAAATGGTAAAAAGCTTGGTGGAATTCTAATAGAAACATCTGTTTCTAAGAAAAATATAATAGATGTTGTTATAGGAATTGGAATAAATGTTCTTATGAAATATTCAAAAACTACTAAAATAACTCAAGATTGGACATCTCTTTTTTATCATTCTGACAAAATAATTAGTAGGAATTATGTAGCTGGCTTAGTTCTAAATGCCATGATTAATTTAGCTAATAACTATAAAGAAAGAAGTTTTAAGTTCTATAAAGAAGATTTTATTAAACTAAGCACACTTCAAGGATTAAAGTGCTCTATTGGCAATAAATCCTTAATTACCGAAGGTATAGTTAAAGGCGTTAATGATTATGGAGAATTACTTATAGAGACTTCTAAAGGAATTAAACAGTTTAGATATGGAGGTGACTCTATACGAGTTTTAACAAAATGAATGGCGACTTCTCTACCTAGGTAATTCTGATTCAACTAAAAATTTTGATGCCTTATCTCTATCTGATAGTCTTGGGGGGTTTTCTATCGGCCATTCTATAGATATATCTGGGTCGTCCCACCTGATAGTCTTCTCTAAAGAAGCATCGTAATAATCTGTTGTTTTATATAGGACTTCGGTATCCTGCCTTAAAGCTAAAAACCCATGAGCAAAATTTTCTGGTACCCACACATGTTTTTTATTTTCTGAATTTAATTCAACTCCAATCCACTTACCGAAATTAGGAGACGATCTCCTAATATCTACAACTACATCATAAATAGCTCCATGAACTACTCTGACTAATTTACCTTGAGGTTTACTAATTTGATAATGAAGACCTCTCAAGACATCCTTAGTAGATTTTGAATGATTATCTTGAACAAAATTAACTTCTTTACCGATGGCTTTATTAAATGCTCTAGTATTATAACTTTCTAAAAAAAAACCTCTACTATCACCATAAACTTTTGGTGTAATTATAAAAACTTCTGGAAATGTTGTTTCTTCTATCTGCATAAATTAATTCTCTAATAAACTAAATAAATAAGCACCATACTGGTTATTACTATATTCATTAGCTAATTTAGATAAGTCATCATCACTGATATAGCCCATTCGCCATGCTATTTCCTCAGGGCAAGATATTTTGACTCCTTGTCTAGCTTCAAGGGTGGATATAAAGTGACTTGCTTCCAAGAGACTTTCATGTGTACCTGTATCTAACCAAGCAAACCCTCGACCTAATTTTTCTACATTCAGTAGCCCCTTCTCAAGATATACATTATTTACAGATGTTATCTCTATCTCTCCTCTTGAACTGGGTTCTAAGGATTTTGCAATATCCGTTACTTTATTATCATAATAATAAAGTCCGGTAACAGCCCAATTACTTTTTGGTTCTATAGGCTTTTCTTCTATAGATTGAGGAAGTCCATCTGGAGTAAAATTAATAACTCCATATCTTTCAGGTTGATTTACATGATAAGCAAAAATAGTTGAGCCTTCTGTCTTATTATGAGCAGATTTAAGTTGTTGAGATATTTCACTTCCATAAAAAATATTATCTCCAAGAATCATTAAAGAAGGGCTATTACCTAAAAATTTTTCTCCAACTATAAAAGCATCAGCTAAACCTCTAGGCTCTTTCTGAATTGCAAAATTTATACTCAATCCCCACTGAGATCCATCTCCCAATAACTCTTCAAATCTAGGTATATCCTGAGGGGTTGATATTACCAAAAGATCTTTAATACCACTCAGCATAATTGTAGAAAGTGGATAATAAATCATTGGCTTATCATATACTGGTATCAACTGTTTACTGATAACACTGGTTGCTGGATAAAGCCTTGTACCACTCCCTCCTGCTAATATTATTCCTTTTCTTTCCATCTAAATCTATTTTTTCCTAAACTTTAATTAGTATATTGCTCATTTATCCAAGCCTGATGTTTACTATCTCTAGCATCATCTACCCATTTCTTATTCGTCAAATACCACTGTAAGGTTTTTTGAATTCCGGACTCGAAAGATTCATTCGGAATCCAAGACAGCTTTTCTCTAATTTTATTATTGTTAATAGCATATCTTGTATCATGTCCCGGCCTATCTTTAACAAATTTAATTAAATCTTTATATTCTTTTCCTGATTTTCTAGGACTATAAACTTCCAGTAAATCACATATTGTTTCGATTACTTGAATATTTTGCATTTCATTATTTCCACCTACATTATAAACCTCTCCAATATTTCCGTTATCTAGAATAGCCTTAATAGCCCTACAATGATCTTCAACATAAAGCCAATCTCTAATTTGTTTACCATCGCCATAAACCGGTATTTCTTTATCTTCTAAAAGATTTAATATAGTTAATGGAATTAGTTTCTCTGGATGTTGGTAAGGACCATAATTATTTGAACAATTTGAAATCATTATAGGTAAAGAAAAGGTCTTATAATAACTTCTCGCAATATGATCAGAAGAAGCTTTACTGGCTGAATAAGGACTGTTTGGTTTAAATCTATTTTCTTCATTAAAAGGCTTCTCTAATTCTGCAAGACTGCCATAAACTTCATCTGTAGAAATATGAAGAATTCTAAAGATTTCTTTTTTTTCTTTAGATAAACCTTCAAAATATTTTCTAGAAGCTTCCAACAACCTAAAAGTACCTAAAACATTAGTCTGAAAAAAAATTTCAGGAGAATTAATAGATCTATCAACATGAGATTCTGCTGCAAAATTTACAATTTTATTAGGCTTATACTCCTCTAAAATCTTCGAGACTTTCTCTTCATCATTGATATCCCCCTTTACAAAAATATGAGCTTGATTCTTCACACAAAATTCAAGGTTACTTAAATTTCCTGCATAGGTTAATTGATCTAGACTAACTACTCTTTCATCAGGATTAGAAAGACACTCTTTTACAAAATTAGAGCCTATAAATCCTGCTGCACCAGTTACTAAAATCATTGATATATGTCTTGATAAAGTAGAATGCTACAGATAATTCTTATAATAATCATCTAAATATTCTTTCAAACAAATTTTCCAATCGCGCATTATATTAAGGCCTCTTAAGTTCAGTTTAGAATTCACAAGTCTCTCTGAAGCCGGTCTTTTAGCAAAATAGTCCTTACTCCAGTATGATGAATCTACAGCTGTAATTTTTACTTCATTATCTAAATTGAGAAGATTTAATAACTCTATTGCTACCTCAAATCTTCCTGTAAAACCTTCACACACCATATTGTATAGTCCCCATAATTCAAACTCTAAAAGAAGCTTTACGTTTTTTGCAAAATCATGAGTATATGTAGGTGTTCCGAGCTTATCATTAACCACAAACAACTCCTTTTTTCCTGATTTTATTTGCTCCATTATTTTTTTAATAAATTTTTTATCTTTATTAGGTCCCCCTCCCATCATCCACCCTGCTCGACATACTAAATACCTACTAGAATTTTTTTCTACATAAAGTTCACCCGCATATTTACTCCTAGCGTAATGACCAATAGGTGAAGGAGCATCCCAATCATCAAATAGTTCCTTTTCTCCATCAAAAATTCCAGCTGTACTTATATAAAGCAAAGGGATGTTAAGACTATTCGAAATCAAAGTAGCATTTTCTACTGAAAGCGTATTTGTTTTATAAGTCTCCTTGATATTATTTTCACAATATTCAAGATCAGTAAAAGCACCTAAATGGAATAAATAATCAGGAGAAAATTCTTCTACATCTTTTTTATAGGCCTCCATATCTCTAAAATCCATATAAGAAAGCCAGTTTTCATTAAGATCAATATCTGTACATTTAAGCTCATACTCCTCAGAAAAAACTTTATAAAAAGCTTCTCCTAGCATCCCTCCACTGCCTGCTATATATATTTTTTTCTTATTTCCCATTTTATATTTACCTATTTGAGTATATTTAAATATTGCTCTTTTACAACATCTGTAGAATATCTATTAACTATAGTTTCTCTTGCTTTTGTTCCTAACTTTCTGCGTAATTCTTGATTCTCTATTAATACTTGCAAACCTTCTAACCACTCTTCTTCAGTTTTAACTAACCAACCATTTTCTCTATGTTTAATTATCTGAGAGGTCGTCCCAACATCTGTAGCAATGGTTGGTATTCCAAATGCCATGTATTGTATTGCTTTTAATCCACTTTTACCAAGAACCCATTTACTATCCTCTAAAGGATAGACCCCAACATCAATTCCTTGTAAATCTTCAACTTCTTTTAACTTTGTCCACTGAATAACTTCGCAATCTACACCTCGGATATTGTAGTCAAAATTTGCAATAATCCTTAATTTGAAATCACAAATATCTGCAAGTCTTACAAAAACATTTTGAATTAAATCAAGATAAGGTTTTGAACTAAAAGTTCCAGTCCAGCCTATAGTTATTCTTTTTTCATTAGTATAATTATTAGAAGGGATGAATCTCTTAATATCAACAGAAGATGAAATGAAGGTTGCAGCATCATGTACATTTTTCTTCAAACAGAAATCATTTAAAAAAGGTGAACTTGTTATGACATGATCTGCATGTTTTATAAGATATTCTGTTTTACTGGTTGACCTTATATTCTTTAAAATATTATTTCTTATCTCTTGGGAAGAGTCCTTGTTAGAAAGAACTACAAAATCTTCTAAATCAAAAATCATTCTTTTAGCTAACCTACGAACAATAAAATCATAAAAAGCTGTCCCAAAAGGAGTTGTCCATTGAAAGATGTAGACGATGTCAAAATTATGAACTATCAATAGATCTCTTACCCTAAATAGATAGCCTCTTAAAATTCCTATAAATTTACGCAAAAAGTTCCCTTGAAGATAAACAACATTCCATAGAGATTTGCTCATAAAAGGAGAGATTTTGACCTCATAGCCTCTTTCTCTCCAGTCGTCTATATATTGTTCATACTTAAGCCTTTGTCCTGCTGCTTCTCCCACAGGGTATGGACAAATTATTAGAATTCTTTTTAAATGCTTTTTTTTCATTCAAAATAAAAAGCCTAAGCTTAATAAACTAAAACAAATTATTTTTTTATATTAATAAAGAATTTGAAAATGCTTTATTGATTAAATTAATGTTTATTATCATGATGTATAATAAAGAAAGCAAGATCAAATGCTGGCGTAGCTCAGTTGGTAGAGCAGCTGATTTGTAATCAGCAGGTCGTAGGTTCAAATCCTATCGCCAGCTCCAAATCATTAAACCTTTTTAACTAATTGAATGAACCAGAAGATCCAGTAAATACTAGTACTCATTAATGAGATCAAAAAGTAAAAAGAAAAACCAAAACTCAAAAAAAATAAAGGTATTAGGCACCGTTATTTTTAGACCTAGAAAATCTTATATTCTGGAGGATAAAACACTTAATAAATATAAATTAGGGGAAAAAGATCTCTTTCAAGTCTTCCCAGGAGATCTTGTATCTTGTTATGTTTCTTCAAAGGGTTGGGCAAAAATAGATAAAACTATTAAATCTAATACCCATGAAGTATTAGCAGAATTAAGGGTAGTGAATAAAGGTTGGACAGCTTCGCCAATAAATTTTGGTAATCAATTTACTATAAAAATAGAAGGAAATATTCCAAAAGAAACTACAAATGGCTCTCTATCAAAGATAGCTATCAAACAACAGCCCAATTCTAGAAATCCCGCCTATGGTGAAATAATTTCTTTAATTAATAATACAAATATTATTACAAAGGCTACAGACATCTCAATTGTTAAGAACCAAATTAGGGAAGACTGGCCTAATTCAGTAAAAGATGATCTAGCAACTTTAATGAATTCATCAAAGAATACAATCGATTCAAAAAGACAAGATCTAAGAAATAAGAGTTTCATCACAATAGATGGAAAAAATGCAAAAGACTTCGATGATGCTGTTTATGCAGAGACTAATGATAAAGGCAATATTAATTTATATGTTGCGATTGCAGATGTAGCTCATTTTATTGAGCCTAACTCTTCAATTGACCAAGAAGCCAAAACAAGAGGTACCTCTATATATTTCCCTGAAAAGGTCATACCGATGCTTCCTGAATACCTAAGTAATGACTTATGCTCGCTAAAGCCCAACAAAGATAGATATGTTTTGGTTACCTGTATAGAGATAAATAAAAAAGGTCTGGCAATAGATGCTGAGTTTTTTGAAGGTGTGATTAATTCAAAAGCTAGACTAATTTATGAAGATATTAAAAATGAAGTTAAAGAGAATAATAAGAATAAAGCTTATTTCAAGTCTTTAGAGACTCTGAGAAAGATTTATAGCCTTTTAAAAAAGGCTAAATTAAAAAGAGGGGCGCTAGAATTAGATATCCCTCAATACAATCCAATTATTAAAAATAATAAAATTAAAAATTTTTATACTCTTAAAAGAGAAGAATCTCACTTGCTAATTGAAGAATGTATGCTGATTGCAAATATATGCGCAGCAACTATTCTATCTAAATCTTGTTTATCATCAATTTACAGAATCCACCCTAAACCAGATAAAAATAAAATTAAAAAACTAGAGGCATTTTTAAGATCAAGAAATATAAATATTAAACTATCTTCTCTAGTAAAAGTTAATGAACTTTCTAAGTTAATATCTGATTATAAAGATAGTGAAAATATTAAGATATTGCATTTACAAATTCTACAAACACTTTCACTAGCTATATATGATATAGATGTTTCTGAACACTTCGCCCTAGGTCATTCTACCTATACCCACTTTACTTCACCCATAAGAAGATATCCTGATTTAATGGTTCACAGAGCTCTAAAAGCATTATTAAAAGAATCTGATAGTAAAAAAATATCTATTTCAAAGATGCAAGAAACTAAAATAAAGAAAATATACTATCCATATAATGAAGAAGATTTAAGGGTCATTGCTTCAGAATCATCTAATCTAGAAAGAAAGGCTGAATCTGCTTCTAGAGATACAATAAAAACCCTGAAGTGCGAATGCGCTATAGAGAACCTTAATTTAGAATTTTCTGGAGAAGTTCAAGCAGTTACAAACTTTGGATTATTTATACTTGTTCATAAATTAAATATTGAAGGCTTATGTCATATCAAGTACTTACCCAAAAATGAATATTATTCATATGATGAGACTTCCCAAAGCCTTGTTAGTAATAAATCAGGTCATTCTTATTCTCTTGGAGATAAACTGAGAGTAAAGATTAAAAAAGTTGATATTTTTGCACAATTAATAGATTTAGAAATTTTAGGATGATTAAATCTTAAATATTACAAATTTTCTTTAACTAGAGATTATCATGAAAGAAATAAAAAAAGACTCTAATCAAGAAATTATATTAGGTATAAATCCTGCTAAAGAAATAATTAGACTAAGACCTCACACAGTAAAACAACTCATTATAAATATTGATAAATCTAGTCGAAGAATTAATGAACTAAATCTTTTAGCGGAAAGCATGAGCATACAAATCTCAGAAGTAGAAAAATCATTTTTTTCTCAAAACTATCCTAATGAGAATCATCAAGGTGTTGCTGTTTTATGTAATAAAAGATCTCACGAAAGTGAAGATTTACTGGATAATATTCTTAATCAAGAAAATATTTTCTTGTTAATCCTAGACCATATGACAGATCCCCATAATGTTGGAGCTTGCATGAGAAGTGCTGCAGCAGCAGAAGTTGATGCTATAGTAGTTCCAAAAGATAGATCATGTCATTTAACACCTACAGTCAGAAAAATATCTTCAGGAGCCTCTGAACTAATTCCTTTTATTGTTGTCACAAACTTATCAAGATCTATTAGAAAAATAAGTTCTGCAGGAGTAAAGGTATATGGAGCAAAAAGCGATGGCACAATCAAGCATACAGATGCCGATATGAGAGGAAATGTAGCGATAGTAATTGGGTCCGAAGACAAAGGCCTAAAAGAACTTACTGCAAAAACATGTAATGCTTTGATTTCAATTGAAATGCCTGGAAATATTGATAGCTTGAATGCTTCTGTAACTGCAGGAATAATATTATTTGAATATTTAAGGCAAAATAAGCATGCGTTTTAATATATAAATTCGATAGAATACCGCAATGCTTGCACAAAGAACTCTAACTAATTCGATAAAAGCTTCTGGAATAGGTCTTCATAGTGGTCAACCCATTTTTTTAACTCTCAAGCCTGCTCCTCCAGATACAGGAATCATATTCAGAAGAGTTGATTTGAATCCTGTTGTTGAAATTAAGGCTGCAGCTGAAAATGTTGGTGAAACTAAGCTGTCTACGACTCTCACAAAGGGTGACACTAAAATATCAACAATTGAGCATCTCCTTTCTGCCATGGCTGGTTTGGGAATAGATAACGCCTATGTTGAAGTTACTGCATCAGAAATCCCAATCATGGATGGAAGCGCAGGTCCATTTGTTTTTCTTATCCAATCCGCAGGTATAGATGAACAGAATGTATTAAAGAAATTTATTAGAATTAAAGAGAAAGTCAAAGTTTCTTATAATGGAGCGTGGGCTGCTGTTTCTCCTTTCGAGGGTTTCAAAGTAACTTTTACAATGATCTATGATCACCCTGTTCATAACAAATATGCCAATAAAGCTACTGTTAATTTTAATAGCACTTCCTTTGTAAAAGAAGTTTCAAGAGCTCGTACATTTGGATTTGCTAATGACCTAGAAATATTAAAAGAGCAAAACCTTGCTCTGGGAGCTAGTCAAAAAAATGCTATAGCTATTGGTGACAAAGCTGTCTTAAATTCTGATGGTGTCAGATTTGAGGATGAAATGGTAAAACATAAAATTCTAGATTCAATTGGAGATTTGTATTTATTAGGACATAATCTTGTTGGATCATTTGAAGGTTATAAATCAGGTCATACTGTTAATAATGCTCTTTTAAGAGAGCTGATTAATAGACCTGATACTTGGGAAGTAAGATCTTATGATGACAGAAATGACTCCCCTATTACTTACCTAGATCCTATAATCAATCCAAGCGAAGGCTGATTCTTAAGAAGCAGCAGATTCTTCTACTAATTGCTAGAAATTAAGCTTAATAACTGTCATGGGAATAATAGAAAAAATATTTGGTTCATTTAGCCAAAAACAACTTAAAAGAATAAAGCCAATTGTAAAAGCTATCAATAATCTTGAAACAAAAATATCAAAATTATCTGACGTAGATCTAAAGGAAAAAAGAAATGAGTTTATTAATAGACATGCTAATGGTGAGGCTTTAGATGATTTGCTTGAAGAATCGTTTGCTGTCGCTAGAGAAGTTAGTAAAAGATCTCTGAAATTAAGACCTTATGATTGTCAGCTAATGGGAGGGATAATTCTTCACAATGGATTAATAGCTGAAATGGGAACAGGTGAAGGAAAAACTTTAGCAGCAACACTTCCTGCTTACTTAAATTCATTTACTAAAAGAAAGATAGTTCTCGTTACCGTTAATGATTATCTAGCCAAAAGAGATGCTACATGGATGGAACCTATTTACTCTAATTTAGGAATGATAGTGAGTTATGTTATACCTGGGATGAACCCAGAAGAAAGGTCTCTGGCTTATGAAGCTGATGTTATTTATGCAACAAATAACGAATTAGGTTTTGACTATCTTAGGAATAATATGGTCTTCAGAAAAGAAGATAGAGTAATGAATGACTTCTATTTTGCTATAGTGGATGAAGTTGATTCAGTATTGATAGACGAGGCAAGGACACCTCTAGTAATATCAGGTGCTTCTGAAGACTCCTCTAAAGTATTTCAAAGAATAGGAAAAATTATACCTAAACTGAAACAAGAGAGTGCTAAGGATGATGACTCTGAAGATGTAAGTCTTGAAATTGATGAAACCTTAAAAGGTCACTTTATAGTTGATGAGAAATCAAGGCAAATTGAACTCACAGATTTAGGTCACGACTTCATCGAAGGTCTTTTACAAAAAGAGGGTCTTATTGAAAAAAATCAAAGTCTATATTCAGCTAACAACCTCAGATTGCTTCATTACATTCAATCCTCTTTAAGGGCCCACTTTCTCTTCAAAAAAGATATTGACTACTTAATACAAGATAATCAGATAATACTTATTGATGAAAACACAGGGAGAGCAATGTCTGGAAGAAGGCTAGCTGATGGACTTCATCAGGCTATAGAAGAAAAAGAAAAAGTACCCATACAAATGGAAAGCCAAACTTTAGCCTCTTCTACCTTTCAAAATTATTTTAGACAATATGAAAAACTTGCAGGAATGACAGGAACTGCCTTCACAGAAGCTCAAGAATTTAAAGAAATCTATGGATTAGATGTTATAGAAGTGCCGACTAACGAAAGAATGGTAAGAGTAGACCACAATGACATGGTTTATCTTACGAAAGAAGAAAAATATAAAGCTATTGTTCAAGAGATTAAAGAATTTAAAGATAAGGGAAATCCAATATTAGCAGGAACTGCCTCTTTGGAAAGCTCAGAACTTCTTTCAAATTATCTAAACAAAGAAAATATTAATCATCAAGTATTGAATGCAAAAAATCATGCCAGAGAAGCAGAGATAATAAGTCAAGCAGGAAAGCCTAGCGTAATAACTATCGCCACCAATATGGCTGGAAGAGGAACGGACATTGTCTTAGGTGGAAATTGGGAGATGGAATATAAAAAACAGGAAAATAAAAGCTTAGAAGCTAAAGAATTAATGATGGCTGAATGGCGAGACTTAAATAAGAGAGTGATAGAAAGTGGTGGTTTACATGTAATCGGAACAGAAAGAAATGAATCAAGAAGAATAGACAACCAACTAAGGGGTAGATCTGGAAGACAAGGAGATCCGGGATCATCTAAATTTTATTTATCCCTAGAGGACTCTCTAATGAGAATATTCTCCTCCAAGAGATTTATTAACATAATGCAGAACCTAGGATTAGAAAACGGGGAATCTATAGAACACAAGATGTTAAGTGGTGCCATTCAAAGGGCTCAAAAAAGAGTAGAGGGAAGAAACTTTGACATCAGAAAAGTGTTATTAGAATACGATGATATGGCTCATGAACAAAGACAAATAATTTATTCTCAAAGAGATAGTATTTTGGAAGAAGAGGATATTTCAGAGACTATTAGCTTCATGCGAAGTGAGGTTATAGAAAGCTTGATTGAAAGTTATATGCCTAATGAAACAAATATAACTTTTGATATCAAAAGTTTAGAGCAAACTTTACAAAATGAATTTGGACAGTATTTCCCAATTCAAGCATGGCTAAATAAAAACAATCAAATAGAGACTCATGAGGTAATTGATAAAGTAACCGAAGGGATAAACAGAAGTTATAAAGAAAAATCAGATTCAGTTGGTGTATCTATGCGAGATTTCGAGAAGCAGATTCTACTGCAGATTATAGATAATAATTGGAAAGAGCACCTGGGAGCAATGGAATATCTTAGACAAAGCATAGGCTTGAGGGGCTATGCAAGCAAAAATCCTAAACTAGAATTTAGGAGGGAATCATTTGAATTATTTGAAGATATGCTTTCTAACATAAGAATAGAAGCTGTAAAATTTCTTTCTAGAGTTCAGATTGAAATAAAAGATTCATCAGCATTAGAGAATATGCAAGAATCCAGAAAAGAGACTTATGAACATGCCAAGGCTCAACCAATTCTTGCAGAAAATGTAGAAGAATCAAGTTCACAAAAAAATTCTGATAAAAATCCAATAGGAAATAGAAGATTAAGAAGATTTGAAGCCAAAATGGCAAAAAAGAAAAAGAACTAAGAGCTATAAATATGTCTAAATTGAACCAAATAGAAGGTATTAAGATAGGAACTTCTTCCAGCCATCAAAAATATGGTAACAGGTTGGATACGGTATTAGTTGAAATAAAAGAGGAATCAAAATTATCAGGTCTTTTTACTACTAACAATTTAAAAGCTGCACCTGTACAAATATGTTCAAAAAATATATTAAGTTCAAACAAAAATAAGAAATATCTTGTAATCAATGCTGGAAATGCGAATGCTGCAACAGGTTTAAAAGGACTAAAAGATTGTGAACAAATTAATTCTTTCTTAAGTAAAGAGTTTAATTCCAAAAAAAATAATTTTTTACCTTTTTCAACTGGAGTAATTGGAAAAAGGCTGAATATCCCTAAATACAAGAAAGCCTTAATAAGGGCAAAAAATAATCTTGGTAAATCTAGTTGGAAAAGTTTTGCAGAATCAATAATGACGACAGATTCCAAAATAAAACTAATAAAAAAAACTATAAAAGTAAAAAATAAAAGGATTAATATTTTTGCCATAGCAAAAGGCTCTGCAATGATTCATCCTAATATGGCAACTCTTTTAAGTTTTGTATTTACAGACCTAAAAATTAGCTCTAAAGATTTAAATAAATTGCATAAGCTTGCTTGCAATCAATCGTTAAATGCAATATCAGTAGATGGAGACCAGTCGACTAATGACTCCTCACTAATAGTTGCAACAGGAAATTCTGATTTAAATTTTATAGAAGCTAAAGAAATTATAGAAAAAGAAATAATAAATACCTTTAAAGAGCTTTCCAAAAAATTAATGCTGGATGCCGAAGGTTCATCCAAATTAATAACAATAAAAATTAAAGGCCTTAGATCTCAAAAATTATGTAAAAAAATGGCCCGACATATTGCAAATTCTCTTCTCTTGAAAACTGCCTTCAATGGCAGTGATCCTAATTGGGGAAGAATTATAATGGCTACATGCAATTTGGAAGATTTGCCTATAAATCCAAATAATATAACTCTTAAAATTGGTCCACATAAAGTCTTTTCTCAAGGAGAACTTTCTAAAAACTATTCTGAATCAAAAGGATTAAAAGAGTTTAAGAAAAAGACAATAGTTATAGATTTGGTATTAGGTAAATCTGACCATTCTTTTGAAATTCTAACTTGTGATATTTCTCCTGAATACGTAAGAATGAACGCAGACTATAGAAGTTAATAAATATTTCACATGCTTCTTCCTGAAATTTTTCCTATTTCTAAAGATATACAAGATGAAATAGAGCTATATAAATTTATAAAACATTATTCTAAAAATACTACCTTGCTTCAGTTCAGAATGAAAAATATTTCTTCATCAAAACAAAAAGAACAAATAATGAAAGCAAAAGAGTTTAGTCATATGTTTGGAATAAAATTAATTATAAATTCTAGTCATAAACTTCATAAAAAACACTTTGAGGATGGAGTGCACTTAACTTCAAAAGATTTAATGAGTTCAGATATCGAAGAATTTAAAGATTTACCAATAATTGGAGCTTCGTGCCACAATAGAGAAGAAATTGAAAGGGCAGAAGAACTTCAATTAAATTATATTTATTTATCTCCAGTAAAAAAAACAATTTCTCATCTGACTAAAAAATCTCTAGGATGGAAAGGGTTTAAAGAGCTTGTTACTCAAACAGAACTTCCTACTTATGCTCTAGGAGGCATGAAAAGGTTAGATTTAAAATTAGCAAAAAAGAATGGAGCTTTTGGAATCGCTGGTATAAACAACATGTAGTTAGTCTTTAAGTTCTAATCATCTACTTCTAAATCTGAATCATTCAATTCAGGCCCAGGTATGAAGTGCCTTTCACTTACCCAAGATCCTAAATCTAATAATTGACATCTTTTTGAGCAAAAAGGTTTGTAGATATTATCAATTGACCAAATCACTTTTTTTTTACACTCAGGACATTTAGAGGTTCGTTGGAATTTTACCGCTGACATAACTTTAAATATTTATGATTTAAATCATCTATTTTAAGGTAAAGGACATCTAAAGACTTATCATTAAGAAGAACATCATCAGCTTTTGCCAATCTTTCTTTTCTTGTTATTTGTGATTCTATAATCTTACTGACCTGATCTTTGCTTACTCCATCTCTCTGAATTGTCCTATTTATTTGATCTGATTCTTCAGCATCTACAACTAAAATCCTTGAACAAATCTCGAACTGATTAGTTTCAAGAAGTAGTGGGGAAACTAATATGCTGTAATCAGAAGAAGTATTCTCGAGAGAATTTCTTATCAATTTATTTATTAATGGGTGAAGAAGACTCTCTAACCATTTTCTTTTCTTTATATCAAAAAAAATAATATCCCTCATCTTTCCTCTATTTAAAGCATTACCTTCTAGAATATCTTCACCAAAATATTCTTTAATAGACTCTAAAGCAGGCATACCTGGCTCAACTACCTTACGGGAAATTTGATCAGCATCTATTACTTCAATGCCTAATTCTATAAATCTGTCAGCTACTGCAGACTTCCCGCTCCCAATGCCTCCCGTTAAACCAACTATATACATAGATGAATATTATCAGAAGAATGGAACTAAAAAGAATGCTTTTGTAAAAAATCAATTGCAGCTTCAGCAAAAATATCGTTTCTATCTCCAGCAATCATGTGAGCTGCATTCTCTATTTCTTTATATTCTGAATGAGAGACCGTCTTCAAAAAATTATCTACATCTTTCATAGTTAAAACGTCACTTAAAGCACCTCTAATTAGTAAAGTAGGAATTTTAACCCTAGATGCTGCTTCTACTTGTTTGGATTGAAAATCATCAAAAGAACTATCTCGTTTATTTATAAATCTTGGATCCCAATGCCAATAGTAACGACCATCCTCTTTTAATCTTAGATTCTTTTTTAAACCTTTGACATCACGGGGTCTTTTTCTATGGGGTAAATAATTAGCTACTGCATCAGCTGCTTCTTCTATATCTGAAAAACCATTCGTTCCAGATTCCATAAATCCAACTACCTTACTAGCCCCTGCAGGATCAGGAAAGAGACCTACATCTACCATAACTAAAGCTCTACATAAATTATTTTTATAGGTATCCCCTGCTAAGGATAAAGAAATCATACCTCCTAAAGATGCTCCTACTAGTGCTGCAGGTTTATCAAGAAAGGTCAAAATATTTATAATATCCTGTTTGTGAGAATCTATAGAGTAATCACCATTAGGATGCCAATCGCTATCTCCATGCCCTCTTAAATCTAGGGATAAAACCTGAAAACTTTGTTTCTCTAATTTTTGTGCTGTATTTCCCCAAGCATGACGAGTTTGGCCTCCTCCATGCAAAAGCACCACTAAATCATGCGAATCAGAGCCATAGAGATCGCCAGTTAATTTAAGGCTATCATGCCCTTCAAATGTTGTGATCATAATAAAAAAATAGCAGCTTAATATTGTTCCGCATGAATTAAAAGGTTAAATTTAAAATTCTAATCAAGAATAATTAGGTAAAATTAATTTATAACAAAGAATATTAATATGAAAGAATTAAAATTAGGAGTTCAAATAGGTTATTTTGGAGCTCAGCCTACAGAGGATATTATCGGTATAGCTCAAGAAGCTGAAAATATTGGATATGATTCAATATGGACGGCTGAAGCGTGGGGATCTGATGTCTTCACACCCCTAAGTTGGATAGGAGCTCACACATCAAAGATTAGATTAGGAACTGGAATAGCTCAATTATCAGCAAGAACTCCTGCCGCTACAGCTATGGCCGCTTTAACCCTTGATCATCTATCTAAAGGGAGAATGATTTTAGGGCTTGGTGTTTCAGGTCCACAGGTAGTTGAGGGCTGGTATGGACAGCCTTTTTCAAAACCTTTATCAAGAACCAGAGAATATGTAAGCATAATCAAAAAAATACTTGAAAGAAAAGATCCTGTCTCTAACGCAGGGGAACATTACCCTTTGCCTTATAAAGGAGCTGGGAGCTGGGAGCTTGGGAAACCTTTAAAATCTATTACTCACCCATTAAGAAAAGATTTACCAATTTTTCTTGGAGCTGAAGGACCTAAAAATGTAACTCTGACAGCAGAAATTGCAAATGGATGGCTTCCATTGTATTACTCTCCTTACAGACAGGAAGTTTATTCTGATCAACTGAAAGATGCTAAAGAAGGATTTGAAATCTCTGTTGGAGTAACAATCAATATCTGTGAAGATCTTGAAACAGGACTCATCCCTATTAAAAACAGCTTAGCATTGTATATTGGTGGCATGGGCGCGGCGAAACATAATTTTCACACAGAATTAATGGGCCGTATGGGGTTTGAGAGAGAAGCAAAACACATACAAAAATTATTTTTAGAAGGTAAAAGGACAGAGGCAGCCATTGCTGTTCCTGATCAATTTGCTGATGAGATCTCATTAGTAGGTTCCCCTGAAAGAATAAAAGACCGACTTCAAGCTTGGAAGGAGACCCCAATAACATCAATTCTTGTAGCCACACACAGCAAAGAAAAACTTAGAGAAGTTGCTGATTTATTATTAGGCTAAAAAGCAGCTAAAAATCTTGGTGGAGCCAGTCGGGATCGAACCGACGACCTCCTGCGTGCAAGGCAAGCGCTCTCCCATCTGAGCTATGGCCCCAAAGGCGAGTAGATTAACAAAAAATAAGAACTAAGGAAGAAAAAAATAAATTTTTTTATTTTAAGAATTAATCGCTGCTTTTATTCTTATTAAAATATCTTCTTGATCTAAATCTTTTGTGACCTTATAGACAGGATGGCCCAAAGTTGCTAAATCTTTAGCTTTTTCTATAGCTCTTATCATAAGATCCTTTTCTTCTACAACTTCATCAAGATAACCCGGTTCAACTGCCTCTGTAATAGGATACATTTCTGCATTAAGAATGGCTCTAAACCAATGAGTTTTTACAATTCTTGATTTAGAAATTTCTAGTATAGGAGCAGGAACAGTCATGTTATTTCTAACTTCATTGGCTCCTATAATAAAATTACCCTTTACTCCTAATCTATAATCTGCGCAACAAAGTAAAAAAGCTCCTAAAGCTATCCCATGCCCACTGCAGGCAACAATTACTGGCCTAGGAAAACTATAAATCCTAGTCAAAAGGTTAAATCCAGATTTGACCATATTCGATATTTCATCCATATTACCTTTTCCCATAACCTTGAGATCAAAACCTCCTGAAAACATTCCAGGTCGACCAGTTATAAGCAATGAACCTTTATCAATTGGTACCTCATTCAAAAGATCGTCTACTTTCCTGATCATTTCAGGAGAAAACACATTCGCTTTACCATCGTCTAAAGTGATAATTGAAACATTTTCTTGTTGTTTAATACTTGCTAATTCTCTTTTCATTATCTAGTGTAAAAAATTTATTTTATTAAACCCAATATTTTAAATTATTATCTATAATTTACTAATACTTATAGAATTAAAAAATAATGTACGATAAATTATCAAGATCTGTTGAAGGATTAGTGGTTATCATCACTGGTGCTTCTAGTGGTATGGGGAAAGCAACTGCTGAAGTATTTGCTGATGCTGGAGCAACAGTAATTGCAACAGATATTAATGACTTAGAACTTAAAAATGTAGTTAAAAATATAACTAAAAATCAGGGCATATGTGAGGGGCATTTATTAGATGTTACAAAAAAGGATAATATCAATAATGTTATAAATAAAGTAGTAGAGCGTCATAATAGACTCGACATATTAATCAATAATGCTGGTATAGCTTTCCCGACTTCTTTCGAAGACGAAGAGTATGAATCAAAATGGCAAAGAACTATTGATGTACTTTTGACAGGTCAAATGAGAGTAATTAAAGCCTCTCTACCTTTTATTTCTAAGTCTCCTTGTCCTAGAATCGTTAATATCTCTTCTACAGAAGGGTTTGGTGCGACCCCTTTACACAGCCCCTATACCTCCGCAAAACATGGAGTAATAGGGCTAACAAGATCCCTTGCTGTAGAGTTAGGGCCTAAAGGAATTACAGTGAATTGTATCTGCCCGGGTCCGATTAATACAAATATGACTTCAGGGATTGATAAGGATAAAAAACAAAAATATGCTCGAAGAAGAGTTCCTTTGAATAGATATGGTGAACCTCAAGAGGTTGCGCATGCCACCCTAAATCTTTGTCTACCCTCATCGTCATTTATTAATGGAGCAGTTCTTCCAGTAGATGGAGGTTTATCTATAAAAAGAGCTTAAACCTTGTATTCTTCACAAATATTCTGTTGAATTATAACCAAAAAAATTTATAGAATGGATAAAATAAACTTAAATACATGCCCAATATAAGCCCCTTTAAAATAGAAATCAGTAGTTCTGATCTAGATGATCTAAAATCTAGACTATCTAACACAAGATGGCCTGATAAAGAAACGCCTGGAGATTGGAGTCAAGGAATACCATTGGCTTATATGAAAGAAATATGTTCTTACTGGTTAAAAAAATATGATTGGAGAAAGTGCGAATCAAAACTAAATACCTTTAACCAATTTAAGACTAACTACGACAATGTAGATATCCACTTTATACATCAAAAATCTTCACATAAAGAAGCTAGGCCTTTATTGATTACCCATGGTTGGCCAGGATCAATAATTGAATTTCACAAAGTAATTAACCCTTTAATTGATCCAACAAATCATGAAGGAAAACCTGAAGATGCATTTCATATAATAGCTCCCTCATTACCTGGATATGGGTTTTCTGGAAAACCAGAAACAACTGGATGGGGTGCAGAAAAAATAGCTAAAGTTTGGAGTCAATTAATGTCTGAACTTGGCTACGATCAATATTTTGCTCAAGGAGGAGATTGGGGAGCTCTTGTTACTACTGAAGTAGGCAAACAAGACCCTCAACACTGTCAAGCTATACACCTTAATATGGCAATTGCTGCTCCAGATCCAGAAACTTTAGAAAGTATGACAGAGAAGGAACAACTAGCTTTGAAAGATATGGGTTTTTATCAAGAATGGGATTCAGGATATTCAAAGCAACAAAGTACAAGACCTCAAACTTTAGGATATGGCCTAGTTGATTCCCCTATAGGACAGGCGGCATGGATATTAGAGAAGTTTTATCAGTGGACTGATTGCAACGGGCATCCAGAAAATATTTTAACTAGAGATGAATTACTGGATAATGTGATGATGTATTGGCTTACAAATAGCGGAGCTTCATCAGCTAGGCTTTATTGGGAAAGTTTCAACAATAACAATCAAGATGAGATAAATATTCCTACTGGCATTAGTGTATTTCCAAAAGAAATCTTTAGAGCATCTGAACGTTGGATAAAAAAAAGGTTTACTAACCTTAAATATTTTCATGAACTAGAAATTGGAGGTCATTTTGCTGCTTTTGAACAGCCTGAAATATATATCCAAGAGATAAGAAAGTTTTTTGGTTTATTTAACCCAAAATAACCCCTTCTTTTCTTAGAAGTCTTAATTTGGTTTTAACCCCTCCCTTCCCACTATATCCTCCAATTGATCCATCAGAACAAATTACCCTGTGACAAGGAATCTCTATTGGAAGAGGATTCTTACCACAGGCATTTGCTACCGCTCTTGCTGAGTCAGGGCGCCCAATTGCGATTGCGATCTCTTTATAAGATTTTGTAGTGCCTTTAGGAATCTTATCAAGCTCCTCCCATACTAAAATTTGAAAAGGGGTACCCTCTTCTAAAAATATATCTCTTATGATCCTACCTAGTTAAGTTCTCTTTTCATCAGTAATACACTGATGATAAGTAAAGCTGTCATTATCAATTCTGCATAAATAATAGTATGAAAAGATGCGCCATGAGAAACATAAGCATTAAATCTAAACATAGCAGCAGAACCAACTAATAAAATAGGTCCATATAACCAAACATGCTCGTTTCGAAAAGCTCCTATGCATGCCATAATACCTGCGGTAAAAAAGAAGGATGAGAAATCTCCAACTTGAGAACTTCTTCCTAATCCTTCCAATAAATCCATGTCTAAACCTTTTGCAGCTTCCAAAGGGTCTATAACCCATCCTGAAAAAGTATAAAGCATAACCAGCCCAATCAAACCTGATAATATTCTTGCAACCATCTTTCCTCCTTTTTTTCTAAACTAATTATTAGGCACTACCCTTAAAAGCTTTCCATTAGGTCCATCAGTTGCAATAACTAAAGTTCCATCTGGAGCAGATACTATATTTCTTATTCTTCCTTCTGTTTCAAAAAGAATTTCTTCCTTATTATCATCTAAAGTCAACCTCCTTACATCGCCAGGAACAAGAGCCGAAATGAATAAACTATTTTTCCATTCAGGAAATAAGCTGCCTGAATAAAATGTCATGCCTGAAGGAGCTATTGATGGTACCCAATATTTTATAGGTTGCTCCATACCGGATTTCTTCTTAAAAGGAGAAATAATTGCGCCGCTATAATCCAATCCATACGTTATAGCTGGCCATCCATAATTTTTACCTTGTTCAATAATATTTAACTCATCACCACCTTTGGGGCCATGCTCATGTGCAAATATAATCTTACCATCCGGACTCTTTACTATACCTTGAAGGTTTCTATGACCATAAGACCATATCTCTGGTAAGGCATCTGATAAAGATAAAAAAGGATTATCTTCTGGTATTGATCCATCATCATTGAGCCTTAGAATCTTGCCATAATGATTATCTAATTTTTGAGCTTTCTCTCTATGATTAAAAGCATCTCCTGAAGTTATTAACAAAGTACCGTCCATTAAAAAAAGCAACCTAGCTCCGTAATGAGCTGCTGTTTCTCTTGAAGGGCTAGCTTTGAAAATAGTAATGATATCTATTAGAGAATCATTCACTAACATACCTCTAATTACTCTCAAGGTATTCAGCTTAGGTTGTTCTGAATCTGTTTCTGAAAAAGATAAATAAATAAAACCATTCTCCTTAAAATTTGGATGCAGAAGAACTTCCGATAGACCTCCTTGACCAGCAAATAAAACCTTTGGTACTCCTTTGATAGGATTAGATAATAATTTTCCATTCTTAACGAGTCTTAATTGCCCAGATAATTCAGTTACTAAGATCTCGTCATTAGAAATAAAAGCCATGCTCCAAGGATGATCTAATCCTTCAACAATGCTTTCCAGTTTATAACTAATGTGCCCTTCTGCATAAGAGGAGCAAGAATAAAAAACACAAAATATAAGAAAATATTTCTTCAAAGAGCACATCTCAAACCTCCCTTATAGTTATATTTGATCCAAAGAAATAACCGCCTAAAATACCAGATGCTATTAGATAAAACTTTCCTATTAAAGAACGAGCACCTGCTATTAAATCAAGATTATAAAAAGCTAAGGGCATCAGCAATATTATGGCTGCTATAGCTGCTCCCCCTGCTATACCATAGGCATATTTCATATCAATATTGATCCAGATAAGAGCTATTCTGGTAATAAAAAAAGCTAGGGCTAAACCTATTGCTACAAGTCCAATAATCCCAGTTGGTATGGCAGCATTGAAGTTCATGCCGAATAGATCATAAACTATATTAGAAATGATTAAATAAAAGGTCACAGGCATATCCACACTATATAGCCACATAATATTAGTAATAGAGGTTTGGGTAATTATTAAGAAAGTTATAATTATTACTGTGAATATAAATACTTTTAGACTATTTATCATAATTGATTGGTATTGGTGGCATAAAATAAGACCTTGCTTTAGATTATCCTTTGAAGGAAAAGATGTCAATTAAGAGAATATTGGCTTTAATCAATTTTTTATTTTCTTAAAATGATCTTTTAACAAATTAATATAATTAACTAAATTTAACGATATCTGTTCTTTATAAAAGGAAGCATTATTGAACCTAAAAGGTAACCAGGAGCTTTAGCCAAATCTAATAAAACTCCAAGAATTCCTACTGCGAGCCATCGTATTGGAAATAGGCTCTTAACCCCTACTTCATTTTTTAAAGGAAAATAAATTCCTCTATAAAAGACAGAAGTCATTATTAGCGAGATGACATAAATTTTTGTTATATTTGGTATGTACCAAATTGATTCTTCTACCCAATTTGCTACAACGTCATTCCATCTAAAGAAAACTATAAAAAGTAAGACTAAAATAATCGCTTTCATTATATTTGTGACCAATGAGCTCTTAAGATTTCTTAAAAAGCCTTTATTTATGATCAAGGAAGAAAGAAAAATAATAACCAAAGTTATAAGATAAACCCTTGTGATGTATGGTAAATATAAGGGGCTCTGATCCCATCCCACAATGCCATTCCATTGAGGAATGATAATTGCAGATAGAATAAGTAATAATCCTAAATAAACTTCCTTGACGGTATTCTGAATGTTCACCATAGCCCCATACATTTGGTAAAAAAAGAATTTTTTTAAGGTTAATATCAAATTATTTGGAAGATCATTATAAGTTAAATATGTATCTTCAGGACTAGACCATGAGAATCCCTTTGCTTTTAATCTATCTCTCCATTCTATATCTATTCCAGATCTTGCTATTGTTAAAATCTGCCCAGCTTCAAAGAAAATATTTTTTTGTAAAAGACTTCCTGGAGCAGTTTCATGGCCTGTGTTGCCATATGTTGAATCTCTTAATAATTTCTGGAAATCAGAGCTAGCTAAGTATCTAGTTTTGCCAAATATCACTCCACCTCCTTGTTGAATTAGCATATCTGAATAAACTTTTAACCAATTATCAGCTGGGATCGTTTTAGTGTCCAAGAATCCTATTAACCCAAATGTGGCTTTAGTAGCTCCAAGATTTTTTGCTTCATTAGGGCCTAAGCCCTCGGCATTTCTGTAAACAATATTTAGGCTAGAATCGGCAAGTTCATCATGTATCAAAGATTTAATTTTATTATTGCTACTTGAATCAATTACTACTATTTCATTCGGTTTCAGAATTTGTGTATTTAATGCTTCAAGCACAACTCTTAATAGATCAACATCATCAAAAGTCGGGATAATAATACTTATTTCTGCATCTTTTTTCATTTAACTGCAAGTATAGTAAATACTTCCTTAGTCAGTAGCTCTTTTTTTTGAGAATACCTTGTCTAGATAAGTAAAATAAAGAAATAAAAGAAATACCTCACTAATCAAAGTTGCAAAAGCTGCCCCATATTCAAAGAAATAAGGAATTAAAATTATATTAAGTCCGATATTTAATAAAGCTGCATATCCCATAAATCTTACATTAGACTTCATTCCTCTCTCTGTATAAAAAGGTGCACCTATACTAGTAGATAGAAATTTAATGGGAACAGCAAAAGAAAGAATTAAAAGAATATTCGAAGATTCAGCGTAAATATTTCCAAAAATAAAAGGTATGAGAATTGGAGCAATAAAAAATAAAGAGCCTCCAATTAACAATCCAAGAAAAAGCATATATTTATATCCTACCTTTTGTAAATTAAAAAACTTAATGCTATCTCTATTCACCCATCTATGAATCTTTGGCATTAAAATCTGTTGATATATAACACTAGGCAATAAATACACCCCCATGAGAATTGTAAAGGCCACATTGTAGATACCAGCAGATTTTGATCCTGAAATATACTCTAATAGAATTACATCGCTTTGAAAAAATATAAGATACAAAATCGTATTTACTCCATAGGGCCAAGTATTCTGAAAAATTTTCATTAAATTTATATGTTCATCCAAATTTTTTTGGCCTTGATCCACTTTTGGACCATCATGTCCTTTTAAATCTATCTTCCCAAATCTCATAGAACGCAGTAGCAGCAAACCTACAAATAATAAAATGACCGAAGAAAGAGAGAATGCAATAGCAACTGTACTTAATTCTAATACCCAATTACTGACTAGAAAAACAATAAAAACCAGAAAAAATCTTAAAAAATGAGGAAATGGAGTCCACAATGCAAGCATTGAAAATCTTTCTTCCAGTTGCAGTTTAGTAGAAACCAAAAGAAAAACTGAATGGCCAAAAACCAAAGGTATCATGATAATTAAAAGTAGACTGAATAATTGATCATGTGGTCCGAAGAAAGCCCATAATAAAATAATAAAGCTAACAATGAAACATCCTAATAATACAAAATTAAAAGATTTTAAAACCCACCTAAAAGCTTTCCAACCTTCTTTACCGAAGATTCTTAGTAAAAATTGATGTACTCCAAACGCAGCTAAAGGAGTAATAAGAGTAATGGAAGCAAAAGCTGCAGAAAACAACCCATACCCTTCTGGAGAAAATTCTCTTGCAAGAAAGACCTGTAAAACAAATGCTAAAAAAGCTCCAAATATTGTCCCTGACCAAACAGTTGATACTGACTTTAGGAAGCTAACTATTGTTTTTTCTTTACCCATCAACTGAACGATAACCTACAGCGCACCAAAAAGGCTCTTTGCTAGAAAATTTGATCCTCTCAAGTCCCGCTACTTTCATCATCTCTTCTATCTGCTTTTTAGTAAATCTTTTTTCTAGTCTAGTGCCAAATCTATCAAGCGCGTCTGTCCTCATCCAATAAAAATCTAAATCTTTATAGTAATTTAAAGGTATAGAACTGACAGGAAATCTTAATTTCTGAAGTAATAAAGAAAGTCTAGCAAGAGGCCAATAAATGAGCAGGGCAATTAATTGACTTATGAAATATCTTATAGGGTAAGGAAATCTAGAAATAACAGCTCTTAATAAATCGCTTATCTTCCAAATTAACTTAAACCACAATGGCTTTGAATCAAAGGCGTAATATAAATAAAGCAAAAAAGGCGCGTTTGGTTTTAGCTTTCTTACACAATCTCTAATGCCTTGTTGGGTATCAGGAATATGATGGAGAACGCCTAATGAATAGCCAAAATCCATAGAAGAATCTTCCAAAGAAATATTATCTACAGACTCACTTAGAAACAAACAATTTTTGAATTCTTTTAAATTATTGCGTGCAACATCTAAAGCACTGCTTGGGTCTATGCAATATAATGATTTTACTTCAGGTGCTACAAACTTTGCCCATCTTCCACTCCCACACCCCAAATCAAAGCCTTTAGGCTCATCAGGCAGTACATCCCAAGGAAATATAGAAAAATAATTCTGAAAAGAATTCAAGGCTTGTGAGTCAGTTAGTTTAGATTGATCAAATCTTTCCCACTCATCTCCGAACCCACTAACTGTCTTTTTATCTAGGTTATTAGTCATTTTCATAAAAGTTAATTATAGTGACTAAGTTAAATAAAGTATTTATTATTAGCCTTTATAGGCATTCTTGCTTAGTCTTAAATCTTACAGATCTATTTTGTGTCAATTTGGAACTTATTGATTGAAAAAAAATGCTTATGAATTAAATGAACAAGTCAATAAATAATATAGTAGCTGTAGTCCTCTGCGGAGGTTCAGGAAATAGACTTTGGCCTGTTTCTAGAAAACACCACCCCAAGCAATTTCATCCTATTTTAGGCAAAAAGTCTATGATTCAAGAAACCTTATTAAGGTTAAATGGATTAGACCTAAAAAAAATACTATTAGTATGTAATGAAGATAACAAATTTTTAGCCCAAAAAGAAACCAATACAATAAAAGTACCATTCGAGATAATTCTTGAGCCTGAGGGTAAAAATACAGCTCCTGCAATAGCTTTAGCAGCATTATCATGTGATCAAGAGGATATAATGGCAGTATTCTCAGCTGATCATTTTATAGAGGACTCTTCTTATTTACATAAGAGTATTTCAAAATCTATAAAATTAGCAGAACAAGGAAAGTTAGTTACTTTGGGAGTAGAGCCAGCTTGGCCTAGTACTGAATATGGATACGTTAGGAAAGAAAAAAAAATAACTGATAAAAATAATAAATATCAAAAAGAAAAGTTCATAGAAAAACCAACAAAAGATTTAGCTGATAGAATTTATACATCAAAAAATTATTTATGGAACTGCGGAATTTTTATTTTTAAATCTTCCACTTATATGGAAGAACTCAAGAAATATAATAAAGATATCCTCCAAAGCTGCATAAAATCTACTGAAGAAGCCAGATTGACTCCTCCTTTTATTTATATTGATGAAGATTGTTTCAAAAATTGCCCTTCTGAATCAATTGATTATTGCATTCTAGAAAAAACTAAGAATTCATCTGTCGTAAAACTAAATACCAATTGGAGTGATCTCGGTACTTGGAATTCTGTAAAAATGCATTTAGAGAAAGATACTGCTGATAATTCTTTTATAGGAAATGTAGTTAATATAGATTCTAAAAATTGCTATATTTCATCTGATTCAAGATTAATAACAGCAATTGATCTGCAAAATTTAATAATTGTAGACACTAAGGATGCCTTACTTATTTCTTCTTTAGAAGGTACTAAAAAAATTAAGAGCTTGGTTAAAAAATTAAGGAAATCCCATAAAGATGAAGTTGATGTACATACTGAAGTTTTACGACCTTGGGGAAAATTTATTTCTCTCAATAAGTCTAAAGGATTTCACTTAAAAAAAATAAGCGTTAACTCAGGAGCAAGTATTAGCCTTCAAAAACACATCCATAGATCAGAACACTGGGTAGTTCTATCAGGAGTAGCTGAAGTTACCTTAGCTGAAAAAAAGTTTCTTCTAAATGAGAATGAATCAACATATATACCTAAAGGTGCGATACATAGATTAAAAAATATTGGCAATGATACATTGGAGATTATTGAGGTACAAACAGGTAATTATCTAGGGGAAGACGATATAAAAAGGCTAGAAGACGATTATGAAAGAACTCTAAATTCTTAGATCAAATATAAAATCTTCTATTTCTTCTCTAATGAGAATATAAATCATTCTGATAAAAGTTCTCAAAAGAAGTTCTTTTTATTTTTTATGATAGTTTGATTATTTTATAGGAGAAAATTATGACAGAAACAGTAATAGTTCAAAAATTTCCTTTTAAAAAATCAGTTCACAAAGATAAAACTTATTATTGGTGTAAATGTGGTTTAAGTTCAGAGCAACCTTTTTGTGATGGCTCCCACAAATCTACTGATTTACTACCTGAACAAATTTCTTTCAATGAAGATCAAGAGATATATTTCTGTGGATGTAAAAAAAGTTCCAATGGAGCGCTATGTGATGGTAGTCATAAAAAATTATAATAATTATTAAAGAAATAATTTTAAACATTCCTGATCCTTTGTTCTTTTGCTACGGTAATAGAATATTTCTCTGAAGCTTGATTTAAGGCTTGTGACCAATCCTCCCACATATTTTGAGCTGGAGGTTTACATCTACTTAAATCTAAATCTTTCTTTATAAAATCATACAAGACGGCAAACCTGATCTTGTTAGAATAATTATGACCTGCCATATGAGCTAATCTGTGGTGCCAAATAATCACATCTCCTTTTGAACCCCAGCAATCAACAGGATCGGTATCTTCCATTACTTTTTGTATTTCTTTTTCATATTCACGAGAATGTATAATGCCTTTAAAAGACGGAAGATGTTCATAATAAGGTATTCTTGGTTGGTCATATTGCATCTGAAAAGTAGGGTAAAGTCTTTTATGAGATCCAGGCCATACCTTAAAAGCACCTCCATCTAGAGGCACATCATCTATAAGTCCTACTAAACTTAAATTAAAAGGATGTCCATCTGTATGACAAATATCTGGCTCCTTGGTTGAATTACCATAGGGAAGAGTTGCATAAATACCTCTTGCTCCTTCATTATCTAGAGCTGGATCTACAGGACCTCCTGGCCAAGCCGCTCCATGAAGACCCATCGTTTTTCCTTCTATTATTGGAGGTATAAGAGTATCTTTACCAAGAAGTTGCTCAGCCAAATTTTGCAAAACCTTTGAAAAAACTAAATCAATCAATAACTCTTTAGTTCCTATAGACCTAACCTGCCATTTATAACCTACCCTCAAATTTTTAACATCTAATTCTATATCCTCTTCTGCAAAAGGGCCTATATGAGTAGATGGGTCGTCTTTCTTAATTTTACAATTTTGGGGCAAATCAGACCAAAGCATATCTTGAGCCCTATTGCATAAATTAAGATCTAAGACCCGAGGTAATATGATATATCCCTCCGCTTTAAAAAAAGACAATTGGTCTGAACTTAAAAGCATTAGAACTCTTTAAACCCTTATATTTACCATAAATCATATTTTTGAAGTTCAGCCCGCCCTACTACCATATGGTGAACTTCATCAGGACCATCAGCAAATCTTAAATGCCTAACATCGGTATACATTCCTGCCAAAGGTGTCCACTGGGAGATTCCAGCAGCTCCATGCATTTGAATTGCTTGATCAATAATTAGGCATGCCTTCTCAGGTACCATAGCCTTAACTGCACTTATATATACTCTTGCCTCTTTATTCCCTAACACATCCATAGCTTTAGCAGCTTGAAGTACAGATAGCCTCATAGCATTAATCTCTATCCTAGCTCTAGAGATAACTTCAACATTCTTACCTAACTTGGCAATAGGTTTACCAAAGGCCTCTCTAGAACCTGCTCTTTTAACCATAAGCTCTAAAGCTGTCTCAGCTTTTCCTATGGTACGCATACAATGATGAATCCTGCCAGGACCTAAACGCAC
>Ga0315339_1000285_pt1 | contig 73402 bp, 79 predicted proteins | sample ASW17metaG_FD_204514 | JGI IMG/M metagenome (GOLD analysis project Ga0315339, IMG submission 204514) | Ammonia-oxidizing marine archaeal communities from Pacific Ocean, United States - ASW #17 | ecosystem: Environmental > Aquatic > Marine > Oceanic | place: USA: California | collected 2016-12-05 | reverse complement strand
GAGTCAGCGGCCGGCCAGCCCACGCCGCTCGCAGCCTGCCAGACACGCAGGATCCGCCAGGCCAGCGGTGTCATGCGGCACTGCGAGATGCGGCACCGCGAGCAAAAAAAAACCGCCCGACGACTGCTCAGGCGGAGTTCTTAAAGCAACAATCCGAAGATTGTACGATAAATGCGCCGCCATTGTCAAGTCACTTCTAGCCACTAGAACACAGACTTAATGACTATCACGCAATTTAATTCGCCTGGACAGGGCGAACGGGTGAATTTACGCACACTAGAGATCGTACAGGCCGCCGAACTTGTGGCGCACGTAGCTCAGCCAGGCACCGGCATCGAGATCAGAGCCGACGGTGCGTTGCAGGAGCTCGCTGGCGGTGAACTTCCGACCGGGTCGGTGGATGTGCTCGCGCAACCAGCTCAGCAGATCGGAGAACTGGCCTCGTGCGATCTGGCCCTCCAGGCCGTTGATCTCGAGCGTGGCGCGCTCGTATAGCTGCGCGGAGATCAGGTTGCCCAGCGCGTACGTCGGGAAGTAGCCGATGAGCCCGGCCGACCAGTGGATATCTTGGAGCACGCCGCTGGCGTCGTCGGTGGGCGTCATGCCGAGATAGTCGCGGCTCTTCTCGTTCCACGCTTCCGGCAAATCTGCGACGGCCAGGTCGCCGCTCAGCAGCGCGGTCTCGAGCTCGAAGCGCAGCATGATGTGGAGGTTGTAGGTCACCTCGTCCGCCTCCACCCGGATCAACGAAGGCTCTACCTTGTTGATGGCGCGGTAGAAAGGATCCAAAGGGACCACCCCGAGCTGGGCCGGAAACGCTCTCTGCAGCAGCCCGTAGTAGTACGACCAGAACGGTCGCGAGCGCCCCACGAGGTTCTCCCACAACCGCGACTGTGATTCGTGCATGCCGAGCGAGGTACCGCTGGCGAGCAGGGTGCGTTCCAGCGCCGCATCGACGCCCTGCTCGTACATCGCGTGTCCGGCCTCGTGCAGGGTCCCGAATAGACACGAGGGCAGAAAGTTCGACTGCACGCGGGTGGTTATGCGAACGTCGTTGATTGAAAAGCTCGTCGAGAAGGGATGTGCCGATCGGTCCTGACGTCCGCGCTCGAGATCGAAACCGAAATCACGTGCCACGCGCAGGCCGAACTCCCACTGTCCTTGCTCGTCGAACTCTTGGTGGAGAAAGCTGTCGTCCGGAACCGGGTTTTCGGCGATCGCCTGGACGATCGGCACGAGATCCTCACGGAGTGCCGCAAAGACAGCCTCCACCCGCACCGTTCGCATACCGGGCTCGTACTCGTCGAGCAGCGCATCGTAGGGAGTCTCCTCATAGCCCAGCGCCTCGGCCTTGCGGCGCAAGAGATCTACTACGTGCTCCAGATGTGGCCGAAGTCGTGCGAAATCCGAGTCCTCGCGGGCTCCCTTCCAGGCTTGCTGCGACACTGCCGTGGTTCGCGCCAGCTCGGCGACCAAGGTAGTCGGGAGACGGGTTGCCTTGTCGAAATCGCGACGCGCGACCTGGATCAACCGAGCCTGGTCCGAATCGGCGTCGAGCTCGGCGGCCAATGGCGCCAGCTCCTCGAGCAATCGGCCGACCTCGCCGGAGATGAAGCGCTCGTGTGCCAGTTTCCCCAGGGTCGCCAGCTGCTGCGCACGAGCGTTCAGGCCGCCGCCCGGCATGTGAGTCTCCTGGTCCCAGGAAAGCACCGCCTGGGCGACGTTGAGATCGACGACCTCGCCGAGCAACTGACGCAGCCGGTCGATTGCCTCCATCAGGAGGAACCGAAAATCGGCCTACCAATCGCCATGATCCCCAGGATGATCAGACCGGCAGACACCACCACGCCGAGCAACGGCGCGAGATTGGTCTGCTCGGATTCCGGCTTGCGCTTGTTCGTCATCACGAACCCGTGGGCCGCAAAAACGGCCGCAAACATGCTGAAGATGTGGCCCAACAGTTGCGGGTAAAAGGGCACCATCATCATGGTGAGCAGGCCGAGCAGCGTCTGCAGATCCAACAGCCCTGTGTAGATCGCACTGAGCGTGCGCGACGTCTTGCCGAACGACCGGCGCTGCATGACTGCCATCAGCAGGTAGCCAATGGCAACGATTGCCGCCAACAGCACCAGATAGCGAACGCCCGAGTGGGCCATGAAGAAGAATCCACGCATGTCTCGTCCTCGAGTATTGGAGTCGCAGTGCGATCAGGCGAACTGCGACTCGACCTGTTCAGGAATATTGAGCCGCCACCCGCGGCGGCACGAACGTGAGCCCATGGCGCACCAGTGTCCGCCTCGGCCAGCAGCCACGCAAACCCCACCATGCCCTGCGGATGCTCCTTGCACTGCTGTTCCGAGACCCGCGAGCACTGCGCTCTTGGCTCAGTTGGCTCCTGAGGCTTGCATGCTCCGCGCCACTTCCTCCACCTCGCGCCACACACGTAGCAGGTTGCCGCCCCAGAGAGCGCCGATCTGTTCCTCGCTGTAACCACGCTCCACGAGCTCCCGGGTGACGTTGAAGGTCTCGCTCGAGTCGTTCCAGCCGACCACGCCGCCACCGCCGTCGAAGTCGGAGCTGATGCCCACGTGGTCGAGGCCGATCAGGTTCACGGCGTAATCGATGTGGTCGACGAAATCAGCGACGTTCGCTGCCGGATACGCAGGATCGCCCTCCGCCGTGACCTTCACGAAGTCGGCGAGCGCCACCATCTGAATGACCCCGCCGTTGTCCCGCAAGGCGAGCAGCTGTTCATCGTCCATGTTGCGGCTCACATCACACAGCGCGCTGCAGGCCGAGTGCGACCCGATCACCGGGGCCTGGGACAGCTCCAGCGCTTCGAGCATGGCTGCCTTGGAGGCATGCGACATATCGAGCATCATGCCCACGCGGTTGACCTCGGCGATCACCTCGGCACCGTAGTCGCTCACCCCACCGTGCAGCTCGGCCGGCTCGCCGTCGCGCGGATTAGTGGAATCGGCGATCTGGTTGTGCCCGTTGTGCACTAGCCCGAAATATCCTCCACCCAGCTCTTTGAACTTCGCGAGGTTCGCCAGATCCTCGCCCACGGGCCAGCCGTTCTCGATGCCGATCGCCGCCGCCAGCTTGCCACCGCCGACGATCCGCTCGACGTCGTCGGCGTTGGTCGCCAGCTCGATCGAGTCCGGATGCATCTCCTCGGTCATGCGGTGAATCGCGGCGAACTTCGACATCGCCTGCTCATAGGCACCTGCGTAGCCCTCGGCGTTGTTGTCCCCCTGGCCCACGTATACAACGAAGAAGGCAACGTCGAGGCCGCCCTCGCGCATCTTCGGCAGGTCGACCTGCCGATCGCCGCGCACGCCCGGATCGACCTCTGAGGTGGCGAAGTTGGCGGGAATGTCGTCGTGCGTATCGATGGTGATGACGCGCTCGTGGATGCCGCGCGCCACGGCCTCGGAATCAGCTTCGGTAACCTCGATCGATTCAGGCGCGGAGCACCCTGCAGCGGCCACGAATAACCCTGACACTACCGCCGACCACACCGGTCTCATCATGCTCCGATTCCTCCACTCACAACGGCCGACAGGCCTTCAAGGTTCCATGACGGTCAGCGCCGACATGACTTCGCGCTGCGACTCGCTGCCCAGCGGTCGGTTTACCAGGACACCGTCGACAACCAGCGTCGACGAGCCGCCACCGTCGAGGTTGAGCGCCTCGACGCAACCGACAGCGCGCATGAGCTCGGCCAGTTCCCGCAGGTCGACGCCACGGCTCTCGCGCTGGCGACCATCGACCACCATGACGATCAACTCGCCGGTGGCGGTCACACCCGCCGCCGAGCGCGGATGTGCTTCGTTGCTGGCGGTGCCGAAAAAGACCTCCTCATGGCTCGTGATTCGTACCTCGCCTGCATCAACCAGGACCGGCCCCCCTGCCACCGCGTCGCGCGCCGGCCACTCGACCAAGGAGTCCATCTGCGGCTCCGCCGCCGGTGCACTCGGCGCGTTCTGCGCCGGCTCCGACCACTCGTAAAGAACGCCCTCGTGTCCGGTTACCCAGGCAACGTCAGCCGAGCCGTCGAGCATCAAGCCGAGCGCCGCGCGAGCCACATAGTAGCGCTGTTCCTCGTGGATGACGGAGATCAACGGCCGCTGCAGGAGCATTCGATCGACCAGCAAGAGGCCGATGTGTTGCGCCGGCTCGGTGTCTGTGCGGAAGAATCCTGCGTTGATGGCAACGCGCGCCAACGTCCGGGCGGCGAGCTCCGAGACGGTCTCGACGCCATCGTCGTCGGCGGAGATCGTCACCTGGGCAAGCCGGCCACCATCGTGTGGCTCGATCTTCACATACCAGGCGCGCAGCGGGATGCTCGGATCGGCGCCAGCGTACACACGAATCCGTTCCGGCAGCCCTCGATTCAACGACTCCACCGGCGACCAGGCAATGCGTAGATCTCCGGGCGTCGGCTGGCACGCCAGCACCATGGCGCTCAGCATCGCTACGCCGAGAGCCAAGCTCCGCAAGCGGTGAGCCCGTGGCGTCACTTGCCCCCCTGGAGAGCGAGAAAGTGGAACGCCGCGACCACCATAGCGTGGTGAATCACGCCGGCATCGATGAGCTCGGGAATCTGCGCCAACGGTAGCAGGCGAACGCCGATCTCCTCGTGTAGATCCGGGGTCGGCGCATGAGCTGCAACCGCATCGCGTAGTAGCACCGTGTGGCAGAGGTTGTTGAAGATCGCCGGATTGGGGTTCACCTTGCCGATCAGGTGTGCACCGCGGCCGACGTAGCCAGTTTCCTCGGCCAGCTCGCGCACTCCCGCCGCGAGAGGCTCCTCACCCGGATCGACCATACCGCCGGGGATCTCCAGCGTGACCTCGGCGCTGCCATGACGAAACTGCTCGATTACCACCACTTCGTCCGCCGCCGTCAAGGCAACCACGTTCACCCAGTCAGCACAGTCGATGTATACGAATTCGCCGGGCTGCTGCGGCCGGGTTGGCGACACGCCGCGTCGGCTACGCAGCGTGAAGATCCTGGTCTCGGTGATTGCCGCGTCATCTTCATGGAGCCATTCCGGCACCATGGTCAGTAACGGAGGATCAGCCTTCAAGTGCGACTCCCAGACCATCAGCAATACGGTTCACGTAGGCGTAGTACGAGACTACCTCGACGATACCCAGAACGCCCGGGTCGCCGAAGCCCGCGGTGCGCAGCCTGCTCACGTCGACGCGGTTCATTTCGGAGGGGCGCAACGTGCGCTTCTCGGCAAAGCACAACATGGCCAGGCGACGGTCGCCAAGATCCGCATTCCGATAGTCCGACTCGATCCGATCAGCCAGCTCATCGTCGCGCAGCAGCCGGCGCAGACCACGCCGGTGGTGGGCGATTCAGTAGCCGCAGCCGTTCAATTGCGACACCACGAGCGCGATCATCTCACGCTCGACGGTACGCAACCCGGGGGTGCCGCGCATCACCGCAGTGTAAAGACCGAGGTGAGCGCTGAGTCCAGCCGGATGCAGCGAGTGCACCCGCAAGACGTTGTCAAGGGACCCGGTGACCGGGTCGAGCGCACGATCGTACAGCTGCGCGAGCTCCGGGGAGGCGCTTTCGTCACTAATGGTGTCGATCCAGGCCGATTCCATGGTCAGACTCCGCGAACGAGGATTTGGCAGAATGATACGCATGTCGAGTCGCCGCCGCCGGTTGGTCGTCCTCTGCGCCCTGGCAACGCTACCGGCAATCACCGGGCTCGTCGTGCTGCACACGCCCTGGGCCCGCGCACGCGTACTCGCCGCCGTACTGGCACGGATCGCCCCCGACGGCGGCGTGCTCGTCCTGGAATGGAAGCGCCGCTCAGGAGCCCGCAGGCAATAGAGGAAGGAGGCGGCGATGACAACCGGAATCGAGCTGGGACTATGCGCCGATTGCGCGCACGCGCGACGCGTGCGGAGCAATCGCGGCAGCGAGTTCCTGCGGTGCGCCAAAGCCGAGACCGCATCACAATTCTCGCGCTATCCGACCCTCCCGGTTCGCGAGTGCGCTGGGCACCGGCCCGGAGTCAAGCCTGGAAAAAGAGCGTGACCGAGGTATGCACACAGCCGTCGTGATCGAGCACGAGGTGCGGAACCCGGAATACTTCAACGGGCATGACGGAGGGGTTGTCCAGAACGTAGCGGGGCAGAACGAACTCCGGCGCCTGAACGAGCTTCATTCCCGATGCTCCCACCAGGTGCTGGCGCAGCTCGTCGATGCTGAAGAACTCCGCATGGGACGCGTCGTTGAGAATCAGCTCGGTGGCGACCACGACAATACCTCCAGGGCGGCAGACACGAGCCATCTCCCGCATCGATTGTGCTGCCGCCTCGTTGCCCCCAAAGTGCTCGATCGAGGAGAGCGAGAAAACAAGATCGAACCGATCGTCGTCGAACTCCAGCTGACATGCATCCATCTTCATGAAGCGGAGGCGGTCTTCGCGGTACGCGAACGGTGCGTATTTCGACGGGTTGTCGATCACGTCGGGGTCGCCTTCCCGTGCCATGTCGTCAGCCCAGCCACCTTCGAACAGATCGGTGCCAACGACCTCGCCGACGCGGTTGGCCAGCCAATAGAGCGGGGCTTCGTGCCCGCTGGCCACCCCGAGGCATCGAGTCGATTCGTTCAACCGCTCGAGAACCTGCATGCCATAGAGCATCTGCACCCATTCGAAGACCTTGCGGTGCATTAGCTGCGGACTGGGGTTCAGTTCGAGATCTTCCAGTAGCGCCCGCCATTCCGGCTCGAACCACTTGCGCGGGTTGACACACTCGTTCAGCCGCGCGCCTTCGAACGGGCTGTCGGCCACGAAGCGCTCGAACGGCGCTGCCGAGAAGACCTCGATAAAATCCTCCAACGCGTAGCGATACGGATACTTTAATTGGGCTTTATACCTGTACTCGTCGGATCCAAGCAGCTGTTCGAGAACTGCCTTCCGATCGAGGCGACTGGCACCCAGCTCCTCCGTGTAGAACTCCTTGCCAGACTCGTCCGCAGGCCGTTGGAAGATGACCCTATAGAGCACTTCGACGTAGTCGGCATCGTCGGCGAGGTCATAGGTGCCCGTGAACGGCGCATCCTTGCTTGGCTCTTTCTGCTGCATTGCTCGCTACTACCCTCATCTGTCTGGAAGGCCAAACTTAGCAGGCCGTGGGCGACGGCGCGGGCCGCGGCCGGCCGACTCGCTGCGCGACTACGCAGGCAGCGTCGCCAGCTCCTCGCCGATTCGGTCCATCAGCGGTGCGATGGTGGTCTCATCAAAGGCGAGCTTCGCGCCGGCAGCCTCGAACAACTTCGGTAGCGGGAGCGAGCCGCCGAGCGCCAGCGCCGCTCGATAGTCGGACAGTCCGCGGGCCGGATCGCGCTTGAATGCATTCCAGATCTGCAGGGCACCAAGCTGGGCGATGCCGTATTCGATGTAATAGAACGGGTAACAGAAGATGTGGAGCTGCCGCTGCCACCCGGCCTGGCGCTGCTCCTCGTGCCCGGTCCAGTCGACCGATGTCTCGAACCGTTGCGCCAGCTGTAGCCAGGCCGTGGTGCGCTCGTCGCGCGTGTGCTGCGGATGCGTGTAGATCCAATGCTGAAAGGCATCGACACGAGCAATCCACGGGAGCAGCTCGATAACGCCCTCCAGATGCTTGCGCTTGGCGCGCCGCGCGTCGGCGGCGCTGTAGAACTCTTCAAGGTGGTCGTCGCCAAACAGCTCCATCGTCATCGAGGCCACCTCGGCGAACTCGATCGGGGCATGACGATATTCCACCAGCGGCTCATGGCGAGCGGCAAGAGCATGGAAGGCGTGGCCAGCTTCGTGCAGCAACGTCTCGACGTCGCGATGTAGCCCCGCCGCGTTCATGAAGATGAACGGACGTCGAACCTCCTCCAGCGACGACTGATAACCTCCGGGCGCCTTGCCCTTGCGCGATTCCAGGTCGAGCTCACTGCCCTCGATCATGCTGACGAACTGGGCCTCGAGCTCAGTATCGAGGCGCGCGAAGATACGCCGCGCCCCCTGCCCGAGCTCGTCGCCGCCCTCGAACGGTCGCAGCGGCGGCCGCCCGTCGGGATCGACGCCGAAGTCCCACGGTCTCAGACGATCGAGGCCGAGCGCCGAGCACCGTTGATCGGCCAGCGCCCGCACGAGCGGCATGACGTTCCTTTCGACGGCGTCGTGAAATCGCTCGCAAGACTCCGGCGTGTAGTCGAAGCGGTGGTACGACTTGAACGTGTAGTCGCGATAGTCCGAGCAGTCGGCGTTGAGCGCAATCCGATGCCGTAGCTCGACCAGCTCATCGAAGATCTCGTCACAGGTTTCGCGATCCTGCAGGCGACGATCCCAGATAGCCTCCCATGCCCCCTGGCGCAGACCGCGATCGGTCTCCTCGAGAAACTTCCCCACCTGCGGCAGGGTGAGCTCCTCGCCGCGAAATTCCACAGTCATGGCACCGCTGATCTTCTGGTAGCGCTGGCTCAGGACGCTCGCCTGGGTCTGCGGCTCGATGTTCTGCTCGCGATAGAGTTCGATATCCATGGCCGTGCCTCGATCGAGAACCGCATAGCGGCCCACGTCGAGCCCCACACGATACGGGCTGGCGACGTAGTACTCGTTGAGCTTGTGGAACCACGGCTTGGCCGCTGGCATGAAGTGCTCGACCAGCTCGAGGTAGCGGCTCTCGGCGTCCTCGTCCTCCGTATCGCAGGTCATGGCGATGTATCGGCGAGCCCTTTCCTCGGAGACACATGACTGCAACTCGGACAGATCCAACAACCACTGCTCGAGATCCGCGGCTGACGTCAGTTGCCGCTCGAGGAGCTCCTCGACCCATGGCTGCACTGCAGCCCAGTCGCCGAGATCAATGTCGTCGGGCACGAAGGTGCGCGGGAATTCTCTGTTGCGAGGATCAGTCACGCGAGCTTGCTCCCGGGTTTGTACGAGGTTGTCTGACTGCTTGTAGCGGCGAGGGACCTATGGCGGCTCGCAACAAAGGCGCCGGGTTACTCGGGCGGCTCGGGCTGCAGGCCGGTGTCCGGCAGAAGCGCCGAGGCTCCCGGTTGCACCGGTGCCGGCTCCAAGAGCAGGTGGCTGACGATGAAATCGTGGAGAGCACTACGCAACCAGGTGACGAAGGCGGCCGACGAGAAGAATGCGACCATGAGGAGCCCCACTAGCATGCCGTAGAATTCCGTGTAGCCGAGCCATGACGCCACCCGGATGCCGAGCAACGCCATCGGCACGGTGAGGATGGCGGTTCGAACCACAGCCATGATCAAGCCAGGCTGGCCGCGTCCCATGGACTCGAAGACAGGACGCATGAGGAAGAAAGGAGTGCTCAAGAGACATGCTGCGGGTACCAGAAACAGCGCGAAACGCGCGTACTCGACAGTCTCGGAGGACTCAGCCAGCGCCCCTGCGAGCCAGGGGCCAATCAACACCATCACAGGTCCGACTATGAAGATCGAGTAGGCCGCCGACGCAAGCAGCGACTGGCGGATCCCCTGACGCAGACCATCCCAGTCCTGTTTGCCGACCAGCCGGCCGGCGAAAGGCAACATCGCCACCGACATCGCGATCAGTGGGTTCATGGCGAACAACAGCACCCGATGATAGATCGAGTACGCGGCAATCGCGGCCGTGGCCGTTCCCAACCCCGCCAACATACCGTTGATGATCGCCATCTCGACCGCCGACAGCACGAACGTCAGCCCCGCTGGAAGCGCCAGCTTCAGTTGCCGCCAGTACGGCGCCGGATCGAGCCCTCGCACGGTATGGGTACCGGCGGCGCGACGACGATCTTCGTGTTGCTTGGCCTTCTTGAGCGCATAGACCAGGCCACCGACGCGGCCGATAACGGTGGAGAAAGCGATGCCGAAGAGACCCCAATGGAACACGAACAGGAAGATCGTGTTGAGCAGCAGGTTGATGACGTTGGAGGCGATTCCCGCCCACATCGTGGAGCGTGTGTCCTGGTGCGCCTTGACGATGGAGTCAGGCATGACCGACCAGAAAGCGGTGAATGCCGACCCTGCCAGCATCACCGAGCCGTAAACACGAAAACCCTCATATACCTCGTCGGAGAGGCCCCATTGCGGCGCCGCAAACCAGATGAACCCGCCCAGGGCAAAGAACACCGGCGACACCAACCATGTCATCCGCCAAGCGGCACTCAGGTACTGCTCGATCTTGTCGCCTTCGCCGGCCGCCATGCTTCTAGACAGCGCCGCAGTGAGCCCGGTGGACATGCCCACCCAGATGGCGATCATGAGGAACTCGAACGGCACCGTCAGACCGATCGCGGCCACCGCAGCGTCACCGATCGTGGCAGCGTAAATCGTGTCGACGAACGTGAAGGCCGCCCGCATGACGAACGACACGACAAGCGGCGCCGACATCTGAAACAGCGTCGGTTCGCGCCTGGACATGGAGGAGGACGTCACGCGCTCGATTACACCGGGAAGGGATAGCCGGGGACTGGCCAACTCAGTGTAGCGGAATGGCCGCCCCTGCAACCGCCCTCCAGACCCGGCGATTAGCGCGAGCGTGTGTCAAACTCCAGCCTCGTTCCGCCTCTAGCACTGCAGTCCCATGTCACCAACGACGGATGCCATCCCATTAGGTGGCGAACAGCTTGATCGCCGACGGGAACATCCCGCCGGCCGGCGATCCGCTGGATGTCGCGCTCCGCGACCAGCTCGACTCTGGAGACTCACCATGACGAAGCGCCTATTCATCGCCGTGCTCCTGTTGACGCTCACCGCCGCCCCCCTCGCGGGTAACAACGATGGTATCGGCGCGTTACAGATCGAGCCAGATGCGGAGGAGATCGCCAAGTCCGTCATGCAAGCGATGGGCGGACAGGAGGCCTGGGACGCGACGCGACATATTGCCTGGAAGTTCTTCGGCGGCCGCCAGCACTACTGGGACAAGAGCACGGGCAACATTCGTATCGAGATTCCGGCTAGCGACCGCGGACCCGAGATACTCATTCTGATGAACCTCGACAGTCGCACCGGCCGCGTCTGGACAAGCGGAATGGAGCTCATCGGTAGTCCGTTACAGGAAGGTCTCGAGCGCGGCTGGAGTTCCTGGGTAAACGACTCCTACTGGATGTTCATGCCCTACAAGCTGCTCGATCCGGGCGTCAACCTTCGTTATGTCGGCGAAGACATCATGGCCGACGACCGAGAGGCCGATGTCCTGGAGATGACCTTCGAGGGAGTCGGCGTAACGCCGGACAACCGGTATCTGGTGTACGTCGCCCGTGACACCGGATTGGTCGAGCAATGGAGCTACTTCTCGACCCGAGACGAATCGGAGCCAGGCTTCACTCTGCCATGGGAGAACTGGACGAGCTTCGGGAGCATCCTGCTCTCGACCGGCCGCGGCCGAGATGAGGATTGGGACATCCACGTCTACGACGAGCTTCCCGAAGCACTGTACAGCGATCCGGACCATACGCTCGAGTAAACATCGACGGGCGAGGGTGCGCCCGGTACCGGCGCGATTCGTCATGGCGGGAAGCTAGTGCTACGCCCCACAAACAGTGGTACGCAGCACTAGTCGTCGACGCTGACGGCCCGCTTGAGCAGCAGCCGCTCACCGAGTGGCGCCGACGCCAGGATTCGCACGATCCGCTCGGCGGACTGACCGTCGCCGTATGGGTTGTCCATTCCTGCGAGTGAAGCTTTGAGCTCGGGTGTCAGCGCGACCTTGATGGCGGCGACGATGGCCTCGGAAGAGGCCGGCACATCAACGACGTTGGCGGCGCGCTGACGGCCCTGCTGGCGGATGCCGACGTTGACCACGGGAAGCCCGAGCGATGCCGCCTCCATGATGCCGCTAGAGGAGTTACCAACCAGCGCCGCAGCATGATCAAGCAGACCCCAGTAGATTGCCGATCCCAAGTTGACATACAGGCGCGCGTCCTTGCGAGCGGCGCAGAAGCGTTCAGCGCGACCGATCAGCTCGCGGCTACCGGCGTCGCTGTTCGGAAACGAGAACACGATGGGACATTCGACCAAGTGGAGTGCCGCGAACACCTCATCTGCCTCGCGCGTCGTATGGCGCGCCAACGTTACTGGGTGGTATGCGACCACGAGCGGTGGTGGAGCCAACGACATGCCCAGCTCGGTCTCGAGTTCGTCGCGGCAAGGCAGTCGACTTCGCGAGAGGTGATCGAGGGAAGGGGCCCCCACATGGCGCACCCTCCACTCCTCCTCGCCCATCGCCAGCACCCTGCGTCGCGCGGCGGCAGTCGGGGTCAAGTGAATGTGGCTCATCATGGTCAGCGCGTTGCGCACCGCGTGATCGATCGCCCCCTCGCTGACCTCTCCTCCCTCGATATGGGCGATCGGAATGCGCAACGCCAGGGCAACCGCGGCAGGCGCCAACATCTCGTAGCGGTCGGCAATGAGCAACAGCAGTTCCGGCCGCATTCGACCGAGCACGTCGGCGAGACCGAGTGTCGCCACACCAATCGTCTTCGCCATCCCGACATCCGTATCGGAGCTCAGCAGGCACTCGACCCGATCGTCGACGATGAGACCGTCGGCCTCGATCTCAGCCATCGTCATGCCGAACTCAGGGGACAGATGCGGTCCGAGCGCGATCAGTCGCAGCTCGATCTCCGGGTGCGCATCGAGCTCACGCAGCACCCAGTAGAGATGGCTGTAGTCGGCTCGCGACGTGGTGACAACGGCAATGCGGCGCATGCCGATGATGGTACAGGCGCTCGAGCTGTCCGTATGGCACCCGCGTCCGAGCCAGCCGTCGGTGAGCGATCAGCACGCGGGAAGCCCGATTGCCAGCCCTTGCACCCCGTTTACCATGGCGCCATCGGCGAGCAGCCGCAGCTTGCACTTGGCGACGTTGTCGAGCCGGTAAATCTCCGATTTGCCGAAGATATCGAAACCGTCGACGAGATAGATCCTCATGTCGGAGCTGATATCGAGGCCGTTGATGCGCTTGAACGGCTGGCCGGAGCAAAGGCTGAAGAGCTGCTTGTTGGCAAGCCAGAGGAGCTCCGAGCCATTACCTATGTAGAGCGAACCGTCCGGGTGCACGGCGAAGGCGGTAACATCGAGCCCCGGCTTGTTGAACAGAGCCTTCGGATGCCGGCAGTCCGGGCCGCCGGTCTTGTAGATCGCGTCAAAGTGCCATTGGTTGTTGGTGCCGGGCATCGGCGGGCCGGCGCCCCTGTCGACCACGAACAGCGTTCCTTATTCGTCCATGTCGAGCAGCGATGGGTTGGCCCAGGCGTGATGCCCTCCGGCTCGATCGAAGCTGCCATCTGAGTTGTAGATCCATACGGCGCCGTCGCGTGGCCAGCAACCAACGGATTCGCCGCCCGCATCAGCGATCAACAGGCGGCACCACCAGTCCCACTCCACGTCACGGATCTGCTTGAAGCGCCGATCCCTGATCACCTCGACCTCGCCGCTCCAGACGTCGTACACGACGACGTCGTGATCGTTGGCGATCGCTACCTTCTCGCAGCTCTTGCGGTAGGCAATCCCCTTGGGCTTCAAACGCACACCAAGGGATTGCTTGGTGACCACGAGCGAGTTATTGCGAGGCCGAAAGCGCAACAGCGAGTCATTCTTGCCCGACGCGGTAACCAGGTCACCGTTGTCGAGGAACAGGTTCCCACGCGCCGATTCGTCGCGATCCTGCGCAATGGCGAGCGATGCAGACGCCACCGTCAGGACAATCGCCAGCACCGTAAGAAGCCCGTTTCAGCTGCCAGAAGGCTGCAGAAGCGTGCAGGGCAGGCGTAACACCCGCCGTTAGAGCTCGGCGCGTAGCACCTCGAGCGGCGGCCGCCGCGTGGCGCCTCGACTGCCCAGCAGGCCGACACCCAGCGTCAGCGACACCACCACGACGAGAAGAACGATCAACGGCAGCGCAACGGGCTTGAAGGGCACCTCGAAGAGCCATCGCGACAAGGCCCACGATGCACCGAGAGCCAGAACCAGTCCGGTAAGCGCGGCGAGTAGCCCCAGGGCGAAGTACTCGACAGTGAGAATCTGCACGATCTGCGATCGGGAAGCACCCAGCGTGCGCAGCAGCACGCTCTCACGCAATCGCTGGTAGCGGCTCGATAGCACCGCCACGACGAGCACGACCAGCCCGCTCAGAACGCTGAGACCGGCCATGAAGCGCAACGCCAGGCTTACCTGTGCCAGTACCGCGTCGATTGACGCCAAGATCAACCCTAGGTCCATCATCGCGACGTTCGTGTACCGCTCCACGACGCGTCGCTGAACAGCCGCAGATTGTTGCGGCCCCGAGGCCCTCGAGACAACGACGATCTGCTGCGGCGCCGGCTCCAGCACGCCGGTCGGAAACACCACGAAAAAATTCGGCCTCACCTGCTCCCAATCCACGATGCGCAGGCTGGCGACGCGCGCCATCACCGGAACGCCCTGCACGTCGAACTCGAGGAGGTCGCCGACGCTGACCTGCAACCGCTCGGCGATTCCCTCTTCCAGCGAGACCGGCACAGGGTCGCTATCAACTCCCTGCGACGTTGTCGCGATCGCCACCCACTCACCGTCGATGATCTCTTCCGTCACAGCGACCTCCGCTCGGTAGGTCGAGTTGTACTCACGCCGCAAGACCCAAGGCCTGATCTCGGACTCGTCGATCTCGGCGACCGGGCGCCCTTTGACCGACGCCAGGCGCATCGGAACTACCGGGGTCTCCTGGATCACTTCCAGCCCCTCGTCGGCCAGAATGCCGCGAACACCGTCAACTTGATCGGGCTGGATGTCGAACAGCACCAGGTTGGGGTTACCCCCCATCTCGAGTCTCGCCACCGAGTCGAGCAGCGCGACCTGAACGAGGTACAGCGTGGCGATGAGGAAGACGCCGAATCCCAGCGTGAGCATCACCACGCCAGTCTGATTGTTGGGGCGATAGATGTTGGCTACGCCCTGCCGCCACGGGTACGGCCAGGTGGTCGGAAGGGCGCGGCGCGCCAAGAGCTTGAGAAGGGCCGCCACGACGGCCAGGGCCACGAGCACACCAGCCAGCGACCCGCTGATGGCAAGCCCAACCCGCCAGCTGTTGGTTTGTGCCACAGCTACCGTACAGACGCCCGCAGCGACGGCTGCCGCACCGATCCATCTTGCTAGATCCCGGCTCATCTTCGGAGCCTCACTGGCGAACATCCTCAACGCCAGCAACGGGCTCACTCGACGAAGCGTCAGCAACGGCAAGGCGGCGAACAACATCGCCACGGCAACACCGACAACGAGACCCTCCAGGAGGGCTGCAGGGTCCAGCCGAAATCGCACTGGGACCGGAAGAAGCGCCGCCAGCACCTGCGGTAGCAACGCCTGGAGACCTACGCCGGCAACGGTGCCACCGAACGCCCCGACGAGCCCCATCCCTGCAGCTTGCAGCACGAATACCGCCAGCGGGCCGCTGGAAGGAGCTCCCAGGCAGCGCAGTACGGCGACGGCGCGCAGCTTGCTCTTGACGTGCAGGTGGATCGCACTGGCCACCCCGATACCCCCGAGCAGCAAGGCTGCGAAACCGGCCAGGTAGAGGAACGCGTAGAGATCCTCCAGAGCGTCACCGACGGCCTCGCGCCGAAACTGCACCGACTCCCCCTCTAGCTGAAGATCGCGCAGCTGCGGCTCGATCTCGCCGATGAGCTCGGCGACCTGCTCGGGCGTCCGATCGAGCCGGAAGAACGTACTGAAGGTAGCGCGGCTGCCGCCGCGGATGAGCCGTGTCCCTTCCAGAAATCGTCGCGGGATGAACACCCTTGGACCCACCAGCGAGGCGGTCGGTATCTCGCCGGGGATCCGCATGAGCCGCCCGGCAACGCGGAACGTCAACTCACCGATGCGTACGGGGTCTCCAACCTCGACTCCGAACTGCAGCATGAGCGTGTGGTCGACCAGCGCCGACTGCTCAGAGCGAAAGGCGCGGGCCGCCAGCGCGGGCTGCGTCACGAGCGTGCCGTAGAACGGATAGCCGTCATCGACGGCGCGGACCCCGACCAGGCGAGAGCCTCCGCTGTCGGGGAAGTAGGCCATCGACCCAAGCGCTACCTGGCGCGCCTGATCGCCACCGATACCAGCGACCAGCGCCTCCGCCTCGACCCCGAACGGGCCTCGCCCGGAGATCTCCAAGTCGGCTCCGAGCAGCACCTTGGCCTCATCGTCGACGGCGCTGGCGAGGTTGTCGGCAAACGAGCGCACCGCCACCAGGGCGGCGACGCCGGTGACAATCGTGAGAACGAACAGCAGCAGACGCTGGGGTGTCGCGCGCGCATCACGCCATGCGAGGCGCACGATCCATCCCGTGCGCCGCGTCACCTTGGCGAGGCGCCGTCCGAGGCGGCCCTTACGTCGGCAACGACCGCCCCGTTGCGCAATCGGATAATGCGCTCGGTGCGTCGCGCCAGCTCCTCGTCGTGGGTCACCACGACCAGCGCGGTACCGCGCTCGGCGTTGAGCTCGAAGAGCAGGTCCTGCACGCGATCCCCGGTCTCACCGTCGAGATTCCCGGTGGGCTCATCGGCGAACAGCAACGACGGCTCGTTCATGAAGGCGCGCGCCAGCGACACACGCTGCTGCTCGCCACCCGAGAGCTGGACAGGATAGTGATTGAGCCGGTCGTCAAGTCCGACCTGATCCAGAAGCTCTTTGGCACGGGTCTCGGCGTTAGCGTCGCCGCGCAACTCCAACGGCACCATGACGTTCTCGAGCGCCGTCAGAGTGGCGAGTAGCTGGAAGTTCTGGAACACGAAACCGATCTTGCGATTGCGCAGCGCCGACAGCTCGTCTTCGTCGAGCTCGCTCAACGGCTGGCCGTCGATCAACACCTCCCCGGAGGTTGGGCGATCGAGCCCGGCGCACAGCCCCAAGAGCGTCGTCTTGCCGCTGCCCGACGGTCCGACAACGGCGCACGCCGATCCCGGCGGAATGGCGAACTCGATGTCGCGCACTACTGTGAGCTCGCCGTGGGTTGCAGCGAACGTCTTGGTCAGACAACGCGCTTCCAAAATCGGGGCTACGGTCATGACGATGTGCCGTTGTCGGAGAGGAAGGCCATGATAGACAGATCGCGCCGCGGACGCCGATCGAGACACCTCACGTGAACGTCCCTCATGGCCTGCAACAGGCCACTAGAATAGATGGCGTGGCTGATCTTACGACTCAGGAGAACACTCGGCTGTGACCACCCGAACGGCTCGCGTCTGGCTCGCGCTGCTGTCGCTCCTGCTTGCGGCTCCCAACGGCCTGGCCGCCCAGCAGAGCACCATCCTGTTTCTCGGCGACAGCTTGACGGCGGGCTTGGGGCTCGACCCGCAGGAGGCGTTTCCAGCGCTAATCCAGGAGCGTATCGACGAGCTTGGCTGGCCGTTTCGTGTGGTCAACGCCGGATCGAGCGGCGAGACGAGTGCCGGTGGATTGCGGCGTGTCGACTGGTTGCTGCGCAGTCCAGCCCGCGTGCTGGTGCTCGAGCTCGGCGCCAATGACGGATTACGCGGCACCCCGGTCGAGAGCACTCACGCGAATCTCCAGGCGATCATCGACAAGGCCCGCCAGGCCCGCCCGGGAATCGAGATCGTCGTCGCCGGCATGATGGTGCCACCCAATCTGGGCGTGCTCTATAGCAACGAGTTTCGCCAGATGTTCCCGACGCTCGCCGCGAGCAACGCCACAGAGCTCATCCCGTTTCTACTGGACGGTGTCGGCGGCCGACCCGAATACAACCTCGCCGACGGCATCCACCCAAACGCCGACGGACATCGCATCGTCGCGGCAAACGTGTGGACTGTTCTAGAGCCGGTGCTGAGCCGACTCATCCGCTAGCAGGCCGTGGTGAAAGTGTGGGGTGGCCCTGGTTGTGCCCGCACGATCCCGGCAAACGACGAGCGAACGCAGTCTTCAGTCGCCGACCACCTTCGAGCCAGGAACGATCTCGTCGTGATCGCCCTCGTCGAAGCGCACCCAGCACTTCGTGCCGCCGTCGTAGTCGGGGGCCCGCAACACCAACGTGGCCGGCCTGTCGAACGCCGTGCAGGGGGTCGTTCCCTCGGGATCCAGACCGCGCCAAATGCGGATGAACCCGTTGTTGTCCCACTCCGCGCCGATCGTCGTGTCGTTGGTGTGGCCGGGGCATACGCGCGTCTCCGGCGGCAACTTCATCAGCACCTCCATGATGGAGTGTTTGATGTCAGCGTACGTCGCGTGACCCGGTGCCAGCGTACCGCCGATCGTCCCTTCGAACAGCGTGTCACCCGTGAAGACGACCTCGTCGTTGACCACTAGCGCCAGCATGCCAACGGTGTGTCCCGGCGTCAGCAGGGCGCGTATGCGCAGATCGCCCGACACGATCTCGTCTCCATCGTTGAGATCGTGCTGGATGTCGGCGCAGAACTCGCGCTCCGTCGGATGGCCCCAGATATCCACACCGAAACGCTCTACGTACACGGCGTTGTTGATCACGTGATCGACGTGATGGTGGGTCAGCAGGAGATGGGTAATGGTGACGTCGTTGTCGTCGATGGCCGAGAGGATCGGCTCCACCGGACCACCCGAATCAATGAGCACCCCGTGCCCACCGGGCTTGTCCGCGACGACGAAGCTGTTCGAGAGGTAGCCGTCGCTCATGCTGCGCTGGGTGATCATGACTCTCCCCTAGCGGATTGCTTGCATTGCGGCGTCCGGAGTCTGGACGCCGCCCTCAGAACGTGATGACCGAGCGGATCCCGTCCTGCTCTTCCATGAGGTCGAAGCCTTTCATGACCTCATCGAGCGTCAGGTGGTGCGACACCAGACCGTCCAGGTCAAGCTTCCCTTCCATGTACATATCGACGAACTTCGGCACATGAGTGCGCCCCTTGGCACCGCCGAAGCTACCGCCCTGGACGCGACGCCCAGTGATCAGGAACCGCGGAACGATGTCCAGGGTCTCGCCCTTCCCGGCCACACCCAGCACCGTACACAGGCCCCACCCCATGCGCGCTGACTCCACCGCCTGGGCCATCACGCCAACGTGCCCAGTGGCTTCGAAGGTGTAGTCGGCGCCCATTCCATCCGTCATCTCGACGATCTTGTCGACACTATCTGGGCCGCCGATCATCGTGTCGGTGGCGCCATAGTGACGCGCTGACGCGAGCCGGTCCTCCGACATGTCCACGGCGATGATACGTCCGGCGCCGGCGATCTGACAGCCGGCAACGGCTCCCAGGCCTACGAGGCCGCAGCCGAAGACGGCGCAGGTCGATCCCGGCTGCACTTCCGCCTTGTACAAGGCGGCGGCCAGGCCCGTGGTTGCACCGCATGCCAGCGTGCAGATCTTGTCGAGCGCTGCATCTGGATTGACCTTCGCCAGGGCGATCTCGGGCATGACCGTGTACTCGGCAAACGTGCTCGTGCCCATGAAGTGTCGAATCGGCGTGCCGTCGATCGACAGGCGCGGCGTTCCATCGGGCATGTAGCCCTGCCCCTGGGTGTCGCGGATAGCCGTGCAGATGTTGGTCTTGCCGCTGGTGCAGTGGCCACACTCACCGCATTCGGGCGAAAAAAGGCAAACGACGTGATCGCCGGGCTTCACCGACGTCACCCCTTCGCCGACTTCCTCCACTACACCGGCTCCCTCATGCCCGAGCACCGTGGGCACGAACCCACTCGGGTCGGCGCCACTCCAGGTGTACATGTCGGTGTGGCACACGCCGCAGGCGTGCACCTTCACCAGCGCCTCGCCTGCCTTCGGCGGAGCGAGGTCGACTTCATGGATCTCCAGCGGCTTGCCGAATTCTTGCAGCAGCGCGGCGCGCATCTTCATGGCACGTACCTCCTGTCCACCGCGGACCTCGGGATCTCTCGAACGACGGCGCACGGTAGCATACAGCGCGACGTTGCGGGCGGCGCAGCTCCGCATCACCGTCGCCCGTATCTCCCCCGTGTCCGAAGAGCTACTCCCCGACACTTCCACCACCAACGGCCAGGAGCTCGAATGGAATCGTTGCTGGAGAAGCTCGAAGATGCCGGAGCTCAGCAACTGACAGTTTTCACCGACGCCAGTTCCGGCTTGCGCGCTTTTCTGGTCATCGACGACACCACGCTCGGACCCGCCGCCGGCGGCACGCGGACCTGCGGCTACGAGTCGGCGTCGGACGCGATCGACGATGCTCGCCGCCTGGCACGCGCCATGACCTTCAAGTGCGCCCTCTCGGGGGTCGACGCCGGCGGCGCCAAGATGGTGGTGATGGATCGTCCCGAGCTTGATCGAGCCGCTGCCTTTGCGGTCCTCGGGCAGCGGGTCGAGGAGATGGGCGGTCGGTTCATGACTGCCGGCGACCTGGGAACCTCGCTCGCCGACCTCGAGATCATGGCCTCGCGGAGCCGCTGGGTACGCACTGACGAGATCGGAATGTCGGTGATGGTTGCCCGCGGCGTCGAAGGCTGTGCCCGCGCCTGCGCAGAGATCGCCGGACACGACGGCCTGGAGGGACTACGCATCGGCGTTCAGGGCTGCGGCAGCATCGGTAACGCCGTGGCACGGCAATTCGCCGCTGCTGGGGCGCAGCTGGTCGTCGCCGACATCGACGCCGACGCAGCTGCAACGACCGCAGCAGCCGTGGGAGGGACGGCTGTTCCGGCCGGCGAGATCTCGGGCGCCGACATCGACCTGCTCGCCCCTTGCGCTGCCGGCGGCCTGCTGACCAGCCAGGTGGCCGGCGAGCTACGCGCCTGGGCTGTTTGCGGGGCCGCCAACAATATCCTCGCGGGGCCTGAGGTCGAGGCCGTGCTCCAAGAGCGCCAGGTCCTCTTCGTCCCAGACATCGTTTCCTCTTCGGGAGCGGTGATCCTGGGTGTCTGCGACTTCCAGAAACGCGACAACCAAGAGGAGTTGCTCGCCGGGCTGGCGCGCACCACCCGCGAGCTATTGCAGGAATCGATCGCCAGCGGTGAGCCAACGACACAGTTGGCCGAACGCAGAGCCCGCGCCCGCATCACCGACCGGTGACGCAGGCCACAGCGCCGTTGTGCCCCGCCGCGACGCCGACTGCGGTCGAGCTCCGTGGAGCGGCGCCGCATCACCCGTCAGCTCCCGTGTAACCGCTCGCCCAGCACGCGCGCGGCTTCTGCCACCCGTGGGCCCGGAACGAGCATCCAGCCCGCAGCGAGCGTCACGACGTGGACCACGTCGAACCCAGGTAGGGTGCGCCACTCGGCCTCCAGCGTCGACGCCGGCACATCGCTCTGTGCGTCGGAGCGTAGCTCCACGACGACGTCTGGAACTCGCGCGATGACCGCCTCGAGGCCTGCCTTGAACCCTGGACGTGCAACATCGTCGAAGACGTTGCTCCCGCCAGCGATTGTCGTGAGCTCCTGCAGGAACCCGACACCACCGTTTACCCATAGCTCGGCGAAGCTGCCGTCGCGGCGACCGAAGACCATCAGGACGCGCAGCGGGTCGGCGGACGCATACTTGACACGGACCGCGTCGAGGTCGGCGCTGACCCGTTCGGCGGACCGAGCCGCTCGGTCCGCCAGGCCCAGGAGGTTCCCCAACTCCCGCATGTTGCGCAGCAAGTCGGCCACATCGGCGGTGGCGTACTCGTAGGCGGCGATGCCGCTCAGGCGCAGTTGGCGCTGCAGGGAGCCCTGCGACGGGTCGATGATCGCCAGATCGGGGCGCAACGCCAGGATGGCCTCGAGGTCGGGGTCGATCAGACCCCCAACGCGGGGAAGCCGCTCGACCTCGAGCGGCCAGTGATCGAAGCTGCTCACGCCGGCGACGAGATCGCCCGCGCCGATCGCGAACAGCACCTCGGTGGCCCCGGGCACGAGCGAAACAATCCGCCGAGGTGGTGCTTGCGGCTCGATCGGCGCCGCGTCCAGCGGCAGGACGACGACCAGCATCGCGACGCATCGCTGCCACATGGCGAACCGACCACGCTTACGCATGGCGAAGCCGCCGACTCAGCAACAGCACGAGGAAGAACGGGCCACCCAGAGACGCAGTCAGAATTCCCACCGGCAGCTCCACTGGCGCCAATAATAGGCGCGCGACCGTGTCGCAGCTGATCAGAAACGCGGCGCCGCCGAGCATCGACGCCGGCAACACGATGCGGTAGTCGTAGCCGCCGAGTAGCCTGACCGCGTGCGGCACGAGGATCCCGACGAAGCCCACAGGACCCGCCACCGCCACCGCCAGACCGGTGATCCACGATGCCCATAGCAAGCCGTTGCGCGTCGCCGCCGACGCGTTGACGCCTTGTGCGCGCGCCTCATCAGGCCCGAGGCTCAGCAGGTTCAGCGTGCGACCGGCGCGCAGCAGCGCCACCCAACCCGGTAGGCTCACCACCGCAAGCAGCAGCAGCATGCGATACGTCGCCGCATCCAGGTCTCCCATGAGCCAGCGGATCATGCGCGCCGTCTCGGCATGATCGGAGAAGAACTGCAGCAGCAGCACGCCGGCGCTGATGGTGAAGTTGAGCGTCACGCCAGCAAGCAGCAGCACGGTCGGAGGCAGATCGCCGCGCCGCGATGTCAGCAACAACAACAGCCCGGTGGTGGCCAGGGCACCCGCCAGCGCCAGCGCCGGCACCGAGAACTCCGCGAACGCCGGCCATGGAGAAAAACGAATAGCCAGGAACGCGGCAAGCGTCGTGCCGGCGGTGACCCCTAGCGTGTAGGGGCTGGCAAGCGGGTTGCGCAGCAGCGACTGGAACGTCGCCCCGGCAAGAGCCAGCGTTCCTCCGACCATGCACGCCAGCAGTACTCGAGGTAATCGCGCGACAAAGAACACGGCTGCGTCGGGGTTGTTGCCCCAGTTGAACGGATCGGCCCAGACGCGCTGCAGGCTCACCGATGTAGAGCCCACCGTGGGGGCAAGCAGCAGGGCCAGCACCAGGGTTACGCCGCTGCCTACCAGCAGTATCGAGCGTCGACGCCGTGGTAGCGATGCGCGACGCCTCATTCTGCGACCGCACGAGAAAACGCGTCGGTGTCATAAGCCTCGTCGAGCAGAACGGGGCTCAGCGTAGCGCTCGGCGTCCCTGCCGCGAGCACCTCGCCGTGACGGAGCACAAGCACTCGATCGGCGAGCTGACGCACCAACGAAAGCCGATGCGTGGAGATCACCATGCCCACGCCCGACGACTTCAGCGCCGCGAGCGTCTCCGTCAGGTCGAGGACGAAGCCCGGATCGAGGGCAGCGAGCGGTTCGTCGAGCAGCAGCAACCCCGGACGTGCTACCAGGGCACGGGCGAGCAGCACGCGGCGTTGTTCGCCGCCGCTGAGCTCGTCGAACGGACGTCGCATCAGGCGGCGTGCTCCCACTCGGTGCAGCGCCCGGCCCACCGCTAGCCACTCACGCTGGCTCTCCCAGCCGCGTGCCGGCAACAGAGCGTACATCCCCATCAGCACCATCTCGTAGACAGCAAACCCGGTCGCCAACGGTATCCGTTGCGGCAAGTATCCGAGGCGCCGGGCCCGTTGCTCATGCGAAAGTAGCGGCGATGCGATGTCGTCAACCTCGACCGTTCCGGCATGTGCGTCGAGCAGTCCGCCCAGGAGCCGCAGCAAAGTGGTCTTGCCGGCGCCGTTGGCGCCCAGCAGGGCGATGCACTCGCCGCCAGAGACACGCAGGTCGACGCCGTGCAGCAAGGGGCGATCGAAGCCGAACACGAGGCCGTTGGCGCGTAGCGACACACCAGGTGGGCACGCGGCGGGGTCCGCGGCCAGCCCGGTCAGACGTGCTTCCGCCATCGGTATACCCCTTTCCGCGAGGGCCGGCCGGTGGCCGGTTCGGTTTCCTGGCTCTCGGATCGCTCTACTCGCCGCCACCTTCCCAGTGCTACCAGTGGCGTTCCGGAGCCGGCCGCACGATGCGGCCGCTCCTCGGGCGGCTTTCGTCCCCGATCACAGTTGCGCGGCAGCGCGGGATTCGCACCCGCTTCCCGACACAAGGTCGACTATTCACGCTTATATCATGGGCAGGTGAGTTGTGTCCCGAGATGGAGAAACGTGCCTGTCCGGCGTCCAGATGATTCCTGGAGTGGTCGATGACCGCGACCGACATTCGGGCTATTCGCAACGCGGTTATCTACGACGGGTCCGGCGGTCCACCGCGGCTTGGCGATATCGTCGTCGAAGCGGGTCGCATCGTTTCACTAGCCGCGCCGGGTAGCGCACCGGCGGCGGCGGCCCTCGACGTCGACGGTCTGGCGGCCTGCCCTGGCTTCATCGATATCCACGGCCATTCTGATGCTGCCCTGGCCCACCCGGAAGCTCCGGACCTGCTCGGTCCGTTCCTCCAGCAGGGAATCACCACCCAGGTGATCGGCAACTGCGGGCTCGGCGTGGCACCGGCGACCGCCACCCACCGTGACGCCCTAGCGACCTTCATGGCGCTCATCGTTCCGCGCGGGACCGAGCTCGCCTGGGAAAGCTTCGCGGAGTACCTGCACTACCTCGAGACCGTCGGCCCGCCACTGAACATCGTCCCACTGGCCGCCCACGGCGCCATCCGATGCGCGGTGAAGGGCACCGAGCCAGGTGTGGCGCGTAGTGAGGACCTCGCGGCGATGGGCGGATTGGTTCAGGAAGCCCTCGATGCGGGTGCCTTCGGGCTTAGCGCCGGCCTCATCTACCCGCCCGGCATGTGGGCAGATACCGACGAGCTGGCGGCGCTATGCGTGCCGGTGGCTGCGGTCGACGGCCTGTTCGGCTGTCATGTTCGCGGGTCCAGTGAGCTCGCCGTTCATGCCGAGCAAGAGCTTCTGGAAATCGGTCGGCGCACCGGGGTGCGCCTGCAGCACTCCCATCATGAAGCGTTCGGCGCAGGCCACTGGCATCTGACCCGCGAGACCATGCGCCTCGAAGATACGGCGCGTCGGAATGGTGTCGACGTGGCCTCGGATGTGATCCCGTACCACGCCGTCAACACAACGCTGTTGGCCATCTATCCGCCTTGGGCGCTGGCCGACGGCGTGCCGAAGCTGTGCGAGAGACTCTGCAGCGGCGCATACCGCCGCCGTATCTTGCGCGACATCGATACGCGAGTGCCGAGTTGGCCACCCTGGGAGGATGGCTGGGCGCACAACCTCGTGGGCGCCGGAGGTTGGGACAACATCGTGCTGATGCAGGCTGCCTCCGACTCCCATCGCAGCTGGCTCGGATCCAGCCTCACCGATATCGCCAAGCGAACGGGGTCGAGCCCGTTCGAATGCGCTACCGAGATCACCGCTGCCTCCGGCGGCGACGTCATGGCCCGCTACCATGGGATCAGTGGCGCCCCCGGCGATGATGATGTCCTACGCCAGCTTCTCGCTCACCCACACCACGCCGTGGCGGTGGACGTAATCCTCAAGGGTGACGGTGTGCCCCACCCCGGTGGCTACGGCGCCATCCCTCGGGTGCTCGGCCACTATGCCCGCGATGAAGGGTGGTTTGATCTGTCTGAGGGCATCAGAAAGGCAACGTCGCTGCCCGCCGAGCGGCTGCGCTTGACCGATCGCGGCCGGTTGGCGCCAGGCTACGCCGCCGACATCGTGCTGTTCGACCCCCGACAGATCGGCGAGCGCGGCACCTGGACCGAGCCGCACCGCAAGCCATCGGGCATCCACGCCGTACTGGTGAACGGGAAGCTGGTCGTACGCCACGGAGCACGCCTCCCAGGCCGGCCCGGAGTGGTGCTAAGACGTCCTCAGATCACTGCCCGCCACACTTCCACCACGGCCTGCTAGTGGCCTGCCACAGGGCGCTAGTGGCTTGCAACAGGGCGCTAGGCGTCTGGCGCCGCAGTCCGGCCATACGCGGCGTACAACAGCGCGCCGACCCCCAACGCGACACCGCCGGACACGAGCGAGACGCGATCCGCACCGAGGATGATGGCGATCGACGACAACACCGCCAACACCGGCACGAGCGCACCACCCGGAAGACGGAAACCCTCGACATCGCCACCCTTGCGGCGCAGAACTGGCACTGATGCACAGGTAGCCACGTAGAAAATCAGCCGCGCCACTGCGCTCACCTTGGCCATCTGCTCGAACGAGCCGGATACCGCCAGCCCCCAGGCGACGGCAGCGTAGAGCCATATCGAGGCGTCCGGCGTGCGGTAGCGCGCATGAATATGGGCCAGGAAGCGTGGCAGCTGGCCGCGGTCGGCCATCGCATACGTCACCCGTGGTCCAGCCAACATCGTGCCGGCGTTCGAGCCGGCGATAGAGATCACCCCGCCAATCGCCAGCAGCACTCCAGCGGCCGGTCCCAGGAAACTGGCCGCAGCATCGGCCAGCGGCGTCTCCGATGAAGCAACGTCAGCGAGCGTTCCCACGGTAACCAGTTGCACGGACAAGAAGATGGCGCAAACAACCGCAATCGTGGTGAGCAGCGCGAACGGCACGTCTCGTCTCGGTGTTCGCGCTTCGCCGGCCGGCAGCGTCGACAGCTCGTAGCCACCGAAGGCGAACATCAGCAGCAAGACCGCTTCGCCGGTGCCCGGCGTGATCGAAGCCGAGAACCCCGAGAACCGGCTCGGATCGACGAAGAACACGCCGACGAACACGAATCCCAGGAGGGGTACCAGCTTGCTCACCGTGAAGAAATTCACGGTCCATGACCCGTAGCGCACACCGAGAAAATTGATCAGTGCCAGACCACCGATAGTTACCGTGACCACTGCGATACGGCCGCCGCCGCTCGAGGCTCCAGGAAGGAAGTAGGCGAGATAAAGAGCCAGCGCGTTAGCCAGCGCCGCAAGCGACGCCAGCCGCGTGAGCCAGAGCATCCAGGCGACCTCGAAACCGACAAACGACCCGAATGCCTCGCGCGCATACAGGTAGGGTCCGCCCGTCTTGCGAAATCGGGTCGATACCTCTGCAAAACAGAGCACGATCAGGGTGTTGGCAACACCGGCGAGCACGAATGGCCACGGGCTCGAAGGCACGCCCACCAGCATCGCAACCGACGCCGGAAGGACGAAGATCCCGCTGCCGATTACCTGGTTGACGCCCACCGCGGCGAGGTCCCACCGGCCCATGGCTCGAACCAGGCCACGTTTGCCGTCGTCGGGCTGCGCGCTCATCACCTACCTCTGAAATTGGCCCGCGGCGCCATCGCGAGTCAGATCATCATCACCTGATATCACCGGCACTACGCCGCGAGAGGTTGGACGCGTAGTTCAAATAATGCAACCAGCCGCAGCGAACGACGCGTCTCACGGAACGTGACCTACAGCGTGTCCCCTGAGACGCCCGACTGGGGGCGCAACACAAGAGGAACGGACAATGGACTGGTTCCCGCATGCTCTGACCTTCATGATCCCGATCGTTGGCGCGATCTCTCTATTCAGTTATCTGGCGGTGGTTGGCTGGGCCGAAGAGCGTCGCAAGGAGCGCGAGGCGTACTATCGCTACGAGTTTCGCAAGAAGCTCGTCGACGCTGGCGAGATGAACGCCCAGCAGGTGCAAGATCTCATGCGGTACGAGTACGAGATCGAGCAGGGGCGACGCCGGCAGGGCATGGTGGCGACAGGCTTCGTCCTCTCGGGCGTCGGGCTCGGGCTGATCTTCGGGCTGCGGTTCATCGACGAACCGGAGGTGTGGATGGTCGGTAGCATTCCACTGTTCATCGCATTGGCGCTGTTGGCGTACGCGCTATTGTTCGCCCCGAAGTTCGCGCCGCCAATACCGCCGGTGGGTGCCTTCCCCCAGCCCGGTGATGAGTAGCCCGGCCCGTTCGCCGACCGAGAGAGATCACAGCTATGGGGTTCGCAATCGCGACGAAAGCCCCCTGGGATAGACGTGTGGCGAGCAGCGCAGAGCGCTATGACGACGACACGAGTGCCGTCCGGCGGGTGCTCGCAGGCGACGCGGACGCCTTCGCCGGTATAGTCAACCGCTGGCAGGGGCCCCTCATCAACATGGCGTATCGCTTTTGTCGAGATCACGGGATCGCCGAAGAGTGGGCGCAGGAAGCGTTCCTCAAGATCTTCGGGGGCCTGCCAAGTTGGCGACAGGGAGGACGTTTCTCGACCTGGATGTTCTCAGTTGCGCTCAATCACTACCGCAGCGCGACGCGCCGGCGACAACCACCGGTCACGGCACTTGCCGAGCTCGACTTCCTTGCGGCCGGTGATCGCAACGTCGAGCTGGATGGCGAGCTGCGGGATGACGCGGTGCGGCGCGCCGTAGCGACCCTGCCCCCAGGTATCGCGACGTCATCATCCTCTACTACTTTCATGAGATGGACCTGACGGAGACAGCACGCACTTCCGGTCTGCGCGAAGGCACCGTGAAGGCGCGGTTGTTCCGCGGCCGCAAGCTATTGCAAGACAAGCTCGCCGGGCTGATGTCCCGGACATCGCTGGCCACCGACGAGGCATGAACATGGACGACCTGGATCGCATCCTGGCGAACGAGCCGGTGATACGCCCCACCGACGGGTTCGCCGCTGGCGTCATGGAGACGGTACGCCTGGAGGCCGAGGTGCCGCCGCCCATCGAGTTCCCGTGGGCTCGTTTCCTGCCCGGCTTCTTCACTTGCCTTGGTCTGATATCTGCCACTTTCATAATCCTCGGTTGGACCGGCGGAGCAGGAATGAACGTCGACTCCCAAGGCTGGATCGACGCCATCACCACGCCGCTGGGACAGGCCCTTGGCCTCACCGCAGCGGCGATCCTCGGAAGCTTGGTCGTTGGTGCCATGGCGTTCCGCTCAGGCGGGCGCGGCGGGGTGTCTCCGACGATCTGAAGAGCGCCGGCTCGTATTGCCCGGTAGAGTGATCGAACGTACGCTCACCCAGCGCGTGCTCGTGACCCCGAGCGCAAACCAACCGACGACTCAGTCGAGGGCAGCCACCGCTGGCCCTCGGCCGCGTCCCGCTGGCGCCTATGGCCAAGCCGCCCCGCAAAGATCCGCAAGCGAAGCAGACCGGGCCGCCGCTTGTAATCTCGGCGTCCGGCGCCCGCACCCGCTTCCTGCGCGGCATGGTGACCCACGATCTGGTGCGCCGGGGCGTCGAGTTCGAGGAGGCCTACGCGACCGCGCGCGACGTCCGCGACGCGCTCAAGGGTCGTGAAGAGGTCGACAAGAGCGAGCTGCGCGAGCTGATCGCCGGCGCGCTGGTCGAGCGGTTGGGGCCGGAAGTGATTTCCGAGCTCGCTGCGCCGGACGAAACCGAGCCACGCCTGGACGTAGTGACCAAGGGGCAGACTCATCCTTTCTCCAAGGGACTTCTGGCCGAGACGATCTACGCCAGCGGGGTACCCGCAGAGCACGCCTATCGTCTCGCCGCTCAGGTCGAGTTCCAGCTGCTTGAGGAGGGCGTTGCCAGCTTGCCGAGCACGGAGGTCGCCCGGCGGGTCGACGTGCTGCTGGAACAGCACGCCGGCGTCGAGGCCAAGCTGCGCTACCGGACGATCCGACGCATCAACCGGCTCCCCCGCCCGGTAATCGTCTACATCGGCGGGGCTAGCGGCACGGGTAAGTCGAGCCTGGCGCTGCAGCTTGCCCCGCTCCTTCGCATCTACCGTGTCTCCTCCACCGACACGATCCGTCAAGTCATGCGCATGGTGTTCACGCCCGAGATCTTGCCATCGCTGCACCGCTCGAGCTTCGAGATCACCCACGCGGCAACCGCGACCACCGATCCCGCCGTCGCCGACACCCCCGACACGCTGCTGGAGAGCTACGAGGAGCAGTCGGCGCGGGTCTGCGTGGGCACACGCGCGGTGATCGAACGCGCCATCGAGGAAAACGTCAGCATTATCGTGGAGGGGGTGCACCTGCTACCGGGCATCGTGCCGTTCGCGGATCTCGCCGGCGAAGCCTACCAAGTGGCCATCATGCTCGGGACCCCCGACGAGGAGGCGCTGCGCGCCCGTATCCTCACCCGCGCACCGGGGGGTGCACGCCGCGCTGAGCGCTACCTCGACGCGTTCGACGGCATTCGTGCCATCAATGATCACCTCATGCAGATGGCCGAAGCCCACGACATTCCGTTTCTCGACACATCCCGGGATGGTGACCCCGAGATTCATGCGGTGCAGTTGGTGACCGCCGAGCTTGAACGCCAGGTACCGACGCTAGCCCATGCCGACTGGGTTGAGTCACACGGCGATACCCCCACGCTGCTGCTGATCATCGACGGCGTCGCCGACCGCGCCGTGCGTGCCCTCGGCGGCCGCACACCGCTGCAGGCGGCCCACACGCCCAACCTCGATCGACTGGCGCGCGAGGGAACGCTAGGCCTGGCGGACCCGGTGGCGCCCGGTGTGGTACCGGATACCGCGGCCGGAACCCTCGCCCTGTTCGGGCAGTCACCGCGTGCTCTGAAGCGAGGCCCAGTGGAGGCTCTCGGCGCCGGCCTGGAGATGCTTCCGGGCGACATCGCCATGCGTGCCAACCTGTCGACCGTTGACGGCGACGGCAATGTCGTCGATCGCCGGGCGGGACGAATACGCGATGACGCACCAGCGCTAGCTGAAGCGCTAGACGCAATCCTGCTTCCGGAGAGCATCGCTTGTGGTGTCCAGCTGCGAGTCAAGGCGGCAACCGAGCACCGACTGGCGATCGTCGCCCATGGACCCAACCTGTCGCCCGCGATCACCGGCAGCGACCCGGGTGACGGGGCAACCAGTGGACCGCCGCTAACCGTGGAGCCGATCGACGCCGCCAACCAGGCCTCCGCCCATACCGCACGCGTGCTCTCGGCGTTCGAAGCCGAAGCCCACGCGATGCTGGACCGCCACCCGATCAACGCCAGCCGGCGCCGGCGTGGCGAGCCACCGGCGAACGCGGTGCTGAGCCGCGGCGCCGGGCGATTACACCGGCTCGTGACCCTCGCAGAAGCTGGAATCCCGCTGCACGTCTCGTGCATCAGCGGTGATCTGACGGTCATCGGCCTGGCACGCTGGCTCGGTGCCGAGACCGTTTGCGAGCCGCAGATGACCGCCAATCTCGACACCGACCTGGCAGCGAAAGTGGCCGCAGCGATGAGCGCGCTGCAGCAGGGTGATCTGACCATCCTGCACGTCAAAGGAGCAGATATCGCCGCCCACGACCGCCGACCGGATCTCAAGGTGCAGTTTCTCGAGAGGCTCGACAAAGAGCTCGGTGTACTTCTCGACGCCTACTCGGGCAAGCCCCTGCGGGTAGGAGTGGGGTCGGACCATGCGACTCTGTCCGAGAGTGGCCAGCACGCCGCCGACCCACTGCCGGTACTCCTGTGGGGCGCCGGTTTCGAGGCCGACGGCACCGAGCACTTCGACGAGCTGGCCGCAGCGGCAGGAGCGCTAGGCCGCTTCCCGCTGCAGATACTGCTCGGCCGGTTGTTCGAGCTCGGCTAGAAGGCCGTGGTGTGCGTCGCGCCGCGGCGACGTGCCCGGCCGGCTGCCTATTCCAAGCCCGCCAGGGGCGGGAGCTCACCAATCAGCGTGTCGCGCAGGAAGCCGAGGGTTCCGTCGGTGAGCGCCACGCGATAGTAGCTTCCGGTCGCCGCCCAAATGCGCAGCGACGTGCCCGCGGCGAGCCGCCGCAGGGTGCCGGATCGGCGGCTGGGACGCTCATGAAGCAGCGTCTCGTCGGGCTTGGTAATGCCCCATGTGCCGAGCCGACTGGCGTCGGCAGTTACCGCCGTAGGGTCGCTACGTGGCTGACGCAGGAAGTTCATCGGGTCGATCGGCCCGTTGGAGTAGATGGCGAAATGCAGGTGAGGCGGCGTGGTGCGCGCATTACCGCTGTTACCGACAAAGCCGACGACGTCGCCCAGCTCTACCCAGCCGCCTTCCTCGACCGCTTGCGAGTCGAGATGAGCGTAGTAGAGGCTCAAGTCGCGCTCGCGGTCGTGCAGCCACACGACGTTGCCGCCGAGGCGCTGCTCACCGACCCGCCGCACGTATGCGCGCGAGGTGGCCAGCGCTGGTGTGCCCCGCCGGGCGAAAATATCGACTCCGTGATGACTCCGGCGACCAGCATCACGCGACGCACCGAAAGCGCTCTGTATATCGGTTACATCGTGTTCTTCGACGGGGAACTCCAGCGACGCCACAAGGCGCATCTCGAGCTCGAACTCGCCACCGCGCAGCAGCTCAGGCTGCAATCTGAGCAGGTACTCAGCGTCGCGTCGCGGCTCGAACACCAGCCGAGTCTCGGCGGCCGGTGCGCTAGCCACGTGCAGCGGCTCGGCCTCGGACTGAACCCGGAACAGGTCGAGGAAGACACGAACCGGAGCATCCACCGCGAGATCGACCACCACCTCGATACGCTGGCCGCGAAGCGCTTCGAAACGATAGCCGGAAGCATGTGCGGCGCGAGCATCGAATGCGCCTCGCTCGCGGTACGGTAGCTGCAGCCGAACCGGGTCTTTGGTAACGCTTACGGCGACCGTGACCCAGTCACGCGCCAGGGCCGATGACCCCAGACCGGCCTCATAGAGGCCGTGCCGGTACTCATCCCAGGCGTTATTCGGACGATAGGGTTCGGGGACGATCTCCTCTTGCGCGCACCCTGCGCATGCCATCAGGAGAATGAGCGCGGCGCGGCCAAGGCGGAGTTTCTGCACCGAATCTTTCCGGGGATGAGCGCGGCGGCGAGCCAAGCAACTGAGTATCGACCGTGCGCCATTTAACCATGCTCCGGCGCCGCCGACATCGAGCAGCCGGGCGCCACCACGGGGGTATGATCAGCGCATGAACCCCATTCGCCCGTTGCTGCTTGCGATGGCTGGCTCCCCGACCTGGAAACGCCTGCTGACCGGGTGGTCGGTCACCCACCGAGTCGTCGCCCGCTTCGTCCCCGGCGAGACCCTCGACGAAGCCCTCGGAGCCGCTCGCCAGCTCAACGACGCTGGCATGATGGCGACGCTGAACCCGCTCGGAGAGGACGTCAGCGACCCGGAACAAGCGATGGCCGCCACCGATGCGTACATCGAGATCCTGGATCGGGTGGCCGCCGAGCAACTTGATTGCAGCATCTCCGTCAAGCTCACGCTTCTGGGCCTCGATCTGGATGCTGATCTGGCGGCCGCGAACCTGGAGCGCCTGCTGTCGACGGCGGCCCAGCATGGCAACTTCGTGCGCATCGACATGGAGGCGTCGGAGCACGTCGAGGCTACCTTGTCCATGTCCCGGAGCTTGGAGCGCCGCTTCGACAACTTCGGGCTCGTGGTCCAGAGCTACCTGCGTCGCACCACAGACGACATCGACAGGCTCGTGCAGGCGGGAACGCCGCTGCGAGTCGTCAAAGGTGCCTACAAGGAGCCCGAGCACGTTGCGTTTGCCGACAAACGCGATGTCGATCACAACTACGCTCGTATCCTCGATCGCCTGGCACAGGATGACGCGCGCCGAAACGACGTGCGCGTGGCGGTCGCCTCCCACGACGCAGCGCTGATAGCCCATGCGCGCAACCTCATCGACGAGCTGCAACTCGACGGCTGGGAATTCCAGATGCTCTACGGCATCGGGCGGCCGTTGCAACGACAGCTCGTCGAGGACGGCTACTCGGTGCGCATCTATGTGAGCTATGGCCCGAGCTGGTATCCGTGGTTCATGCGGCGGTTGGCGGAGCGCCCGGCCAACATCGGCTTCTTCTTGCGCCACCTCTTCGACTGAGTGCTCTGCAAGCGCAGCGGTGCTCGAAATCCACTCGAACGCACGGTACGCTCTGGGATTCTGAGTGCCGGCAGGGACCGTTTGCCCGCGCATCGCACACTGGCCATCCATCATCTCACCCAGGGGAGCCATCGTTGGGCATTCCGGCTACGCAGATCAAGAGAGGCATGGTCCTGGAAGTCGACGGTGAGCTGTTTCGTGTTCACGAGTTCACCCACGTCACACCAGGGAAAGGGCAGGCGGTGATGCAGACGAAGCTGCGCAACATGCGCAGTGGAACGCTCATCGAGAAACGGTTTCGCTCGGCCGAGACGTTGGAGACCGTACACGTTGACCGACGCACCATGGAATACCTGTACCTGGACGGCGATCTGTACACTTTCATGGACCTTGAGACCTACGAGCAATCCGGTATGACCGCCGACAAGCTCCGGGAGGAGCTCCCGTACTTGCTGGCCAACACGGAGGTCAAGGTTACCTTCGTGGGTACGGAAGCTCTCGGGGTTGAGCTTCCCGGAACGGTCGAGATGGAGGTCACGCAGACGGATCCGGCGATCAAGGGGGCCACCGCCGCAGCTCAGACGAAGCCGGCTACGCTGGAGACCGGACTGGTGATCCAGGTTCCTCCATTCATCCACCAGGGCGACCGCGTTCGGGTCGATACAAGCACCGGCGAGTACCTGACGCGGGCAACTTGAACCGCGGGGCGTATCTCTGCAATCTGATGGTTGGCTCGGTATTCCTGCCACTGGGCGTGGTGGGGCTACTGCTCTTCGGGCTGGGAGCGTTCCTGGCTCGCCTGGTGACCGCGCCCCCACCAACCCCTAGCAACGCCAGCAAGCTGACATTCGTATGGTGATCCGAACAGCGGGGCTGCGGAAGGAGTACGGCTCGACGGTGGCCCTCCATGGCGTCGACCTCGACATCGACAGCGGCGGGGTGGTGGGCATCCTGGGGCCCAACGGTGCCGGCAAGACGACTCTCGTAGAGATTCTCGAGGGACTCCGGCAACCGACGTCGGGCAGCGTCTCGGTGCTCGGCCTCGACCCGGCGACGCAGAGCCGCGAGCTCAAGGAGCGGCTCGGTGTGCAGCTGCAAACCACGCCGTTACCGCGCGATCTCACGGTGCGCGAGCTGCTTCAATTGTTCGCGTCGTTCTACGAGTCGGCACGGTCACCAGAGGCGATCCTCGAGCAGGTGGATCTCGAAGGGGCGGCCGGCCAGAAGGCCAACACACTGTCGGGCGGCGAGAAACAGCGACTGGTGGTCGGCATCGCGCTCATCCATGACCCGGAGCTGGTAATGCTCGACGAACCCACCACGGGGCTCGACCCGAAGGCGCGACGGGACCTGCACCAAGTGGTCCGGGAGCTACGCGAGCAGGGGCGTACCACCCTGCTGACGACGCACTACATCGAGGAGGCCGAGCACCTGTGCGATCGCGTCATCATGCTGCGACGCGGCGAGATCGTGGCGGACGGCACGCCCTTTGATCTGGTAGGTCAGTCGAAAGAGTCCTCGACCATCTGGATCCAGGTCGACGGCACGATGGACCCTGCACCGATGCTAGCGGCCGGCGTCGAGCCGCTCGGCGAGCAGGGCGGTCATCACAAGTTCTCGACCGCCGATCCCACCGCCACGATTCTGGCGCTCGGGGACATGCTGCGATCGCAGTGTCTGCGACTGATCGACCTACGGCTCAAGCGTCCCACCTTGGAGGACGTCTATCTGGAGCTGATGGGAAGCGACGTCAACGAAGAGGAAGAAGAAGTGACGGAGGGTTCGCCGTGAGCCGCCTGCGCGGATTGGGCCCGTTGACGCGCGCCGGACTGCTGCAGGCATTCCGCTCGCCGACCTCGCTGTTCTGGAACCTCCTCTTTCCACTCACCTGGCTATTCCTCTTCGGCCTCATCTTCTTCCGCGACACCGGCGACAAGGTTCTGATGATGCCGGGCCTGTTCACCATCACCATCATGTCGGGAGCGTTCTTCGGAGTCTCCTACTTGATGGTGAACGAACGCGAGTCCGGCATCCTGCGGCGCTATCGAGCCACCCCGGTATCACCCACGACGATCGTGCTGGCGAATGGCATTCGGGCCATCGTCACCATGTCATTGGCCATCACCACGCAGGCAACCGTCGGCTGGCTGGTGTTCCGCTATCAGGTCGACGGCTCGTTGTTGCTCACCGTGCTGGTGCTGCTGATCGGTGCGGCGGCCTTCGTGCCGCTGGGGCTGTTCGTCGGCAGCGTAGCGCAGGACATGCGCAGCGCACCGGCCATCACCAACCTGCTGTTCTTCCCCCTGATCTTCGGATCCGGCGCCGCGCTGCCCGCCTCCATGCTTCCCGGCTGGGCGCAAACAGCATCGCGACTGATCCCCTCGAGTTACCTCGTCGAGGCGCTCCACGGCGTGATGGTCAGAGGCTATGGACTGGCACAGCTAGCCGGACCCGTTGCCGTCCTGTTCGTGACCATGGGCGTTGGCATCTGGGCCAACGGCCGCCTGTTCCGCTGGGAGAGCAGCGAACCGATCGATCGACGCAAGCTGCTGGTGACCGTGGCGGTGATCGCAGCCGTCTACGTGGTCGCCGCCCTCGTTGCCCCAGCGTTCCAGATGACCGACGCGCCGGGCCGCGGTTAGGGCCTCTGCAGGATCCTACACACCGCCGCGCACCAGAGGTTGCCAGGTCAGCCGGATGCGCCACTAAGGGCTTCGGCCGGAAGAGTGGCCGGGCTATTCTCTGTCGATAGCCTGGTCCGTCGTCTGTATTCTCGCTTCGTGCTGGAGTACGTAATGCTGAAGCTCAGCCGCTCCGATCTCATTCTGACCGTGCTCGGCGTGCTCGGGTTGACGGTTGTCGTGGCGCTCTACCAGTCGGCGTTCCCGCTCGCATTGGTGGAGATGGAGGTTACCCGCGAGGAAGCGGTGGCGAACGCCACCGAATTCGTCGAGGGCCTCGGGACGGAGTTGGATGACTTCCGGCACGCCGCGATCTTCTCAGGGGACAGTGAGGCCCTGACCTTCCTGCAACGCAACGTCGGCAACGAAGAAGCGGGGCGCTGCCAACGCGAAGAGGTTCCTGTCTGGCGCTGGGACATCCGCTGGTTCAGGCCGCTCGACGCCGAGGAGTAGCTGGCCGAGGTAGGCGTCGACGGACAGGTCGTAGCCTTCCGACACATTGTTGAAGAGGCGGCGGATGGAGCCGACCTCGATGAGCGTGCGGCACGGACCAGAGCTGAGGACTTCCTTCGCGCCAGAGGCTGGAACCTGTCGCAGCTGGAAACAGTATCGGCATCGGCCGACAGGAAGGATACCCGCACCGATCATCTGTTCGTATGGAAGGTTCGCGGAACCGACATCGTTTGGCGCCCGGACGACGCGCAAGCCGGGACCGGTTACGCGCGACTGTCGGTGCGTGTGCTGGGCGACGAAGTCGGCGGCTACGTGCGCTCGAGCGGGTACCCGAAGAGTTCTCACGGGAGTTGCAGGGCGTGCTCAGCGTCGGCAGCCTACTCGCGGTTGGCAGCATCGTATTGACCGTGCTGCTGGCGCTCGCCGCGATGGGTATCGCGATCGCTCGTTACCGCACCGGCAACATCGAATGGCGCGTGGCAATCACCTGCGGCGCGATCGTCGGAATCATGTTCGCCATCTACACCGCGACGAGCTGGCCCAACGTGCTGTTCTCGTACCAGACCCAGATCGGGTGGCCCGTGTTCGTCGGATTGTCATTGCTGGCGTTGACGCTGGGCGCCGTGTTCTACACGGTGTTCGTGATGTTCCCGACCGCCGCCGGCGAGTCGATGGCGCGCGACCACTTTCCCGCCAGCATCGAGGGATTCGCCGACGCCGTCCGCGGCAAGATCTTCACCGGGCTCGTACCGAACCTGCGGCCTACGAAAGAAGATCCAGAACACCCCACCAGCGTCGCGTTAGCATTGCGGGCTCGTCCCTTTCATCGAGCACGGAGCGGCCCATGTTGCCAGGCGCACGCCAACCCCTCACCGTTTCGCTGGTCGCCGCCGCGTCGGCGGCCTTGCTGCTGCCAGCCACGCTGGCCACCGCCCAACAAGGACCCGCGCGCGGCGCCCTGGTCATCGTCGGCGGGGCGATGCGCGATCCTCAGATCCTCGAACGCTTCATACAGCTTGCTGGAGGCAGCGACGCCCCGATCGTAGTGATTCCCACCGCCGGAGGCGCGCCCGACTACGACGCGAGCTGGGGCGGTATGGCGGCGTTTCGTGAGGCCGGGGCGTCACGGCTCACGCTACTGCACACCTACGACCCGGAAGTCGCTAACCGAGACGGCTTCGCGGCGCCCATCCACGAAGCACGAGGCGTCTGGTTCACCGGCGGCCGGCAATGGCGCATCGCCGACGCCTACCTGGGGACGCGGGTCGAGGTCGAGCTGCGTGCTCTGCTCGATCGAGACGGCGTGATCGGCGGGTCGTCCGCCGGCGCCACGATCCAGGGCGAGTATCTGGCGCGCGGCGACAGCAGCGCCAACACCATCATGATGGGCGATCACGAAGAGGGCTTCGCATTCGTCACGGGAGTGGCCATCGACCAGCATCTGCTGCAGCGCAACCGCCAGTTCGACCTGCTCGAGATTGTCTCCGCACGGCCCGACCTGCTCGGTATCGGGATCGACGAAGACACCGCCATTGTCGTACGCGGAAACCAGTTCGAAGTGATCGGTCGGAGCTACGTGGCCATCTACGATTCGCAGCGCCGTATCGACAGCGGCGGCAACTTCTACTTCCTCGCCCCCGGTGATCGTTACGATCTCGCGGCCCGGGAGGCATTTCGGCCAGAAACGACGCTCCAGCCACTCGATCGCGTCGTCAAGCACGCCACCGTTCAGAAGTAAGTAGCCAATGCCGAAGACGTCTACGAGGAGGGAGGGCCGCACCGCGCCCCGCAGCGGCCTCGCCCGGTCTGGGCGCAAGCGTGTCGGCCAGGAATGGACAATACTCGCCACAGGTGATTTTCGTCTTTGGAATGCGCCAGGACGAGGTCGATACTCGTCTACTTACGAGGATCCGATGGCCAGAGACAATCGGCGACGACTGCGCAATTACCTGCTGCGGCCGCGCCTGCGGTTCCGCTACGCGCTGGGGTTCTTCTTCCTCACCTCGATCGGTGCCGGATTCGTCCAGCTGATCTCGTACCTGACCGTCAGCCGTGTCATCCAACGCATCCTCGGCGAGGCCGGCGAGAGCGCTGCGGCGCTCGGCCCGGTGGTGGACACGCCGTTCGTGCTGAGCTGTTATGCACGACGTGGATGCTGCCGCTCTTCGGCATCGCCACGCTGACGCTCGCCACGATCGTTCTGCGCCGCTTTATCGTACCGTTGGTGCCCATCCGCCGGCATATCCGCAAGCTCGTAGAGGGCGACTACGACGTGCGCTTGCAACTGCGCGCCAAAGACGAGGTTCGCGACATCGCCGATGGCCTCAACGAGCTTTCGGAGACTCTGCAGATGCGCCACGCAGAAACGTCCCACAAATTGCCGCGGATCGCCCGAGCGGCAGGATTCTCGCTCGTCGAGCTGCTTGTTGTCCTGGCGATCGTAATGATCCTGGCAATGCTCAACGTGGCACAGTTCATCACCGCCTACGATCGCTCCCGGCAGCGCGGCACGCTCGCGGACATGCGCACCATCGCCGCCGCCAATGGTACATACCACGTCGATAAAGGCGACTACGCCACCAGCTTCGAGGAATTGACGCCGTACTACCTGGGGGTGCTGCCTCCAATCGACCGTTGGGGCTTCGCCTGGACCTACGAGCACTCCACCAGCACCTACACGCTGACGTCGCCGGGATCCGACGGTGCGTCGGGGCCGGCTGCGCCGGCCGGATGGAACGGTGATCCGTTCGAGTGCGACCTGGTGGTGTGGAACGGGGCCTTCACGCAGGCCCCGGCGACAAACTGACCTCGCCGAGAGGCCGCGCTGCGAACAGCAAACACACCGTTCGCCCGGAGCAATCAGGGCATCGCCGTTGCCAGCATCTCCACCTGCCGCAGCGGTGTGTCGAATACCACCGCAACCTCGTAACCCGAGTCGCTGGGTTCCGACCGTCGCACGGTGCCGTAGATCATCGTGCGACCGATCTTGCCTGCACCGCGCGGGAAGTGTGTCAGACATCGAACGCCCGGAAGCACGGTTCGATCGAGATGCGCCATTAGCCCACCGCAGCCTACGTTGACGGTTTCTCCGCTGGCACGGAAAGGCCTGTCGGTGGCATCGTAGCCGTGTATCTCCACATCGAGAACGATCGGCAGCGCCAGCGATCGACGATCATGAGTCCGGCGATCGTCCTGTGTTTGCCCCACCGCCAACCCCCTTGCCTGCACTCAACAGCACGACGTTCCCGGCCAATATCAGGGTGCCGCCGAGCCATACGGACTCGCCAAACGCTTCGCCGAACAGCAGATATGCTGCCCACGCTGCGACCACTGGCTCCACCAGCAGCAGCATACCTGCCACCGTCGTATCGATGCGGCGAATGCCCCAGTTCACCAGGATCGCCGGCACCAGATTGGCGAACAGAGTGTACAGCGCCACCAAGCGCCAGTGCACCAGGAAGGGTGTCGGCGAAAGCCTCGACCAGCCGACCGGACCGAGTGTCAGGCGCAGCAGTATCCAGGCCAGAAGCAGTATCAGTGACGACGACGCCATGTAGGCGAACGCGGTGGTGATCGGAGCGTTACCGCGCAGCCCGCTGACGCGGCCCAGAATCAGCCACAGCGACAGCATGACACCGCCGACCAACGACGCCAGCAACCCAATCCAGGAATGGGCGAGACCTGACGCGGCGGGCTGAAACAGCACCAGTGTGCCGGCCGTCGCCAGCCCCAGCGCACCCACCTTGCGACGCGTCACAGGCTCGGCGAGGAGGAGGCGCCCGAACAGAAGCGTCCAGATCGGCTGTGTGTAGAGCAACAAGCCGACCAGCGCGATCGGCACGCCCAGAACAACACCGGCAAACTGGCTCAACTGCAGCGCTGCGCCAACCAGACCGTAGGCCAAGAACAGACCCCGATCTCGACGGCGCGGGCGCAGGCTCGGTCGCGCCACGAGCACCGCCCCGAAAACCAGGCTGGTGAAGAAAATTCCACTCAGCGAGATCTCGTAGAGCGAAAACCCGCGCTGCGACATCGCCCGGCTGGCGACGATAAGCCCGGAGAAAAGGGTCGCGCCGCTGGCCACCGCTAGGTACGGGAGGGGTCCGCCAGCTACGCCTTCATTGCTCAGTCGCTGAACCATGCTCCGATTCTCGTCGGATCGACGTTGCCGCCACTCAGCACGATGCCGACGCGAAGGTCGCGCACGTCGACGATGCGCTCGAGAACGGCCGCCGCGGCGAGGGCGCCGGTGGGCTCGACAACGATCTTGAGACGCTCGAATAAGAACCGCATCGTCCGCAGCAGCGCCTCGTCCGATACCGTCGTCATGTCGGCCACCTTGGCGCGCACGATCGCAAAAGTGATGTCACCGAGCGACAGCGTCCGGGCACCGTCAGCGATGGTATCCGGGTACTCGACACTCTCGAGCCTGCCGCTACGGAACGAACGATTGGCGTCATCGCCAGCCTCCGGCTCAACGCCGATCACCCGGCAGCCAGGGGCCATGGCAGCCGCCGCGATGGCACACCCCGACAACAGCCCACCGCCGCCGCACGGCGTCAGCAGCAAGTCGAGGCCTCCGGTCTCTCGGAATAACTCGCGCGCCGCTGTCCCCTGTCCCGCAACGATATCGGGGTGGTCGAAAGGCGGCACCAGCACCAAGCCCCGCTCGTCGCGGATCGCCGCCCCGAGCTCTTCTCGTCGCTCGGTGCGCGGATCATAGATAATGACCTCGGCCCCGTAGCCGCGCGTCGCGTCGACCTTGACGTGCGGTGCATCGTCGGGCATGACGATCGTCACGGGAATTTCGAGGATCTTGCCGGCTAGCGCCATGGCTTGGGCGTGGTTGCCGCTCGAGTAAGCTACCGCGCCGCGGGAAGCCTCTTCCGAAGAGAGCTTGGAAAGGGCATTGTAGGCACCGCGGAACTTGAACGCTCCGGCGCGCTGCAAGCTCTCGCACTTGAAGAATACCGTGCCGCCACAACGCTCGTCGAAGCTCCGCGAGCGCATTACCGGCGTTCGATGCGCAACCCCATGCAGGCGGCGGGCGGCGGCCACGACGTCATCGTAGCTAACTGCGAGCTGGCTAACGACGGGGAACTCACTCATGTTGCTCGAAGAACTCCTGCAGGATGTCGATGACCTCGAGGGGCCGTTCCTCATGCGGATAGTGCCCCGCCCCGTCGATCACCGCCACACGCTCGAGGCCAGGCACGCGGGCCGACATCCCGAGGTACTCCTCGAGCGGCACCATCAGGTCCCGACCGCCGGCCACAACCAGAACAGGAAAGCCCATACGTGACCAGTCGGCGCGGGCACGATCGCCGAGACGCCAGCCATCGTCGAGTTGGAGATCCCGGAAATAGCGTGCCGTTGCAGCACGAACATCGCCCCGACCGAAGGAATCGACATGGTGTTGCACGCGTTGCACGGAGAGAGCTTCAATTCCCCCAGCGAGGGTAAGGCCGAGCATGCGCTGTACGAACAGCTCGGCATTCAACATTAACGCTGTCGCGGACTCTGGATCATCATGCAAGTCGCGCAGGTCGGCCATGCGGCTCAAATCGTAGCGCTCGACCGGCGCGCTGATGTGCGCGTACGCAATGATCCGTTGCGGGTACTCGCCGGCCAGCCGCGCGCCGATCAGCCCGCCCCAGTCGTGACCAGCAAGGTAGAACCGCTCGACGCCGATCTGCTCGAGCAGCGCGGCCAGCTCGTCAGCCACGGCCGCCACACTGTAATCACCGTCGCTGGTGCTCGAGAGCCCCGCGCCTTTGAGATCGATGGCTAGCACGCGGAAGTCAGAGGCCATCGTCTCGACCAGCTCGCTCCAGGCATACCAGCTCTCAGGGAAGCCGTGCAAGACGACGAGCGGCGGGCCGGAACCAGACTCCACCCAGTGCCAGCGCTCCCCGACGACCGTGGCGAAGCGATGCACCGCGCCGGGAACGAGCGGTTCAACATCGCCATCGGCGGGGCCACACGCTGCCGTCGCACAAATCGCCGTCGCCAACCAGCCCAAGCACCGGCGGCCGGGCATCGAACCCACCGCCGGTTTCAATACACTGCCCACACGCCCGGGGTAACCAGTTCGACCAGATGGCCATCGGGGTCGCGAAAGAACACGCTCTCTCCCCCGGCTGGCCACTGCATCCGGCTTTCGACCTCGATGTCCTCCGCTGCCAGGCAACGCTCCCATTCGTCGAGCTCGTCAGCGTTGGCGGCGAACGCCACATGCAGCTGCCCGTCGCCGTCGTGCGGCGGGATCGTGCCCTCCGGCGTCTCGATGGCCTTCAGAGAGCCCCCGCGATGAAACAACAGCAGCACCTGCCCGGCGCAGACGGCCAGTGCGCAAAAGCGATCGTCTCCGACAAGCCGCTCGAAACCGAACAGCCGTCGATAGAAGCTCTCGGCGCGACCAAGGTCTGCCACGTAGAGCGAGGACTCCACGACGCCGCTGACGCGAAGGGCCGGCAGGTCGCTCACGCCTCACCCACCGCGGGTTCCGGGCCGCCGTCGCCGAAGTACAACGAACGATTGAGGAACGGCACCAGCGTGACCACGAGCCCGGCCACGTACAGCGCCCGGCGGTCCATCACGCCGCGCGTAAAGTGCCCGATCGCTCCGCCCTTGTGCTTGCTGTTCTGCTGGCCGGTCATCTCGTCCATCACCAGGCCCAGCTCACGTCCCGCGAGCACCTGCCTGGCAACGCCGGGAGGCAGCTCGAAACGAGGCGAGCTGCCCAGAGCCTCGCGGCCGTGTCGGTCAACTACGCATATACCGCCGAAGGCGAACACCCGCCCGACTTGTTCGACCACTCCACCCTCTATACCGACGAAGAAGTCGGCCTCACCAGCTTCGGGGGCGACGCGCAGCGTCCTGGCTCGATTGCGCGCACCAACCAGCGTCTCGTCGTCGATCGGCTGGTCGGGCACGCCCGAGGGAACCGCTACACACTGCACGACCGGGGTGTCGAAGAAGAGTCCGAACGCTTCTTCCACCGAGACGCGCTTGACCGGGTTCATCGAGCCGACGAGAACCTTCATCGCTGGCCCGCCGGCGCCACGGCGCTGCCGACCGCGACCAGTAAGAACGGTAGGAGTACCCGTCGCATGATCGATCGTCCCATTCACCACCTCTGAGCCTCTACAATAGCCACTCCTCGTGAAGCAGGTGCTCTTGATGCAATTGCAGAGTCGGATCGAAAGCAAGCTACAAGAAGCGCTCCGCCCCGAGCGTCTCGAGGTCGTGAACGAGAGCGGCATGCACAACGTGGCGCCAGGATCAGAAACGCATTTTCGCGTCTTCGTGGTGTCCGCCGCGTTCAGCGGCGAGACTCGGGTGCGACGTCACCAGCGAATCTACCAGCTGCTTGACGCCGAGCGTCAGGATGGCATCCACGCGCTCGGGATTCAGACGCTGACTCCGGAGGAGTTCGTGGAAAAGGAAGCCGCACGCGCCGAGTCGCCACCGTGCCTGGGCGGCGACGGCGCAACCTAGCAGACCCCCTGCGCCACCTCGTCACCTGCCCTGGAGAGAGCCGTGCGAACCGTTACCTCGAGCTTGGTGATATTGCTAGCGCTTGCCGCGACGCCGTGCCTGGCGCTCTTGGCCGCCAAGCAGACAGCCCCCGGGACCGATATCTTTCTCGCCGATCTGGATCTTGCGTCGAGTCCCCCGACCTTGGGTGCGCCGCGCAACCTCACAAGCCGCCGCGGGTACGACAACCAACCCCATTTCGAGCCTGAGGGCGGCGGCCTGCTGTACACGTCGCAGCGCGACGAGCAGACCGACATTTTCCGGGTTGATCTGTCCTCTGGACGGCACACCCAAATTACCGCCACACCCGAGTCGGAATACTCGCCCCACGTCGTGTGGCCGGCCAACGAGGACATGTCGGTCGTGCGAGTCGAATCGGACGGTACCCAACGATTGTGGGCGTTCCGCCGCGACGGCACTTCACCGCGACTGCTGTTCCCGGACATTGCCCCCGTCGGTTACCACGCCTGGAACCAGTACGGCTCGTTGATTCTGTTCATACTCGGCGAGCCACCGACGTTGCAGCTGGCCGACCCGTATACGAACACCGTGACGACGGTGGCACAGGACATCGGCCGCTCGTTGCAGGCGCGCCGCGATCCTGACTTCTTCAGCTTTCTGCACCGCGACGGCGACGACTGGGTGATCCGGCTGGTGAAGCCGAGCAACGGAGCGGTGTTCGAGCTCGTTGAGGCCCTGTCCGGAAGCCAGGATCTGGCGTGGACTCCGGACGGCCGCATGCTAATGGCTACGGGCTCGCAAGTATTCGTACGCGACCCTTTCCAGGACGACGCCTGGATTCAGGCGGCAGATCTGTCGGCAGCGGGCATCGGCTCGATCACGCGGCTGGCAGTGAGCCCGAGTGGCGATCAGATCGCCTTCGTGTCAGACAACGTCGACAGCTGAGATAGCCTGGACTAGTGGCTTAGCTGGCGTGCGCCCGCGCTAGCTCCGAAAAGCCGGACACACCGAGGCGTTCGAGCACTGTCTCCAGGCTGGCGATCACATCGCAATCAGCGGGCGTGTGTCCAGCGTAACGACCAGCGCGGTCGAGCAGGACGGCGTTCATTCCGATGTCGCGGGCGCCTTGCCAGTCCTTGCGAAGGCTATCGCCGACGTGCAGCGCTTGAGCCGCTTTGACATCGAGCTCGGCGAGCGCCCGTTCGAAGATCCCGGCGCCCGGCTTGGCGACACCTGCTCGCGAGGAGAAAACCACCGAGTCGAACCAGATGCTCATGTTGAGCGCCACCAACACCTCCTCGATGCGCGAGTCGAAGTTGGAGACGACGCCCAGCTTGTAGCCCGCCGAACGCAGCAAGCACAGCACCGACGCCGCTTCGCGATAGGGTTTCCAACCCTGGGCACCGCGGTACAGAGAATAAAGCTCGGTGAAGAACGCCTCGAAGTCGTCCACTCGCTGGTCGGCCGACTCGACGACGCGATCCACCAACGTCCGCCACCATCCGCGCTCACGGTCCCGTAGCTGCCCATCGTGCATGGGCGGGAAAGCCAGCGGCGGCATGCTGGGAAACACCGTGAAGAACGCCGCCTCAATCGCCGCCGTCGAGAGGTCGGCACCGTGCCGTCGTGCGACGGCGGCGTAGGTCTCGCCCACCGGAAATCGCACCTTCAACAGGGTGCCGCGAGCATCGAACGTGACCACCTTGATGTCACCGTTCATGTGCTTTGCCCTCACCTGGGAAACCAGAATGTGCCGCGTGGGTATCACTACGAGTCGGCACGCCCGAGCCCCCGTATCGTAGCCGCTTGGCGCCGGGGTTCAACCCGATTCACTGTTCAGATTGGTGCGCATTATGGCGGCGTGCGGGCCGTCGAGATCGCGCTCGAGCGAGAACACGTCGCCCTCCGGTCCGGGGCCAACTTGCTCGACACCACAGTGTGCACCTATCCGTTCCTGCTTCCCTGGTTCATTCCGACGATTCTGGCCGCCTCACTGACCGCTTAATCGAGCAGCGCGCCGCGTTACACGTCGCCGCCCGCGGTTTCTCGAGCGGGCTCCGATAGATCGAGGATCCGCCACACTCCCAGCATGGCCTGCTAGGCGAGGAAATCGATTTCCAGCCCGACGCCGGCGTCGCGCGCCTGTTCGTATACGAGGCGCGCCAGCGCCACATCTTGAACCGCCAGTCCGGTGGAATCGAAAACCGTTATCTCGTGCGGAGTCTCACGACCGGGAGTCATGCCGGCAACCACCTCCCCCAGAGCGGCGTGAATACCGTCTCGCGTGATCGAGCCTTCGTGCAAGGGCACGTTGACCTCGCCACTGGCACAGGCCTGTTCCCAGTCGTCGATGACCACCTTGGCAGCCACCATCAGGCCAGACTCGAGCTCTTGCTTGCCGTGCGCGTCTGCACCCATGGCATTGATATGTGCACCCGGCCTCACCCATTCCTGACGCACGATGGGTGTGTGCGAGGGTGTTGCCGTGCAAACAATGTCACAGGCCGCCGCATCCGCCACGTCGCCGACGGTCCCCCCAGCCTCGGCAGCGAAGGCGGCGGCCGCGTCGGGGCTTTGATCGGCCGCAACGACCTGAAGATCGTCGAAGACGACGTTGAGAGCGGCGAGCAGCGTGCGCGCTTGCGCACCGCAACCGACGAATCCGAGGGTGCGGGCATCCGGCCGCGCCAGGTACTTGGCCGCGACGCCAGCCGCCGCGCCGGTGCGTAACGCCGTCAACAGCGTTGCATCCATGACCGCCAGCGGCAGAGCGGTCGCCGGGTCGCTGAGGATATACATGCCGAGAACCGACGGCAGGTTGTGGTCCACCGGGTTACGCGGATGCGAGTTCACCCACTTCACCCCGGCGGAGCCCGCCATGTAGGCGGGCATCGCCCTGAAGTCGCCGTGGTACTCGGGTAGATCGAGGTAAACCTTCACCGGCATCTGCGTATCGCCGCGCCCGTGCGCCTCGAACGCTGCCTCGATCGCCGGGACCACGGCGCTCATCTTCACCACGGAGTGGATGTCGGACTGGGTCAGGATCAACGACTTCACGGCACTCTCACAGGGGCAGGGGGTTGGCTAGCAGGCTGCGGTGGGCGCTCGTTGGCTCGCCGCCCGCCGACGACCGTATTCGGTAGACTGCCGCGCATGATACGCATCATGCTCGAGCGCGCCGAATCGCTGGCTCTGGGCCATCCACGCGTCGTGCTGACCATCGCCTTCGTACTATGCGCGATCTCTGTCTGGCTGGGGATGGGAATCGAGCTGCTCACCTCACGAGAGGAGCTGGTCCCGGAAGGGGATGTGAGCCAGGCGCGATGGGACTCGCTACGCTCACGGTTCGCCGGCGCCGAGCCGCTCATCATCGCGCTAGATGGGCGCGCCAACGACGTGACCGTGGCGGACCTGGAGGCCGCGGCTGGCGAGATCGCCGGCCGCCTGCAAGCAGACCCGCAAGTAGGCAACGTCTTCTACCGTATCGACTTCGCCTGGCTCGCCGATCATGCGATCGCCCTGGCGCCGGCCGACGTGATCGAGCAGGCGTTGGAGATGCTGCAGGAGTTACTTGCCGGCGACACCACCCTCACCCTGACGAGCTGGGCCGATCTGAACGGCCGTATCAGCAGCGGCATCGAGGAATCGCTCGAGTCCGGTGGCGCCTTGCGGTCGGACGAAGCCGCCTCGGCAGCCACCCGGCTACTGGAGCTGGTCGAAGCCGAGCACGACTTCCTTGCCGACCCTGCAGGGTTCGTCGATCGGCTGACGCAGGCACCGCTGAGCCTGATGAACACCGAGACACCCGGGTCCTTCACCGGCAACGGCTACCTGTCGACCAACGATGAGCGCGTCGTGTTCGTGCTGGTCAACCCAGCGCACCTCGACAGCAGCCTGGAAGGCCAGCGAGCGCTCGTCGATGGCATCCGTGCGATCGTCAGCGACGTGTTGTCGAGGCGCCCCGGGGTTGACTACGGGCTGACCGGTCTGGCCGCGATGACCGTGGAAGAGATGAACGCCATCGGTCGAGACGGCCGTCGCAGCTCGCTCATCGCCATCGTCGGCGTGTTCGGAGTCTCGTTGCTGGTGTTCCGCCGGCGGCGCCATGCGCTGCTCGGCCTGGTAACGCTCGCGGCCGGAGTCATCTGGTCGATCGGTGCGGTGCGACTCGAGATCGGGTCTCTGAACGTCATCACCACGGCCTTGATTCCCATTCTCGTCGGCATGGGCATCGACTACGCCGTACATCCGCTATCGCAATACGAGCTCGAGCGACAGCACCGGGGGCGCCGAGAGGCAGTGCGCGCGACGCTTCGAAAGACTGGCCCCGCGGTCATCGCGTCGGCGATGACAACAGCAGCAGCCTTCGCCTGCCTGTTGCTCATGGACTTTCGTGGTTTCTCCCAGCTGGGTCTGGTCACCAGCGTTGGAGTACTGCTCTGTCTGGCAGCCGCCCTACTGGTGCTACCGGCACTGCTTCTCCTAGGGGGCGCGCCGGAACGCGACAATGGAACGATACGTGCCACTGTTGACCAGATCTGGGACGATCGGGCGGCCCGCTGGGTCTGCGCATTCCCTGGCCTCGTCGTCGCGCTGGCAATCGGCGCCACCGCGCTCGCCGCGATCGCAGCGAGCAGCGTACAGCTGCAGTCGAGCCTGCTGGAGCTTCTGCCGGCCGGCTCCGAATCGCTCCGCTACCTGGAGATCGTCAACAACGAATCGGCCTTCAGCCACGACTTCAACCTGGTCATCGCCGACGACTTGGAAGAGCTCGTGGCGCTGCGCTCGCGCGCCGAGACTGAAACCAGCATCCGTCGGTTCGAGTCAATACTCACATTCCTTCCCGACCAACCGCTGGCGTCGGAGGCGGCGGCGGCGCGCGTCCGCGAGGCCCTGAAGATCATCACGGTAGCCGACGGAGCGTTCGACGGCCGCCAACTGGGTGATTCGCTGTCGCGACTGGAGTCTGTGCTTGCCATCGCCGCCGACGACGCCTTCGTTGCCGGCCTCGGGGAGGTATCCGGCACGTTGGAGACGGCTCGCCAGGTGGCCGCGGGCGCGTTCGAGCTGACGTTAGACGACGATCCAGTGTGGCTCGCCGAATCGGCGGCAGCGCAGCAAGGCCTGCGCCGCGAGACGCTTGGCTTTCTACAGCGACTACGCGCCGCTGCCGACGCGCCGCTGCCGACCCTCGCCTCGCTGCCTTCGGATATCGCCAGTCGCTTCGTGACCGAGGACAATCGATACGTTGCCTATCTGTTCCCTGCGGGCGATATCTATGACACGGCCTTCCTGGAGCAGTTCAACGGAGCGTCGCGTAGCGTAGCCGACAACGCCATCGGCTTCCCGGTGCTCTTCGAAAACCACTCTGCCTCGATCACCTCGGGGTTCGGCCTGGCATTCGCCAGCGCCGCGGTGCTGGTGTTCCTGGTGTTACTGCTCGATCTGCGCAACACGCGGCACACGCTATTGGCACTCGTACCGGTGTTCGTAGGAACGATATGGATGCTCGGGTTCATGCGTGCGCTCGGTCTATCGTTCAACTTCGCCAACCTGGTGGCGGTACCCATCGTCCTTGGAGTCGGGATCGATGCCGGGGTACATATCGTCCACCGACTGCGGTTGGAGGGTAACGACGGCATCATGACTGCCGTCTCGCATACCGGACGAGCGATTCTCATCGCATCGTTTACCACCATGGTGGGGTTCGGAAGTCTCATGTTCGCTACGCACCGCGGAATGGCGAGCCTCGGGGCCCTCCTGGTGATAGGGGTGGGCGCGTGCACGGTCGCAGCATTGATCGTCTTGCCGAACGTGCTGATCGTCACCGGCATGGCGCGCCGCTGATGGGTCGCGGGTATTCTTGCGAACGATACTGACCACCTCGCGACGATGAACGGGTCTGCACCAGCAATGAACAAGCTTCTCCTCGCAGCAGCGTTGTGCGCCATAACGACCGCTGCCCCGGCACCCGTCCATGGGGGGCAGGCGACCGAATCCGGCGACGCAGCGCCGCTCCGGCTGGTGGCATGCGCGCCGGGATATCCGAGCAATACCGAGCAGGCTCAGCCGACGATGAACGACTTCGCGGCAATCATCGCCGCCGCCGCCGGCTGGCCGCAGGGAGCCTTGACGGCCGAGTATCATCCGACTGAGGAAGCCGGGATAAACCACCTGCGCGATGACGCCACCTCGCTGGCGCTGGTGCCACTGCCGCTGTATCTGAAATACGAGCAGCAGCTGGAGCTCACGGCAGTAGCCCAGGCGGTCCAGGCCTCCGGGAGCGCCACCGAACGTTGGAGTTTGGTGGTACCCACCGGATCGATCGACGGGCCCCAGTCACTCTCCGGCTGGGAGCTGCTCGGACTTCCGGCCTATGCCCCACGTTTCGTGCGCGGGCCGGCACTATCGAGCTGGGGACGCCTGCCGGCATCGCTTTCGGTCAGGTTCACGCGGCGGGTCCTCGACGGCGTACGCCGAGTGGCAGCCGGCGAGAAGGTGGCGGTGCTTCTCAATGGCCCACAGACCGCAGCGCTAGCGTCGTTTCCGGGCGCGGATTCACTCGAGGTGGTGGCAACATCTCCGCCGCTGCTGGCCTGGCTCGTGGTAATCGTGGGCGACCGCGTCGGCGAGCCGGCGCGCCAGCAGCTAATCGACGGACTACTCGGTATCAACGCATCGGCGAACGTTGCTGACGTGCTCGAGACCATGCAGCTGCGAGGCTTCGAGCTCCTCGACGCCGGGGCGTTGGCCGTAGCCCGAGCGGCGTACTCGGCAGCGCAATGAGCCACCACCGACGTGTCGCCCTGCTGGCGGCAGCATCCCTTTCTTCGTTCGCGTGTGCCGGAGCGCTTCAGCCTCTCGACACGAGCTCTGCACTGGGACGCATCGATCCGGAACGCGTCGACGCGGCGCAGGCTGCCCGTCTGGCCGCCGACGCCGAAAAGGAGTTCGCCCAACGCCCCGATGTCGATTCCGTGCGTCGGGCGGAGAACCTTTGGATCCAATCGGCCATCGCGAGTCCGTCCAGCGCGCTGGCCGTCATTGGCGCGGTACGGACGCAGACATGGCTTGGCGAGCACCTGAACGAGCCGCAGGCTCGCAAAGACAAGGCCACCGAAGCTGTGCAAACAGCCCGGTGGTGCCAAAGACGCGAGCCAGCTAACCCAGATTGCCATTACTGGCTAGCGATCGCCGTCGGCGTACAAGCCAACCAACGTCGCGCCACGGCTTCCGATGGGCTACGGATCATGGAGCGTGCGCTCCGCACCGCGATTGCCGAGCACGAACACCTCGACTACGCCGGCCCCCGACGCGTCTTGTCGCAGATGTTGGTGCGCGCTCCGGGCTGGCCGACGGGTCCCGGCGACGACGACGAGGGCCTGGAGCAGGCGCAGCGGGCAGTCGAGCTCTACCCCGAGTATCCGCCCAATCTGCTGGCGCTTGCCGAAGCCTACGCCAAGCTCGACGCTGCCGCGGCGAGTCGTGAGACTTATCGGCGGATGATGGAGAGAGCCCTGGAATGGCAGCGGCGTGGCCACCCGGACGCCGACGAATGGATCGACCGCGCCAAGAAAGCTGACCCTTAAGGTGTCGGCGAGTGATCCGGGCGCGGCGCAGGTCGACAGCCTGTCATGTCGGCTCCGCGGTCGTCGGGATGGCGACCGCTACGGAACCCGCGTCAAGATCTCGGTTCATGGCCTCGACGATCTCGAAGACGCCATCGCGTGAGATCTTCGCACCCGGCCCCTGTTGCTCGACGATATCAAGGGCGGCCACGGCCAGCCTTGTCGGCAGCGCACAGAACGCGATGATGCCGCGCGGCGCGGCCGCCGCCTGCAATGCGTTGGTGTAGTGGGCCGCAACGACGAGATCCTCGCGAGCTAGCCGAAAGATCTCCTGCCGTTCCAACGCCGCAGGCAGATAACGCCGCCCCTCACGCCGATCGGAAGCGGAGTCCTTGAGGATGTTGACCAGCTGCAATGCCTCGCCAAAGCGCGCTGCCCGCTGACGCAGGAACCCCACCGACGCCGCTAGTTGCGGCCGCTCGAGGAGGAACAAGTCGGTGCTCAGCTCGCCAACGATGCCGGCAACCACGTAGCAATACTCGCGCAGGTCAGCCAGAGACTCGAGCTTGAGAACACCATCGACAGAGCGGTCGACGAATCCGGACATGCCCATTGCAGTGCGCAACGTGTGCTCGCGGATAATGTCCCGCGCGTCGGGCCGAAGGCGCTGATACTCCTGAATCACGGTGGCGACTTCGCCGAGTAGCTCGAGGTAGCCGGGGTGATCGATCGGGACGGAAGCTGCCCAGGCACTTCCTAGCTGAGTCGCCCGCTGTATGTTTGGATCTCGAACGAGGCTCATGAACTCGTCGAGCGCATCGATCCGTCGTTGTCGGTTCCATCCCGACGCATCCTCGAAGGTATCGGCGATGCGGAACAGCAGATAAGCGATTCCGAGCTCGCGGCGCGTCGGTTCGGGTAGCAATGGAATCGATAGCGCGAATGTGCGGCTGGTCTTCTCGAGAAGGTCTTCGATACGGTCCATACGTACGCCCGGCTTTGTCTGTCCGAGTCCATTATCCACTCTGGCACGCGTATCGCCCAGGCGACGAACCGCTGCCACTCAGCGTTCGACGAGCGTCCCCGGCACCGGAGCGCCGCGCAGCACGCGCCGCAGGATGCCGCGCCGACGGCCATCGAGCAGATGGGAGCGCACACCGATGCGTGCGAGTGCCAATGCCGTCTCGAGACGATGTCGCATGCCGCCAGTCACGTCCGTTGCCGCGGCGCCGCCCACCAGACGACGAACGCGGCCGGCGTCGCGCAGGCGCACGCGAGCAACGCTCGCCCCGGTTCCATCCAGAATACCGTCCGTGTCTCCGAGCCAGACAGCATCGGATACAGCCCGATCCGACGCACGCAGCGCACGGATGAAGGCAAGTAGGGCGATTTCAGTCGAGCAGATCGAACACCCACGTTGCCGATCCATCACGATGTCGCCGTAGGTAACGGGTAGCAGCCCACTATCGAGTGCTCGCAGGAGCGGCTCGAGGTACACGCGCGGCCGCAAGCCAGGACCACGGCTGACGACGGCGCTCGACGGTGCCACGGAATAGGCAGCCACTCCGGCGTCACGTAAGGCGCTCATCACGATGGCGTGCAGCTCGGAAGCTGCAGCCTGTGTCTGCGACACGCCGGACGCCGCCCTTGGCCCAGCCATCCCGTCATGAACACCTGACTGAGCTGCAGCAACGTGCCCAAAGGACCCGCTACCATGCCCTAGCAGCACCGGACATCGAGAGCTCCGGATCAGCGCCGCAACCTCGCCGGCGATTCGCGAGAGCTCCGCCCGCCTTACCGTTCGATGGCGACGCTTGTGCGTGATCAGGCTACCGCCCAGCTTGATCACCACCAGTGCGCTCATGGTCGCGTTCCATCGACGGCATCGAGAAGCGATCCCGGTAGCCGGCGCGGCCCCGCGCCGACGCCGTCACGGATCACCGCCTGGACGCCGTCGAGCGCTGCCAGGCCGCCGGCAACCTCCTCCTCGTCGTCGGGAGAGCAGATCACGTGGACGTTGGCTCCGGCATCCGTCGTTGCCCAGGCCGACGTGCCGTTGTTGCGCAGGGCGTGAACGTAGCCCAGCACGCCAAGCGTCGCCGGCAGCCAGTAGAAGATCGGAGGCTGCGACGACATCGCAACCAGATGTAGCTCAATCGCATCTTCCTCGATGACCGGACCGAGTTGGTCCAGGTCGCGCGCCTCGATAGCATCTCGTACCTGCTGCAGTCGTGACGGGATGAGCTCCTGCCGACGCGCAAAGTGGGGGCTGGTGGTGGCAAGGGCATGCCCCTCGAGAGACGACACTGCCTTGGCACCGGTTTGTACAATCGCGATCACGTCGCATAGGTCCCAGTGCGAGGCGGTTGCCAGCGACGCGGCCCGCCACCGGTCGCCCTCGCCACCTTGCGGCCACTGCACGTAGCCACCGAGAACCGAGCGCGACGCGGAGCCGGAGCCAGACAACCTCGCCAGATTCGACAGCTCGTCGGTTGCCGGATGCAGCTCGAGCGCCGCCAGCACCGACAGTGTGAGGGCCGCGAAGCCTGAAGCCGAGGAGGCAATGCCTGCGGCGGAGGGAAAGCTGTTTTCCGTTGCCACGCGAAAGCCGACATCGACTCCTGCCCACCGCCGCAGCCGCTCAAGGTGCGCCGCGGCGCGATCCAGAAAGGCACCTTCGGCTCGACACCATTTGCCTTCGACACACACCCAGATCTCGTCGGCAACGCCGGGCGCGAGGGTCTCGACGCTCGTCCGTGTGACGCATGTCCGCAACGACATCGAGATGGAGGCGTTGAGCGGAATGGCCTTCCCGAGATCGGCGGCACCCCAGTACTTCACGAAGGCGATGTTAGAGGGCGCTTCGACGGTAGCACTGCCGCTCATGCTACGGCCTCTACCCGGACACCCTCAGCGCCGAGCTCCAGTTCGTGCTCCAAGAGCAGCGCAAGCGGTCCTGGTAGATCCTCGACATCACCCGGCAGAAGCACCAACAGGGATCCGGCTCCGGGGCCCGCGAGCGAGCCCGAACCGGAGATCTTGGCCGCACCGCCCACCGCTTCGATGGCCCGGACCACAGCGCATACCGTTTCGGGCACCACCCCGAGCGACTCTAGGTAGTGCTGGGCTTCGCGGATCGGCGCCACCAGATCGATCGGCTCCGCTGATCCGGTAACCGCAGCCTGGAACGCCAGGGTTGCGGCTTCGGCAACGTCCAGCGACCTCTCGAAGCGGCCCGGGTGCTGAGCGCGTTGCGACCGCACCGCCGCCACCACGGCCCCGGTGGACTCGGCCGAGCGCCCCGTATCAAAGACACGCAGCTGCCGCAGCGTGTCAGGGCGCGCCGGCAGCGGCTCGATCGACAGCTCCTCCCCGACCCGGCCGGCGCGCAGCACACCGCCGTGAAAAACGGTCGCCACGTCGACACCAGATGGCGCCCCATGCTGCCGGCGTTCCACCGCGCCGGCAATGGGACCAATCAATGACCACCTCGCAGCCCGGCCGAGGAGCGTACAGACCGCTGTTACCACCGCCGCAGCGGTAGCGGCGGAGCTTCCGAATCCAGCCGCCATGGGGACCGCCGAATCCACCCGAAGCCGCAGGGTGCTCAGCGGATGGTCTTTGCTGCGCGGATCCTCACCTAGCGCGGCGATCGCCTCTCCCAACGCCACCAGCACCAACCGGTCGCGGCGATCATCGTGAAGAAGAGCGAACTCCTCCGGTGTTGGGCTCGCGTCGTAGCGCTCCCACTGCTGCCGTACCTGGCTCGCGTAGCGCGAGATCTCCGGCCAGGAAACGTGCGCACGATGTGGCACCCCAGGCAGCTCCACCTCCACACCGGATCGGCCAGCGCCGTATAGATCGACCCGTAGGCGCAAGCTAGTAGCTGCCACCAGCGCCGGGCGACCGTAAACGACCGCATGCTCGCCCATGAGGATGAGCTTTCCGGGCACCGACACTCGCGTCAGCAAACGCCCCTCGGGCGACGGCGTTGCGGTCATCTAGTGTCCTGAGTCATAAGTACGGTGACGCTTGTGGGAGCACTAGCTGCCGGTGTGGGCGCGCCGCCCCAGCCGCTTGTGGGCGCCGGCAAGATCCTGAGAGGTAAGAGCGGCCAGCAAAGACAGCTCCCCCGCGAGCACCGCGGCGCCTACGATCTCGGCCAATCGCAGCACTGCAACACCGGGTCGATCGGGCTGCGGCTCCACGCCCAGCACTGCAAGCGCCTCGCGCTGCGTGTCGAGCGCGGTTCCACCGCCGATCGCCGCCAGCGGGACCGCCGGCAAGTACATCGACGCCACCACGCCATCTTCCTCGTCCGGCTCGATGGAAGTGATTCCCATCGAGCCTTCCACTACGTGTGCCGGATCCTGTCCAGTGGCGAGAAACACCGCGGCGAGGACGTTGGCCACGTGGGCGTTGAAGCCTATCGAACCGGCTGCGATCGAGCCCAGAAGGTTCTTGCGGTACTGCACCTCGAGCAGCTCGGCCGCGTTGGTCTTCAGGCGCGCCAGCACATCGGCGTCGAGTCTGACCTCGGCGTGTATGCGCTTGCCGCGACCCTCATGGAAGTTGATCGCGGCAGGCTTCTTGTCGGTACAGTAATTTCCGGAAAGTGCAACGCAATGCACTCCGGTTGCCGGCTCGATCAACTCACGCACCAGCTGATCGCAAGCGATCGTTGCCATATTCATTCCCATGGCATCGCCCGAGCGGAACCTGAAGCGCAGGAAGATCGTGGTACCGAAGGCGTAGGGACGGATATCCACGAGCTGCAGGAAGCGGCTCGTGCTCTCTGCCACGGAGCGGATCGCATCCTCGTTGTCGCCCACCCAACGGAGGAAGTCGCGCGTCTGGACGAGCCCACTGGATCGAAAGACAGGCGCCCGGGTCATGCCAATGTCCTCCACACGGACCGTCGCACCGCCAGCCGCCCGGATGGCTGCGCAGCCCCGGTTGATGCTGGCCACGAGCGCCCCCTCTGTGGTGGCCAGAGGGACGTACACTTCGCCGTCGACGTGCTCGCCCCGCACCCGGAGGGGGCCCGCGACGCCAACCGGCACCTGCGCCACGCCGATCAGATTCTCGCAGTGACTGTCAGCGACGCGAGCGTCGTCAAACGAGTACCTCCCGGTGTGTGTCAGCGTTGCGCCGGTGAGGCGCTCGAGCGCCGCTCGTCGAGTGGCGGCGGCATCGGCAGCGCTCAGCTCGGCCGGTAACTGATGAAAGCGCCGTGTGCCTTCGACCACCTCATCGACGAGGGCGTCGCGGTCGAGCGGTTCGTCAGCGTCAGTCATCACCGTACGGCTCGTTCGATCAAGTTCACCGCTTCCAGATCGGCCAGCGTACGGGTGCCGGCACAGAACATCGATATGCGCAGCTCGGTCAACGTGCGCTCGATCCGGGAGACGACTGCATCGGCCGACTCGAGCGCCGCTCCGAGGAACGGATACGCCAGGCCGACAACGTCGGCTCCGAGCGCCACAGCCTTGGCCACGTCGATTCCAGTACGGACCCCGCCGCTACCGATGACGGTGACTCCCGGCAGGCTGGCGACGGCCCGAATGCTGTCGGGTGTTGGTATTCCCCACTCTGCGAATACGGCGCCCAGCTCGAGATCATCGGCACGCTGCGCCTCGATGCGCGCCCAGTTGGTTCCCCCATGCCCGGCCGTGTCTACGATGCGGACCCCGACCTCAGAGAGTCGCTCGGCCACCGAGAGCGATATCCCCATACCGATCTCCTTGACGACAACCGGCACCTCGAGCTGTTCGACAACCGCCTCGATCTTCGGCAACAGGTTCGCGAAGTTGACGTCGCCTTCGGGCTGAATCGCCTCCTGCAGGGTGTTGAGGTGCAACACGAGCGCGTCCGCATCGATCATGCGCACAGCAGCTCGACACTCGGCGATGCCGTACCCGCAGTTCAGCTGCACCGCCCCCAGATTGGCAAGCAGGGGCACCGTGGGGGCGACCTCACGAACCTGGAAGGTAGGCTGCAACGAAGGGTCCTCGAGCGCCTTGCGCTGTGACCCGACACCGATCGCCACACCGGTGCGCTCGGCCCCGATTGCCAGGTTGCGGTTGATTCGTGCCGCGTCGGCGGTGCCGCCGGTCATGCAGGAGATAAGAAGCGGCGCTGCTAGCGGCTTGCCGAGAAACTCGGTGCTGTGGTCGATCTCGGCCAGATCGATCTCGGGAAGCGCGCAATGCTCGAGCTGCCAAGCGTCGAAGCCGCGACTGCCGTGCTGCATACGATCTTCCAGCGCCAGCTGGATGTGCTCGGCCTTGCGGTCGCGCTCGACCGGCGACTTGGCAGCCGGAGAGTCGGTGCTGCTCATGCGTACTCGTAGCGCGGCATCGGCGCCGGCAACAGCGACGCACGAGAGGTGGGCGCGCCGCGTTCAAGCCCAGAGCAACGCGCCAAGGGCGGAGAGCTTCGAGTGTCGTTGACGCCTATGACCATGTCAATGCTGCCGGCTGGCGGAAAGCGCGTGAGTGGCATGGTTACGCCAGCGTGGCGACGAGCCCCTCGGCGAAGTCGGCAAGCGTGTCGGCGCACCTCCGGACGCGCGCCCGCAAGCGTACAATGCTGCCCCAGGAACGCGGGCGCCAGACCGTTTTCCAGAACACCTGGCGCTTGTCGATGCTGCCGTCCTGAGCCCGGCAGTCCTCGAGAAACTCGGGCAGCACCTCGTCGGCGGCGTCACAGATGGCCCGCGCGATCAAGTATGGAAGATTGTAGGCTACGGCCACCCTGGCGAAGCAGGCCGACTCCATATCAGCAGCAGCGGGCTGGTCGCGCGACGTCCGTCCCCACCACTCCGACTTGCTGGTTGGCGTCGCCAGGATCTCGTCGACGGTAACCAGCCGGCCGAGGTCATAGTCCAGATGAAGCGACGCTTCCTCCAGCCATTGCAGATCCGGGCAGGCGAGAGTGCGGTCTCCCTCCAGCACCTCGCTAGAGACCACCAGGTCGCCAACGGCAAGATCCAGCGAGAGCGCCCCTCCCAGCCCGAGGGCAAGAACGCGCGTCGGCGAGCACATCTGGATCAGCCGTCGGACTCCGAGATCGGCGTTGCGCTTACCGTCGCCGGTAACCGCGAGCACGACCTGAACTCCGCGCAAGGTGCCCCGCGCATAGCGGCGTGGCCCGTCCTTGATCTCCTCGACAACAAGCACACGTTCGCGCAGCGTTGCAATCTCGTCCTCCATCGCGGCAACGATCGCCACCAACTCCTCCCGATCTTCGGCCATCGCGAGAGTCTACCCGGAGTCGAGCAAGCTGCTACGTTGCTGGCGTCCTGAGCCAGGACACCAGAGGCTCATCCATGGTTGATCACCGGCCTGCCAGCACTTGGGAGCGGGCAGGCCGTCGTGGAGGAACAGATGTTGATGCGGAGTGCCGCTATCGCCCCCATCGTTACCGTCGGCATCATGTTGGGCACCGTAGTAGCGATCCGGGTCGGCGCTGCCAATCCGCTGTACGGATTCGGGATCTTCGTGCTGTCGTGGGCCCTCGGAGGCTTGATCAGCATCGCACTGGGGCTGCTCGCCTGGCGCAGGGCACGGAAAGATTCGCGGTCGCCGGCGGCGGGCCAACGCGGATTCCTTGGCGGTGCGCTCCTGATGATCGCGCTGGTGACCGCCACTCTGCGAATCGGCGCACCACCGATTCACGACATCACGACGTCGCCCGACGACGCGCCCGCCTACCGCACCGCCCTCCACCATGAGGACAACGCGAGCCGCGACTTGACCTACCCGGAGGGCGGCGGCGAGGTCATCGCCGAGCAACGGCGCGCTTACCCCGATCTGCGACCCATCGAGCTTGATCTCGACCCCGATGCCGCTCATGCAGCGGCTCTCGAGGCGGCCGAGGGGATCGGACTGGCCATCAGCTTCAGTAGCCGTGTTGAGGGCCGCATCGAGGCCTATTCGGTATCGAGCGTTTTCGCTTTCGTGGACGATTTCGTGGTGCGGGTCCGCCCTGCCATATCGGGGTCGGTGATCGATGTACGCTCCACTTCGCGCGTCGGTCGAAGTGATCTGGGAGCGAACGCGGCGCGCATCCGATCGTTCGCCGAGGCCCTGGGGGCGCCGTTCGCGCCCCAACCGTAGCGCCGACAACCGGATAGAGGTCGACTAGCGCGTTGGTCGAGCCAGCTGCGGCGAGGGCTCGAAGACAACCGTACTGCCGGCGGGGAGCAGGGTGTCGAGCCCCACCCGCCACCGGTGAGCCCCGAGCCGTACCACTCCGGCGCGGCCCTGTAGCCACGGGTCGATCGGGCCGAGGTCATCCGGCGAGTCCGGGTCGGACTCCAGCTCGGGCAGCCGGTAATGCATCGAAACCAGGTACCGTGGCTGCACCGCCGTAACGAGAGCGGCGACCTCGTCGCCTGCCAGGATGTGGTACTCGGCGTCGATCGGCACCATGAGGATATCGATGACGCCGAGTTCGCGAATGTTGTCACGCGTCAGCGGCCCGTTGTCGCCGATATGCGCGATTCGCAGCCCGGCCGTCTCGACCACCCAGATCGTGTTGCGCTGACCGAACTCCTCGCCATAGGGATCGGCGTGCTTCCCACGCAGCCCGATCAGTCGGATGTCGTCGATCAGAAACTCACCCGGCGCATCGAAGACGCGCGCTTCGGGCCACGGGAAGGGCAACCCACGGAACCGTCCGGCATCGTGGTCGTAGTGCGGATGGGTGATCAGCACGGCGTCGGGATGCAGACCCTCGAGAAAGTCATAACCCAACCACACGCGGCTGACGTACGGATCCACCAGGATACGTGCGCCGCTCGACGACTCGATCAGGAAGCTGGCGTGGGCGACGTACTCGATGGTTACCGTTCCTGTACGGTACCGGTGCCCCAGCATAGCGCCGCCAGCACCGCCATCGCCGCGGGGGTCACGCCTCAGCTCTCCTGTTGCCGGAACAGAGCAATCGAGCTCGTGTAGCCGTGCACGAACGTGCGGCGGTCAACCGGGCCGATCTCGCCGTTGCAAAAGAAACCGCCGATCGGCATCTCACCCAGACGATCGTTGATCATTCGGCTGTCGTGATCGGGCATCCCGTACAGCGCCTCGCCGCGGCCCAGGCAAGAGAAGAGCAGCGCTCCATCCGGCGTCGCACTGTTGCTGTTCTTGTACTCGCGCAACAAGGCGTCGAGATCCTCGGCCGATGTATCGGCATCGCGCAGGTGGAACTGCACGACCTGACCTGACTGCACGAGCTCACCAACCGTGATGACGCCGCTCTCTGGCTCAACACCGACGAGGTTGCGGACCAAGAAGTCGCCGCGGGAGTACTCCGAGCGCCCCTCGTTCATCACCATGCCGAGAAACAGCGAGTGGCGGAAAAGCTTGCGATCCTCGGTCGACAGCTCGTCATACAGCACGCCGAGCAGCTCCGTCGGACGCCTGCCATCGAGCTCGAGGATTCGATTCCGTACTGCGTTGGTGATGAACAGCGGTGGACCAATCGGTCGGCAGCCCTGCGCCACGATCGTATCCATGGCGATATCACCGTTGAGTAGCAAACCCGCAACTCCTTCGGTCCAGACGTCGTCATCGATAAACAGCGCGTTGTCACCCGGACGGCTAGCACCGCTGGCAAGGCCACCTACCTTGCGACTATCGGGATACGCCGAGTCGAGCGACGACAGTAGCCCGCGTGCATCGCAACTGAACGGGTCAGCTAGCAGGACGAGGTGCGCTGGATGGGACGTATCGACGTCGAGGCGTCGGTGCCACCGCGCCGGCTCTTCGATCAGCCGATCGCTATCGAGGGAATCGACGTGGAACAGCTCGAGGCGTACATCCGGCAGGACAGCAGCGGTCATCGAGAGTGCCGGAGCATGCTCGATCTCCCGGCCGCCCCCCACGACTCCCCCGCCAGAGCAACCCAAGAAACGCGCCGATGGAAATCGACGTCGCACCTCCCGAGGTACCGCCAGGTAGTCATCGGCGTGGTGCTCGGAGGCAAAGAGCAGCAGCAGGTCGGGCTGCTGCCCGTCTAGAGCCCGATCGATCTCGACGGCCGCCTGCTGCACGGCGACATCGAGGCAGGCTTCTTCCGACAAGGACGAGGCCCATTTCATGGGCCGCAGTGTACACGCATCGATTCACTCCCTGACGATTTCCTCGACCGCCTGGCCGGTGCCGCGAGCGCGCCGACCGGGAACACAGCCTTGCTACAATGAGCGGACCATCCACCCCGCCTGCCAAGAGATTCCTTTGCTGAGGCCGCTGAAGAAAGCCCTCCGACGTCGCAAGTACGGCGAAGAGGTCATCGTCGTCTCCGGGCTGCCGCGATCCGGCACCTCGATGATGATGCGCATGCTCGACGCCGCCGGCGTGCCCATTCTGACGGACAACGAGCGCCCCGCCGACGTCGATAACCCGAAGGGTTACTACGAGCATGAGCGGGTCAAGGACCTCGAGAACGAGACCGATAAGTCCTGGGTCGGCGAGGCGCGCGGCAAGGTCTTGAAAGTGATCTCGCATTTGCTCAAGGAACTGCCGTCTGAACACTTCTACAAGGTGATCTTCATGCGTCGCGACCTCGACGAGGTGGTAGCGTCGCAGAACAAGATGCTCGAGCGGCGCGACGAGGACAATCCACTCGACGATCTACAGACGAAGCAGTTCTTCCTGCGACATCTGGTGCAAGTCCAATTCCTGGTGCGCGATCGTTCCAATTTCCAGATGATCGAGGTGCACTACAAGAATGCGCTGGACGATCCGGCGGGCTTCGTACGCGCGATCGACGAATTCCTCGAACTTGGGCTCGACGTCGCGGCCATGGCGGCGGTCGTCGACCAGCAGCTCTACAGGAATCGTAAGGCGGTCCTAAAGACGCAGCCAACGACCTGACGCCAGTGACCTGAGGCCCGCCATACTTCCACCATGGCCGGCTAGGAAGAGTCGATCAGGTCGACCACCGAGTCGACCACCAGGTCGGCGCGACAAGGGTCGGCGCTGATCGACTCGCTCGGATCCTCGGCCCCTTCCCGATACTTGCCGGTGCGTACGAGCACGGTGCGCATCCCGATCACGGCGGCGGCAGCAGCATCGGTAACCGGGTCATCACCAACCATGGCAACGGATCCTGCCGGTAGCGCCATCGTACCGAGCACTGTCTCGAAGATGGCACGCTCGGGCTTGCCGAAGATCTTGGCAGTACTCCCTGTGGCGTACTCCAGCGCCACCACGAACGGGCCGACGTCGAGTCGCGCTCCATCGGGTGACAGCCAATATCGACTTCGCACCAAGCCGATGAGCCGTGCCCGGCGCTCGCGCACCAGAACGAAGGCACGGTTCAGCAACTCGAACGTCCAGTCATCGCCCAGGTCGCCAACCACCACGTAGTCGGGATTGTCAGGATCGAGCCGCACGCCTTCGAAGTCCGGCAACGCCTCCGGCGACACCAGCAGCCAGGCGCTTGCGTCGTTCTCTCGTAAGTAGCGGCCAGCAGCGGTTGGCGCGCAGAACACCTCTTCGTCGAGCACGTCGAATCCCATGCGCCGGAGCTTGACGGTCAACGCATGGTGGGCGCACGTGGTCGTGTTGGTGAGGAAGCGCATTGGTAGACCGCGGGCGCGAAGCGTGGCGATCAACGCGGCGGCACCGACGACCGGACGGTCCCCCACATACAGGGTCCCTTCCAGGTCGAACACCAGCCCGGCGACGCCCCCCAACTGCGGAACCAACACACCTTCGCCGCTCATCGCGTCAGTGTACGGCGATCGTGTATTCGCGGCGAGCCGCAGCGCAGACCGTCCCGCTACCGGGACGGACCGTCCGCCTCCAGGCGCCTGCTGCGGCGCCAGAGCCACGCCGTCAGCCCCACCACCAGTATGGAGACAGCGACCCACGGCCAGGCCCCGGCGCCTCCGACGGACCCGTCGCGCAGCAGCGTGCCGATCCCTGTGCCGGTCAGCGTAAAGGCAATCGCTCCAGGAAGAATGCCGAGCGCGGTGGTCCACGCGAACGTCCACCGCGAGATCGTCGTTAGCCCTGCTGCCCAGTTGACTGCGGTGAAAGCCACCGTGGGGAGTAAGCGCAGGGTCAGCAGCAGCGGCCAGCCGGCCGAATGGATGGCTCGATCGGCCCGGCGCAGAATACCCGCGGGGATGAGCCGGTCGCCCAGGGGCCGTCCGAAGCGCCGAGCCAGCTCGAAGCTGATCTGTGCCCCCACTAGAGCGAAGAACCAAGTGATAAGCGTGCCCCATACCGGGCCGAACACCATACCGTTCATCAGCGCTGGGATCTCGGCCGGGATCGGCAAGATTGCCACGAGCAGGGTGAGCAGCGGTGCAAGCACGTACACGAGGCTGCCCGAGCCTTCGATCCAATGTGCAAGTGACTCAAACATGGCTTCCCGGGACTACTGCTGGCGTAAGACTAACGATATCTCGACACCGAAAGAATCGCAGATCCACAATCACTCGGACCGCAACCCTCGATAGGCTCTACTGCCGAGGCGCGGCCTGACGGCAACACTATCCAGGCCCGCCACACTTCCGCCACCGCCTGCTACGCTCACCGCATGCGTGAGGTGCAAGCGGTCATCTGGGACTTCGACGGGACGCTAGTCGACACTCGCCAGAAAAACTTCAACGTTACGCGTGCCCTCGTCGAACGCATCAAAGGAGAGCCGCCGGAGGCCTTCGAAGCGCTGCGCTCGCTGCAGCGCTATGAGCACGCCTTGCACCGGCACCGCCATTGGAAGGACTTCCATCGACAGGAACTGGAAATGACGGAAGATCAGATCCGGCTGGCCGAGACGAGCTGGCTGGATCAGCAGCTCGCCGATGAGACTGCTGCGACCTCATACGACGGTATCCGCGAAGTCCTCGAGGGTCTGTCGCACCTACCGCACGGCATCGTGTCGCTCAACGCAACCCAGAACATCGTCCGTTTTCTCGAACGTCTACAGCTGCAAGCGCACTTCAAGGAGGTGATGGGGCACGAAGCCGTGGATGCCGGGCGACAGAAACCCCTGCCAGATGCGCTCGTAGCGTGCATCGATCGCCTGACCGGATCACGGCCCGGCCGCATCGTCTACGTCGGCGACCACGAGTCGGATATCGAGTGCGTTCACAATACGAACGTCCACTACGCCAACCAGAAGATTCCCGTCGAGGTCATCGGCATCAGCGCCGTCTATGGGCCCCTGTCCGACGATTCTCATTGGTCGGCCGAACCCCACTTCCGTGCCGAGCACCCGCAGCAGATTCTGACCTTCGTGACGGACCTACTCGCCGCCTCCGACCGACCCCGGTGAGCCATTCGACGTCCGGTCGTCTTGCTCCGGCGTTGCATCGTCTTGCGCCGGCGTCGATGAGCCCGTCAAAGACCCGGACTGCGGCGAAGGTGGGCGCGATGGCGGCGTCACCATCGGCTCACCGGAGCCGCCCGGTTCGGGCGCGTCTGCGGCGGTCACGGCAGGTCGACCCATCTCGGCTCCGGACCAGAAAAACAGCACCGCCAGCGCCGCCTCGAAGAGGCCGACGAAGACCGTGTGGGCGGCCAAGCCATCCATGCCGACGCTGACAACGCGGCCCGCGAGAAACCCCGTATAGATGAGCCCCGCCGCATAGAGCCATTGGCGTCCGAACCGGCCCCCGACAGCGCCCCTCAATATCATTGCGCCGAGCGCTACCACCAGTCCGCCGGCCAGCCCACGGAGCAAGCCGCGGGAACCGGTGGTGAGGAGGTCGAATCCAACCAGACGCGCGGCCACTTCGACCGCATAGAGAAAGTAAAGCCCGATCATGATATGGCCGAGCGCGGCAACGAGCAGCAGCGGCTTGAGCCACTTCATGTCCCCTCCTTGCGCCATCCGAGGTATCCCACCAAGCGCTGCTGGAAGTGTACCGGGTGTCGGCTACCTCAGGCGCCGCGGCGCCAGGACAATTCCGAAACGTCGCGCCAGCGCACCTGCAACCCTTCACCATCCCAGCACAGCGCCGCAGCATAGCGACCGCTGAGCTCGGGCGTTGCAAAGCGCCATCGGCCAGGCTCATCACCCGGATATTCCGTCGTGATCAGGCGAGGTGGCGTGCACGCCAGGTCCAAGGCGAAGCCGCGAGACGAGAACGCCAGCCCGGTACCGATGGCCTTCAGATACGATTCTTTCAGAGTCCAGGCTCGATAGAATCCCGCGGCGCGGCCAGGTGCCGGCAATGCGCGCAGCCAACGATCCTCGGCCTCGGAAAAAAAGCGCCGCGACAGTCTCGCGAAGGGACGCCGCGGCCGCCGGTGTTCAACATCCACTCCTACGCGTCCATCCGTCGCGATGGCCACGAGGGCGCGTTGCCCGGAGTGGGAGAGATTGAACGTCAGCCCATCGCCTGACAGTAGGGGCTTGCCGTGGGCGCCGTACTCGAGAGCAACATCGCCCGGATTGACGTCGAGGGCTTCTCCGAGGATGCGTCGCAGCATCGACCGCCCGACGAGGAATTCGAGTTTCTTCGACGGTGAGCGCATCCGCTCAAGTCGAGCGTGCTCGACGCCATCGAGCGTCTCCGGCGCCGCCAGTGCTCCGTCGAGCGCGAACGCCCACACGTCGATGCTGCGCGAGCTCCCTAGTGCAGGCAGCATGCGCACGGCCGACCACGGAAAGCATCCCATCCCTCGCGCGCGATGATCGGCGCCATGACAAGCGCGGCGAGTGGATCTGCCCACCACCAGCCGAACAGCGCGTGCAGCAACAGCCCTCCCAGGAGAATGGCCGAAAGAAACGTACATAGCATCGTCTGGTTGGCCTCGTAGTGCAGCGCGCTGCTCGACATCGCCAACGCCACCTTGCGCTTGGCGCGCGCCAGCAGAGGCATCACCAGTACCGAGCCCGCTGCCACCACGATTCCGAGTAGGCTGTAGTCTGGCGTGTGACGTAGCCACAAGACACGCAGAGACTCCAACGTCACATAGGCAGCCAGCAGCAGAAAGCTCGCGCCGATGAGCCGCAGTGAGACTCGTTCGGCATACGCCCGGCGTGCCGGATCGGCGTCAGCATGCAAACGCCAAAGCGCCACCGCGGCCGCCGCGACCTCGATGATGCTGTCGGCACCGAAACCTACCAGGGCGACCGACCCTGCCATCGCGGCGGCAGGCAGCGCCAGCCCGGCCTCGAGGCTGTTGTATCCCAGCGTTGCCCAGCTTAGCAATAGCCCACGCCGCGCCTGCGCGCGACGTTCCAGAATCAGCTCGTTCATGTCTGAATTCTAGCCCGCGAGACCATCCGTGCTCAGATCACCAAGCGTTTCAACAGGCTGAATCGAGAAGCTGCGAAGGGATGCCGAAGCCACGCTCATCGAGAATCGAGAACGCCGAGAACAGAGCCATCGTGGCATCTAGAGCACGCACTGGACGCGGGGCGCTGTGCTATTCTTCCCTCTCTCGCCCTTCCGGTGACGCTCCTTGTCTGCGAGCGCCAGAATGGTCGCGGCAACATCCGAACGATTCAGAGATCAAAGTCATGGCCAGAAGGTGTGCGATCACGGGCAAGGGACCGCGTTCGGGCAACAACGTCTCGCATGCGAAGAACCGCACGAAGCGTTGGTTCCATCCGAACCTGGCGAGCAAGAAAGTGTGGATCCCCGAGTTGGGGAGGTCGGTGCGTCTCAAGATATCGACCACGGCGCTCAAGAGCATCGACCGCGACGGCCTGCTGCGCTACCTGAAGAAGAAAGGCCTGACGTTGAAGGACGTGACCTGACGCCGACGGCGTCTCCGTCCACTGCGGCTGCTCGAGACCTCAGGGCTGTTCCTGACCGGGGATGTCTCGGTTTCCACGCCCGCGCCATTGAATGGTCGCTCGGTGATGGTGCAGATTTCGGGTCGAACCATCACCCGATCCTGTCCGTCTCGGAGAATGGCCCGACTTCCAATGCGCAACGCCCACGCCGGCAGCGCGGGTTTCGTCACCGGTCTTGGATTCGTACTCGTGGCGTTGACCGCCATGACAGCGCATGGCGCCGCTCAGCGAACCGTCGATCGCGCTCGGCTCGTGCGCGCCGGCATCAAGCTTGATGCCGACGCGTTGGACGGCAGCACCTGGCCCTACGACCGTATCCAAGGACATATCACGTTGGTCGATTTCTGGGCGACGTAGTGTGCGCCCTGCTTGCGTGAGCTGCCACACCTGAAGCGAGCCCGCGCAAAGTATGGCGATGGTTTCCGCGTGCTCGGAATCAGCCTCGACCGCATGGCCCGCCAAGACCTCAACAGCTGGCTACGCCGCCATGGCGTCGAGTGGCCGCAGATTCACGCTGAGGGCGGCTACGAGGACGCCATCGCGCTGCAGTTCGGTATCGACCGGTTACCGACCAACCTGCTGCTCGACAGACACGGTCGGGTGCGCGCTCTGGATGTTCGCGGCGACGACCTCTTCGTGCAGGTCGACGCGCTACTCGCCGAAGATCGTTCCGAATAGGCCGCACCGCACCACGCGCGCCGCCCTCAAGCGTCGATCGTCACATGGCCGGGCTGTGCAGCCACTCGGCCAAGCCACGACACGACGTTGGGATGCTCGTGCAGGCTGATGCCGGCCTGCTCGGCCACGTGCGTGTAGGCGTAGAGGGCGACGTCGGCGACGGTGTAATCGGCGGAAGCGAGGAACTCGGACTCGACTAGGCGCTGATCCATGGCGCGTAACGCCTTGTGGCCAAGCCTCTGTTTCTGCGCGATGAACTCAGCGTGTTTCTCCGGCTCGCCGCTGTAATGCAGGAGGAACCGCGCCACCGCAACGTTGGGCTCGTGGTCGTATTGCTCGAAGAACATCCACTGCAGGACCTGGCCGCGCTCGTAGCGATCATCAGGCAGGTAGGGAGTACCCTCGGCGAGATACCAGACAATGGCGTTGGACTCGCCCAGGAAGCGACCATCTTCGAGCCGCAGGACAGGGATCCGCAAAGCGGGGTTCTTACCGGCGAAGAGATCCTGGCGATTGCTGCGATCCGTAACGCTGACCGGGATGCGCTCGTACGACAGGTCAAGATGCGCCAGCATCAAGCGAACCTTGTAGGCGTTGCCCGAGGCAACGTTGTCATACAGCTGTAGCATTCGCACCGCTCCTGTCGGGTCCGGGCGCAATTCCCTTGCCCCTGGCTCCTCTAGGTAGATTCGTCGCCAAAGAGCGCGCCCAGCCGCCCGCCCATCGCCTCGGCGATCGGTGCAGTGTGCTCCAGCCGCGCCAGAAAGATCTTGATCACCGCCGCCATCGGCGCGGCGAGGAACATTCCGACGACGCCCCAGAGCGTCCCCCAGAGGACCAGCGACATGAGCGTCACCACTGGGTGAAGGTCGAGCGATTCGCCATAGATCTTGGGCTCGACGAAGTTGCCCATGATGATCTGGATGGCCCCCGGCAGGGCGATCGCGAGCATCGCCGACGTGCCCGAGATCTCCGGCTGCACCAGTACGACCGGCAGTGGAAGCAGCGTAGCGATCGCCGAGCCGACGCTGGGAATGAAATTGAGCAAGAAGACCAGCAGGCCGAACATCAGGGCGAAGGGGATCCCCAGCAAGTGGAGCACGCTGCCGACCGAGAGGGCCGTAGCCAGCGAGATCAAGAACTTCACGCCGACGTAGCGTTTGACGCGATCTTCGACCTCTGCCAGCACAGCGCTTGTGGGCGCCTTGCCGCTGCGCCCGATCAGCAGAAAGATGACGAAGACAACGACCAGGAAACCGTTGGAAAGAATATCGATGAGGGCGTTGCCGGTGCCGAGCAGCGCCGCGCCGACCTGACCGGCCATCTGCCCGAGCAAGTACGACTCGTCGATCCCGAGCTGCTCGAGCGGCAGTCGGTCCAAGGCGGTCGAGATCAGCACACCGATCTGCTGCTGGTAGAGGCCGACGTTGGCGACAAGCCGCGTTACCGACACCGATACGATGATCCCCGCCAGCATTAGCAGCAGCACGGTGAAAACCACCGAGCTGGCCACGGCCAGAGGCAGTGGCACGCGCAGCGATCTGGTTTGCACGTCGATCAGCGGCATCATCGCGACGGTCACGAACAGCGCCAGAACGAACGGCACCAATACCGGACGCAACCAGTAGAGCACTACGCCGATGGCAAACGCCGTCAGAATGATTAAGCAGACCGTGCGGATCTGGCTCTCTCGATCCTGCGGGTTCATGGATGCTCACGCGACGTTGCAGGGGTGGCCGGAAGGGCAGGCAGGCTCTCGAGAATCGGATGCCGCCGGTGAAAGTCGGTGGCCTGCTGGTAGGCATGCGCCACGGTGAGCGCTTCGGAATCGCGGTACAGATTGCCGATGAACGAGATGCTGACCGGCGTGCCATCGTCCTCGAAGCCGTTCGGCACGACGACGCACGGATGCCCGGTAAGGTTCGTGGCTCCGACCACGCCCTTGCGAAACGACGGTGCCACGACAACGTCGAAGTCATGCAGCACTTCGGCAAACTGCTGCATATACAGGGTCCTGGCGCGGTTGGCCTGGATGTACTCGACGGCCGGAATCAGCCGGGCGGTGCGAAACGAGTTTGGCCACGAACCGCGCGTTTGCCGGGTCAGCTGGTCGTCGCGCCCGCTGCGCGTGAGGTCATCGAACGCTGCCGCGGCCTCGGCCATCAACACGAAGCCGATCGCCTCGATCGGGAAATCGGGCATCTGCACCGGCTCCATATGCAGTCCGAGATCCTCTCGAAGGACCCGCAACGTCTCCAGATCGAAGGAACGGTTCGCATAGTCCTCGTCAGCCTCGAAGGCGGCCTCCAGGAATCCCACCCGCAGACCTCGTACGTCGCTGTACGCGTCCCAGGAAAACGACACGTCGCGGGCGCTCGGGTCAATGCCATCAGCGCCGTGGATCGCAGCAAACACCAGGGCGCAGTCCTCGACGCTGCGACACATCGGGCCGATCTTGTCCATGCTCCACGACAGCGCCATGGCGCCGGCGCGACTGACGCGACCGAAGGTGGGTCGGAAGCCCGACACGCCGTTGCGCGAGCTCGGCGACACGATGCTGCCGCGCGTCTCGGTGCCCATTCCGAATCCCACACAGCCAGCGGCGGTGGCCGAACCAGGGCCGGCCGACGACCCACTGGAGCCCTCTTCCTGATTCCAAGGGTTCCGGGTGCGGCCGCCGTACCAGTAGTCACCCATCGCCAGCGCCCCCATGGTCAACTTGGCGACCAGTACGGCACCAGCGTCGTCGAGCCGGCTAACGACGGTGGCATCCTCGGAGATCACCTGCTCGCGGTACGGGGCCGCCCCCCAGGTGGTCGGATATCCCTTCACTGACAACAGGTCCTTGGCGCCCCACGGGATGCCGTGCAGCGGTCCGCGGTGGTTGCCTGCGGCAATCTCGCGATCAGCGCGCCGCGCCTGCCGCTGGGCGCGCTCGGCAGTGAGATTGACGGTGAACAAAAACGCCGGGTCGTAGCGTTCCAAACGCTCCAGGTAGAGATCTGTCAACTCGACCGAGCTCACCTTGCGGCCGCGTAGCAGTCGCGCCAACCGAGTTACCGGCATGAACGCCAGCTCGTCGCTATCAGTCGGTCTTGCCACCCGCTGCCAGCGGGTCGGGCGCACGCGATCCGGTCCCTCGGGCAACGTTGCACCCACGCCCGGCATGTCGGGCTCGAAGGAGAGCGCTGGCGGCACGGCGTTGGGAATATCGATGCTGCGCAGCGCACGGTACGACTCGAGGTACCGGCCCAGGCCGGAACGCATCATCTCGCGTTCGTCCGACGTCATCTCCAGGCCCGCGATCTGCTCGGCGCCCTCGATCATGGCGACCGTGATCGGCGACTCGGGCTCGTCCTGCACGGCCTCCCAAAGTACCTCCGGCAGCCGAGTGCCAGCGAAAGTAGTGCCCGCGAACAAGCCTACGAAGTGCCGCCGATCGAACATGATGTTTCTAGCTCCTCCTCAGTTGGGCACCCGCGACCCGCGGTCGGTTGTCAGCCATACCGAGGACGCGAATGCCACGGCGGATGCTAGCAGGCCGACGAAGTTAGGATTCCACAGTCCGGTGGCCGGGATGTCGAGGACGTATCGAGCAATGACGAATACCCCCACACCGACGACGATGGCGGCGATCGCGTCGCGGCTGCCGGCCCGCGCCCAGTACACCCCGCCGACAATGGGGACGAACAGGCTCATGGACAACAGCGAGTAAAAGATGGTTATGGATTCGATCACCGAGCCCAGCGCCATCGCCAGCAACGTGGCGAGGATGCCGCCCGCTGCTGCGCCGAGACGCGCCACCTTCAGCACCCGTTGCTCGCCAGCATCCGGAGCCAGGAACCGGCGATAAAGATCCTCCGACAACGAAGTGGAAAGCATGAAGAGCACAGCGTCGGCGGAGCTGACCTCGGCGGAGAATACGGCCGCCAGACCCAGAGTACCGATCGCCAGCGGTAGCCCCACCGTCAACACCACGGGGAGCGCCATGTTGACCGCGGTGCCAGTCAGCGTCGGATCGTAAACGCGCGCCATCATTCCGAACAGCGGCGGCACAGCAGCGAACAACAGCAGCCCCAGGGCGCTCGCCCCAACGCCGAGTCGAACCACCCGCTCGCTGCGCGCTCCGTACACCTTCTGCAAGAGTCCTGGCGACACCATGAATGGGGGCACCAACAACACCAAGTAGTGCCAGCCGGAGGCCCCCCCTTGGGTCCAGTTGAAAAAGTCCGCATTGCCGACCGGTGCAGCCTCGACGATCGCCTGCCAGCCGCCCACGGCGGCCATCGCGATGGGCAGCGCCAGCGCAAAGCCCACCCCCAGGACAACCAACTGCACCAGGTTTACCCACGCCGAGGTCAGCAGGCCGCCGGCGGTGAAGTACGCCGTCACCACCACCCCCCCGAGCACACAGCCGACGGCGGCCGGGACGCCGGCGACCACATTGAGCACGAACGCCACTGCCACCAGTTGGGCCGACAACGCCGTGAGGCTGGCAACCCAGAGAAGGGCAGCGGTGACACATCGCACGCTGGGTCCGTAGCGCCACTCCAGATAGTCGCCCACGGTCCGCAGGTCGTGATCGCGGGCCTGTCGCCAGATGCGGGGGCCGATCGAGTAGGCCATAAGAAGCGTGCCGAGTCCGGCCGATCCTACCCACCACCAGGCGCTGATGCCGTCACGGTACCCGAGGCTGGCAGCGCCCATCGTGGTGCCAGCCCCGATGTTGGCGGCCAGGATGGTAGCGAAGAGCAGAAACGGTCCGAGCTGACGCTCGGCAACGAAGAATTGTCGGGCGCTTTCCACCCGCCGCCCGATCCAAACACCGAGGACAATCAGCACGGCCGAGTAGCCGATCAACAGCGCCAGCTGCGCGCTCAATGCTCTCTCCTCGGAATGGACGGGTGGCCAAACAGCCCGATCTGGGCGCCGTCAGGCGGCCCCGACCGCGCCCAGCCTACCCTGCCGTCGACTGATGCGCCGGAACGTTGGTGGCCTACCCAACAGCTTCATCGAGCACCTGGTTGACGCCGTCGGCAATGAATCGCGGCGCATCGTCTGGCCGGAATGTGTAGCGCACGCCTCCTGCCCGATCAATCAGATACGTGTATGTGGAGTGGCCGAACATCGGCCCGTTCTCAGAA
>Ga0315339_1000284_pt1 | contig 73481 bp, 73 predicted proteins | sample ASW17metaG_FD_204514 | JGI IMG/M metagenome (GOLD analysis project Ga0315339, IMG submission 204514) | Ammonia-oxidizing marine archaeal communities from Pacific Ocean, United States - ASW #17 | ecosystem: Environmental > Aquatic > Marine > Oceanic | place: USA: California | collected 2016-12-05 | reverse complement strand
TGTTGTTATTTTTATAGGTTTTTTTTTTTGACAAGACATTATCTATTGTTGACTCTGCAGCAAGATGTATCACAATATTGGGTCTCAATTGCTCAATGAACTCTTTTAATTTTTTTTTATCTAATAGATTAATTTTTTTTATTTGAGAATTTTTAAATTTTGGTTTTTGTTTATCAATACCAAAAATATTTTTTTTTAATTTTCCTACTAAAACTGATCCTATGTAGCCAGAACTTCCTGTAATTAAAATTTTTTCTTTAATCATTAAATTAATTGGTTTTTTTATTAAAATAGTTTAACGATAAATCATATGAAAATATTGAAAACTTATCCATCAAGTTATTATATCTTATATACAATTCTTTTACTTTTTCTATCACATGCAATATTTTACCTTAAAAACCTAAATTTATTTCTCGCTCTTTTACTTTTATCTCTTATTCTAATAATTTTTTTATTTAAAGAAATACCATTTCCAAAATTTTCTTTTCAATTAAAATTTAAAGAATTTAAATTTAGTCATTTACTAGTAACTTTATTCATTATTTTTCCATCAATCTTTTTTTTAAACAATGTTTCTTTTGGAGATTTTAATTGGGGTGGTGATCATAGAGACTTTGTTCTAGCCTCTCTAGTAAATAATGAATTTTGGTTATCATCTATTGCATCTGAAAGAGATACTATTGAAAATTTTAATATAAAAGATATTTTCTTTTCTTTTTACAAATTAAGGATTTTTTTATTAATCTTAGTACTTGCATTAACTGTTTTTCTTTATAAAAAAGAATATGGAAATCTAGCAAATATTTTATTATTAATTGTTTTTTATACTTGGTCCTCAATTGATATAATTAATGTAGAAAAGGATCCAAGAGGTGTTTTTTTTATATCTTTACCATTAAATTCCTTATTTTATTTTTTTAAATTAAGTTTGATGGATGCAATTCGATTTACAAATTTTTTATCAATAATTATTTGGTTATTAATACTTAGGCCAAGAATAGTTGGGGAATATCCTGATTTAAAAATTTTACCATTTGCTCTTGCAATTTATTGGAACCCACAAATGATATATATTGTAAATGGTAGTTTCACAGAGCCATGGTCAATAATTTTTTTACTTCTTGCTATAGAGCTTGTGATAAAAAAAAAACATGACTTTACACCTCAAGCAATTATTTTACTTGGCATAGGAACTTGTTTTAAATCTCCTGTTGCAATTCTAATTCCTTGTTTTTTCCTATATGGCAAGCCATGGATTAAAGACAATAAAAGACGTCTAGTGCACTTATTAACTTTATTTTCATCAATTTTACCGATTTATTTTTTCACAAAATTACGAGATTTAAATCAATGGGACTGGCAACCAATAAAACTTAAAAATTATGGGTTTTCACATATTGATAGCAACTATTTGGAGTTAGCATACAACGCTATTTATAACTATAAATATATTTTAATAATTTTTTTAATCTGTTTTTTTATATTTTTTAAAAATTTTCTAAAAAACAAATGGGAAAGTAGTTTTTTTTTACTAACTTCTTTTTTTATATTTTCTATTTATTTTTTTAATGAACTAAGACAAATGGGACAACATGTATTATATTTTCGTTATTTTTTATGGTCATATATACTGCTCTTTAGCTTTATTTTAATAAAATCTATAAATATTCAAAATAAACATCTTGTATTAATGATTTTTTTTATAAGTTTAACTTATTCTTTTGAATTAACAAAATTTCTCAAAATTAATAAAAATAATTTATATGAAATGAATTTTTTTTCTTTTGGCACAGTTCCTCTTTTTCTTGGACTTGATCCACTAATTAAAGAAAATAAAGAAATTCTCGATGAAAAGAAAATTAATGAAGTGTTTATAAGCAGATCAACAAGAATAATTTATAGAATTCCAACTTATCTATATACAGATATTAAAGTCTCAACTACTCCTTACCATCAGAGCATATGTGAATGCAGCAGTGAAAAACCAGCTATAATTAATTTTTTTCCTAAAGGTAGAAGATGGGTAAATTTAAATTATAGAATAGGTTTGCCTGGTTGGCCTGAGGGTTGGAATGAGCTATATGGAGACAACCTAGAGTCCTCACAAAATGAATGCCTTAAAAAAATGAACAATACTTGTCCCATTGTTAAATTATTAAAAGAAAAGGATGAAAAAATTATTGCAGCATTAGGAATACAGTAAGTAATTGTTTATTTTATTAATGAAGATTAAATTAAAAGTTTGACTTTACATCTAAGATACTTAAATCTTTTCTTTTTTGAAAGTAGTTAAAATAAATGAAAATTTCTAATGTTGATTTACCATCTAATAAAAAATTTGGAACCTTTTTTTTCCTAGTGTTTTTTGGAGCATCTATTTTTTTCTATGCGACAGATGTGAGAATAGCAATGTACTCCTTCATTTCTTTATCAATAATTTTATTAATCATTACTCTTATCAAAGCAGATATTTTACTACCACTTAACAAATTGTGGATGAGATTTGGTTTGCTTCTTGGAATAATTATAAGTCCAGTTGTACTTGGATTTATTTTTTTTGCACTCTTTATGCCAATTGGAATTTTATTCAAATTAGTTGGGCGTGACGAGCTTGGTTTAAATTTTAAAAAACAGTTATCTTATTGGATAAAGAGAGAAGCTTCGATGCGTAGTGAACCATTTAAAAATCAATTTTAAAATAGAATAAGAGAATGGGATTTATTAAAGAACTCTGGCATTTTCTAAAAGAACGTAAAAAAATTTGGCTAGCCCCAATCATTATCATTATGCTGATTTTTGGTGGTTTATTAATCCTTGCTCAGGGATCTGTTGTAGCACCATTCATCTACACACTATTTTAAAAAATAAGAAATGTACATATTGGGGATATCAGCTTTTTATCACGACAGCGCAGCATGTTTACTAAAAGATGGAGAGATAATAGCAGCAGCACAAGAAGAACGTTTTACACGAAAGAAACATGACGCTCAATTTCCAAATTATGCTATTAGATATTGCCTTAAAGAAGCAAAAATTTCTGCTGATAAAATCAACAGCGTTGTTTTTTATGAGAAGCCATTTATTAAATTTGAAAGATTACTCGAAACTTACTTGGCTTTTGCCCCAAAAGGTTTTTTAAGTTTTGTTAACGCAATACCAGTTTGGATCAAAGAAAAACTTTTTCAAAAATCTGTACTTATTAAAAAGCTTAAGGATACATTGGGTAGTAATATCAATTGGAGTGAGCGTTTGTTGTTTTCTGAACATCATCTGTCTCATGCGGCAAGTGCTTTTTATCCCTCACCTTTTGAGAGTGCCGCTGTACTCACTCTAGATGGTGTTGGTGAGTGGACAACTACTTCATTGGCGCTTGGTAAAGGTAATAGTCTAAAAGTTGTGAAAGAAATTAAGTTTCCTCATTCTCTTGGTCTTCTTTATTCTGCTTTTACTTATTACATAGGATTTAAAGTCAATTCTGGTGAATATAAAGTAATGGGTTTGGCTCCGTATGGTAAGCCAATTTATGTGGACTTAATCAAAGAAAAACTTATTTCAATTGCTGAAGATGGGAGCTTCCAGCTTAACATGGACTACTTTGATTATGCAACTGGATTACAGATGACCAACAAAAATTTTAATAAATTGTTTGGTGGAACCCCTCGAAAATCTGAAACAGAAATAACTCAACGTGAAATGGATCTTGCAGCCTCTGTTCAGAAAGTAACTGAGGATATTATAGTTAAAATTGCAAAATCAATAGCTAAAGAAACTGGAGAACGTAATTTATGTTTGGCCGGTGGGGTTGCGCTTAATTGTGTAGCTAACGGTATTTTGTTACGTGAAATGATTTTTGACAATATATGGATTCAACCGGCGGCTGGTGATGCTGGTGGTGCTTTAGGAGCAGCTCTTTCAGCTTATTACATGCACCACAAATGTATACGAAAAGTCTCAACTCAGAGTGATGCAATGAAAGGCTCTTACCTTGGACCAGAATTCTCAGATACACAAATTGAGAAAGAGCTTATAGCATGCGGTGCTAAATTCAAAAAACTTTCAAAAATTGATTTAATAGATCAAGTATCGTCAGCATTAGCAGATAAAAAAGCTGTCGGTTGGATGCAAGGACGAATGGAGTTTGGTCCAAGAGCGCTTGGTGGACGAAGTATACTTGCAGACCCACGATCACCAGCAATGCAGAAACAACTTAATCTTAAAGTTAAGTATCGTGAGAGTTTTAGGCCATTTGCACCTAGTATTTTGAGTGAAGATATTTCTGAATGGTTTGAGCTTGAAGTAGACAGTCCTTATATGATGTTAGTAGCCTTTGTTAAAAAAGATAAACTTATTAAAACTACGAACAATCAAGATCTATTATTTGGTATTGAAAAACTTAATGTTGCTCGTTCTTCTGTTCCAGCTATTACACATGTAGATTATTCTGCGCGGATACAAACTGTTCATAAGAACACTAATCTCATATATCATAACTTGATCTCAAAATTTAAAGAAAAAACTGGATGCCCAATTCTAATTAATACATCTTTTAATGTACGAGGTGAACCAATAATTTGCTCACCAACAGATGCATTTAAATGCTTTATGGGCACTGAACTAGATGCAATAGCAGTAGGAAGTTATTTACTTCTTAAATCAGAACAAGATGATTCGTTGAAAGATAATTACAAACAAGATTACGAGTTAGATTAATAAAAATAACTTTAAAAGTAACTTTTAATATTTAATGTTAGATATATAAGTGATTAAAAAAATGAAAAAAATATTAATAATTGGTGGTTGTGGATATATCGGATCAAGACTAATTAGTTTTTTTGATAAAAAATACTTTTCGGTTAAAATATTAGATAATGAGACATATGGAGATCCATTAAAAATTAATAATTATAAAACTGACTTTAAAAACTTAAGTACAAACCAATTAAAAAAATATGATTATATTGTTTTTTTAGCCGCACATTCGTCTGTAAAATCATGTAATGAAGATATAGATGGTGCAATTAACAATAACATCATAAATACAAAAAAATTAATTGATAAAATAAAAAAAACGTCAAAAATAAATTTTATTTTTGCAAGTTCAGCAGCAATTTATAACGGTAGCCTCAAACCAGCAAAAGAAGAAACTAAAATTAATTTTATACCAAACCAACTATATGATATTTCTAAATTTTACTTAGAAAACTACATAATTAAGAACTTAAAAAGATATTATATTTTAAGATTTAGCACTGTTTCAGGATACTCACCTAATCAAAATAAAGATTTGATTGTCAATAAAATGCATTTTGACTCAATTGAGAGTAATAAAATAACTGTTGTTAACCCAAATACAAAAAAATCTCTACTATTTATAGATGATCTATGCAGAGCTATAATTCAAATTATCAAAATTAAAAAAAAAAATATTTTTGGTGTTTATAATTTGTCTAGTTTAAATTCAAAAATTGGTTTAATTGCAAAAAAAATTGCAAATATACATAAATCAAGAATTACATTAAAAAAGGGTCAAACTTATTATAGTTTTTACACATCTAATCAAAAGTTTTCTAAAAAGTTTAATTTTAAATTCACTAAAAATATAAAGTATATGATTGAAAGCTTTTATTAATGAGTTGTGTAGCTTGTAAAAATGATTTTTTTTTCCGTATTTATGACTTTGGTCCAATCCCACTAGTAAATAATTTTACTAAAAATCAAATTAATGCTAAAAAAAAATATAGGTTAGATATTGTATATTGTAGCAAATGTTATTTGGTTCAAATTAAAAAAAATGTAAATCCAAAAACTCTTTTTAGAAATTATAAGCATATTTCTTCTGGATCAAAAGTTAATGTAGAGCATTTAAAATCAATCAGTAAGCTTGGTTTAAATCTAAAAAGTACTAACATCTTAGAAATTGGATCAAATGATAATTCTTTACTTAAAAATTTTAAAAGTACTAGTAAAATTTTATGTGGTGTAGATCCTTCAATTAAACAAAATCTTAAAGGTAGAAATGTACATTTGTATAAAGAATTTTTTAATTATAAATTATCAACTAAACTTAGAAAAAAATTTGATGGTTTTGATTTCATATTTGCCATTAATGTTATTCCACATGTTAAAAATCTAGAAGAGGTTATTAAAGGAGTAAGTAATTTATTAAATCAAAAAGGGTTTTTTATAATGGAGGGTGTTTATCTTCTTAACAATATTCAAAAGGGGTATTTTGATACTTTTTACCATGAACATGTTAGTACTTTTAGCTTATTTTCATTAAATAAATTACTTAAAAAATATAATTTAAAAATTATTAAAACAAAACTTTTAACAACACAAGGTGGTTCTTTTAGAGCACATATAACACATTTAAATAATGATTATAAAGTTTGCTCAAATACCAAAGCTTTACTTAAAAAAGAGTTCAAACTTGGTTTAAATAAAAAAATTTATTATGAAAAATTAAAAAAAGTTTTAGATAAAAAAATTAAAGATTTAAAATTACAAATTAAAAAAAAAATTTCAAAAATCAAACTAAAAAATAAAAAGATTATTGCCTTAGGTGCACCTGCTAGAGGAGTTGTAATTACAAATGTCTTAAATACAAATAAATTTATTGATTACTATGTTGATGATAGTCCCACTAAACTAAATACATTTTTTCCAGGTACCAATGTGAAAGTAATAAATTGGAAAAATAAAAATATATTAGATTGTCATTATTTTGTTTTACTATCCTGGAATTACGAAAAAGAGATAATTAAAAAAATCTTAAAATATAAAAAAAAAGATTTTTATTTTATAAAAATATTTCCTAAATTTAAAATTAAATATTTTAAGAAAGACTAAATTGAAACTAGTTGCATTTATTTTATCTAACAACTCTTATGACAGCATAGAGTATACTGTAAGCAAAATACCAAATATTATTGATGATTTTTTTATTAGTGAAGACTCCAAAGATGAAAATATTTTAAATATTGCAAACAAAAATAATTATAGATTAATTTATAATCATAACGTGGGTGGATATGGTTCAAATGTTAAAAATTCTTTAATGTATGCCTTTAACGAACTAAAAGCTGATTACGCAATAGAAGTGCATGGAGATCACGCACAGTTTGACCCAAGTGCCACATATGATGCAATAGAATATTTAAAAAATGATTATGACTTTATTTCAGGTTCAAGATTTTTAAAATTCAGAGAAAACATGAAATTTGGGTATCCATTTGAAAGAATGATACCAAATTTTTTTATCAGTAATATTGAAAAAGTAATTTTAAAAATTCCATTATCTGATTTTCACCAAGGATTTAAAATTTATAGTAGAAAATTTTTTCAAAAAATGGATTTAAGTTACATGTCAAATGATTTTTTATTCAATTTTGAGACAATATTATTATCTAAACAATTAAAATTAAAAATAGCTGAAGTACCAGTAGTAGCAAATTATAACCTTCCTCATACATCACATAAATTATTTGGCAAAAATTCTGCTTTCACCTATCAAATAAAAACATTTAAATTAATATATAGGTATTTAAAAAATGGCAAAATATAATAAAAATAATCTAACTGTTTTATTTTGATTTTTATATTTTTTTTGTAATCATGGATTATTTTCAGTATAAATTTTAATCAATATTATTTAATAAAATAAATATTTAGTAAGTATTAAATGTTAAAATTTAACTATTACTTAATTTTATGAAAAAAATTTTCATCCAAATATTAATTGTAATCGTAGGATTTTTAATAATAGATTTTTTATTTGGCAATTTGTTTTTTATTAATCATTTTAAAAGCATAGTGTATGAAAAGAATGATCAATTCCTTTATAATTTTAAAAAAAATTTAGATATTAAAAATTATAATTATGGATCTAAAAACTATAAATTATGTACTAATAATTTAGGAGCAATTGACGACTGTAAAAAAGAAAATATAATTACAAAAAATATTGATTATGTTTTTATTGGTGATTCATTTGTAGAAGGTCTGGGGGTTCAATTTGACAAAACTTTTTTTGGACTTTTAAAAAATAAATACCCTAAATTTCAATTTTTAAATCTAGGTGTATCTGGATACTCATCTTCAATTTATTATAATAAGCTTAAATTTTTTTACGACAATGGATATAATTTTTCAGAAATTTATATTTTTTTAGATACCTCTGATATTTTTGATGAAATTTATAGATACAAATCTGATTCCAATGATCAAATATCACATTATCTTACTAATAATCAGATAAACAATTTATTAGATGATAAAAAAAAATTATTAAAAGATATTTATAATAAGTTCCCAGGAACTTTTTTTTTAATTGGTTTACTTATTAATGCACTGCCAAATTTAAGTTTTTTAGAAAATTATTATTATGATTTAATGATAAATCATAGTTTTAGTGGATGGCAATATGAGCAAAACAAAATATTTTCAAAAGACAATGTAACTAATTCATTAAAAAAAAACTCAAATTATGTCAAAAAAATAATTAAATTAGCCAATGAAAATAACTCAAAAATTAATTTTGTATTGTACCCTTGGCCAGGACATTTACATAAGATGAAAGTTAATAATAAATATAACAAATTTTGGACTAACTTTTTAGAAAATAAAGATATTAATTTAATAAATCTAAATTCCCATTTTTTTAAATTATTAGAAAAAAATGATTCGAAAAAAATAATTTTTAAATATTATATCAAAGGAGATGTTCATTTTAATATTCAAGGCCATAAATATATATTTGAAATAATCAATAATAATCTTAAAACTATTATTAAATAATTAAAATTAATAATAAATTATAAATATTAGATAAAGCTTTAAATTAAATAAATAAAATGTACAAATTGTTGATTAAATAAATATGGTAAAAATTTTTCATAACTCTAATCATCAAATTAGTGATATTTATAAGAATTGTATTGTTGATGGCGATATACATATTATTAAAAAAACAAACTCTTTAGACTCAATTATTAATTATTCAAAAAACATAATAAAAAAACACTTTACTGGTTTTCATGATGTTCAAAAGGCTCAGGAAAAAATAAATGTAACTGATTATGTTGAAATCATTATGAAAATCAAAGATGACTTTACTAACTCTATTAAGACTGATCAAATGATGTCATCTATGCTTCAAAAACTAAACCTACAAAATGAGGATATTTTTTTTGATAAACCAAAAATTAGAGTAGTAACTTATAATAAATATCTCGAGTCAGGTGCTGGGTATATTTTTAAGCCCCATAGAGACTCTTGGTATGCTGGTCCAAAATCACAATTAAATTTTTGGTTTCCAATTTTTGATATTGATCTTAATTCAACTTTTGTAATCTATCCAAATTATTGGCAAAAAAATATTTTAAATTCATCGGAAAACTTTGACTATGAAATGTGGAAAAAAAAATTTAGATTTACTGCAAACAAACATATAAAAACCGATACAAGAAATCATCCACTACCACTTGAGGAAGTAGATAAAACTCAGGAATTCAGAGTTGATTGTAATGCTGGCGACCTTGTGATTTTTTCAGGATGTCATTTACATGGATCTATACCTAATGCTTCAAACAAAACAAGATTTAGCATTGATTTTAGAATTATATCTAAAGATTTACACGAACAAAATATTGGTATAAATGTAGACTCCAAATCAACTGGATCTACAATAAGTGATTTTAAAAACTCTCTAAACTTAAAAAACTATTCTATATAAAATTATCAAATACATTTCTTGTTAACCAAATAATATGTTTTTAATTTATATTTAATAATTAAAGTTTATATTTTTTTAAAATCATTTCTATAGAAATTGGAAAAAGCATTATTAAAGGTAATATTATTGGAAAACGATATCTCCAGTCATAATCAATTAATGTAAATGTATGAAAAGAAGCTACAGAGAAAGATAACAATAAAATAAAAAAAAATAATTTATCTTGATTTCTTGTATGCCCACCAAAAAATAACCAAATGGATATTGATAAAGATATTAATAATATTTGTACAATATTTAGAAAATTATGCATTATTGAAAAAGTAGCTGCGTATGGATTAAAAAAATTAACCAATCTTAGAAAATATATATATACGACATCTTTAAAATTATTAGGTGTATTTACCCATGTTTCAGGACGATCATGTATTATCATTCCAATTTTCACCTTACTAAGTAACCACCAGTCTAACTGAGTATTTTCACTAAAATTAGACTCAATCAAATAATATAATAAGCCGAATACTAAAGGTACTAGAATAAATAGTATGAATAGAGATATCAGTATAATCTTTGGTTTTAAGAAAAGCTCATGTTTAGAGATTATAATAAAAAGAACTATTGCAAATATTATAGAAATTGAGGAAGGCCTTGTTATAAGTATTAAAAATAATATTAGAAAAATTAGTAAATAATTTAATTTATTTTCAACAATTCCTTTTGTTACAAAATAAGTAATTAGAATAACCAAAAAAGCATAATTCATGTCTGAAAGTATATATCTAGGCCATGTTAACACATCAACTGACGCAAAAATTAAAGGCAAAGAAATAAAAATTAAAAATGATCTAACTTTTACAATTAAAAGTGTTTTGGCAAAAAAAATCATGGAGAAAAATAAGAATGTGAGATTTAAAAACAAAAAAGCATGTTGCCACTTATCGATAAATATAATTTTACATATCGCAATCAATGATACTGGAATAGTAATAAAAAAAGTTGGTACCCTTACAGAAAAATCAAATATATTAAAATTTGATTTAATTAAATTGTCTGCTAATCCAGAAAATGTGCGTGAATCTGAGGACATATAATATCCAGAGTTTAAATGATAGAGTGCAATAATAAAAAAAGACAATACAATTAGTAGATATAAATATTTTTCTTTTAAATTGAATATTCTAATAATTAATTTTTTCATTAAGATTGCTTAAGATATTTATAAATAAATATATTTTTTTAACTAATCTTCAGCTAAATTAGTATTAATATTTCAATTGCATTACAATAAATAATTAAATTAGAATATATGAGAAAAAATTTTTTTGAATATAATTAAATTTTAAAATTTGACTTTTTACTATCAATTAAAAAAGCTTTTACAGTCTCTTTTGTAAGTTGATCAAATGTTTTACCAAATTTTTCAATTTTATCAATTATTGATGGTGGAATTGTAACAATATGACAACCTAATTGCTTTGCTTGAAAATAATTATAAGGCTCTCTTACACTTGCCCATAATATTTCAACATTTTTGTATTTTTTAGCTAATTTAATACTTTTTAAAAATTCTGGCACCGGATCCTTTCCTGCGTCTCCTGCTCGGCCTGCAAAAATTGATATTATTACTTTCGATTTTTTATTAATCATTTTTAAAATTTTTTTAGTTTGTTTTGCGCTATAAACTGCTGTTATATTTAATTTAATATCTTTTTTATTTAGTTCTTTTATTACATTTCCACAAAATTTATTTTTTGAGTTAACCACTGGCACCTTTACATAAACATTTTTACCCCAGGTGCTGATTTTTAACCCTTGATCAATCATTGTTTCTTGGTCATCAGCAAATACTTCGAATGAAATAGGTTTGTCATTACAAATTTTAAGTATACGTTTTGAGTAAGATTTATAATCTTTTGCCCCTGCTTTTCTCATCAAGCTAGGATTAGTTGTAAAACCTTTTACAATTTTTTTCTGATTAAATTTTTTTATTAAGGATATATCTGCAATATCACAAAAAATTTTTGTAGTCATTTGTCTATAAGTTTTTAGTAATGTCCTCTGTCATTTTTTTTGCATCAGCAAATAACATTAAAGTATTTTCTTTGTAAAATAGGTCATTATCTATCCCTGCATAACCTGGAGACAAACTTCTTTTTACAAATAAAACTGATTTACATTTTTCAACATCAAGTACTGGCATTCCATAAATTGGGCTTTGAGGATCTGTTTTTGCAGCAGGGTTAGTTACATCATTTGCACCTATTACAAATGCCACATCTGCATTTGCAAAATCATTATTAATCTCTTCTAGTTCAAATACTTCATCATATGGAACATTTGCCTCTGCCAGTAAAACATTCATATGTCCTGGCATTCTTCCTGCTACAGGATGAATTGCATAAGAAACTTTTATATCGTTCTTCTTTAAGGTATCTACCATCTCTCTTAAAGCATGTTGTGCTTGAGCCACTGCCATACCATAACCAGGCACAATGATAACTGATGAAGCATTTTTCATTAAAAAAGCAGCATCATCTGCATTTCCACTTTTAACTGGTCTTTGTTCTTTATTTTGTGAAGATGAAGATTGTTCAGTTGCACCAAATCCTCCTAAAATAACATTAAAGAATGATCTGTTCATTCCTTTGCACATTATATAAGATAATATTGCCCCAGATGATCCAACTAATGCACCTGTTATAATTAAGGCAGTGTTTTCTAAAGTAAAGCCAATTCCAGCAGCAGCCCAACCCGAATAAGAGTTTAGCATTGAAATTACCACTGGCATGTCTGCACCACCAATTGGAATGATTAGTAAAAAACCGATTAAAAAAGATACAGCCAATAATATCCAAAATAAACTAGAAGACTGTGTAGAGCAAAGTAGATAGATTATTACTATTATTGAGACTAAAATTAAAGCGTTTAAGGGATGCTGTCCTTTAAAAGTTATAGGTGAGCCTGACATTATTCCTTGGAGTTTTAAAAAAGCAATAATTGAACCTGAAAAAGTTATCGCACCAACCGCTGCGCCAATTGACATTTCAATTAAGCTTCCAAGTTTAATGTTATCAGGTGATCCTAAATTAAAAGCTTCTGGATTTAAAAAAGCGGCTATTGCAACAAATACTGCCGCGAGCCCAACAAGACTGTGAAATCCAGCAACTAATTCTGGCATCGCTGTCATTGGAATTTTATAAGCAATAAAAGCGCCTATTAATCCCCCTAATAAAAGAAATATTAAAACAACTACAAATCCAGTTGAAAAATTGGCAATTGATAAAAAAGTAACTGTAACTGCAATAATCATTCCTAATATACCAAAGAAGTTTCCTTGTCTGGATGTTTCAGGTGAAGAAAGTCCTCTTAAAGCTAAAATGAATAATACTCCTGAAATTAAATAAAATATGGCTGATAAATTTGCTGATAACATTATTTATCCTTTTTCTTTTTTTTATACATTGCAAGCATTCTCTGCGTTACTAAAAAACCACCAAATATATTAATAGCTGCCAGTGATATTGCTAAAAATCCAAAGATACTTGAAGTGTTAAATATAGTATCAGAGTTCCCTGCTAATCCTGCAATAATTGCACCCACAATTATTACTGATGAGATCGCGTTAGTTACAGACATTAAAGGAGTGTGTAGTGACGGGGTTACGCTCCAAACCACGTAATATCCAATAAAAATTGAGAGAATAAAAATACTTAATCTGAATATAAAGGGATCAATTTCCATAATTTATTTTATTAAAGTTTTTTCAATTATCTCATCTTCTAAATTTATATTAATTTTATTGTTTTCTTTATCATATAAATTTGACACAAAATTAAATACATTTTTTGCAAATAAATTTGATGCAGAAGTTGGAAGTTTATTTAAAATATTACTTTCCCCCAATATTTTAACACCATTTTTATAAACAATTTCATCAACTTTTGTATGTGCTGTATTTCCACCTTGAATGGCTGCTAGATCATAAATTATTGAACCAGGTCTCATATTATTAATCATATCTTCTTTTATAATTACTGGTGCTTTTTTTCCTGGAATTAAAGCTGTACAAATTACTATATCAATTTTCTTTAATGTCTCTGATAATAATTCTTCTTGTTTCTTTTTAAAATCATCTGTTACTTCTTTAGCATATCCCCCTTCTGTTTCTAAATTTTCCGCACCTTCAACTGTTAAAAATTTTCCTCCTAAACTTTCAACCTGTTCTTTTGAGGCCATTCTAACATCTGTTGCAAATACAATTGCACCCATTCGTTTTGCAGTTGCAATTGCTTGTAGTCCTGCAACTCCGGCTCCAACCACTAATACTTTTGCAGCAGGAATTGTGCCAGCTGCAGTCATCATCATTGGAACAGCTTTTTCAAAGTTAGCAAATGACTCTACTACTGCTTTATATCCTGCAAGGTTTGCTTGTGAGGATAATATATCCATAGATTGAGCCCTTGTAATTCTTGGAAGTAGTTCGAGTGAAAAAGTATTAATATTTTTTTTAACTAAATCATTTATTTTATCTTTATTATCATATGGGTTTAAAACCCCAACATATGTTTGATTTTCTTTTAATAAAGAACTTTTTTCATCGTCAAATAAACCTAACTGAACAATAATATCTGCACTAGTTATGATTTCTTTTTCATCTTTTGAAATTGATACTCCTAATTCTTTGTACTCCTCTTCTTCAATTCCAAGATGACTTCCATAATTTTCAGATAAACAAACTTCAAAACCAAGGGATATATATTTTTTTGCAATCTCAGGAGTAATTGCTATTCTCTTTTCAGTTTTTTGATTTTCTATAATAGAAGCAATTTTCATACATTGATCTTATAGCAAGAATATTGCCATTAAAACTAAAACACCAATAACTGCGACTGTTCCCCACAACACAAATTTTGTAAAATTATTCCAAGTATTTTTATGGTTTTCATTATCCATAAAAATTACTTCTGTCTTGCTTTGAATTTTGGATTAGTTTTATTGATAACGTATACACGACCTCTTCTTCTAACTAGCTTAGAATTTAGATCTCTTTTTTTAATTGACTTTAATGAGCTTTTTATTTTCATAATTTTCAACTTTAATAAACGAAGTTACGTAATCTTTCAAATCTATTTTTCCATATTTAAGAATTATTTTACGATTATTTGATATTTTTGTTAATGCTGACGCATATCGTTCTCCTGATCTAGGTTTTAAATAAGTTATTTTAGTTTTAAACATGTTAGCAAGATCTTGAATAGAGTAAGATTTTTTATGACTTATAGCATAATGAAGACACTTGTTTTTCCTCCATGCATCAATGCAAGTATTAATAGTATCATCAATATGAGTAAATCGTCTTGTCTGAGTTCCAGGTTTTACAATAGTAAGTGGTTTATTTTTTTTGTATTGATCTTCAAAAATTCCAACTACAGTTGCCATATCGCCTACTTTGATTTGACCAGGTCCATATACATTATAAAAATAAATAACTTCAAATTTAAAATTAAACCATTTTCGTAAGTTTTCTAATAATTCCAGATTTTTAGATTTTGTAAAAGCATAGGGAGATAAGTTTTTATCATGTCCTTTATTACCAAGTGATGCTGAAGTTGCTGAATAAATAAGTTTGATATTATAATCTAGACAGAATTTAAAAACTGCATTTGATCCAATAGAATTTGATTTAAAACATTCATCAAATTTTTTAAAACTTTGATATATTCTTGCAAATTCACCAAAATGAAAAATTGAATGAATTCGTTTTTTTACATTTTTTAAAATTTTTGAAATATCAATAGTTTCTGCTTTTATATATTTAACCCTATTATCTTTAATGTGATTTTTTTTATTACCTGATGAATAATTATCTAAGCTTATAATTTTTTTATTTGTTTTTTTTAAAAGAGATTTAATTAAATTAGAGCCAACAAATCCAGCGCCACCAGTTACAATTATGAGATTTTTCATTTTAGATATGCCTGGCAATGTCCTACTCTTCCGTGTCTTAAGACAAAGTACCATTGGCGCTAAAAGGCTTGACTTCCGAGTTCGGTATGGGATCGGGTATTACACTTTTGCAATAATCACCAGGCACGATCTTTTACTTAAAAAAGTTAAATTAGTAAAGAGTAAAAAAAATTTAATTTAGTATCAATTTTTATACTTTAATTGATCTTCTACTCCAAATTAAAAAAGGAAGGTTTAAGATCATTGCAATATTTAACCAATTACTAAAGATATTTCCTGTTGGAATAATTGGCCAAAGATAGATTGCAATACCTGACAAAATACAAATCTCAAGATCGGTAAAATAATATTTACCTCTAAATTTTAAAATTAAATGCTTCAATATATATTTACAAAAATAAATAAGAACAGATATTAAAAATAAAAATCCAATTATTCCTGTCTCACTTAATATTTGTATGTACGTATTATGAGGATGAGAAGAACAAGATAAATTACTTACCTCATATCTTTTATCACTACAAAAATTTCTAAAATTTTTAACCCCAACTCCTAAAATCTTATTATCTAAATACATTTTATAAGCAGTTATATAATGGTGAGTATGAGTTTTTGTAAAAATAAAAATTTCTCCCTCTTGTTTTCTTTCCTCTTTGCCAATCATTTGTCTTAAAGTTTGATCAAATACTCTTTCCTTTGCAGCTGGGTTAATAAAACTTATAATTATGAGTAACAAAATACTAGACGATAAAATAACTAATCTTAATTTTCGTAATTTTTGAGAAAACAAAATAACAAAAATTGCTGAAAGATTAATATTGAAAAAAGCAGCTCGATCCCCACTTACAAAAATTAATGCTTCCGATAAAATAAAGATTAATACAAATAAAAAAAATAATTTATCTTTTGGTTTAAAGATAAACATAGATATTCCAAAAAAGATTGGCCAGATTCTGCTTAAATAACTTCCTAAAATTTTTTCATCTCCAAAAAAACTTGTTATTCTTGCAGACTCGGAGTTCGTCCAGCCTAAAATATTTTCTCCAACAAAATATTCGAAAAAACCATCTAAAATTAAAGCTGTAATACAAACAAAAATACAATAAAAAAAATATCTTATAAATTTATTATCAACATTTAATAAAGTGACTATTGCTATTACAAAGACACCATACCTAAAATAAAATAAAGAAATCTTTAAACTATCTAAGTTAAAATTATTGATTAAGCTATTTAATATTAAGTAAAACCAAAAAATTAAAAAAAAATAAAAATACTTATTATTAAAATAAGAAAAATTTTTTCGTTTTAAGCAATAGATTAAAAATAACACACTTATTAATGAAATTGCTAAGTCGCTTAGTAAAGGACCTGTAATTAGAAAAAATGGTATTAAAGAAAATAAAAAAACAGGGCAGCTATAAAAAATAAATTTTTCTTTTTTAGAATTAAAAATCATTAAAAAAATTATGATAATATGTAAGTTTATTTTTTTTATATAATATTTAAGTTAAATTAATATTAAAATCGATATTTTTAATGTTTTTAACATTTAAAATTTCATTGTAATCTATCAATTTTTAAATTAGTTCATATATGAAAATGTAACTATCTATGAACAATACAATAATAATCTATACTTTGTTAAATTTTTTAGTGTTATTTTTTTTTGGAAAAATTTCTTATAGATTAAACTTAGTAGACATACCAAATAATAGAAAGATTCATTCTAAAGCAACGGCTTATACTGGTGGGATTGCAATAAGTATAATTTTATTGTTTGCCATTATATTATTTGATGATTTTAATAAAAGTTTAAGCTTAATATTATCTATAGCTTTTTTGATATCTATTGTGGGATTAATTGATGACAAATATCATTTAAATATAGGTGGAAAGTTAAGTTTACAACTTCTTCCTATTGTTTATTTAGTTATATTTGAAAATTTAGCTTTAAATCATATTGGAGACTATAATTACTTAAAATTAGATCTAGGAGCTTTTGCATTACCTTTCACTTTTTTGTCTGTGCTATTTCTAATTAATGCCTTTAATTATTTTGATGGTGTTGATGGCTTGTTAGGTTGTACATCAATTTCTGTACTTGCTATTCTCTACTTTTTAGCTTCTAAGCAAAATAACCACTTTTTAGTCTCAGAACAAAATATCCAATTCTTTTTAATTGTAATACTAATACCAATAAGTTTTTTTTTATGTTTTAATTTCTCTTTTCTCGGGCTCCCCAAACTGTTTTTAGGAGATGGTGGTAGTTTACTATTGGGATTTATAATATCATTTATCTTAATTTACTTTGCCAATCAAAATTTCATTCACCCTATTTTACTAGCATGGTCTGTGGTAATTTTTGTTTATGAATTTTTATCAATTAATATAATTAGGTTAAAAAATAATCAAAAACTTTTCAAGGCAGGGAAAGATCATCTACATCACTTATTACTTGAAAAGATTAAGTCTGTTTTTTTAACAAATTTTTTAATGTCTTCAGCTAATATTATTTTATTTTCAATTGGTTATTTTTGTCTTTTATTGATTAATGAACTAGCTTCTTTAATTTTATTTATAATTTTATTTATAATTTTTTTAATTATAAGAAATACATATTCAATAAAGAAATAAAGATATAAATTTTTTTATTTATTAAATGATATTTGTTCAACATAAATATGATCAACAATTTCTGAATTAGACTTGTACAATTTAATTATTTTTTCAAGCAAATTTTTTACTTCAACTGCTTTATAATTATCTAATAAATTCTTTAAATTTTTTAATTCTATTTCTAATAATTCAAATTGAACAAAAGCATCACTGGCCTTAAGTATTTTTGGATGATTGGTTTTTTGAGGATTTTCACCAATTAATAATTCTTCGTATAATTTTTCACCTGATCGCAGTCCTATAATCTTAATTTCAATATCACCATTAGGATTTTGACTGTCCTTAAGTGTTAAACCTGACAAAGTTATCATTTTATATATTAAATCTCTTATTTTTACACTTTTACCCATATCAAGTACAAATACTTCAGAATTTTTACCCATAGCTCCAGCTTGAATAACTAATTGAGCAGCCTCAGGGATAGTCATAAAATAACGTGTGACATCCATGTGAGTTAAGGTAACTGGTCCTCCTTCCTGGATTTGTTTTTTAAATTTTGGAATAACAGAACCAGAAGATTCTAGTACGTTTCCAAAACGGACAATTGCAAAATTAGTACTAATACCTTTAGATTGCTCTGAAATTCCCTGAATGCAGAGTTCAGAAAGTCTTTTTGAAGCTCCCATAATATTAGTTGATCTAACTGCTTTATCACTTGATATTAGTACAAAATTTGAAACTTTTTTAATTACTGCAGCTTTAGCAGCAGCTAAAGTGCTAAATACATTGTTTTGAACTCCTGAACAAATATTTTCTTCAACTAACGGTACATGTTTATAAGCAGCAGTATGATAAATTGTATCCACTTTAAATGTTTCAAAAATTATCTCTAATTTCGCTTGATCTTGAGAATTAACAAGTAACGAAATAATTTTTTGATTTTTATCATAAGTTGTTAATTCCTCATAAATTTTATAAAGAGCAAATTCATTTGATTCTAAAAGTAATAACTTACTTGGTTTTAATTTTATAATCTGACGACATAATTCAGAACCAATTGAGCCTCCAGCACCTGTTACAAGCACTGTCTTTTTATTTATATTTTTTTGTAATAATTTAATATCTGGCTTAACCTGTTCACGGTCTAATAAATCATCTATATTTAAATCCTTAATATCTGATACAGTTACTCTTCCATCAATAATTTCTGATATACTTGGTAGTGTCTTAACAATTAATTTGTATTGATTTAATCTTTTAATAATTTGATTTCTTTTATTTCTACCAATTGACGGTATTGCAAGAAAAACCAAACTAACATCTTTAGCAATTATTAATCTTTCTAAATCAGATGGAGAATGAATTGTTTGACCCAATAAAACTTGTTCATGTAATTGATCATTATCATCTAAAAAACCTATTACTTTAAATTCAGGATTATTTTCTAGAGAAATAACTAATTGTCTTCCGGCCTCACCGGCACCATAGATGAATACATTTTTCTTATTAGAAGATTGATCTTTCATTTTAACTAATACTTGAATTTATAAATTTTAATAACTTTTTGGTTATTAAACTCTGTTTAAAATCTTTTAAGACTTTTTTTCTAGCTGATATGCCATATTTTTTAACTAATTTTTTATTATTGATAATATATAACATCTTTTTTTTTATATCATCTATACTACCAACTTCGTGAAAAAAACCAGTTTTATGCTTAGTAATTGCATCTTTAAGGCCATATATATTTGAACATAGAGCAGGAATACCACAAGACGCTGCCTCAATAACTACTGTACCAAATCCTTCTCTATAACTTGGCAGACATAAAACATCAGCAAGTGAAAACCAATCTTGGGGTTTAGTTGTAAAATCAAAATATAAAATTTTTTTCTTATTTTTGAATAAATGAATAAGTTTCTTATCTTCTATTGAACCAACAAAAATTAATAATACATCATGATTATTTTCAATTTTTTTAAAAGCTTTTATAAGCTCAACTATACCTTTATCTTTATTAATTCTTCCCAAATATAAAAAAATAAAAGTATTTTTAGAAATTGAAAAATGCTCTCTTAATTTAATTCTTTTTTGTTTGTTGAACCTAAATTTTGTAATATCAACTCCACCTACAGATCCCTTATGTAATACAATCGATTTATTTAATGAAACAACCTTTTCCTTAACTAAAAAATTTCTTTGAGAAAGACTATCAATGAGCACTTTATGAGAAAGAAAAAAAATTAATTTATCTATCAATTTATAAAATATTCTAGCAAAACCTTTGCTTTGTGCCCAAATTTGTCCTGTAAACCAATGAATGCGATTTGGGGTTCTTGCAATAAATGAGGCAAGCGCAACCATAAAACCTATTTTAGGTGTAAAAGACATAGAAAAATTAGGTCTTTTGTTCAAGAAAAAAAATAACGTAACTAAAAATGCAGCAATGTCATGAAATAAACTAATATTCCTTTTAAAATTTATATTTACCAATGAAACATTGGTTGGAATTTTTTTTTTTAAATTATCTGCATCATTACAGCATATAAAAAGATTATATTTTTTGCTTAACTGTTCTATGTGCTTAAGCATAAATACATTAAAAAAATTAGAAGCGTTCGCAATTAGAACTATTTTAAGTCTTTTACTCATTTGGAAATTTTATTTCTTTTAGTATTGAAAACCTTGGATTAAAATTCAACTCTTTTTTTATTTTTTTATTACTATAAGAAACTCTAGAAGAAATAATCAAAATAAAATTTATCAATTTTTTTGGTAAAGGTAAAAAATAAATTAAAAATTTTATAAAACAAATAGGAACCTGAATTTTTAAAAATTTTTTTTTATATAAATTTTGATATTTTTTATAGAGTTGATATTGGTTGCAATCATCAGAAATAATATATGTTTTATTCTTAGAAACTTTTAAGTTAGATATAGTAATAATTACTGCTTGAGTTACATCTTTTACGTTTACAAAATTAAATTTAATATCATTAGAGCTTTTAATCCAAAAACCAAATCTCAATGAAAACATAATAAATCTAAATAAATTTGATTTTTTTTTTCCTCCAAATACATTTGAAATTCTTAGAATTGTGTATGAAAAATTTTTATTTAAATTTTTTTTATTAACATCTTTTATTAATAAATCTCCCTTAAGTTTACTTTTAGAATATAAATCATTTACTCTTATTGTGCTACTTTCGGATATAAGTTTAAATCTACCAAGATAGTTTTTACTTCCTCCATAAACTGCAACACTACCTAAATGTATGAGTCTAATTTTAAATTTATAAGTATTAATATATTTGAGTAATTTTTTAATAAAAATAACATTAATATTTTCAAGATCACTTATATTGTTGTCTGTTTTGCCCACACAATTAATAATAACATTTGCTTTTTTTAAAAATGATAAATTTGATTTTTTAAATGTAGTATAATCCCATTTGAAATACTTAATTTTTGGATTTATGTGTGGTCTATTTTTGATACTTCTTCCCACACAAATTAAATTAAAAGAGGTATTTTTAGCTAAATTATCTAAAATACTATTACCAATTAACCCTGTATAGCCTAGAATGACAATTATCATTATTTCTCAAAATAAATTAATAAAATTATAATCTTAAAGTAACTTGATCTTTAGAAAAAAGATATTTTAAATCATAAATTACATGATTTTTTTTACATAAATTTATAATTTCAGTTTCTCCCATATCTTTAAATTTTTCATGTGCTACTGATATTATAATTCCATCATAAGTATTTTGACTTAATTTTGAATTTGGAAAAATACCGTATAAATTTTTTATCTCCTCAATATCTGCCCATGGATCGTAAAGATCTAAATTGCAATCATATTTTCTTAATTCCTCAATAACAGTAGCAACTCCAGAATTTCTAATATCTGCACAATTTTCCTTAAATGTTAGACCCATTATTAAAATTTTAGAACCCTTAATCTGAATTTTTTTTTTTTCCATTTCTTTAATCATCTTTGAAGCTACATAATTCCCCATATTATCATTGATTTCTCTACCTGATAAAATAATATTTGGATGATATCCAATGCTCTCCGCTTTGTGAGTAAGATAATAAGGATCAACTCCAATACAGTGTCCGCCTACTAAGCCTGGCTTAAAAGGTAAAAAATTCCATTTGCTTCCTGCAGCATCTAAAACTTCTTTTGTATCAATATTCAGTTTACTAAAAAGTATAGATAGCTCATTAATTAAAGCAATATTCAAATCACGCTGAGTATTTTCAATTACTTTTGCGGCCTCTGCAACTTTTATACTAGGAGCTTTATGGGTGCCTACGGTTATAATTTCTTTATACAAATCATCTACTAAATCAGCAATTTTTGGCGTTGAACCTGAGGTAATTTTTTTAATATTTGAGATAGTGTATTTTTTATCTCCAGGATTAATCCTTTCAGGACTGTACCCACAAAAAAAATCCTTATTAAAATTAAGTTCAGAAAATTTCTCTAAAATAGACACGCATTCTTCCTCAACACAACCAGGATAAACTGTAGATTCATAAATAATTAAATCACCTTTTTTAATAATTTTACCAATCATTTCAGAGGCCATCAATAGTGGCTTCAAATCAGGTTTTTTAAACTCATCCACTGGTGTTGGAACAGTAATAATAAAACAATTTGCTGATTTGAGATCTTCTACAATGTTAGTAAAATTTAATTGTTTTAGACCTTGCAACTCTTCTTTTCCAAACTCTAAATTTTTATCTATTCCTGAGTCTAATTCTCTAATTCTTTTCTCATTAATATCAAAACCAATTACAGTTTTTTTTTTTGAAAATTCTAAAGCAAGTGGTAAGCCTACGTAGCCTAATCCAATAATTGCTAATTTAAGATCTTCAATATTATTAATCATTTTGATAATAGTCTTTATACCATTTAACAAAATTAGAAACTCCCTCAACAACTGATGTTGAGGGTTTATAGTTAAATTTTTCTTTTAAATTATCTACATTAGCATAGGTATCTGGTACATCACCTGGTTGTAGTGGTAAAAAATTTAATTTAGCTTTTTTTCCCAAAGCTTTTTCCAGAGCATCAATGTAATCCATAAGTTTTACTGGTTTATTGTTACCTATATTATAGATACACCATGGAGCTATACTATTTGCAGGATCTGGTTGAATACTGCTCCAATTTATATTGCTAGTTGCTGGATTGTCTAAAGTTTTTATTACTCCCTCAACAATATCATCAATATAAGTAAAATCTCTAGTATGTTTGCCATGATTAAATACATCAATTGGTTTTTCATCTAAAATAGATTTAGTGAATTTAAATAAAGCCATATCAGGTCGACCCCAAGGTCCATAAACTGTAAAAAATCTAAGACCTGTTGTTGGTAATTGATAAAGATGACTATATGTATGTGCCATTAGTTCATTAGATTTTTTTGAAGCTGCATAAACAGATAGTGGATGATTAACACTGTCATGCTCTGAAAATGGCATTTTAGTGTTTGCACCATAAACACTTGAAGTGCTTGCATAAACTAGATGCTCAATTTTATATTGACGACAGTTTTCTAAAATATTGGCAAATCCAACAATATTACTCCTAATATAAGCAAGCGGATTTTCCATAGAATAACGCACACCTGCTTGTGCTGCTAGATTAATTACATTTTGAGGATTATATTTTTTAAATACATCTTCTAAATTTTTTTGATCGCTCAGGTCAACTCTGCAATGTTGATAATTTGAGTATTTTGCTAGTCTTTCAAACCTTGCTTCTTTAATTTTAGGATCATAATAATCGTTATGATTATCAATACCAATTATACTTTCACCTCTCTCTAGAAGTTTATTACACACTGAAGAACCAATAAAACCAGCTGAGCCAGTAACAATAATATTCTTCATTTTTTTCCTTATTATTTATTTAAATAATTATTAATTAAATTTAGCTAATATTAAACTCGGGTGTTTTTGTCATTTTGTTTTATAAACTTTATTCCATACTTTATTATATAATTTTATCATTTTGCCTATACTAAATTTTTCCTTAACTCTTAATCTTGCTTTAATACATCTTTTATTCCATTTAATAGTACCTTTTTCATTAAGCGCTTTCTCAATTGCTTTAGCTAATTTAATTGAGTTTTTGGGAGGAACAACCCAGCCAGTTTTACCAACAATAAAAGCTGAATCACCAACATCTGTTACAATACATGGCGTACCACAAGCCATCGACTCTGCCACAACATTGGGAAATCCTTCGCCGTAACTGCTACTTAGAACGTGTACATCTAATCCATTCATCACTTGTGAAATATTATCATTTTGACCCAATAATTTCACATAATTTGATAATTTTAATCTTTTTATCTCAGCAATTAAGTTCATATTTTTATAATTAATATTAGAGCCAACAAGAACACAAAAAAAATTTATATTCTTCGATCTAATTAACGAAAGTGCATTGAGTAAATTTGAATGATCTTTTTGTGGGTCATAGCGAGCAACATTACCAATCAGTGGTATTTGCTTTTTTATTTTAATTTTTTTTCGAAAATTTATTTGTTGAAACTTGTTAACTTTTAAAATCGATAAATCATATCCATTTGGAATAAATTTAAATATTTTCTTATTATATCCTATAATTTCATAAATTTTTTTAGCTTTTTTTGAAACAGTTATAATAAATTTAGGTATTAAGTTAGATAGTATTGATAATAATTTTATAATCAAAATAGTGGTTAATTTTGCTTTTCCTATTTCAATTTTTGAATAACGAACATTCCAAAGAATATTATTAATACCAGCTAACCGTGCTGCAATACCTCCTATAAAATCAGCATGCACAAGCCAAGTTTGTACTATATCAGGCTTTAAGGAACGAAGTAGTTTTACAAGAAAAATAAATTTATGAATTGAAAAAAACTTTATATTTAAACAATAAACTTTAACACCAACTTTATTCAAAGATGAAAAGTATTTCCCAGGACCTCTAAGAGAAATAACAAAATGTTTATTAATGATATCATATTTACAAATTTTAAATAGTGCGTGCTCTGCACCACCGTCTCCCAATCCAGTAATTATATGTACAACTTTCATTTAAGCTTTACAGCAAATTCTATAATTCATTTAAGATACTTTCTTAATCTTTTTTTACTTGAGAAATAGAATCCGGGAATTAAAGGCCCAGCTAATAATATAAATTCAATAACAAATTTCGATCGATGTCGTGTACCAGCACCAAAATTGCTAATTCCAACTCCCCACATAAGAACATAACAAAATAAAATTATTAAAATTATTCTTAAGGCAGGGTCTTTCCATATAGTTTTTCTATTACGAAAAATTAAATAAACTAAAATCATATAAAGAAAACTATCAAATACACCAATCCAATGAGTAGATCTTGTTACGTTCCAGGGAAATGGTGAGAAAAGAAAATATACTGCTCTAACAGGAAGCTTATAAATAATTTCAACTGGTGAATTTATTTTTGTCCACTCAGCATATGAGGCATTACCTTTCATTCTTACTTTTATTGTATCTTGCAATCTTTCTAGTTTAATACCAGTTTGAAAATGTCCAACATACTGAATATAGAATTTGTTTGAAAAATAAGTTCCTAAAAAGATTAAAGATATCATAACAATCGCCAAATTTTTAAGATTAATACGATTGTTTAAGATTGATTTAAATAATCTTTTGAAATTGCTTAAAGTAACAATTATTAAAAAAATAATTCCCCCAACTAATAAGGCACCATGAAAAAAACTAGCTCCTACAAAGCCCGTAATTGCTAAAATAATAGATTTATAACTGCCACTTCTAACCCAATTGATTATACCAAGCATTGCCACTAATAAAAAAAAACTAGCATATACCTCTCTTAATGTTACTATTGAATAAAGAGCTAATGAAGGAAATAAAGCTATTATCCAACCAACTTTTATTGCCGTACGATCATCCCATAATTTTTTTGCAAGCAACCAGCCTAAAAAAACAGATCCCAAGCCAAATAACAAACCTATTGACTGCATCATCATAATACTTCTACCAAATAAAGAATACGGGATCGCAATCATCCAGCCATAAAAAAAACTATTGGCGCCGGGGTAATTTTTAAGAACATTGATAAATCCTTTTTCAGCCAAATTCCATGCTCCAGCTTCAAATCCTAAGGCATCATGGCTGCTATCTGGCAAATGAAACATATAATGACCAATTAACATTAATAAGACACGCACAGTAAATGCTGCTAAAATAATTTTAGAAATGACTGGCCACCTTAACGCTATAATCAAGGTTATTAAAAATACCATACCAATTGAAATAAAACCAATCAGTTCATTCGTCAGACTTGGAACAAACAAATCTAAATTATAATCTTTAATTTCACTCTTAAACATTTTATGTCCTACGAATTAATCCAATAAACTTGCTTTCATATTTAACAACAGCAAACTTCAACGATCTTTTTTTTATAAACTCAGAAAAATAAAGATTATCTTGAATATCATCAGAGATAAATAATCCTTTAGATTTTAATGAATTCCATAAAATATTATATGCGTAGTGTCGACCCCACCATGATTTATCTGAGTCATAATGGCAAAGATCTATTTGTCCTCTTGCTTTATTTAGTGCTTTATTAATGCCTGGTTTATCAGGTTGTCTAATTAGGATCCAATTTTTTCTCAAATATTGAGGTACAACAATACCAACATCATTTTCATTTTTTTTTCTTGGGTAAGGCATATCGACACTATACAGTTTGCCATTATTGTTTTTGGTTAAAGCCTTAAGTATTGACAAGCTAGACCATCCATAAGCAACACCAGTTTCAATCACTTTTTGTGCTTTAGTCAATGTTACACAGTCATAAAGTAAATGTATATGGCTAGCAGCACCCATTTTTACAGATGATTTGGCTTGAAGTTTATTTCCTTCAGTAATTGTATCATTATCTAATCCAGTCACTTCTCCTTTTAAACCAAGCCGTTCCAGTGCAACAATATAATCAACCGCATTTGCAGCTGCCCAATCATAAGCTTTTTTTTTATTTTCAGGCGTATCATGATTAACTAAAAATTTACGAATAATTAAGAAAAAAAAATGTTCGTAGTATTTTGGGCGCAAAACAAACCAAATTATAATTAAAATTTTATTTAACATTGATTAATCTATTCGAGCAAAAATTTTTTTTAAATTTTTTGATAAAGAGCCCTAATATTAAATACTTACATACATTAATTAAGATTAATCATAAATAGAAAAGTTTAATAAATGATAAGCCCTAAAGTTATAAGTTATGCTTGTACTATTGTTCGGCTTTAGATAAAATTAAGCTTTAGTATAAAAATGGCATTAAGCTTAGATAAAATTATATTTTTAAAGTAAAAGATACAAAAAAATATGCAATGAGAATAAAAAATAATATATCAGAAATTTTAGTTACCACCGGGGTACTACTACTGCTTTTTTACTCTTCTGATCCAATCATATATTCTGACTCTAGTCGCTATACAAGTGGAAGTTTACTAGATCCTCCCATGTATTCTACAATAATTAAAGTAATGCTAATAATATTTGGGACTTTAAATTCTGTTGTTGTGTTACAGACTTTTTTTATTGGTTTTAGTATTATCTATTTTACTAGAATTTTAGCAATTCATTTCAATTTACAAATTTTAACAAAAACTCTTATTTCACTATTTTTATTTCTACCAATCTTACAATTTTATAGTGTCTTATTGACCGAACCTTTAAGTTATGCTTTTTCACTTTTTTTTGTAAGTTTTGTATTCAAATTAATATTTAATTTTAACTTTCAAAATCTTATTTGGAGCACAGTTTTTGTGATAGCATTACTTTTAACGAGAAATCAATTTATGTTTCTATACCCGGTGATTTTATTACTTTATATGGGTATTTTGATTCTTTATAGTTCAAAGAAAACTTTAACTTGGTTAACAGCTAGTTTTTTGTCTATTTTTCTTATTCATAATTCTCTAATATTTTTAAACACATATGCTAAACAAGATTCTTTTAATACTCAATCATTAACATATGTTAGTTTGGGACCTTTTTTCTACACCTACATTGATGCTATTTACATCTCGACTGCTAAGGATGTTGAATTATTTGAAAATCAAAACTCACGAAAAACACTTTCTAGAATATTTGAAGAGATGGATAATCGGGAAGCATTAGTAAAATACTACAATGGTAGAGGACATTTCGGCTTAAGTCTAGGACACATTAAGAATTACTCAAAATCTTTACTAAAAGATTTAGCCAGTCAAGAAAATACTGACGTGATTAGTCTTAAAAAAGAGATTTCTATCAAATTAATAAAGGCAAATTTTGGAAAATATGTAAAACATATATTTAAAAAGTTTTATGACTCTTCATGGCTGTTTGTATTTGTTCCTTTTTTTATGTTGTTGGCAGGTTTGATTAACTTTTTTAAATACAAATCCCATTTTTCATTACTTGTATTATTTATATCTTCATTTTCATTAGCTAATCATTCTGTGGTTTATCTGTTTGGGCGTATTCAACCTAGATATTTAATATATACAGATTTCATTTTATTAATATTTATTTTTTTACTCTTTAATATTTTTCTTAAAAAAAAATAAGATAATCCAATAAAACAGTAGAGACTTATTATATAATCTTAGATGGTGTGCTTTTAATAATATTTCTATTTATGCTGCCAAATAAATAATGAATATAATAGGTTTTTAATTACTAATAAGGCCTATTTTTCTTCTTAAATGTGGTGTAATAAAACTGTAATATTTTAGTTGAGTAATATGAAAAAACTTGCTGTCATTGTACCCGCACATAATGAAGAAAAAACGATTAAAGATACTTTGGTCGGATTATTATCTATTAAACCAGAATTAAATAAAATGGGATATGAATTAATCATACATGTGATTAATGATGGTTCTACAGATGCAACTGAAAAGTTGGCAAATGAATATGGAGAAGTATTAGTTATCACTCATAAAAAAAATAAAGGCCTTGGGGCTGCTGTACGAACTGGATTATTAAGCGCTAATGATAACAATGCAGATATTGTTGTGAAATATGATGCTGATTTACAACATGAGCCTTTTGATATTTTATCGTTAATAAAACCAATTGACTCTGATGAAGCTGACATTGTCTATGGCAATAGATTTGAAAAAATGAATTATAAAATGCCTTTTATAAGAAAAATGGGTAATAAAGTTTTTACAAATCTTATGAAATGGCTGACAGGTTGGCCATTAATGGATAGCCAACCTGGTATTTTTGCAGTTAACAGTGTGTTCCTTTCAAACTTTTACTTACCAGGTGATTATAATTATACTCAGCAGATATTGCTTGATGCTTATCACAGACATTTACGTTTTAGTCATGTGTTAGTAACTTTTAACAAGCGTGATACAGGTAAATCATTTATTAGTCTCAGTTATCCTTTTAAAGTTATCCCACAAATTATACAGGTAATTATAGGAATAAAACCACTTAAAGTTTTTGGCCCGATCGGTTGGTTTTTTTTGAGTCTAGGTATTTTTGTTTTTGTATTTCAAACTATTTCGTATCTTTTAGGTTATACTCAAAAGCCTGTTGAAAATGTTAATCTGGTTTTAGGTTCATTTTTATTTGGTTTACAAATTCTTTGCTTTGGTTTTCTTGCTGATTTAGTTGTTAAGTTGAATAGGAATGTGATCGAAATAATAGATAGAAAAAAAGATAAGAATGATTAAGTGCATTATGCTAAGATTAATTTTTCTACAATAAATCAAAAAGTTTATATATGTTAAATAAACGTGAATCAGACGATAAAAAGTTATTTGATGATATAGCAGCTAATTATGTTAAAAAAGATCTTACAACTTACTGTCGTATTGCACGTAAACTGCGATTAGTACAATCTCTTAAAGGCATACAACAGCCTATAAAAAAAATACTTGAAGTGGGATGTGGTGCAGGTTTTTCTGTGGACTATTTAAAAGGAAAATTTATTAACTACACAGGATTAGATTATTCTGAAAACTTAATTAAATATGCCATAAAACATAACAGTGCTACAGGGGTAAAGTTTGAGTGTTTGAATGTTAATGATTTTAATTCAGATTTTAAATTTGATGTAGTGCTTATGATAGGAGTATTGCATCATATGCCTGAACCTGAGAATGTAATTAAGTCACTTTCAAGAATATTAACGCCAGATGGTATTATTGTTGTGAATGAACCACAAGCTGGAAACCCACTTATTGGGTTACTTAGAAAAATCAGAAAGAAAATTGATGATAATTACTCTACAGATCAAGTCGAGTTTACCAAAGAAGAAATTCATTCAATGTTTGAAAAATGTGGTCATGAGGTTAAAATATTTTCACAGGGAGTTTTGTCTACCCCATTAGCAGAGTCAAGAATACTGCCAGGATTTATTGGAATACCATTAGCTTGGGTCACTGTAATACTCGATCCTCTTTTGGAAAAACTTTTATCAATTTTATCTATCAAAAAGCTAACCTGGAATGTTGTTGTTCATGCTAGACGGAAAGGATGAGGACTAAAAACAAACTTATTTAATGTATAGTGACTATTAAATGTTTTCTTTAGTACTTAAATAAATTAATCATTTAATACTTAACTTTCTTGATTTAGAATCTTAGATATAGAAACATATTTACAATGATAAAATCAAAAATACTTAAAATTTTTAAACCTACAATTATTCTTTTATCGTTTTGGTTTATTGGTGAGAAATTTTGGATACATCATAATTGGCTTCAAACTTCAGCCCTTAATTATGAACTACTCCTAACAATATTTTTCTGTTCAATCATCTATGGTTTAAGTGAATTTCTTTTATCATTTGCTTGGAGAAGATTATTAATATGGTGTGGACATAAAGATATATCTGTAAACGTATGTAATAGAATATACGGAAAATCACAAATTGCTAAATATATTCCGGGTAATGTTTTTCATGTTGTGGGCAGACATGTGTTGGGAAGTCAGGCAGGGGTAAAACATATGGTGTTAGCTGGAGCTACAATTTATGAAATTTTAGGTCTACTTTCTATATCTATACTTATTGGTTTTGGTGGCATGATCATATTTGGTTTAGGTAATATATATTTTTCACTCTATCAAATAATATTAATTATACTTACCACTTTAGTTATAACCAGTCTGGTTACAGCCTTAGCACCCTATATAATGAGTTTACGTGGTATTATCCTTCCTTATAAAGGGATATGGGATTCCGTTCGTAATATCAGTAAAATCTATCTATTTTATTTTATATTTTTCTTAATAGCGGGTTTGTTACTGGTTATTATTGTAAATATATTTTTAGATATAAATTTTATTATTACAGCTAAACTAGTAGCTATATTTTCAATTGCTTGGGTAGCAGGATTTATTATACCAGGTGCACCAGGAGGAATTGGGGTAAGAGAAGCAGTTATAATATTTTTTATTACACCTATTATTGGTGAAGCTCAAAGCATTGCTGTTGCTATTGCTCTCAGGTTTATTACGTTGCTTGGAGATGTGTGGTTTTTAATAATTAGTGATTCAAAATTTTATTTAAAGAAGTAATTATACTTTTTCGAAAAATTAAAAAATCACTTATTTAAAAAAAAATTGTAAACATTAAATAAAAGAATTGATCACTTCTTCATAGCGTTTAAAGACTTTCTGAATATGATTTTTCTTTATTGAATTCACCAAATCTCTATAATCAAATTTATCATAAGGAAAATTTAACATTTTTTTTCTTAAATCTTCTACATCTTGATTTTTTACCAAATATCCATTTCTACCATCTACAATAATTTCATTTGGTCCACTTGGGCAGTCAAATGCAATAACAGGGGTATTCATTGAAATAGACTCAATTAAAACATTTGGATATCCTTCATAAAGTGATGGAAGAATAGTAACTCTAGCATGCAAATAATACGGAATAATTTCTTTTGTAAAACCTTCAAAATCAACTCTATCTGCTACAGAATAATCAATAGCAATTTGCTTTAAATTTTTTTCTTCACTTCCTTTTCCAACAATTTTAAGACGTAAATATGGATATTTTTCTACTATTCCTGCGAAAGCTTTGATTGCATGATGAAAACCTTTTAATTTTTCTAGACGACCAATACACAATAAATAATTTTCTTTTTCTATTTTAGATAAATCATTTTTATTAGCAAAGTCTATTAAATGAGCAGGTATTGGATTAAAAATTACAGATGATTTTTCATTAAGATGTGAATATAACGAAATCAAATCATCACGCATACCATTACTTTGATTTATCACATAATCAACTCTATGATAAAAAACTTTGATTAGAGGTGCTACAATAAATCTGTCCCAATAACTTAATTTAAAGAATTGCATCATTTTGGCAGAAAAAGTGCTAATACTTCTTGAAATAATTTTAATCTTAAGTCTTAGTACGAGTCTCAGAATTACAAGCACAACGCTTAATTCATAATTAAATACTAATATTGTTTCAATTTTATTTTTATAAATATATTTTAGTAAAGGAAAACTAGAGTAACGTGCATGATTTACATTCAATACAATTAGGTTTACTTTATTTGATAAACGACTTAGATAAGCTTCATTTTTTAAATTTAATACTACTAAATCAACTATCCAACCATTTTCTACAAAGCTATTAGCAATTCCAACACAAACACCTTCCGCTCCACCACCGCTCAAAGTACTAATTAAGAAAGTGATTTTATTATTTGAATTCATGTTTATTTAATTAAATAATTCAATTTTATAATTACATTATAAATATCTATTAACATGAAAGCATTAGTTCTTTAATTTCAGAACCTCCGTTAAAATCTTCTAGAAATTCAAATTTTCCCTTATTTTTTCTAAAAAAACTTCCAACATTTTTTTTTCTATTTGTTGTTTTGCTTATTAAAATAATACAATTTTCTTTAGAAATTTTATTTATATTAGATATTGCTATTTTTAATTTAGCTTTTGAAAAATATGTATAATTTAAAAGATTTGAAACTCTAACTATATCAAATAAATTATTATATTTTTTTTCAATATTAAAAATGTCTTGCTCCAAAAATTTAATTTTATCAGTGTTATCTAAATTTGGCATTAATGCTTTCAATTTTTTGTATTTTATATTCATAAAATCTAACAAATAAGATAGAAATTTTTCTATTAGTTTAAATATAATGAAATATCTATATCTTAAACAATACTTGTCATATTCAACCATTAAAAGATCATTTTTTAAACTAAACAAAAAAATTAATTTTTTAATTTTATAAACTTTAAGATATATCTGCTTATCAAATCCATAAATATTTTTAATTTTTGATTTATCTATATCTTTGTATAGCTCTAAAGTTGATTGGCCAGATGAAACACCAAAGTCACATATCATAATTTTTTTTGAAAAAAACTTTTTAATGTATTTTTTTAATTTTATATTTATGTCAAACATTCTATTATGAGAGGTGGTTTTAAATGTATTATCAACTCTTAATAAAGTAAAAATTTTTTCTGCCCTTTTTTTATTAATTTTTTCTTTTAAAATAAAAAAACTATATATGTCTGTATAAAAATTTTTATTTTTCTTCATTTTTTTAAATATAAAATAATTTAATTTTGTAGTTACAAAAGATTTTATTTATTTAAGTATAATTAAAATAATCTTTACTAATGATCTAAGCTTTAAATTAAATAAGCCATTTTTTAATACAAACATAAAATTTTTTTTTGCCTCAGTATGATTATTTACAGATGCATTATAGCAACCTGACATATATTTCAACTTAACTTCTAAATTTAATTTTTGCTGACTGTTAAATAAATTAATAAATTCAATAACTGCTTCTCTATGTGGTTTAGATAAATCTTTTTTTTGAGCACTAGCATCGTGAACAAGATAATAGCCTAGTCTTTTTTTTATATATTTAAATTTATCTGTTATTTCAGCAATTCGTAACCATGTATTGTAATCCTCCGAAGCAACTAAATTTTCTTTTTCGCTAATCCCTCCAATTTTGTTAAGCATATTTTTACGAACAATAACGGATGAATTCCCAATAGCATTTCCCTCTGCTATTACCCCTATAAGTAAATCTTTTAATATAGGTTTGCTTAAATGACGGCCTTTAAATTTTTTTTTTCTAAAATAAGATTTTGATTTCTTGTCTACGATTTCTAAATCGTGGTATATAAAATCAACTTCTTCATTAATATTTCTGAAACAAATCTCTAGTTTATCTCTAGTCCACCAATCATCTGAGTCCAAAAAAGCAATCCACTCTCCTTTTGCTTCTTTAATTCCAAGATTTCTGGATTTAGCAATAATACCCTTATTATCAATTTTTAAATATTTAATTCGTGAGTCAGTGTGTTTAATTAAAATCTTGTCAGTGTCATCTGTAGAATGATTATCTATTACAATAGCTTCCCAATTTTCAAAAGTTTGATCTATAACTGATTTTAGAGATTTACTAATAAATCTAGCATGATTATATGTTGGTATTACAATTGATACGAGTGGTGTTAATTTGGTATTCAAAATTTAATTTTCTAAGCGCTACTTTAACTTTTTTATATAATTCTCATTAATTTGTTATTTTAAATGACGTGTCAACTATTAATCAAATATTCATTTTTATTAAAGTATTTTTTTTATAAATTTCAAAATTTGATCAATTTCAAGGTCAATTTTTTTATTAATAGGATTAAAATTAAATTTATGATTAGAATAAATTAAAAATTTTTTTTGGTAACTAAGTTTTTTAATCATAATATCTATTGTTAAATTGAATATTAATTTTGATCTTTTTTGAATTATTTGAGCAATATCTTTAAGACACAAATTTTTATAAGAAATATTTATTGTTGAATTATGAAAAAATTTTTTTTTTATTATAGAATTAATAACTTGAATAAATATTTGTGAAGGAACAAAAGTTCTTTGAATAGAGCCATTTCTAATTAAGATTTTTTTTTTTTTTAATGCTAAATAACACAGGTTGTGAATTAAATTATTATTAATTTCTCTTAAATCTTTATATTTTTTAAATCCAAAAACATTTCCCATTCTTAATATTGTAAACATTTTTTTTTTATTTAAAAATTTTTCTATTATAATCTTTTCTGACTCATAATGTGATTTTGAATAAGGATTTTTCAAATTAATTTTAGAATTAACAGAAAGATTATTTTTTCCATAATCCTTATAAACTTGCATCGAGGAAAGGTATATTAATTTTATATTATTTTCTAAACATAAGTCGCAAATCTTTGACGTTATTTTGTTCTTTTTTTTTATTAAATTTATATTTCTTTTTAATTGATTTTGATTTGGACCTGCAAAATGAATTGCAAAGTCAAAATTTTTTAGGATTTTTAAATTTTTTTTGTATGATGAATAATTGATGTAATTTTTAGCATTTTTTTTTCTTGAAAAAAAAATATATTTATTTTTTTTAATATTATTTTGATTTTTAATTAATGATGCTAAGTAACTAGTACCTCCGAAAACAGCTATTTTTGGCATTTTTTAAGCCACGGAGATTTTTTATGTTTTATCATTGTATCTAAAACTTTTTTATCTCTTAAGGTATCCATACAAAACCAAAAACCTGTATGTTTATAAGCCATTAAATTATTTTTTTTAACAGCTTTTTTTAATGGAGATCTTTCTAGCATAACATTTTTATCTCCAATTAATTTTAAAAATTTTGGCTCCACAACAAAAAAACCGCCATTAATCCAACCTCTTTGTAATTGAGGTTTTTCTTCAAAATTAGTTACTGTATCATTAGAAATAGACAATTCACCAAATCTTGCAGGAGGGTGAACGGCTGTTAAAGTTATTAATTTTTTTTTCTTTCTATGAAATTTTAATAACTTTTTCAAATTTAAATTTGATAAACCGTCACCGTAAGTCAGCATGAATGTTTCAGTTAATTTTTTGCCAAGTTTCTTTAACCTCGAACCAGTTAAAGTTTCAGTCCCAGTATTAATTACATTGATTTTTGCAGAAAATTTTTTTTTTTTAAAATAATCTTTTATTATGAAATGTTTGTATCCAGTTGCAATTATAAAATCTTTAAAACCAAATTTTATGTAATAGTTTATTATGTGCTCTAAAATTGGTTTATTTCCTATCTTGATCATAGGTTTTGGTAAAATTTTTGTATATTCTGATATTCTGGTACCTTTTCCTCCAGCAAGTATTACTACTTTCATATAAATTTAATATCCCAATTATAATTAAAATATGGGTCATCAAAGGGCTTTCTCAACATTTCTTCTGGATCGTGAGGAATATCTGAACAATTAGCTATTATTGAAAATTTATTTTCTATAGATTTAAAACCATTCCAAATTCCAGGTGGAACGCTTACTAAATTATAGTTTTCTGTTGTTAAAAATACTTCTTGTAAAGTACCTTTAGTTCTACTGTCAGCTCTATCATCAAATAATACTAATTTGATCTTTCCTACCACGCAAACATAATTTACTGTCATACGTTTATGAAGATGCCAAGCCTTAACTGTATTAGGATGTGTATATGAAAAATAAATTTCCCCAAATTTTGTAAAATTTTCATCATCGTTTCTTACCATGTGCATAATTTTTCCACGTTCATCAATAATTTGTTTTTTAGGAAAAATTTTAACTCCATCAATCATAAAAAAAGCTCTCTATTTGTTTTTTGCTAAACTTTTCAATATTTTTTTTATTATTAATATAACACAAATACCAATCAGCTATAATTTTTAAAGTTTTATTTAGTGAAAGTTTGGACTCCCATTTTAAATATTTTTTTGATTTATTCACTTTTAGACTTAATAAGCCTGTTTCTTTAATTTTTTTATTCCTTTTTACAAGAAAAGATTTTTTAACACCTAATATTTCTATTAATTTAAAAATCACTTCTTGAACTGTTACATGGCTCTTATTTGGTCCAAAATTCCACGATCCATTATATTTATTATTTCCATAAATTTTTTTACTTAAAATAAGATATCCATTCAATAAATCAAAAATATGCTGCCAAGGTCTTGTAGATTTTGGACTTCTAATTATAAACTTATTTTTTAAAATTAAAGATTTGATTAAGTCCGGAATAATTCTATCTTTTGACCAATCACCACCACCAATAACATTCCCTGCTCTTACAGAGGCTAGACCAATTCGTTTTTTATGATTAAAAAAAGATTTTAAATATGAAAAAAAAATATTTTCAGCAGCAGCTTTAGATGCGCTATATGGATCCTCCCCACCTAATTCATCATCCTCAGAATATCCACTCTTTTTTTCATAATTTTTATAACACTTATCAGAGGTAATAATTAAAGCTGCCTTTACACTTTTAATTTCTCTTAAAGTTTCTAGAACATTCATCGTGCCTATAATATTAGTACTAAAAGTAAATTTAGGATCACTATAAGACTCTTTAACTAAAGGTTGGGCTGCTAAATGAAAAATTATATCAGGTTTAAATTGTTTAATTTTACTAGAGAGATTTTTTTGATCTCTTACATCGCTATAAAAATTTTTAATCTTTTTATCTAATTTTAATAAATAAAAGTTGTCATATTTATTTTTGGGTTTTAAGCTATACCCAGCTATTTTAGCGCCACTTAAGTAAAGAATATAGGTTAACCAGGAACCTTTGAAACCAGTATGACCTGTAATAAAAATTTTTTTTCCTTTGAAAAATTTTAAATCCGACATTTAATTAATTGAATAAGATAAGCTATCAAAATTAGACTTTAAATATTTTTTATAGTTAGTTTTATCAATTACGTGAAATATTGGTAAATGAAAAATTAACTTACCACCTTTTTTAATATAATTTAACTCTTGTTTAATTACCTCTGATCTAAATGACCATATTAATACTAATAGATATTTAGGGTTATGTTTTCTCATCACTTTTTTTGAAATAATTTTAATATTACTTCCTGGCGTAAATCTTCCAAATTTAAAAGGATTCGCGTCACATATATATGACAAATTTTTCGAGCTTAAATTTAGATGATTAAGTACTATATTCCCTTTTGTTGACGCTCCATAACCTATTACATCTTTTGAAGGAATATTTTTTAGAAATTCTGTTAGCGTTTTTTTTACATTCTCTATTCTGTCTTGAAATAGGCTAAAAGCATTGTTATTAATTTTAGCCTCTTCTTGTAAAGTTCTTTTAACAATTGGTTTTGGTTTTAGTTTTGAATTATTTTTTGCACATATAACCTCTATACTTCCACCATTTATTTCATTAAAGCTTAAATCAATAACTTTCATATTATTATTTTTTAAAACTTTATTAAAAGTTGTAAGAGAATAATAAGTGACATGTTCATGACATATTTGATCGTAAGTCAAATTTTTAAATAAAAGTGGTAAATAAGAAAATTCAAGAACCCAAATTCCATCATCATTCAAAAGATCATAAATATCACTACAAAAACTATTGGGATCTTCAATATCGTAAAACATAGCAAATGAGGTAATGATATTAAATTTTTCACTAGCTTGTTTAGAAGATAAGTTTTCTAGTAATTTTTCTTTTGAAAAAAAATCTGTAATAACAGATATATTTTTTTTATAATTATTTAAAAATTTTTTAGATGAAGGGTCCATTCCAAATAAATTTAGGTTTTTTAAACTGTTTAAAAAATTTAAAAAAGTTCCATCATTAGAACCAATATCCAAAATTTGGCCTTTGAGCAATTTTTTATAATGTGACTTTAAAAAATTAAATTTTTTCTTCATATGATTGATCATTAGTGGACTTAAAGAAGTATTATAACCATAAGTTAAACCATACATATCTTCTAACGGTGGTAATGAGCTAAATTGAACTAATTTACAATTTTTACATTGGAATAAATCTAATGAGTATTGTGGTAATTTTGATTTTTTTTTATTATAAAATACACTACTTATAGGTTGCTTGCCTATATTCACTACTTTAATTAATTTTTTTTTTTTACAGTTTTTACAAATCATAATCTTTACCAATTACTCTTTTTATCAGAAATGTGATGAAACAAATTAGATTTGTTTTTTTTTAATATTAATTTCTGTTTATAGTTGTTGCTTATGCATATATTTTTAACAAAATCACTAACTTTAACTGCTTCACCACTTGCTAGGTGCCACTCTTCACATATTTTTTTATTTTTTTTTGAAAAATTTATAGCTTTTAAAATTTTTTTAACAATATCTTCAATATTTGAAAAGTCTCTAATCTCCATCGGATTATTAATAACAAAATTTTTTTTTTCTTTTATAGCCCTTAATAAACTTGGAACCAGCCTTTTATCATTTTCATTTAAACCATAAACGGGAAACGTTCTCATTATTCGATATTGGGATTTTAAAATTTTAGATAAAATAACTACTAAATCAGAAAATACTGATTTAGTCTTTCCATAACTACAAACTGGTAATCTTTTAGACTTTATATTAACTGGTTTGCCTAATTGTAAAGTTTTCCCATATTCAGATGATGATCCAATTATCACCCATTTTAAACAACCTGACTTGGCAGCATTTATTAAAAATTTACCGGATTTAATCACATTTGTTTCAAATGCCTTTTTGAATGATAAGTTTCTGTTAGATACCCCTGCTGATGCAAAATGAATCAAAACTTCACAATTCTTAAATTCTTTATTATTTTTATCTAAATCACCAATGATCCATTTAACATTTTTAATTTTTTTTTGTTTACGTCTAGAAATTGCATAGATTTGGTGCCCCCTTCTAGTTGCCAATCTTATAAAGTTACTTCCAAAAAAACCTGTTGCACCACTTAATAAAATATTCATTAAATAATATTAAAAATTTTTAGGAAAATTTTTTTTATCAAGTAATAAAAACCATAAATATAAATATTTGGATAAAAGATATTACTCATAATATTTTTTTTAAAATTTATATACTTGTAATTACTATTTTTTTTATTTGTAATAATAAAATACATATAAGGAATAAATTTTTTTAATATAAAATTTTTATTTTTAATATATTGTAATAGTGAGAGACCATTTTTTCTGTAAATATCTAGTATTTCAGGAATTCTAATAATTTCAACGAAAGGATATTTGCTGCTCCATTCTTTCTCTCCAAATAAGTTAACAGATAATGGTTTTGCTTGAATATAACTATTAGAATATTTAAATGCATAAGAGAAAACCTTTACATGTGGCGCTGTATTATCAATAGTGGACCATGTTCTATAATCATTTAATTTTTTTTTATTGAGAATATTTATATTTTTAATAAATTTATCTCTCCTATAGACTGTTAAAAATATTCCAAGTAAAAAATCCCATGAAACAGATGGATCAATTAGATTCAAAAACTTAGTTTTTTTGTTTTTTTTTATTTTTGAAAATTTTTCTAAATTTCTAGGAATTTTTTTTGTATTAAATGGTTGTTTGTGTTTAAAAACAAATTTTGAATTGAGACTAGATGAATTTACAAAAAAGAAATCTACATCACTATTTTTATTAAATAGCTTATTTAATTCTTTTAGAGCATCTTTATATAACAAATCATCATTGCCAATTACCCATATAAATTCACCTTTAGCCATTTTTACTACTTTGTAAAAATTTGCTCCAAATCCCAAATTTTTTTGGTTTTTTTTATAATTGATAACTAATTTTTTTTTTTTGTAAAAATTAACAATTGGTAGGATACTTTCATCTGATCTATTGTCTGAAATACACACTTCGAATTTTATGGATGAAAATGATTTAGAAATTAAAATTGAATTTAAACAGTTATTTAAATATTTACTTCTATTATAAGTTGGTATGCAAATAGAAAGTTTAAAAATATCTTTTTTTTTTAACATGAAGTTAATTAAATTAATTTCATTTTCTAACTATTATAAGATTGTTATCCCTTAAAAATTTTTTATCTTTTGATTTTAATGTTATAATCTCAATATTATTTTCAATACCTAAATATAATGATAGATCGTGTAAATAATATGGATCTACATCCTCAATTATATAAATTCCGCCGTCTCTTAGTTTGTTAAAAGAATTATCAAACATACATTTTCCCGCATCATATGTGTGCAATCCGTCATCAATAATAACATCAAAATTATCTTCACCAATATTATCCCACATTTTTTTTATCGAATCTTTTTCTAATTGATTTACATAAAAAGTTTGTATTCTCTCGGACTCAAATAATATATTTTTATCAATATCTGCACCATAAACATCCGCATTAGTAAAATAATCTCTCCACATCTTTAAGGATCCACCAGGTTCATATTCAATTCCCATGCTTGATGGTATATCTGGATTATTTGTGCCTATTCCACATTCAAAAATTTTTTTTATATCATTCCTTGCGTGGTCAAATAAACTTGAATAATAATCTGTATAATTGTGGGGATGCCAGTTGTTATAAAAAATTCTATTTTCTATTTTATTGTAGCCTTTATCTGATCCATATTTATCACAAAGCTCTGATAGCAATGTTTTTTTATAATTATAATGATTTATGTATTTATAATCAAAACTTTTTAAATGATTTAAATTTAAACGATCTTTAATCTTAATATAAATAAATCTTAAAAATCCAAATAATATTAACTCATCAATTTTTTTTATAATTTTTTTTATAATTTTTTTAATCATTTATGACTCAAGTTCTATAATTATGTGCTGAATATTTTTAGTTTTTTATTATTTAATTTTTGATTAAAATTTTAATATAATTTGAATATTTTATATAAAGTTTTAATGAAAAATACAATTTTAAAAACAATGAAACTTGGGAAAGTTATGGTGTATTTTTAAAGATACTTTTAATTTGAAAATATTTTTATGAAATTAAAATTTTTTTAAGTTCATAAATCGGATTTTGACTTTCTTTAGCATAACACTCACAAAATTGTTTTCTTGCCTCTTGTACATTATTTTGGCTCCACCAACTGTCAACATCACTCCATATATCATTTACTTTATCTGAAACAGATTTTGCAGATAAATGAACAATGCCTGCATCAACTAATTTCTGATAAAAAGGTTTGGCATTATTTTCTAAATGATCAAAGCCATTTTGCCAAAATGCTAAAGTTGGAATATTTTGAAATAAAGTTTCTAATAAGCCTGTAGAGTCATAACTATGTACAACTAATCGACTTTTTGAAATTAATTTCCCTATATTAGTATTGCCAGAATCTATCTTAATAGACGGGTCAAAATCAAACCATCTTGCTTTTTCATCCCACTTAAAAATTTTATAAGCTTGATGTAATCTAATAATAAGTTTTTTTTTTGGATCTTTAGCCAAGATATTTACAAATTCTTTCTGATCTTCAAAATAATTAATATAATCACTGAAAACATCCCACGAATAAAAACGATGTGGACGGTGCACTTCAATTAAAACTAACCCACCCTTAGTATTATAATTTTTTTTTTTTTGTCCAACAGTTTTAAAGATAAAAGTTGGAGTATGGTTTTTTAGTGTTTTAAAACCCCATGTAAGAAATTTATCTGCTGTGATCTCTTCTATCTTTGGTGTAAAATTTTTTAATGTACCAAAGTTATTTCCATGTTGACCAACGAAATACTTAATACCTGATTCAACCTTAGACGCAGTCCATATCTTAAAAATCTCATCTGACTCATAATTGTTACTTGTAAATATAAATTTAGGTTTTCTTGGCCAAGGTTGTTGCAAAGCAAATTTTTTAAGTTTTTTAAATCCTTCCAAATAATAGATTGGTAATAAATCAAATAAAAGTTCACGCGTAATATTTTCAAATTGATGATCTGACTTATTCATAAATTTATTTTTAAGTTCTTCGCGTAAATGAATATCTGGTTTATTTGTGATATCTGATAAATTGAGATTATTTTGATAAAATCTCCATAACTGTGGCCATTGCCCTAAAGCTATTTCTAATTTTATTTCTTCTTTAGTAGGGAGATAACTATTTATTATAAAAGCATCATCTATTTTTAAAAATTTTCTTGCGATTTTAATGTAACTAATGAGTATTATATTTAAAATTGATTTTTTAGGAGTTGCTAATTTTAAATTTGTAGATTTATATAAATCATTATTTTCAATATATTCAGTTTGGATATCAAATATTCCTAATAAAGCTATAATTCTTGCATTAAGTATATTATTCCATTTACTATCCTCACATGCATTTTCGAATGATGCATAATCTAAAGTGGATAATGAATAATCACGATTTTTATAAACAGTGGTCCCTGAAATTCTATAAAGATCAAAACATTCCTTCAGTGAATTTACTCGATTAAGAATAAGCTCCAATGCTTTTCTGAACCAATTACCCAAAATTATCTGCCAAAATCTCTCACTATGCAATGTATCAAAATTTTTGTTTAGCAATTTATAAAATTCTGGAAATAATTTTTTTTCTAATTTCCTTATCTCTAAGAAATCAGCATCTTTTTTTGACTGATTTAAACTGTAAGGTTTTGCAACAACAGAGTCCATTTCTTGCCAAATATGTTTTCGATGATACAAACGACACCATTCCCCAAGAAAAACAGATTGCTGATCAAACTTCCATGTAATCTCATCTGCGGTAGTGATTAAATATTTTTTCATTTAATTAATCATATTAAAAAATTATAATTTTTCTAAATCAGTGTTTTAGTTTATCAATTTTTAAAATAATTTTTTATAACTTTTATAACTTTTTTTTGTTGTCCAACTTTCAAATCCACAAAAATTGGTATTGACACTGTATTTTTATAAAAATTTTCAGATCCAGGGAAATAAGTTTTTTTTTCTTTGTAAATATCAAATTTATAAATTGGAATATAGTGTTGTTGAGATAAAATTTTATTTTCCATAAGATATTTCATAAAATGATCTTTGTTTTTTTTTAAATTTTTAAAGTTAATATTTATAAAAAATAAATGAAAAGCAGAATTATTGTTTTTTGAATATTTAGGCACAATTAAATTTAGATTAAAATTTTCTAGTGCCTCAACATATCTTGTATAAATTTTTTTTCTCATTTTTAAAAAAAAACCAATTTTATTAAGTTGAGATAATCCTAGGGCACAATTTATATCTGAAAGCCTATAATTATAACCATGCTTTAAAATATTATAGTTCCAATAATTTTTACTTCTAGATATACCATGGCTCCGGAATAATTGAATATTTTGAGCAATCTTTAAATTGTTAGTAGTTATTATGCCACCCTCACCCGAAGTAATTGTTTTTAAAGGATGTAAAGAAAATGTAGATATATCTGCATGTTTACAAGAACCAATTTTTATAAACTTATTTTGATAATTATAACTTGCCCCTAGTGCATGACATGCATCTTCAATAATAAAAAAATTATATTTTTTTTTTAACTTATAAAAATTTTTAGAATTTTCAGGAAAACCACCATGATACATTACAACTAAAGCTGAAATTTTTTTTATTTTGTTTTTTCTTATGCAATCAAAAATTTTGTCTAAAGTTATTTGACCTGTATATTCATCTACATCTACCAAATATACCTTTAATTGCATAATTTTTGCAATATTGTAAGAAGCTATAAAATTAACTGCTGGCATTAATACCACGTCACCTTTTTTTAAACTAATTGATAGCATTGCTAGATGAATTGCAGATGTTCCGCTATTACAAGCATAGCTAAATTTACACTTTAAATATTTTTTTAATTTATTCTCAAATTTTTTTACATAAGGCCCAGTTGTAATAAGGTCATTTGTTAAAGAATTTAATACTGATTTTTTATCTTTATTATCTATAAACTGTTTTCCATAAGATATGTATTTCATGGTTTAATTTATTCTATTTATCGGTTTAAAACATAACTTTGATTTTAAAATATTTTTAATTTTTTTTTTTGAAATATCATAAAAAATTTTATCCAATACTTTAACATATTTTTTAATATTTTTTTTATTATGAAAAATATTTATGTAAATCATATTTGTAGCTAAAATTTTATTTTTTAACATTTCTTGAGTCAGAAAAGTTTTATTCATTATATGATTTTTACAAAACTCAAAAGATGGTATGGCATCTGTTCCCATTATTTGAATTGGAATATTATATTTTTTTGATAAATCTAACCAAATAGATTTTATAAATTTTCCATTATTTTCGATTCTTTTAAATATTTTTAATCTTTTAAATTCTTTAATTGAAGATAGTGCTGCGGTATATCCGATACGTTCACCCCAAAATGTGCTACTAATAAAAGTATTCTCAGCTTTTTTCATTATTGTTCTCTTGCCAATAATTGAATTAATTGCATATCCGCTACCTAAAGCTTTACCAAATATTGCCATATCTGGATTTACTTTAAATTTTAAATGTAGTCCTCCCATGTTTTCTCTATAACCTGATGTACATTCATCAAAAATTAAAATTATTTTTTTTTTATTACAAATTTTTCTTACCTTCTGAAGAAAATTATCCTGTGGTTTAGTATTTCGCATTACCTCCATTTTAATAATTCCAATTTTTTTCTTGTTTATTAATTTCAATAGATAATCAAAATTATTATATGGAAAAGGAAATGATGTATTTTTTAAATTTTCAGGTATACCATCATAATTAAGTCCTGACATAAGATGCTCATCTAAATTTTTCTTAGAATTTATATTTGCTGATAAATACCAATCGTGCCACCCATGATATCCACAGAATGCAACATTTATTTTTTTAGTATTTGCTCTTGCAATTCTTATTGCTAGTGCATTTGCCTCCCCTCCTCCTCTGGTAAATTTTACCATTGAAGCCCACGGGTGATGTCTAATTATTTCTTTTGACAAATAAACTTCCTCTGGACAATTTAAAGTTGTCATATTACTTTTACTAATGTTTTTTAAAATGGATTTATTGACATTTTGATTACTGTATCCCAACACACTAGTACCAACAGCACAAAACATATCTAAATATCTATCTCCCCTCAAATCCCAAACATGAGTATCTTTAGCTTTTGTAAAATAAGAAGGCCATTTATTTGGTAAGTGAAGTTCAGATCTCTTAGAAAATAAAGTTGTACCACCAGGAATTATTTTTTTTGCAAATTCATATAAGGTTGCACCGTTTTTAATTTTCATCTTAATTCCATTTTCTTGGGTCTATCAGCTTTGTGCCACTTATCTTAAGGTTAATTATTTTATTATTTTTTTTTATTTTTTTAAAATTTATTATTTCATTTAAATCATTATAATTATTAACACCAATGATAATTCTGTCAAAATCGTAATTTATTAGATCACTTAAACAATAATCAATTGCAGAAATATTATTAACTTCTAAATTCTGAAACCATTTAAAAAAAAGTTTTTGCCATTTTTTGAAATATTTTTTTTTATAGACAGATTTATTAACTAATAATCCCTGTAAAAAAATAGATCTTGCGTGAATTTCTATTCCTTTGCCTCTTAATTTTTTTAACCATCCAGAATTAACAATTCTTTTATCTAAAATATTAAAAGGACATTGAACTACATCAATATTATAATTATTTATAAGATAATTAAGATCTTTGGTCTCATAAATAGATACACCAATTTTTTTAAAGTATTTTTTCTTAAATTTTTCGATATTTTTAAAAATAATAGGTCCATTTTTTCCAATTAAAATATTTATATCGTGAAATAGCAATGTTTCAATTTTATTTTTATTAAATTTTTTAAAATGAGTTTGTAATTTTTTTTGACAGAAATCTAAAGATACCCACCTATAATCTGGTTTTATTTTTGTTATAAATTTAAATCGTTTATCAATTTTTTTAAATATGTCTTTATTTTTTAAATAAGTCTCAGCAGTGTCAATAAAATTAATATTATTTTCTTTTGCTATCTTTAAAATTTTTTTAATTTGGTTGTGCTTTATTTCTATAGGATCGGCTCCATATTTTTGTGCAAAATTAGCCGATCCAATTACAAGCTTTTTTTTAAATTCAATTTTACTCACATTATCTATCTTCTATATTAATTAGAGATTTATTTCGCTTTTCTGCTAATATTAAGTTTTTCCATGAAAAATATATATTTGGGGAAAAATATTTAACAACTTTTTTTAAAAATAAATAATCTTTTAAATTATCTAGAGTCCACCTTCTGTTTGAATAATTTATATTATTTTTATAATTATATTTTTTAAACAATTTTGATTTTCGTACAAAAAAAGTTACATGTTCTTTGTTGTCTTTACTTTTAGAAATTTTTTGAGACATTTCTAATTTATTTAAATTTATTAACTCAACATCCAAACCATCAGGAAAAGTAAGTTTCAATATATTTGAGGTATAATCATTTTTCTTTTTAAAATGTAATTTAATGCACTTGTCTATTAATTTTGGATCTATTATTGGACAATCTGCAGTTATTCTGACAATAGTGTTAATAGAATGTTTTTTTGCACAATCTATTATTCTTTTGGCAACATTATTATTACTTCCTCTAAACAAATGGATATTATGAAGATTGCATACTTTTTTAAATTTATCATCTTCTTTTTTTTTTGTTGTACATAAAAAAATCTTATTAACTAATTTTGTTTTTTTTAATCTTAAAATACACAAGTCTATGAATCTAAAATTAGAATTTATTTTTAAAAAATGTTTATTTGGTAATCTTTTAGATCCACATCTAGCAGCAAGAAAAATTGCAATATCACTTTTGATTCTCATTTTAAATTAATGTCAGCAAAAAGTATAATTATTAAATACTTATCCTCTTCAAAATTATAGATCAAAACTAATTATTTTTTATATTATTATTTTCCTAGTTTGGTTAAAAGTTTTGAAATTTTTTTATCGTCATAGTTAATTTTTTTCATTATTTTTCTTGCTGAAACTGAATCTAATTTGAATGCTAGTCTTAAAATATTCATCCAATTGACGTTATTTTTCGATCTTATTTTTTCAATTTGTGAAATTATTGAAAGATATTTGTTCTCTTGAGACATTATGGATGTATATAATAAAATCTAATGAAAATACAAATATTAATTAGTAAAAATTCGTGGGCAAATAAATATAAGACACACATTAGTAGAAAATTAAAAAAATATACCAACAATATAAAGTATTTTGATAACCATAAAGATCTTATAAAAGGATATGATATAAATATAATTTTTAGTTATTTTAAAATAATTCCAGAAAAATATCTTAAATTTTCTAAGACAAATTTAATCCCTCATGAGTCTAAACTTCCAAAAGGTAAAGGAATGTCACCATTAACTTGGCAAATTCTTAAAAAGAAAGATGCAATTTTTTTTTCATTAATTGAAGCGGATATTAATATTGATAACGGCGCTATCTATTATCAAAAAAAAGTAAAACTTAAAAAACATTTGATATTCAATGAAATTAAACAAATACAACTTGTAGAAAACTTAAAATTATTAGAAAAATTTATAAAATATTTAAAAAATTATAAAAAAATTCCTAATGGAACAATACAAGAAGGGGAAAGTAGCTACTATAAAAAAAGAATACCAGATGATAGTAGAATAAATATTGATAAAACAATAAGAAGTCAATTTAATTTACTTAGAGTTTCTGATAGCAAAAACTATCCAGCTTTTTTTAAGATGTACGGAAAAAAATACATTATTAAAATTTCAAAAATATGAACTATATTATAATTACTAAAAAAAAATGGGACAAAAATAATTATAAAATATTAAATAAAAAAATTAAAATTTTAAAAGAAATAAACAAAAAAAAAATTAATTATATAAATCCAAAAATAATTTTTTTTATTCATTGGTCAAAATTAATTCCAAAGGATTTATATGAAAGATATACTTGCATTCAATTTCATATATCTAATTTACCCAAAGGAAGAGGAGGAAGTCCAATTCAAAACCAAATTTTAAGAAATATTAAAAAAACAAAAATTTCAGCATTTAAAGTAGAAAAAGAATTAGACTCTGGTCCGATATGCATGAAACAAGATATATTATTAGATGGAAGTGCTGAGATAATTTTGAAAAATATGGAATTTAAATCTTTAAATATGATTAAAAAATTAATAAAACAAAAAGTTATTAAATTTAAAAAACAAAAACAAAAATTAAAAATTTTCAAAAGAAGAAAACCACATGAAAGTGAAATAGATCCATCTAAAATTAAAACTATAAATAAAATGTATGATTTTTTAAGGATGCTTGATGCTCCAAATTACCCTAATGCTTTTATTAAATTAAAGGGATTTAAAATTGTATTTAATCATATTAAAAAAAATAATAATATAATTGATGCAAAGGTTAAAATTACAAAAAAATGAAAAATAATAAAATTTTAATTGTTGCTGCTCATCCTGATGATGAGATTCTTGGATGTGGAGGAACTATTGCAAAACTAAGGCATGATAATGAAATTCATATAGTTTTTATGACAAATGGAGTTTCTGCCAGAGGAAAAAATAGAAAAAAAGAGATTATTGAAAGAAAAAAATCATGTTTAAAACTATTCGATTATCTCTCTTTACCAAAACCAACTTTTTTTAACTTTCCAGATAATCAAATGGACAAGGTGCCATTATTGAAAATTGTAAAAAAAATAGAAAAAAAAATAAAAATTATTAAACCTACAACAATTTTTACACATTATTGCTACTGTCTAAACATTGACCATAAAATAACTTTTGATGCAGTAATAACAGCTTGTAGACCAATAAATAAATTAAGTGTAAAAAAAATTTTAAGCTTTGAAATACCTTCGAGTACTGATTGGGCCTTATATAAAGATAAACACTTTCAACCTAATTATTTCATTGATATTTCAAAAAATATTAATGAAAAAATTAATCTAATTAAATTCTACAAAGAAGAACTAAAAAATTACCCTCACAGCAGATCTATTAATGGTATCAAATCTTTGGCAAGTGTACGCGGGATTAGTTGTGGTGTAAAGTTTGCTGAAGGATTTTATTTAAATAGATTGGTAGAATAAATATAGATGCAAAAATTAATAAAAAGTTTCATTCATAAAAAATCTGGCCCTATTTTAATTGCAGAAATTTCAGCTAATCATTGTGGAAATTTCATTTTAGCAAAAAAATTAGTTAAATGTGCTTATGATAATGGCGCAGATGCTGTAAAACTTCAAACTTACACTGCGGATACAATGACAGTGAAATCAAATAAAAAGTATTTTAAAATTAAAGAAGGTTTGTGGAAAGGATACACGCTCTGGGACTTATATAATAAAGCTCATACACCATTAAAATGGCATAAAGAACTTTTCAAGTATGGAAAATCTTTGGGTATTCAAATATTTAGTACTCCATTTGATGACACTGCAGTTGATTTTTTAGAAAAATTAAATTGTCCTGTTTACAAAATTGCCTCATTTGAAATGACTGACTTGAATCTAGTTAAGAAGATATGTCAAACAAAAAAACCTATTATTATTTCAACAGGAATGGCAAATTTAAAAGAAATTGAAACAACTGTTAAAGTGGCAAAAGAAAGTGGAGTAAAAGATCTTACACTTTTATATTGTGTGAGTAATTATCCTTCATCAGTTAGTGACTTTAATTTAAATAATATCAAAATATTGAAAGATAAGTTTAAGTGTAGGGTAGGAATATCCGACCATTCTAAAGATAACAGGGTTGCTATTGCAAGTGTGGCTAGTGGTGCGCAAGTTATAGAAAAACATATAGCATTAGATAATCAAAAAAAGGGTTTTGATATTGCATTTTCTTTAAAAGGAAAAGAAATTAAAAAATTTAAAGATGATACGGATATTGCTTTTAAATTGTTAGGTAAAAAATATTTTTTTAGAAATAAAAGTGAAAATAAATCTAAAATTTTTAGAAGATCAATTTTTTCAATAGAAAACATTAAAAAAGGTGCAAAATTTACGAGCAAAAATATAAGAATTATCAGGCCTGGATATGGTTTGGCACCAAAATACTTTAATAAACTTTTAAATAAAAAATCCCCAGTAAATATTCTAAAAAACGAACCCTTAAAGCCTATTTTATTAAAGAAATTAAAGTAGGATTATATATAACTATACTTTACCTATAAGACTTTGATTTTCTTTAATCCATGTCTTAAGTTCAGATTTTAACATCCATTCAACATTATTATGACTGTTGTAAACAAAACCCTCTGGTACTTTTTTTCCTTTCTTGATCCGCAAACTATCTTTTTTCCAATCATTGATTTCTGATAAAATTTTATAATAATCTTTATACTCATAAGTTGAATTACTGTCTTCATCACTGATCATTTGTTCGTGTAATTTTTCTCCTGGACGAATACCAATAATCTCCAATTTAGCTTTTGGCGAAATAACACGTGCAATATCTGTAACTTTAATTGAAGGAATTTTTTTTACATAAATCTCACCTCCTAGCATATCATTAAAAGCATACCACACTAAATTAACTGCTTGTTCAAGCGATATCATAAAACGTGTCATTCGTTCATCTGTAATTGGGAGATATGTTTGATTTTTTAATGAGATGAAGAATGGTATGATTGACCCTCTTGATCCCATTACATTGCCATACCTCACAACAGAAAATGATGTTTTGTGGCCACCTGCATAAGATGAATTACTTGCGACAAATAACTTGTCTGAAGCTAGCTTAGTTGCTCCGTAAAGATTAACTGGACTACTTGCTTTATCAGTTGAAAGAGCAACAACTTTTTTAACTTTTTGATCTATGCAAGCATCTATTAAATTCATAGCTCCATTTACGTTTGTTTTAATACATTCAAATGGATTATATTCTGCAGTTGGTACTATTTTAGTTGCTGCTGCATGCACAACATAATCAACTTTATGTAAGGCTCGATGAAGTCGATCTTTATCACGTACATCTCCAATGAAAAATCTTACTCTCGGATCATCCTTAAATAATTTTTCCATCTCCCATTGTTTCATCTCATCACGGGAAAAAATAACTAACCGTTTCGGATTATATCTTTTAAGAGTAAGTGGGACAAAACTATTACCAAAAGAACCTGTGCCCCCTGTAACTAATATAGAAGAATTTTTTAGCATTATTTGTTAGAATTTATTTATTATTAGCATTCTGATTAAAATTGTCATTAAATTTAATTGATTTTTCAAATATTTTTTTTTTCGAAACTATAATTAGAAATAAAATTTTCAACATCACTTTCGTATAATATATTATCAATATAAATCTTTGATTTTTTTTTTTCTTCATTAAGTTCTTCTTTAAAATTTGAGTTATGAAAACAAGAGTCAAGTATTCCTTGAAAGCTATCAGAATCATTTACAAATTTACCAACATTATCTAGTAATTCAGAATAAAGAATAGTAGCTTCTCCAATAAAACTAAGCCATATGGGCATAAAATTAAACCTTAAAGATTTACATAGTGCTGTTGATTGATTGGTTATTGCAACAGCTCTTACATCAGGGCCACAATATTTTTTGTCAATTTCATCAAACGACATGTCTGATACATCAGTAAATTTATCACTACTATTAAAAAGTGATTGTTCATTTAAATCCAGTAATGGGTGTGATTTAATTAATAATTTTATATCTTTTTTGTCGATATAATTTTTTATGACTCTAACCATTTCAATATTGACACCTTTATACATATTTAAGCAAAGTAAAATTATATTTTTTGAATTTTTAAAATTAAGTTTATTTTTTATTGGGTATTGTTCATTATCATCTTCTTTTTTTACCTTTATATTTTTTTCGTCTACTCCATTTTTTAAAAGAATATTTTTTGCTGACTCTGTGCTTACAAAAAACTTTTCAGCTATTCCGAGTTGATCACACTTCATTTTTTTAAAATTAAACTTATATCCAGAATTGTTACCAAATATAACTTTTGTTAGTGCATGAATTGTACAGGCGCCAGCTTTTGATGCTGAAAAAAATAATCTTCTTAAATAGGGTCTATTGGGAGTTGAGTCGCAAACAACATATTTTGCTTTTGTATAATATAAAAGTTTTAATATTGCATTATACTGAAATACAGAATTAAAAATACTTACGAAGGAATTATCAATTTGCTTATAAAAGTTTTTATTAGAATTTAATTTAAATAGAAATTTTCTCCAGACGATATAATAGTTTATCGAAGATTTTAAAGTTTTAAACCAATCAATAATTGTTACAAACTCATATTCTGTATTTTGAGTTTTGAGAAAAAATTTATATAATTCTCTTAGTCCGATTTGAGAATTAGGTTTAATTTTTTTTATTTTTTTTATTTTGCTAGGATTGCTATTTTTTTTTTTAATACGAGTTGTAAAGTATAAAATTGAAACTTCTTCATGGTTTCTTTTTTTAAATATATTAAATACTGAAATAATGAAACTTGAAAATAATATTTCAAAAAAATAATAAATATTTTTTAGTTTTTTTTTTAAATTTACTTTTGAAAATGAATTTTTTTTTAATATTTTTTTTAATAATATTTCTGCTTCATCAATATTTAAATTAATTAAATTTATTAATTGTTTTAATTGAAATCTACTTAGTAGAACCGAGCTATTCCAATTATCTTTTCTAATCCAGTCATTACCAACAGATAAAAAAAAACCTGCCATTTCATCATTAGCAATTCTACTACATTCCTTATACATGTGCTCTGTATTTAGTTCTGTTTCATTGATTATTTCTTTAACTAATTTTTTTTTTATATCCCATGAAATAAGATGACTTAAAGGTTTACTGTTTAGCAAAATAACAGGGTAATCATCACCCATAACAATTTTCAATTTTTTTAAATCTATTTTTTTATTCATGATTATTTTTTGGGAATTCATATTGTGGTAAAAATGATGCAAGTTTAGATTTTTTTGAGGTTGTATAAAATTTAATACCTTTAGAGGAAGCAAAGTTAGATTGTATTTTAATAATTTCTGAAGCAGAAACTGTTCCTTTTTTTCGCTCTGTAGAGTGTAAATTGTGTTTATCTCTATAAATTAATCTATCTAATTCTTTTTGTATTTTTTTATCTAAATTTATTTCATCCCAAAAATGTTCTGAATCATTTAGATCAATTCCAGCAAATACAATCTCTTTAAAGCCAGCTGTCATAGCAAGATGGGTTAATCGATCAACAGTGGAATGAAATCCATATACCGTATCCTGCCCTAATAATTTTAAAATCCATGGATGAAATAAATATTTGTAAATCGTATTTAAATTATTCTTATTAAAATAAAAAATAGTAGCTTTTGAGTAAACTTTAATATCATCAAAATATTTAAATAATTCGCGAATATCATATTTTCTATTCACATAACTATCATGAAGCAATAGCTTGGGATTTTGATCAAAAAATTTTTTATCTTTTTGTGCTAGTATATTTAAATATAAATTTTCAACATCTTGATTCTTGGGCCCCTCCCAAGTTAAAAATTTAGGATTAAGATCTGATAAAACAAATAAATTTATTCCAACCGAAGTAGAGTTTTCTATATACTTTTTTTTTTCATTTGAGAGTTCGTTAATTGTTAATCCACTTCCTAATATAAAAAAAGGTTTTTTTAAATCTAATTTTTTTAGTTCGTTTACTTCTAAAAAATTTAATTTTTTATTTTTATAGTTTTTTTTTATATTTAATTTTTTATATAAAAAGAGATAAATAGTGAACAAAACAGCTATGAATGAACCAGTGAAGATAAGTACTATTTTTTTTAAAATGGAAAACATAAGAAATTAAAAAACAAATTTTAAGGAATTTTTACATCTAAATTAGATAATATTTTTTTACTTAAAGAATAATCATTAATAAAATTTGGTAAATAATCATATTTTTTTTCGATACATTGTTGAAGAAATGCAAATGATGTCTTTTTTGAAAAAGGAAATTTAGTAATTTTGGTTAATTTATTATTTTTATGATAACAAATCTTATAATCTTTTTTAATTAAAATAGTGTAACAAACATTTGGGTTTACCTGGTAAATGTGGAAATTCATAATATCCACCATATTCTTTTTTGAAATAATTTTTAATGAATTTTTATTCATATCCTCTAATCTTATTACTCCTTTTAATTCATCATAACTTTCTCTTTTTTGAGATTTTACTATTTTGTAATTAGTAGCGTAAAATTTTTTAATACTATCATTATTGTTTAAGTATCCAAACATATGAAAGAAATGAGAAATATTAGAAAGTAAATTTCCCTCAGATATTTCACAGACTAGTTTAAATTTTTGATTTTTATTAAATCCTTTAATATCTTTGGCAATTATATATGCCCAACTATTTACAAAAGTTAGAGTTTTTGAATTAAAATTATTTTTAAATTTTTCAAATTGACTTACAGAATAAAAACAAAATTTTTCTAATAATAAAAATTTAGTAGAATTATTTTCTAAAAATTTTTTAATCGTCAAAAACCTTTCTTTCGATCGAGTAGCGCATATAGTTAGTAAATATCTTTGTCGATTAGGTAGTTTATTAAAAAAAAAAATATTTTTTTTTTTTTTAATTATATTTGGTTTAAGTTTTTTATTTTTTTCTACAATATGAATTATAAACTTTTTATTAACAAAGCTTTCAAGATGAGCTTTGCCCATTCCCCCCAAACCAATAATTAATATTTTATTTTTCAATTTATTATTTTTCGACATATAGAAATAATTTTTTTTGCCTCATTAATTTTAATTCCATCATATGTGCGATTGTTTAAAAATCTCTTATAATTTTGATATTGCAATTCAAATCCTGGCTTTAAATTAGACATCTCAAATTCATTTGAAACTTTTTTTAAGTTTGGTGTAATTATGTTATTTTTTTTATATTTTTGTTTTACAATTTTATCAAATATATAAAGTTTTTCTATTGGTCTAAGTTCTACTCTCTTATTTTTTAAATTAAGTTCAATTGAAAAATTGTCTGGAGCATTAAAATTAAAATTAATAAATATAGGTATATTTTTTTTAGTTTTAAATAGACATAAAATGTAATCTTTATTTTTGATTTTTTTTACAATTTTTATTCCTCCAAACAAATAATGTAAAATTGAAAAAATATGACAAGAATTAATTAAAATATTTTTTTTGTTTATTTCAGGACACTTAATATTAATATTTAGCAACTTATCTTCTAAAATTATTTTTTTTAGTTGTAAAATATTTTTGTAGTAAACTCTGTTATATCCAATAAATATATTATTTTTAAATTTTAAATATTTATTGAACATTTCAACTTTAGTAAAAACTGGTTTTTCAATTAATACTTTTAAATTATTTTTTAAACATTCGTTTAAAATTTTGTTGTTATCTTTTATTCTTCCGCTAATTAAAACACTACAATTATTTTCTTTGCTGTTTTTAATAAATGATTTCCAATTATAAAAAATTTTATTAATTTTATTTTTTTTTGCAATTTCTAAAACATTTTTTGAATTTTTATTTGATGTACATATTGAAAAAATTTTAAAGGAATTTTTTTGTGCTGCTTTTATATGGTGATTAACAATTTCTGAACTGCCAAATATCGATAACTTCATTTATTTATTTCTTTATTAATTAATTAATTAAAATACATTTATTGGTATAGAATATTAATTTATTTATTTTTTGATATTATTATATCTTCTAACTTTTCCAGTATGAAGTGTCCTAGGAAAATATGACATTCCTGTATCCTTGCCGTATTATTTGAGGTAATAACTAGTGACTTATTTGAAATTTTTTGAGCTTTTCCACCACCTTTTCCTAAAAAACTAACTGAGTAAATTTTTTCCTTTTTTGCTTCTTTTAAGACATTTAAAATATTTTTAGAATTTCCTGAAGTTGAAATGCATATCAATACATCATTTTTTTTTACAATGGCTTTGAAAGGTCTTAGGAAAATATCATCAAAGCTATAATCATTACCACAAGCAGTTATCGTAGAAGTATCTAGAGCCAAACTTAGAGCTGGGAGAGGATTTCTATTAACTTGAGGTCTTAACCTAACAATAAATTCAGCTGCCAAATGTTGTGCATCTGCAGCTGAGCCACCATTTCCACAGAATAATATTTTTCCACCTTTTTTTAATTTTTTTTTAATATTTTCAATAACTTCAATTATATCCTCTGAAATTTTTAAAATATTTTGATGAACATTAATACTTTCTTGTAATTGATTTTTTAAATCAGTTTTAATTTTCAACATTATTTTGGTTTTTAATATGAGCTCTTAATTTTTTTGCTATTGGTATTTCGTCATCTATTATTTTTCCAAGTGATGGCTTTCCTAGAGACACAATAAACTTATCAATAGAATCAGTTAGCTTTTTCATTCCTCGTAATTCCAGTGAAGCTGCCTGGTCTGATCCATACATTGTTCTATCTAAAGTTATATGTCTTTCTAATGATGTTATACCTAACATTACTGCTGCCAAGGATACAGCGACTCCATTTTCATGACCACTATAACCAACATTACATTGATATTCTTTTTTTAATTCATTTATTGTAACTAAGTTAGCATCTTCAATTTTCATTGGATAAGTAGATACGCAATGCATTAATTCAAAACTACATTTGTTTTTCCTAAAAATACCAACTGCATTATCTATATCTTTTTTTGTTGACATTCCAGTTGAGATAAAAGTGTGTTTATTTCTTTTTGCAACTTCATTCAAATACTGATGGTCAACAATCATAGCTGAGGCAATTTTGTGAAACTTTAAATTATAATTATCTAAAAATTCCAAACTTTTAATATCCCATCCTGACGCAAACCAATCTATGTTTAGTTCTTTACAATGCTTATCGATTTCGTCATATTCTAATTTTTCAAACTCAAGACCCAACTTTTGTTTTTTTGTAGTATTGCCCCATGGACTTTGTCTTGGTAAGTCTAGTGTTTTTTTATCATAGACAATATCAATAGTTCGCTTCTGAAATTTTACACAATCAAATCCACAATCTTTGGCATTATTGATTAATTGTTTAGTTATTTTAAGATCACCGTTATGGTTTATCCCTATTTCTGCTATTAAGTAAGGTTTATTCATATAAAAACTTTTTAGAGACAAATATTGTATTAGATTTAATTGATAAATAAACTAAAAAAAAGAATATCTGCTATTGATTATTTTCTAAAGATGCCTCTTTAAAACATTCAATGATAACATCCAAACCTTCTAAAAGAGCTTCATCAGATATTGTCAGTGGAGGACCTAACTTGATTGACTCTCTTCCTGTATGAACCACTAGAAGACCTTTTTCATAACATTTATCTACAATCTTTGATGTTAAATATGAGTCTGGCTTTTCTGTATTTGGATCCTGAAATAATATAGACGCTATAAGTCCCTCACCTAAAGTATAGCTAATTCTTCCATTAGATGAGTCTTTTAAAATATTCAGTTTATTTTTAAGCAATAAACCTTTTCTTTGAGTTTCTAGTATTAGATTTTTTGATTCTATTTCTTCTATAACTGCCAAACCCACCGCACAAGCAACCGGGTTGGCTGAGTGAGTACTGCTCATATTACCTATTTCAGGTAAATCCATAATTTTTTTCTTTCCTATCACACCAGATAAAGGGTATCCATTGCCCATTCCTTTACCACAACAAATTAAGTCGGGTTCAACTTCATAATGTTGAAAACCAAAAGCTTTACCTGTTCTAGCAAAGCCAGCTTGCATTTCATCAAAAGTTAAGACTATATCGTTTTCTTTACAAAATTTTTCTGCGGCTTTTATAAAATCTTTAGGATAGAAAATTGCTCCCCACCCTTGAAATGTCTCAAAAATCATTCCACAAATATCTGTTTTGAGATTTATACCTTTTTGTTCTAAAGCTTTGATATTTTTATAAAAAAATTTTTCTCCAGATTCTTCCTTCAAAACCCAAGGGTAAGGGAACTGAAGATGATGGATATCTTTATCTTCATAGCCAACCCATTCTTTTTGTTTTAAATTTCCACTCATCATTTGAGAACCCATGGTTCTTCCGTGCCAATTATTTTCTAATGACACTATTCCCAATCTTTTTTTTCCAATGGATTGTCCATTCATTCTCATTAATTTTAATGCTGCTTCGGTAGCCTCTGTTCCTGCTGATAGTAAAAAAGCTTTTTCAAAATTAGGACCACAAAATTCTATAAGCTTTTTTAAATATTTTTCTCTAATCTCATTACCATAGGCATAACATCCCAAAATAGGTTTATCTATCATGCTCTTAATTGCATTTGAAACTCTTTCATTTGAATGACCGACGTTTGCAAAAAATATTGCTGATGTAAAATCTATGAATTTATTTCCTTTTAAATCATAAATGTTAAAATTATCAGCTGAGTCCCAAATAATTGGGATCTGACCATGCATTGAACGGGACTCATATAAATCTAAACTATCCAATATTTCCTTTGTTCCTGGACATGGAATTTTAGTCTTAATAGACCTAAATTTAGTATTTATAAAATCTACTTCTTTAGGTTCCCTAGAAAATTGATATTTCATAATTTATATTTAATTAACTTTATTAAATCCATCTAGAATTTTAATTGTTCTTCTTATAAATAAAATTTGCATATTGTAAATCATCTAAAGTATCAATATCAATAATCCTACCCTTTGTTAAGTAAGGTAATACCTTATTTCCATGGATAAAATTTTTTAAAATATTTTTTGTTTTTATAATATCAATATATCCATTTGGAAAATAAGTATTTGGAAAACTATTTTTAGGATTATTAAAAAAATCTAACTTAAAATTATTGTTTATACTGCATAGTTTAGAATCTTTAATAATAAAGGTTTTAAAACTACTTTCAGACATTTTAGAAGCTGATCTCATAGCTGTAAATTTTTTGTGATTTTCTAAAAATAATCGTACAGCGTCATTAAGGTATTTTTTTTTTCTAATTGGTGTTGTTGGTCTTAGATGAATAAAAAAATCAGGTAAATCTTTTATTGAATAATTTTTAATAAAATCTTTAAAAAAATCTAAATCTGTTGAATTATCCTTAGATGCTTTAATTGATCTATGATGCAAAATATCTACTCCAATTTTATTTGCAATTTTTAAATACTCTTTCGAGTCACTAGAAACAATAATTTTTTCTACTTGATTGATTTGTTTTGCGGACCTTATGGAGTGTTCAATTAATGATCTACCTCCAATTTTCTTAAGATTTTTATCCTTAATTGATTTTGAGCCTGATCTTGCAGGAATTATAGCCCAAATCTTATTTCTATTTTTTTGCATTATTTATCTTTATTCCTTGGCCAGTATGTATTGCTCTTTTCTGTTTGGCATTTTCAAGAAATTTAATTGGAGTATGCAACCTTTCTCCTAGCTTGATATCTTTAAGGGCAATTTTTTTTCCTCTAATATTTGTTAATTCTGATAATTTTAATATTCCTTTACATATAGCTACACAAATATATTGATCTGTAGCTCTTATAATTATACCTGATTGAAAAGGATGAAATATTTTATTCTTATTAATAATTTTAGCTTTTTTTATATGAACTAATCTATTTTTATAAAATGTAGACGCTCCAGTATACGGATCATCAAATGCTCTAATAAAATTTAATATATCACTTCCACCCCATGACCAGTCAATAAAACCATGAGTGTTAGTTTCTAGTCTGGGCATATATATAGAATTTTTTTTATTTACCCTCTGGAATTTTATTTTTTTTTTTTTAAATATCATATGTACAAACTGTTTTAATATTTTATTTTCTACAACATTTACACTCTTATAATATTCAATTAAAGAAGTGGTTTTTTTAATACTAAATTTTTTTTCAGTGAGAATTTTACCATCATCAATTTTATTGCTTATTTCATGAATTGTAGCAGCAGAAAACTTATCTTGACTTAAAATTTGCCAACTTGCACCTCCAGCCCCTTTTTGATTAGGTAGTTTACCAATATGAAGATTAAAAATCCTTTTTTTAAATAAATTTATTATTTCTTTTTTAAAGATCCATATCGAATTAAGAGCTAATAAATATGAATTTTTCTCCTTAACTAAATTATTTAATCTTACGTATTCTAGATTTATATTGTCAAATAGATAATATTTAATTTTATATTTCTTTAAAAATTCTTTTAAATCTTTGAAATTTTTACACTCTTTGTAGAGGTGAATTCTATCAGTTATTAAAACAAAATTTAAATTTAATTTTTTTAAATGTAAAATAAGTGATCTTAATGGCTCATCTTCATGTTTTCTATTACCACCAACAATAAATAAAGTCATTATAGAACTAATTTAATCCTGTTTATCACAAGTTGCCAAAAGCATAACTTCATTAGAAAATCTTATAAATTTATTTACGTTATTTGGCCATTTAATCGAAGTTGCTCCATCATGCATTGGTGAATATGGTAAAGGTAATTTTCTGATAATAGTAGAAATTATTTTAATTTGAGGATACTTCCAAATGATAGGTAATTGATAAAAGTATTCAACTTTAACATTTTTAAATCCGGATAGTTCTAGTGCATTTTTTAGTGATCTTATTGTAAAAGGTGTTTTGTGTGTAAAATCTAAATAAAAAGGGCCCCAATGAAAGTGAAACCAGCTTGGAGTCATTATCAAAAGTTTTCCATTATTGTTTAACAATGCTTTACAATTTCTTAAAAAATTTAAAGGTTTATTAATATGCTCTATAACTGATTTACTAAAAATATAATCATAAGTATTGTCAATTTTTAAATCAGGATTTTCTAAATCATAATTTTTAACTTTAATAGGTTTACATAAATCAGCAGCCTCACTTGATAAATCTACTCCTTCTACAAAAAAGTTTAGATCTTTAAAAGCTCTCAATAAATCTCCTCTGCCACATCCTACATCAAGAAGAGAGCTATTATCTTTTTTAAAATAATTAGATGAAATATATTTAGCTAATTTAGAAGGATAGTCATTTTTTGGGTTATTTGTCTCAGAATATATATTGGATAAATAATTATAACCTTGCTTTTCATGTTCTTCATTCATAATTATAATTCTTCTACTAACTCGATGAAAAGGTTTTCAGGACCTTTGCAGAATGTAACTTTTGCAAACCCATCTGGAGATAATTGTGGTGGAGCATTAAAAATTACACCTTTTTTTTTCAAAATTTTATAGCTTTTATCTAAATTTTTTACTGAAAATGCCATGTGTGTCAAACCTGTTGAATAAATTTTCCCAGACCATTTTTTTTTATCCTTATAATTTTTAAATTTTAGTAATTCAATTAAACTTCCATCAGGTGCTTTAAGTTTGGCTGTTGTAACTTTTACTTTTTTTAAATTAAGCATATTATCAATGTAAGAACCATGTTCGTTCATTTTTTTTTTTAATTTGAAACCTAAAACATCTATAAAAAAATCCATTGTTTTTTGTAGGTTGTGAACAGTAATACCCGTATGTCTTATATTTGTAATCATTTATAATCCTTTAGAAGTCCATCCTCCATCAATAAATATATCAGTACCAGTTATATATGAAGAAGCATCTGACATTAAAAAAATAGCTGCACCAACTATATCTTCTTGGGTTCCCCATCTATTTAGCATCATCCTATTCAATCTTTCTTTATTGGCTTTAGCATTTTTATAACTTTTCATAGTCATAGTTGATTTAATATATCCTGGGCAAATATTATTTACCCTTACAGAGCTCTTGCCCCAATCTACTGCTAGAGATTTAGTTAATTGCCTAATCGCAGCTTTAGACATTTGATAAGATGGATTTCTAGGAAAGCCAAGGTGCGCTCCTAGGCTTGTTATATTTGCAATTGAGCCACCATTATTTTTTGACATTAATTCACAAGTTAATGAACTTAAAATAAAAGTCGACTTTAAATTATTATTGATTGTTTCTTCAAAATTTTGAAGTAATTCTTTATTATTTTTAATTTCTTTTGTGATTCCATGACAATTTATTAACCCATCAATTTTTTTAAAATTTTTTGTTATTCTTTTTAAAATTTTTGGAATTTTTTTTATATCTGACAAATCTGCTTTAATGTCAAAACTTATAAAATTAGTTTTTAGTATTTTTTTGTTTTGGGTTTTAGAAAATTTTTTATCAATTCTTACAACTTTGGCGCCATAATTTATTAAATATTCTGCTATTATTTTACCTATTCCAGAATTGCTGCCTGTAATAATGATTACTTTATTTTTAATATCAAAAATCATTTATTAATTCTAACACAATGATAAGGCATATTTATATAATATTTTTTAAATTTTAAGTTAGAGAACTAAATTTTGAGTTTTTTATAAATACTTCTACATTTGTTATATAAATTTGGACTCAACCTTAATGTAAACTGACTTATAATTTCAATTATATTTAATATTATATTAGATATTAAACTTGGTGATTTATTGCTGGCAAATGTCAAATGGCGGTATATAGGTCTAAAATCATACTTAGAGAAATCCACATTTTCGTTCTGATTTTGAGGCTTTATCCCAAAATATGTGCTATCTATGACTTTGTTTTTTTCTAGCAAACTAGCTTGTTCCATAAAAGAAACTAGCATATGAGTTAAGCGAAATTTCTGATCAATTCTGATAATTTTTTTATCTTTTTTAATTCTTACATGGTCAAAATAATCATCAATTATAACTGAGCTTCCTGGTAAAAGCTTATTATAAAAAAGCTCAAAATCTCTATCTATTGCACCATCAGCATCAATTACAAGCATGCTGAGTTTAAGCTCCTCAGGGAGTTTTGATGCAATTTCGGTTGATGTTCCAACATAAAAATCGATAATTTTTTCAACACCAAAATATTTAAAATTATTTTTAATAATCGCTTTATTTTCTTCAAGTGTGCCAAATTTATCTCTACTCCCCCCAGTAATTTTATCAATAGAAGCAACCTTATTTTTTCCGCGCAAACCTAGCGCTAATGAGATTGTTCCAGCACCGTGAGCAGTACCAATTTCAAGTATATTTATATTTTGTGGTACTTTTTGTGCTAAATGGTACATCTCTTGGTAGACATCAATAGAAAGCATACCATTGGCTTTTTTTTTTATGGCTAAAGCGTCAAATAATTGGGGCGATGCTATCTTAATCATTATATTCTAAATATTATATATATCTTTTTGATAAGTCTGAGATAATATTTTTACTATTTCTTAATGTTGAAAAAACAACTAATAAATCATTTCTACCCACAATACCATCTAATTGTCTTGAAAAAATATTCTGATATCCAAAATCGTTTGATATACATGTAAGGCTAGATGTGTTTGAGGATAATGATATAAATTTTATTGGTCTTCTAGTTTTTTTATACCTGCCAATAAGCTCTGAAGCAAAATGTTCGGTTTGCGCTGCACTTCCTCCATTTCCACGCCAAATAATATTTCCATTTTGAAAAATTGTTTTTTCTATTAATTCTGTAGTTGCTATTATTTTTTTATATAATTTTATATAAACTATATTGTTTAATTTTTTATTTTCATTAAATGAATTAATAATTTTTTTTTTCATTAAATGAATTAATAATTTTTTTTTTCATTTTAGAATAACTTTAATTGTTTAGTTTTAATAATTTTTATTATTTTTAAATTATAAATCTTAAAAATTTTTTTTTAACCATTTTTCTAAAAGTGTAAGCTGCCAATCAGCATCAATATCGCCACCAAATTCTTTTTTAAAAGGTAAAATTTTATTTCCTAGCCATAAAAAAGGTTTTTGATTTCCATTCATTTTTTCAAAACATTTAGGTTTTAAAACTTGAAGAGATAGATCCATAAAATAAGCACTTCCTGCGCTATCTCTATTGCTGGTAATATTTTTAAAATTACTTAATTTTGTAAAAGGTTTAATAGAGTTTTTTTTATCAATTATTTTTGCTCTAATTGGAGTAAACATATCAGCATTTACTACCCCAACGCACGAGTCAAAGCTTTTATATTTATCAAGTTTTTTTATTGCCTTTTTAATTAAAGATGAATTTAAAAATGCTCCATTAGCATAAAGCAAAACATAATATTTAATATTTTTTATACCCCCAACATCTTTTTTAATTTCTTCATGTGCATGATGCAAAACATCCTCGGTCAAAGTGTTTGGATTTTGAATTTTTTTAGGTCTTGAAATAATTTTTGGATTATATTTTTTTGAAACTTTTTTAATAGTAGGGCAGTCTGTACTTATATAAAGTTTATCAATCATTCCAGACATCTGTGCTGATACAAGTGGAAATTCAAACAAATGTTTTTTATGAATTTTAAATATATTTTTACCTGGAACACCAAAACTGGTTTTTTTACCAATCATCAGTGCAATAACTTTTTTTTTGTTCATATTTGTCATTAAATATAAAACTCTTTATAAAGAATTAAATAACATATAATGTAAGAAAATAGTCGATAAGTTTTATAAATAACAAGCATCAAGTGATTTAGTTTATATATCAATATTTTTAATGCGTCCTATAAAAACTTAGAGAAATTTGTGATATTTTTTTTGTAATAAAAACATCTAATTGATTTTATTTACTTTTTAACAATTTCATCAAAAGTTCCTTGTTCTTTAAGTTGACCTTTATCAAGTTTAAAAATAATGTCACAGTTTTTGACGGTGTTTAAACGATGAGCAATTAAGATAATGGTAATATCTTTACTAAGATTATTAACTGCATCCATGACTGCTTTTTCAGTTTCATTATCTAAAGCACTAGTTGCTTCATCTAAAATTAATACTTGTGGTTTATGGTATAATGCTCTTGCAATTCCAATACGCTGACGTTGACCTCCTGATAGTCTAATTCCTCGTTCACCAACTTTGGTTTGAAATTTTTCAGGTAATTCATTTACTACAAATTCATATAAATTTGCAATTTTAGCTGATTTTTCAACAGCTTCCTGATCAATTTCCTCTGGGGTTGATCCAAAGGCAATGTTAGCTTCAATAGTGTCATCAGCTAGATAAATATGCTGTGGAACGTAACCAAGAGATCGTTGCCAAGCTCTACAATTATTTTTTGTGATTGTCTTTCCATCAATCTCTAAATTACCTTTCTGTGCTTCTAATAATCCTAAAATGATGTCCACAGTTGTTGTTTTACCACTCCCCGTGGAGCCAATCAAACCAATAGTATGTTTAGCTGGAATATTTATATTAATGTCTCTTAATGCTGTTCTTGATGAATTAGGGTAATCATAACAAATATTTTTTAAAGTAATTTTTTTTTCAAGTATCAAAATATCTTGATCTTTATTTTTGTTAAATGTTTTAAATCCTTTAATATCATCATATAGTTTATTAAGCGAAGGACCAACAAAAGTGATTTTAGTAAAAGAGCTATAAATATTTTGTAATGCCGGCATCAATCGGTACCCAGCAAAAACATACAAGCTTATAATAGGTAACACATTATTAAAACTTCCTGTCTGCAACAGCAGAAGTATCATAAGCAAAATGCCACCAAATGCTACAGCTTCAAGGAGATAGCGAGGCAATTCACCTAAAACTTGTGATAATGAATGATATCGAGCAGTGTTATGAGCGTAACCAGAAAAGCGTTTAATATAAGTTTCCTCTAATCCACCGAGTTTAACTTCTTTTGCTGCACCAAAAACTTCACTTAGCACAGTAAATCGTGACTCATTATTTTTTAAACGTGCTTTTCCGATTTTAATAAGAAAGTTTTTTATAAAATAAAATATGAGCCCATAAGCTCCACCAAGCAAAAGTCCAATTATTAAGGCAAGTTTTGGATTAACTATGATTAATAAAATTATAATTATAATAGCAATCGTACCTTTAGATATCAATTCCATCAAAGGTCTTATACCGTTTCCGACTAATTGACTTACTTCTGATAAAATGGTTTTTCCAAGATCTGCACTATTACGATTTAGAAACCAAGTGTAAGGCTGGGTTAAATAACCCTGAACTAAGCGTTTGCAAATACTATATTCAAGCATTTGAACAAATAAAACCATCACATAAGTTGTAATTGCTTTAAAGACAAGTGAAATAACTAGCACTAAGAATACAAAGATACCTAGAGTAAAAAGAAACTGTTGATTGTTTTCAACTCCAAATATATTTGAAATATGATACATCTGTCTTAAAATCATATTTGTTTCAACAATACCTGGATCAGTGAGGACGGCTATAAAAGGTAAAATTGATGCTACGCCAATCATATCTAGCAAAGCCATTATTAAAATCATTACCAACAGTATACTCACACGTTTGCGTTCATGATTATTTAGTAAAAATAAGAATTTTTTTAAAATTTGCATTAAGTTTTATAAAACCATTATATAAATGGCTATAAATAGTTTTGTTTATAACATTCAGGTCTCTATTTAAATTACAAAATAAATTAAGTAAAAATTTAAAAGTTTATTACATTTTTTTAATATAGTTTATATTTAATAACAATATAATATTTTTCTAAAATGAAATTCAAAAAAAATGATACATTTTTAACAAAAGATGAATTGATTGAAATGACTGTAGAATTGTCGCAAAAAAAGATGAAAAGACTACTTTCATGAAACTTAAATCTAAATTCTAAAAATTATCTTATGAAAAAAAAAATATTTTAATTAGCAGCAATAATTAGTCATAGAAAAGTATATATACGTTCAAAGGACAGACTCTGTAATAATCCTATTCCAATCATAACACTAAATAAAAAAGGGTTTGATATTGATGACCTAAAAGATTTTAAAGCCCTAAAAAAAATTGACAAACTTATTTTGTAAAAAGTAAAAGAAAAATATATCAATATTAAGTTCCTGATCTTTTTATTAAATAACCAAAAAATCTCTTTATACTTATCGGAAAGAATAAGATTTCTAAAAAAATTATTTTTAAAATTATGCAAGTAAAATAAATTTTATTTTCTAATATTTGATCAATGGTGCCTGCTTTCATGCTTAATGAATATGTTGCATCACTTGATTTTTCAAAGATTTCTACAGCAGAATGGTAACTTTGTCTTGATATCATTTTTTTTAAATTTGGTTGTGTTACAAATTCCCAATCAATCATTGAGTTGTATGCACTTTCATATAGATAATCTTTTCTTTTAGCTGAAACCGGAAACATATCAAAAAAAATTGATATTTTTGTTTTATTAGATTTTCCAGGTGTTCGACCATGCCATGTTCTATGAAGAAAATAATAATAACTACCAGCATTACCTATAGCTGGCATTAAAAAATATTTTGTTAAATTTATCAATTTAAGACTATTCCAGGAAACCTTTTGTGCCATATGCTTTTCTGATGGAATTGATTGAGATCCTGGAAAAAATACAGTTGATCCGTCTGGTTGATCATTAACCAAAATCATTAAACCAGCCTCTCCAATGGCATCTTGATGCAACGCAAGACCATTGTCATCTGGTTCATTATATCTTGCAAAAATTTGCCTTATTAAATAATTTTTACCTAACACTTTAATCAAAGTATTTTGTATCTCAGAATTAGTTAAAATTTTTTCTAAGAGTTCATCTATTCTTTTATCAATTCCAATAATATTTTGAGATACCTCTCCATCTTTAAGATGTTTATTTTTACTTTTTAAAATTAAGCTTTCTAATTCTTTAATTTCAGATTTTGAAAGTAGTTCAGATCTACCCTTGACAATGCCTTTTTTCATGAGGTTTTTGATTATGGAATTCATTTTTAGTTTAAATTAATAATTAAATTTATAGTAAAATGAAACTATATGAAATCTTCTGGTCTAACAATATTTTATATAACATAAAAATTTAATTTTTAAGTAATTTATAAATAACTTTTTTAAGTTTTGTATTATTTTTATTAAAATATAATTGATCCTTAATAATACTATAATATTTTTTTTCCCAGTTATTTTGACTACAATTTTTTACGTTGTTTAATACTCTCTTGATTTCATTGTAAGTCAAATTTTTTGCCGAAAAGAAATCATATTTCTTTTGATAAGGTGCAGGCCATACAAAATTTGAATTACCGTCAAAATCTTTGATTGGTGAAAAAAATGCGACTTTCTTTTTTCTTGAAATTGCTTCAAATCCCAATGTTGAATACATAGTAATTATATTTTCAAATTTATCCAATATTTCGTGAGGATTTTTTAAATTAGAAGTTTTTGGGAAAACGCATTTACATTTAAGAATTTTTTTAAAAAAATTAATTTCACTTTTTTTTTCTGAAGGCTCTTTGTTCCTTAGAAGAATATATAATTTTTTATCAGATCTATTGAAATATAAATTAAAAAAATTTACTAATTTATTTTCAAAATTACGATTTTTTTTAAAGCTGTTATTAAATTGAGATATAAATAAAAAATCACCATTAGTTTTTTTTTTATTAATCTTAATAATATTATTTTTAAAATTTCCTAAAATATGATACTTTGAATCTATTATTCTTTGGTACTCTTTAATGTAATATTTATTAAAGACAAAAACGTGATCACACTTAAGTTTTTTAGCATTAATATATAGCTTATTATAAAACATTCTATTCTTTTCAACTCTGACGCCATTTTGAACAGATATAAAATATATATTATTGAAATTATTTTTTAATTCATAAAATTGAATATTGGTATCAACAAATGTAATTATAATCTTTGGTGAAATAAACTTTATATAGTTTTTACAATAAGTTAAAAATGTAAAATCTAAAAAAATAATTTGCTTAAAAAAAATCCAAAAATAAATTTCTTTTTCATCACGTACCTTTAATATATTGAAGTCCTTTTTAATGATTTTTCTTAGTGTTAATGAATGAATTTCATCAAAGAGAAGTATTTTTTTTGGTAAAGGAAAATCAAAACGAAACTTAATTTTACAAAGTTTTTGAACTTTATAAATAATTTTTTTAATCATAGATTTTTATATTCTAACTGTTATATAATTCAGAAATGAATACAAATAAAACCTTTCTAATTGCAGAAATAGGAATAAATCATAATGGAAAGATTGCGCTTGCAAAAAAATTAATTGATCTTGCCAAAAAAACTGGCTTTGATGCTGTCAAGTTTCAAAAAAGAACACCTGAAATAACAACTCCAAATGAAAAAAAATATGATTTAAGAGATACTCCTTGGGGAAAAATAACCTATCTTGATTATAAAAAAAAAATTGAATTTGGTAGAAAAGAATTTGATGAAATTAATAGATATTGTAAAAAAAAAAAAATAGAATGGTTTGCAAGCCCTTGGGATATAGAAAGTAATAATTTTTTAGATAAGTACAATCTCAAATATAATAAAATTGCATCACCTATAATTAAAAATACCAAATTGATTAATCATATAGCTTCAAAGAAAAAATATACTTTTGTTTCAACTGGTATGTGTGAAATGAATGACATTAAAACTATGGTCGAAATTTTTAAAAGAAAAAAGTGTAAGTTCTCCCTTCTTCATTGTGTATCTACTTATCCTGCAAATGATGAAGACCTAAACTTAAAAATGATAGAGACTCTTAAGAAAAAATTTAAAATAAATGTTGGATATTCTGGTCATGAGAAATCAGTTAGCACATCTTTAATGGCTGTTTGTTTAGGTGCTAAAGTGATAGAAAGACATATAACTTTAGACAGAACTATGTGGGGAACTGATCAAGCTGCCTCTCTTGAAGAAAGTGGCATGAAATCGTTAGTAGATCAAATAAGAAAGTTTGAGATTGCATTGGGAAATGGTAAAAAAAAATTTTTAGATGAAGAGAAAAAAAAACTTAACGAAAACAAGTACTGGTAAAAAAAAAACTTTTTTAGCCATAATACCTGCAAGAGGAAATTCTCAAAGAATAAGAAATAAAAACTTAATTAAATTAAATAATAAACCTTTAATTTATTGGACAATTAAATCCGCAATTAGATCTAAATTTATCTCTAGTGTCTGTGTAACGAGCGACTCTGAAAAAATATTAAATTATTGTAAAAAATTTGATGTAACAACAATTATGAGACCTAAAAAATTGTCAGGTAATATTATAATGCCTGATCATGCAATAAAGCATGCGTATTTAAAGTTAAAAAAAAAATATGATTTTATAGTCATGCTTCAACCTACAAGCCCTTTAAGAACATACAAAGATATTGATAATGCTATAAAAATTATAATTAAAAATAAAAGTAATAGTCTTTTTAGTTCATCAATTGAATCTAGATTTATTTGGAAAAAAAGTAAGAATAATTATTATCCAATAAACTATAATTTTAAAAATAGACCCAGACACCAAGATGTGTCATTTTACTTTGAAAATGGTTCGATTTATATTTCAGAATCAAATCTATTTACAAAAAAAACAAATAGACTTGGTGGAAAAATTTCTACATACATTATGCCATATGACAAATCTATTGATATTGATGATATTCAAGATTTGAAAGAAGCTGAAAAAATTATGAAATCTTTAAAAAAGAATCTCTATAAATAAGAATACTTTTGAAAAAAAATAATATAATTAAAATTGCTGAAATAGGATTAAATCACTTAGGTTCAGAACAAATTGCTAAAAAATATTTAAATAATTTAATTAATACAAATATAGACGGCATATCATTTCAAATAAAAAAAGAAATTTTTTATAAAAAATTTAAATCAGCTTTTAATAAAAAAGATAAATCGTTTTCTAAAAATTTTAGAGAAAAAAAATTTTTTTTAAAGATACTCAAGACTAATAAAATTAAAAAATTAACCTTAAGCAATAATTTTTATAGATATGCAATAAAAAAATGTAAAGATAATAAAAAAATGATAGGATTTGCAGTGCAAGACCCTAAGAAGATTCATTTTTTAAACTCTCAAAAAGTAGATTTCTATAAAATTTTAAACGAAGATATTAACAATAAAGAATTAATTAAAAAAATTTCAAAAAATAAAAATGCTTTAAAAATAGTTAGTATATCAAATAATTCTGTAGAGCAGGTCAAGAAGACTATTAAACTAATAAACCAAAACTCAAAAACTATTATTTCAATTACAAATTTTGAAAAAAAATTAAACTCTAAATATTTAGATAAAATTAAAAAATATAAAAAAATTTTTAATCTAAAAATAGGTTATGGAAATCACAGTGAGATTAAAAGTATTTCAAAAGTTTTTAAGTTTGAACCAGAGATATTATTATTATATGTAAAGTTAGACGATAAAAACAATTATCCTGATAGTTTTCATGCTATAAGCTTGAATTCACTTGCAAAATATTTATAAACATCAACTAATGAAGAGAGCTTTAATAATAGGATCATCAAAAGGTATAGGCAAATCAATTAAAAAAAAATTAAGCGAATTAAAAATTAAAATAATCGCACCTCCTAGAAAAGAACTGGATACATCAAATTTAGATAATGTAAAAAAATTTATTAAAAATTTAAATTCAATTGACTATTTAATATTAAATACAGGTGGGCCTCCAGCAAAAGAATTTTTTTCAATTACTGAAAATGATTGGCACAAGTATCATATCCAACTATTTTTAAGCTTTGCATTAATTTTACAAAAAATAAAGTTAAAAAATAATGGCTATATATTCTTAATATCGTCACATACTATTAAAAATCCAGAGGATAATTTAGTTTTATCTAATTCTTATAGAGTTGCTATCTCAAGTGTGCTTAAAACGGTCAGCAAAATTTATAGCAAAAGAAAAATAACTTGTATTAATATTGCTCCTGGGCCAATAAAAACTAATAGATTAAAAAAGTTAGTAAAAAATATGAAAGATTTTGAAAAAAAACTTCCTCTAGCTAGAGCTGGGAGTCCAGATGAAATTGCATTGTTTGTGCAATCAATAATTAGGTTAGAAATAAAATATTTAAATGGTGTTATAATAAATTTTGATGGAGGATTGTCTAAGAACTTAATCTAAGTATCGTCATTTTAAATTATAGAAGAATTTCAGAATAATTTAATAAAAAAAACTTTACCGTAAAAATTTAATACTATTAATCTAAGTACTCAATTATAATAATTTTATATATTCATCTAAACTTCATGCAAAAAAAAACCCCAGCTGTTTAAACTGGGGTTGTTAAATAAATATCACTTATCGTTAAATCACATAAAAATTTTTTTCAGTGCATAAATCAAGCCAATTGAGCTATTAGTACTGGTCAGCTGCACGCATTACTGCGCTTCCACATCCAGCCTATCAACGTGGTGGTCTACCACGGCTCTATAGGA
>Ga0315339_1000283_pt1 | contig 73662 bp, 68 predicted proteins | sample ASW17metaG_FD_204514 | JGI IMG/M metagenome (GOLD analysis project Ga0315339, IMG submission 204514) | Ammonia-oxidizing marine archaeal communities from Pacific Ocean, United States - ASW #17 | ecosystem: Environmental > Aquatic > Marine > Oceanic | place: USA: California | collected 2016-12-05 | reverse complement strand
ATTCACTTCTTATTCCATCCTGTGATGCGTAAAGTATCTTTCCTTCTTGATCGTATTGATCAATTATTACAGAAATCTTATTATTAGGTTTTAAAATTCTAAAAAAATATGTGCAATCCATTTCTATAAATGGTGACACATAAAATTTTTTTTTGCACATATTTTGGATAAGGTTTTCATTTTTTTTTATTTTAAAAATATAAGTATGTTGTTCTCCAAAAGTATTTTTTACTTCGTATAATATAGATATTAATTCTGAGTTTTTATTATAAATAAAAAAAACACTTAGAGGATTAAAAACATATCCAAAAATTCGAGGATAACATAAAAGTTTTATTTTAATATCTTTAATTTCAATGTCATTATTTTTTAAATTATTTACAACCCAATCTATTACAGGTGTACCATCTCTTGGGCCATGATCTTCATCATAAAAACTAATAATGTTAAATTTATTATATGAAAAAATCTTTAGATCTTTATCTAATAAACTAAACTCAGAAACATCTAAAAGTAATGAAAAAACATTATATTTAAAAAAATGAGCTTTAGGTTTAAATCTTTTATGAATTACAACCCCGTTATAAATTGAAGAATTTTTAATCATTAATAGTTTTCAGCATTTCAATAACAGATTTTATTCCATCCTCATGAAAACCGTAGCCAAAATAACTCCCGCAAAATAAAATATTTTCTTTATTTTGAATCGAATTTAGTTGATTTTGATGAGCAAGTGCACTTTCATCGTAATAAGGATGAGTAAAATTAACTTTTTTAAATATTCTGTCTTCATGTATTTTATTAAAAGGATTTATTGTTAAAAAAATATTTTTATCTATCTTTAAATTTTGCAATTGATTAAGCCAGTAAGTTACAGATGTTTTTTCTATATCATTTGTATCCATTGAGGAATTCCATGAACACCAAGCTTTTTTATTTTTTGGCATTATTCTTTCATCAGAGTGAACTACCGCTATATTTTCCCTATATTTAAAGTTTTTTAGTATATTTTTTTCATCTATTGTTGGTTTTTCAATTAACTTTAAAGCATCGTCTGCATGTGTTGCAACTACTACTTTATCATAATTAAAAAATTCATTTTTCTCTCCATAAAAAATCTTTGCCCCATTGCTATCTCTAGTGATTTTGTTTATAGGATAATTTTTAAAATGTTCTCCACTAACCTGGCTAATTATTTTATCAACGTATGTTTTGCTTCTATTTGCTACAGTGAACCACTGTGGCCTTTGTTTTAATTTAAATAAGCCATGATTTTTAAAAAAATTTATAAAAAAAGTTAAAGGCATTTGAGACGCTTCATATGGTGGCATTGACCAAATTGCTGAAACCATTGGTATAATATGATAATTAATAAAATAATCCGAAATTTTGATTTTTTTTAAGTATTCCCCAAGAGTATTTATGCCCATCTTGTTTACATCCAAGTTTTCACACTTTTTGTAAAAACTAATGATTTCGAAAAACATTTTAATAAATTTTGGGTTTAATATATTTTTTCTATTTGAAAAAATACCATTTACACCTTTTCCACAATATTCTATATCGCTATTTTTTACTGATACTGAAAATGACATATCACTTTTTTCAATTTCAATATTGTTATCAGAATAAAATTTAATTAAATTTGGGTAAGTTTTTTCATTAAATACCATAAAACCAATATCAACTGCTATTTCTTTTTTATTTTCATATAAAATTTTTATTGTATGTGCATGCCCACCAAAATGATCTTCTTTTTCAAATAGATCTACTTTATGTTTTTTTGATAGATAATAAGTGGCACTTAATCCTGATACGCCTGATCCTACTACTGCAATTTTCATTTAATTAAATATATTAAGGTACGGAAATAACAGGTTTATTTTTTGAAATATATAGATTATAAAATTGAAGCAAGACAGAAAATATTACAATAGTTCCGCCAATCAAAACCATTAATGGTGGAGTTTCATTTACAAAAAGCCACGCCCATAAAGGTCCCAGAACAGCTTCAGTCAGCATAATAATCCCTACCATTGCAGAAGGTGTTCTGCTTGCACCTATTGTTATAAAAATAAAACCGAAGCCTAGTTGAAAAAACCCTGCTAAAAATCCTAAAAAAATATCATGAGTTGAAACATTAATGTTATTTGACATCATATATCCAATAATTATTGCAAAAACACCTGCTATAAATTGAGCTGGCACCATGTCTACTTTAGGATACTTTCTTATAACCAGTATAAGTGTCGCAAAAGAAATAGGCATTGTAAAAGCACCAATATTTCCAATCATGTCTCCAGTTGATAAAGAATTGCCTAACATCAATATAATGCCTGATATAGCAAGAATAATTGAAACGAGAGTTATTGAAGAAATCTTTTCTTTTAAAAAAATATATCCAAATATTGCTAAGAAAATCGTTTGTGTTTGTATTATAAAATTAGCATTAGCTACTGTTGTATTGTACATGGAAAACACATAACCACAGAACCCAATAGATAAAATAAAGCCTCCAAAAAAACCTGGTATTCCAGAATCATAAAAGGATTTAAAAATTTTTTTTTTATAAGTAACTAATAAATAAATTGAAACAACAAGTATAAAAAAAATACTTCTCCAAAATAAAATCTGCCATAATGTAGACCCTTCAAATGATTTAACGATTAAGCCACCAAAACTTAAACTGCATGCACCCATAAAAACTAGCAGTGGGCCAGGAAGATTTTTAACTATGTTCATTTAAATATTTATTTGTTTCTTCTGTATAATCCTTAAATAGTTTTTCAGCTTCTTCAAGGTTTACTTCTTTAAATTTTATTTTCATTCCAGGACTTAATTGTGCAACCTTATCCAAATCTGCCGAAATAACTGTAGCTATCTTTGGATAACCACCAATTGTTCCATGATCTGATAGCAAAATTATAGGTTTGCCATCAGCAGGAACTTGAATAACTCCTCTAATTAATCCTTCTGATTTAATGTTTGTATTCACAGTATTTTCTAAATTTGGTCCATCTAATCTCATTCCCATTCTGTCTGTTAGACGTGTTACAGAGTATGCTTCATTAAAAAAAATATTTTTTGCTTCATCAGAAAAATAATCAAAGTTTGTCCCTTTTATAGCTCTAACTATATTATTAAAAGAATCTTTATAATCTATTTGTCTATCTTTAATATTTTCTATAATTGATTTTTTAATAAAAATTTTTTCATTAATAGAATATTTGTTTCCATCATTTGGGCCTATTTGAGCTTTTGTATTAATCGAATAACTCTTCCACGTTTCTTTTAATTCAAATCCACCGCTCACGGATAAATATCCATAAACAGATTTTTTTGTTGAAACAACGTCTATTTGCTCTCCATCATTTAAGCTATAGTTTTGATAGCATTTTCCTTTTTCAATCTTGGAATTATTTCTAATTATATTAAAAAATATATCTCCTGTTATTGCAAAGTTAATTTTTCCATTTTTTAGCTTTAATAAAGGTCCTTGGTATGCAAATTCAATTACAGCCTCACTTAATTTATTATTAACGATATAATTTGCCAGCTTATAGTTTCTTTGATCAATAGCTCCACTAACGGTAATTCCTATATGATATAAATGATATCTGCCACCATCTTGAATTGTGGTATTAATTCCTGGTCGTAATATTTCAAAATAAGTGTCAGTCATTAAATTTTAGATATTCATGTTTGGATATTTGATAAAAAATAACTTTATCGCCTGGTTTAATCAATGCGGGTTCTTCTGGGTTTGATTTTTGAAATATTTTTTTAGGTGTGTTGCCAATAATATTCCAGCCACCTGGACTTTCAAAAGCATAGATATTTGCAAATTGTTCTGTAATACCTATCGAGCCTTCTGGGACTTTAACTCTAGGCGTTTCTAATCTATTACATCTAATTTTTTCATTTACATTGCCTAAAAAAGGCATTCCTGCAATAAAACCTGTCATATAACAAAAGTATTCTTTATCAAAATAAAATTTTAATATTTCATCTTTAGATAAATTCAATTTTTTAGACAACCTATGAAAATCAAGTCCATATTTCTCATCGCAGCAAACAGGGATTTTAATTTTTTTATTATTTTTTTTTAGATTTTTTATAATTTTTAAATTTTGAATATTTTCTTTTAGTTTCAAAAAATTAGTTATTGTTAAGTCAAAACTAATTATTAGTTTATTATATGATGGTATTAAGTTATTTATCCCCTGAATTTTTTCTTCCTTAACTAAATTTGTTAAGTGATTAAAATAATCAATAACATTAGAATTCACAGTCTCATTTACTTCTGGGCCAAAATCACAATAAACCGCTGAATCACCAAGATTTGATATATTTTTAATCATGCCATGTTATACTAGAGACTTAGGACTATGGAAATTAATATCAATTGTGATTTGGGCGAAAAATCTAAGTTTCATTCTATAGATAATGATCCAGAATTATTAAATATTGTAAATTCAGCTAATGTTGCTTGCGGTTATCATGCTGGTGATGACGAAACAATGGAAATGATTATAAAAATTTCTAAGGATAATGGTGTTAGCATCGGTGCTCACCCTTCATTCAATGATCCTGAAAATTTTGGTAGAAAAAGAATAAACTTAAATGCATCAGAAATAAAAAAATTAATTATTGATCAGTATGAAATACTTCAAAATATAGCTCAAAAACACAATGAAAGTGTAACGCATATTAAACCACATGGTGCTCTAAATAATATGGCATGTGAAGATTTGGAATTAGCAACAACTTTAGCAAATGCAGTTTATGAAATTGATAAAAATATTATTTATTTAGTTCCAACAGGCTCAAAAATGGAAACAGCTGCAAAAAAATTGAATATGAAAATTGCATGTGAAATATTTGCAGATAGAAATTATAAAGATGATGGTAATTTAATTTCAAGGTCAAAACCAAATGCCCTTATTACAAATCCTTCCTTAGCAAAAAAACATGTTTTAGAAATGGTTAAAAACCAAGCGTTAAATTGTCTCTCTGGCAAAAAAATACCTTGTGAAATTGACTCTGTGTGTATACATGGTGACAATAAAAGTTCATTAGATACCGCTAAATCAATTAAAGATAATTTAGTTAATAATGGACTAGAGCTAAAATCTCTAAACAAAATGACTAAATTTATTTAAATATGATTAAAAAAAATTTAATAATTATTTTTATTTTTTTATTATTTAATAACATTTCCTATGCAGCAGGAAGTGGCTCGTCTAATAATGAACATGAAAATTCTGCTCAAGAAACATCAGGTGATCCTAAAAAAGTTTCTGAATATAATATGGCTGTAAAATTTATTAAAAAAGCAATAAAATATGATAAAAAAGGAAAAACTAAAAAAGCAAAAAAGCAGTTTGAAAAAGCACTCAAATATTTATACATAGCAAATGAAAAAAAACCAAATGCAGATACATTTAACTATTTGGGATTCGCAACAAGAAAGCTTGGAGATTATAAAAATGCTGAAATATACTATAAATTAGGTTTATCTCTTGATCCAAATCATTTCGGTATTAATGAATACCTTGGTGAATTATATGTTAATACAAATAGAATTGATAAAGCAAAAGAAAGACTTAAAGTTTTAGAGGGATGCAATTGTGAAGAGTTTGAACAGCTAAACAATGTAATTAAATCTGGCAGCTCTAAATATTAAACTTTAATAATTAATTACTAATGTTTTTTGACATTTTTTCAGGTAACCATAAAGCTATCTCCGGAAAAATTATTATAATTATTACAGCTAGAATCATTAATAAAAAAAGTGGAAATGCGCTCCTTGCTATAAACGCCATATCTTTATTTGCCATTCCTTGTAGTACAAACAAATTAAAACCTACTGGAGGCGTAATTTGAGCCATCTCTACAACAATAACTAAATAAATCCCAAACCAAATCATATCAAAACCTGCCTGTCTTATCATGGGCTCTATAATTGCCATTGTTAATACAACGGCAGAAATACCATCCAAAAACATTCCTAAAATAATATAAAAAATTGTTAAAACAAAAATTAATGTATATGGAGACAAATTCATTTCTTGAATCCAAATAGCTAAATTCCTTGGTAATCCTGTAAAACCCATAGCTAAGGATAAAAAGGTTGATCCAGCTAATATAAAAGCAATCATACAAGAGGTTTTAGTTGCTCCGAGTAATGATAACCTAAAATTTTTTTTGTTTAATGTTCCTTGAAAAAAAGACAAAACCAAGGCTCCAACTACACCAAGAGAAGCTGCTTCTGTTGCTGTAGCTACTCCTGTATAAATTGAACCTATGACTGAAATAATGAGAGTTATAACTGGCAAAAGTTGTTTTGATCTTTCAATTTTTTTAGAAAAAGAAAAATTTTCTAAAGATTTAGGCATTAATTTTTTATTTAATACAGACCAGATAATGACATAAGACATGAAGATTAATGCAATCATTATTCCTGGAAATATTCCGGCCATAAACAGCTTTGCTATTGAGTCTTCAATAGTTACTCCATAGATAATTAATATAATTGAAGGAGGTATCAATAATCCTAAGGTTCCCGATCCAGCCAAACTTCCTAAAAGTAATCTTTCTGGGTATTTTCTTTTTCTTAATTCTGGAATAGCCATTTTTCCAACTGTGGCAACGGTTGCGGCTGAAGATCCTGAGATAGCAGCAAATAGTGCACAACCAACAATGTTTACATGAATCAAGCCTCCAGGTAACTTTGATAACCAGGGAGATAAACCTTTAAATAAATTTTCTGATAATTTAGTCCTAAATAGTATTTCTCCCATCCAAACAAATAATGGAAGCGCTGTTAAGCTCCATGATGAACTTGTTCCCCATATAGTAGTTGCCATAGCATCGCCAACAGGTCTAGTTGTAAATAACATCATTCCTATAGCTGACACAGCTATCATGCTTAGAGCAACCCAAACACCTGAGCCTAATAAGAACAAAAGTAAAGAAATAAAAAAAATTGTTAAAAATATTTCATTCATAGTTAGTTAATTTTTTTACATAAAATTGAAAATAAAAAATGATGTAAAACACAAATAAAAAATATTAATGAACCTATCGCAACAGCTGTTTGTGGAATCCAAATAAGGATTTCATCAGCACCTTCGCTTCTTTCTCCAAATCTAATTGAAACAATTGTCATTTTAATAAAATAAAAAGCTAAAAATCCAGAAAAAAAACTTGCTACAGATAAACACCATATTTCTGTAAACCTTCTTTTTGTATTTTCTAATTTTTCTAAAAATAATGTAATACGGATATGTGCCTTTTCATTAAAAGTATAAGCTAATGCAAAAAAAGATGACGCTGCCATACAGTATCCTGAATATTCGGCTAATCCTCTAATATAAAAATTAAAAATTCTAGACGTAATGCCAGTTAAAATAAATATTGCAACTAAAATAAGAAATATTGCAGCAACATAACCTGAAAATTTATAAATAGATTTTAAAAAATTGTTAATATTATCGATCATAATAAAAAAGGCCGTTATTTATTAACGGCCTTTTTAATTTATAATATTATTTGTATGCAGCTAAAACAGCTTGCCCTCTAGAACCAGCTCTATCCGCCCATTCTTTAGACATTGTTGCTCCAACTTCTTGAAAATGTTTTTTTAAAGCTGAGTTTACTTTTCCAACTTTCATTCCTGCGTCAGCTAAAGCTTTTTTATCTGCTTTATTTCCTTTTTTAGATAATGCCCAACCTTTTCTTTCAGCTTTTGCAGCTTCTGACATTACTAATTTTTGAGTTGCGGCGTCTAACTTATTCCAAGCATCTTTGTTTACGATAATCATATTTTTTGGGTACCATGCCGCTATATCATAAAAATACTTCACACCATTTTCCCAAATTTTACTATTTTTACCAGTAGTAGGCGAAGTAATCATGCTTTCAACTGCTCCTGTTGAAAATGCCTGACTTATTTCAGCCGCTTCAATTTTAGTTGGTGCCATTCCAGTAAGTTCAGCCAATCTAATTAAAGAAGAATTGTAAGCTCTAAATTTTAAACCTTTTAGGTCTTCTTTAGATTTTATTTCATTTTTACTGTAAAGACCTTGTGCTGGCCATGGTACAGCATATAAAAATACTAAGCCTTTAGCGTCTAAGCCTTTAACAATTTCGGGCTTTGAAGCCTTATATAATTTCATAGCATCACCGTATGATGAGGCAAGAAAAGGCTGTGAATCTATTTCTAGCAATGGATCTTCTTTACCTAAAGCTGACATAAATCTTTCCCCAATTTGGGTCTGACCTGTTCTTACAGCTCTAAAAATTTCTCCACCTTTATAAAGTGACCCACCTGGATGAGTGACTATTGTTAATTTTCCACTACTTTTATCTGAAACATTTTTAGCAAATTCAGTTGCATTAGCAGAATGAAAATTAGATGCCCCATAAGCAAGAGCCATATCCCATTTTTCTCCTGAAAATGCTGAATTAGCATTTAAAAAAATTGCAACGAATAATACTAAAATTTTATTAATTATTCTCATTGTTCCTCCTATTTATAATTTAACCTATTTCATTACGAACCTCAGCTAAATGCAATATAAAAATATTATACTTTAGATTGAATTTTTATAGATTCTTTATATTATAAAAAGATATTGATAGAACAAGCCATCATTTTAAGTCAAATTGTATTTATAGACATAATTTTAGCAGCTGATAATGCTGTTATTATCGGCTTAGTTGCAGCAAACTTTGTTCCAAAAAATAGAAGGCAAATTATTTTATGGGGAGTTGCTGGTGCTTTAGTTTTTAAAATTATCTTTGCTGTTTTTGCTACTTATTTATTTGAATTTTATTTTATAAAAATTTTAGGTGGGCTTCTTCTAATTTGGATTGTTAATGATTTAAGAAAAGATTTACTTGAAATTAAAAAAATTAAATCCCCAACAAAAAAATCTAAAGAACCATCTTATATACAAAGTGTGTATAAAGTTTTATTAGCTGACATCACCATCAGTTTTGACAATGTAATAGGTGTTGTGGGTGCTGCTAAAGGATATTTTGAATTTATGATATTTGGACTTGTCTTGTCTGTTATTTTAACCGGGGCTTTAGCTACATATTTAGCAAACTACATTCAAAAAAATATGTGGTTAGCGTACATTGGTTTAGGATTTATCTTAATTGTAGCAATTCAATTAATAATTGGAGGATTGGTTGATTTGGAAATACTAAACATTAATGAAAAATTTATTAAATATTTTTAATTAAATTAATAAATAAGAATGCTGTTTCTTTGGAAATCTTTTTCTTCTAACATCTTTTGAATAGTCGAAAACAGCTTTATTAATCACTTTCCTGATATTTGCATACCGTTTAATAAATCTAACATTCATAGGATTGAGACCTAACAAATCATCTGTAACTAAAACTTGGCCATCACAATTAACAGATGAGCCAATCCCTATAGTTGGTATTTCTAATGTGCTAGTTATTTTTTTAGCCAATGAACTTTCTACACACTCAAGCACTAAAGAAAAGACACCAGCAGATTCTAGAAGCTTTGCGTCTTTAAAAATTTTATTTCTTTCATTTATTTTTTTTCCTTTATAGCTAAATTTACCTTTTTGTGATTGAGGCAACACGCCAAGGTGTCCCATTACTTGAATTTTATTTTTTCTTAAATATTTAACAATGTTGATAGTTTTACTTCCACCTTCTAATTTAACTGCATCACACTTTGTTTTAGAAATAATTTTTTTTGCATTTTTTAATGCTTCTTTGTTACTTCTGTAGGTATTATGTGGCATATCCACAACTAATATACTTTTTTTAATTCCCCTCTGGACACTTTTTGAGTGCTCAATCATCATGTCCAAGGAAACACTTTTGGTTGATTTAAAATTATATAAAACAGAACCTAAGGAGTCTCCGACCAGAACAATATCACAATGATTATCAAGAATATTTGAAATATTCTTCGAATAAGCAGTTAAGCAAACAATTTTTGATTTATGTTTTTTTTTAAGTAATTTTTGAAACTTATTCATTTATTCTAATTCAATAGTGCTCGGAGGCTTAGAGGTAATATCATAAACAACTCTATTAATCCCTCTAATATTATTAATGATTTTATTAGAGATTGTTTGCATAAATTTTTTATCAAAATTATAAAAATCAGCTGTCATACCATCCTCAGATGTTATTGCTCTAAGAAGACAAATATGTTCATAAGTTCTATTATCACCCATTACACCCACCGTTTTAACTGGAAGTAATGCAGCATAAGCCTGCCAAATTTTATGGTATAAATTTGATTTTCTTAACTCATTAATGAAATAATAATCAGCTTCTTTTAAGATTTTGATTTTTTCATTTGTTATGATTCCTGGGATTCTAATTGCTAATCCAGGGCCTGGGAATGGATGTCTTGAAATTATATCTTTTGACAAATTAAGTTCTAAGCCTAATTTTCTAACTTCATCTTTAAACAAAAATTTAAGTGGTTCAACTAAGGTGAGTTTCATTCTTTTTGGAAGACCTCCAACATTATGATGTGATTTTATTTTTGATGTTTGGCTCCCAGTTACAGATTTACTTTCAATTAGGTCAGGATAGAGAGTGCCTTGAGCAAGAAATTTAACTTTTTTTATTTTCTTTGCATATCTCTCAAATATTTTAATGAACATATTACCAATAATTTTTCTCTTTTTTTCTGGGTCAAAAATATTTTTTAATTTTTTAATAAAATCTTTTTCTGCATTTACATAAATTAAATTAATTTTTAATTTTTTCTTAAATGTTTCAATAACCTGTTTCTCTTCATTTTTTCTAAGTAATCCAGTATTTACAAAAACACATATAAGATTTTTGCCTATAGCTTTATTAAGTAATTGTGCAACAACACTACTATCGACTCCACCCGATAAAGCACAAATAACTTTATTATTACCAACTTGTTTTTTTACATCATTAATTAATTTTAATTTTTGATCTCTTAAGGACCAGTTTTTTTTAATTTTGCATATTAAAAATAAAAAATTTTTTAAAATAATTTTACCTTTATTAGTATGCGTTACTTCTGGATGAAATTGTACTCCGTAAAATCTTTTCTGATGATTTTCAATAATTGTAAATTTAGAATTCTTACTTGATGCAATAACTTTAAAACCACTTGGTAATTTAAATATTTGATCAGCATGACTCATCCAGACATTATTTTTTTTATTTTTGTTAAAAAAATTTTCAACTAACAAGCTATTATTAACTTGCTTAACTTCTGCTAACCCGAATTCTCTAAATTTTGATTTTTTTACTTTTCCACCTAAAACTTTAGAAATAACTTGGTGTCCGAAACATATTCCAAGTACAGGTATTTTTAAATTAAGAATTTTTTTATCAAATTTAAACCTATTGCTATCATATACATTCAATGGTCCTCCTGATAAAATTATTCCACATGTGTTTTTATCAATTGACTTAAAATTGCTTACTTTTTTATGACTTATAATTTCTGAAAATACCCCAAGTTCCCTAATTCTTCTGGCTATAAGTTGAGTAAACTGAGATCCAAAATCAATAATTAAAATTTTATTTAAATTATTGCTAAGACTCATTTTTTGGTTCAATATTTTTTAATGCTTCATTTATTGTTTCTATTTTTTTACATAAATTAATACAAATAACAGAAAAGTTTTCGGTCAATTCTTTTACTTTAGAGTAATTAGATTTTTCTATTTCTATATTTATTAACATATACATTGCATCTTCATTATTTGGATCTAATAATAGGGTTGTTTTCAAATTTTTTTCCTCTTTCTTTTGATCTTCTTCTAAATTATAAATTTTTGCTAAATATAAATATGATTGTGCATCCTTTGGATTAAATGTGATATTTCTTTGAAATAAAAATTTTGAGTCTTCTAATTTTTTTTCATTAAATTTTTTTTTTGCTTCCTCAAAAAAATTTTCAATAGAATAAACTAAATTAAAAGAATTAAAAAATATTATTATTAATAAAACTAGTTTTATTTTTTTCATCATTAATATTTATTATCTTTTTTAACTTCATCAACATTATGCACCATGCTCTCATAAAAGCCTGCTTTAGTAATTTTTACAAAATTAGGTTTGTGTTTTAAATTAATTAATTTTTTAGATCCTAAATATCCCATGGATGATTTTAGACCTCCAATTAATTTATAAATAATTTTACCTACGTTCCCTTTAAATCTTACCAATCCTTCAACGCCTTCTGGGACATACTTTGAGGCATCTTTTTGTTTTTTTTGAAAATATCGATCTGCAGATCCTTTGTTCATTGCTCCCACCGATCCCATACCTCTAAAATTTTTATATAGTTTACCATTTTTTTTCATTAGTTTGCCAGGAGTCTCTAAAGTTCCTGCAAATAACGATCCTATCATTACAGCATCCGCTCCTGCTGCAAGAGCTTTTGCAATATCCCCAGAATATTTTATACCTCCGTCAGAAATAATTTTTGTTTTTTTGTTTTTAACCCCCTTTTTTACTTCTAAAATAGCGCTTAATTGAGGAACGCCAATGCCTGCAACAAGTCTAGTGGTACAAATTGATCCTGGCCCTATTCCGACTTTAACAATATCAACACCAAGCTTTATTAAAAATTTAGCTGCTTCCTTGGTCGCGATATTTCCTGCACATAATGTAGTTTTAGATGATTTGCTTTTTTTTATTTTTTTAATTATCTCTGCAACTTTTTTGCTATGTCCATGCGCTGTATCAACAACTATTAAGTCAACACCTTCTTTTAAAATAGCTTCAGCTCTTTTTAATTCCCATTGCCCTGCACCAACAGCAGCTCCTACTAATAATTTTTTTTGCTTAACCTTTCGAATTTCATTAATTTGTTTTTTAATTTCTAAATTTCTATGAATAACACCAACTCCTCCAGATTGTGCAATTGCTATAGCCATTTTTGATTCGGTAACTGTATCCATTGCTGATGATAAAATAGGTATTTTTAATATTAAATTTTTAGATAACTCAATTTCAGTATTAACTTCTGAAGGGAGCACCTCAGAATATTTTGGAACTAAAGTTACGTCATCAAAGGTAAGTGCTTCTTTTATAGGAATCATAATCATTTATATATGATTCACTAAAAAATTAAAGTCTCTATCTTAAATTTTTACAAATGATAAAACTTTCTTTTGAGTTTTTACGGCTAGACTGTGGTTTAAAAACTTTAACTTCCTTAAATATCGATTTTGCATCTGCTACTATTTCATTAAAGGTAGATCCCATGAATATTTTAGAGACAAATTTTCCCTCTTTATTTAACATTTCTCTAGAAAAAAACATAGCTTCTTTGCATAATTCACCTGTATAGATAGAATCAATGTTTTTATTACCCGTTGTGTTAACTGCCATGTCTGACAACACAACATCAAATTTTGATTTAATTAATTTTTTTATTTTTGTTTGGTTTTTTTTTTCTGTAAAATCTCCTTGAACTTGTAAAGTTCTTTCTATTTTATCCATTAATTTTAAATCTATGGAGATAATTTTTCCATTTTTAATTTTTTTGGAAGCATATTGAGACCAGCTTCCAGGAGCAGCACCAATATCAATTAATGAAATACCATTTTTTAAAATTTTAAATTTTTCATCAATTTCTATTAATTTATAAGCTGCCCTTGATCGATAACCATCTACTTTTGATTGTCTAACATAAATATCTCTTCTTTGCTTATTAATCCAGTTTTTTGAAATTTTATTTTTTTTCAATTAATGACTAAATCTTAAACTTTTGGATTGAGCGTTATTTTGTAATGTTTTTATTTCAATTTTAATACTTTTGTCTAGTCTCATATCCTTGTCATCTTTCCAAATACCTGCAGCAAGATGCATAATGCCTATTTTTTGATTAGGAAGATAAGGTTCAACAAATGTATTTAACTTTTCATCAAACTTTGGAAGAAGATTGCTTGCTATCCAATTACAATTTAAGGGTAAAAATTCTGTTTCTATATTGTCTATATAAACACTCATATTGATAGCCAACCCTTCAGAGCCAAAAATTTTTCCTGATTTTAATGTTTGCTCAAGGTTTTTTTGCCAAGAAATCCATCCTGGAGAATTTTTTTCTAATGAGAAGACACCAATATTTATATGTGGAGCAAATGCTAATTTTCTAGCTTTATCTAAGCTTATTTTAGAATTAATTGCATGTTTAAAATTTTGTGATTTAATTATTGCAAGTTTCCCAAATACCCATTTAACTTTTGACATAATTTTATAACCAGGTCCCAATGTTTGTGTAATGCCAAGCTTACCATCGTTACAGGCTTCAAAATATAGCTCGACAGATCTCCAGTCGTTAACCCATGCATCGCAATCTATCCATAAATATTTATTATATTTTGGAAAATATTTTGGCAAAAAAGCTCTTGAAACTTGACTCTTTAGCCATTCTTTGCCTCTAACTTTAAATGACGAAACATCTATATCCCACTCGGCTGATTTAATTTCATCTACTTTTTTTGATAATAGTAATTTCTGATCATTTGTAAGTCCTGCATCAAGTATACAAATTGCAGTATTTGAACTTTTTTCAAATCTTTTTATTGAATCCACTAATTCATTTAGCAATTCAAAGTAATTAGAATCGGCCAGAGAAATAATAACATTTTTTTTCATTTACAAGATATCTTCAAAATCTTCATTTTCTTTTTTAGTGATATCAATATTTTGTTTCTTTTTTATATTTTTATAATGAAAATAACTTAATGGAATTAAGCTTAAATATATAATTCCACTTATTGCAATAACCTTAAATGTATAAATTAATAACAATCCAAAAAACAAAACTATGCTAAATAATAAAAAAACTGTCATTTTCCGTGGAATTACAATTTTTTTAAAAGAATATGTTGGTACCGTACTTATTAATAAAAAAGAAATTATAACAAAAATTGTTGGAACTATTAAATTGTAATCAAAATTTAAATTAACTTTAGCAAGTCCACTAAAATTAAATATTAATGGCATTAAAACAATAATGCCGCCTGCTGGTGCTGGAACACCTTCAAAAAAATTATCCTTCCATGATGGCTCTTCATTAGAATTAACATTAAATCTTGCAAGTCTTAAAGCAACACAAACAACATAAACTAAACATAACAACCAGCCTAATTTATCCAAATACTGTAAATTCCAAAAATACATTACAAAAGCAGGTGCCACTCCAAAACTAATTACATCAGCTAGCGAGTCTAGTTCCTTGCCCATTTTAGATGTTCCTTTTATCAATCTAGCAATTCGACCGTCTAAGGAATCCATAAGTCCTGCAAATATTATTGCAATTACTGCAAGGGCAAATTTTCCATCAAGTGCAAATTTGATTGAGCTTAAGCCTATGCAAACTCCTATTAAAGTTAGTGCATTTGGCAAAAGCATTCTTGCTTTTTTATCGGATACAATTTTAAAATTATTTTTTGGCTGTTCCATTATTGCTTCTTAGCTATCAATGTTTCTCCAGCTATAGTTCTTTGATTTATTTTTACCAGTGGGCTATAATTTTTAAAATAGATATCGACTCTACTTCCAAACCTAATCATGCCGATTCTGTCCCCTTGTTTTAAATCTTTATCCTTTGAAGTTTCACAAACTATTCTTCTTGCTATTAATCCTGCAATCTGTACTACAACAACTTCGTGTCCTTGATTATTATTAATCTTATAATAATTTCGTTCATTATCTTCGCTAGCCTTATCCAATGAAGCATTTAAGAATTTTCCAGGCTTATAAAGTATTTCAGCAATTTTTCCACTACATGGTGTTCTGTTTACATGACAATCAAACACATTCATAAAGATACTAATCTTTGTAAATTTTTGATCTTCCAGACCAAGCTCTTTAGGTCCTATTGTTTCATGGTTCATTAAAACCAATCCATCAGCTGGACTTACTAAATAATTATCGTCATTAATTGATACCCTTTCTGGATCTCTAAAAAAATAATATATCCACACACTTAAAGCCAAAGCTATAAATCCAAGAAAGTTACTAACTAAATATAAAAAAATAGTTGCTATAATAGCAATAGCTAAAAATTTGTATCCTTCTGAGTGGATTTTTGGAAAAACTTTGTCTAGCATAATGTTTATTTGATAATTTTTTATTAATATGTATATAAAACTGTGAAATTCAATTATTAAGATAATATAATCAAATATGAGCAAAATTCACGTTAAAAATCCCATTGTTGAGCTAAATGGGGACGAGATGACAAGAATCATTTGGGAATTTATTAAAAAAAAATTAATTTTACCCTACCTGGATCTAAAAATTAAATACTTTGATCTCAGCATAGAAAACAGAAACAACACTTCTGACGAAATTACTGTCGAGTGCGCAAATACGATTAAAAAAATAAATGTTGGAATTAAATGTGCGACTATAACTCCTGATGAAGGAAGGGTTAAAGAATTTAATTTAAAAAAAATGTGGCGTTCTCCAAACGGAACTATAAGAAATATAATCGGAGGTACTGTTTTTCGAGAACCAATTATATGTAAAAATATTCCTAAACTTGTTCCATCATGGACAGATCCTTTAATTATTGGAAGACATGCCTTTGGCGATCAATATAGAGCAACAGATTTTAAAGTTCCGGGGAAAGGAAAAATGGAAGTTAAATGGACAGCTGAAGACGGTAGTAACGAAATTAAATATGATGTCTTTAATTTTCCAGGACCAGGAATAGCTCTATCAATGTATAATTTAGACAAATCCATAGAAGACTTTGCAAGATCTTGTTTCAACTATGGTTTAATTAAAAAGTGGCCTGTTTATTTATCTACTAAAAATACAATATTAAAAATCTATGATGGAAGATTTAAAGATATTTTTCAAAAAGTATTTGATGATGAATTTAAATCTGATTTTAAAAAAAACAATATTACTTACGAACATAAACTAATCGACGATATGGTGGCTTGTGCAATGAAATGGAGTGGAAAATACATTTGGGCATGTAAAAACTATGATGGTGATGTTCAGTCTGATACTGTGGCTCAAGGTTATGGTTCCCTTGGATTAATGACTAGTGTTTTACTTGCGCCAGATGGTAAAACCATGGAAGCAGAAGCGGCACACGGAACAGTAACAAGGCACTACAGAATGCACCAACAAGGAAAAGAGACATCTACAAACCCCATTGCATCTATATTTGCTTGGACAAGAGGTCTAGCACATAGAGGTAAATTAGATAACAATAAAGAACTAATAAATTTTGCAAGTACTTTAGAAAAGGTATGTATTAATACGGTTGAAAATGGATCAATGACTAAAGATCTGGCTATACTGATAGGGCCATCAAGTAAATATTTAACTACAAATCAATTCTTAGATGAATTAGATGGTCAACTTAAAAAAAGGCTTAATTAATTAGTTTTTTTATACTTGCAAAAGAACTTTCAATTTTATCCACTAAAGTCCCACCTGCTTGAGCAAAATCAATTCTTCCTCCGCCACCTTTACCACCTATAATCTCTGATCCAATTTTAACAAGCTTAACTGCATCAAATTTATTTTCTAATCCCTTTGTAATACCAATGGCCAAACCTACTTTGCTCTCGTTAATAGCATAAACAACTATAATGCCTTCTTTTAATTCTTTTTTCCCTTCATCTATTAATTTTCTAAGATCTTTAAATGGAAGATCTATAACTTTTTGAAATCTGACTTTAATGTTATTTATATCTTCATCTTTAATAATATTTTTTGATTTATCTTTTAAAATTGATCCAAAAGAAAGTTTTTCGAACTGTCTGTTTAAATCTTTTATTACTAATGCTTGATCTTTATTATCTGTATTAGGTTTCCCTCCCAATGTAATAATTTTATTTTTCAGATCTTTAATAGTTTCTTCATTTTTTTTATTAGATAAGTCTGAAAGTTTCTCTTTATTTTGTAAATAATCATTAAGCTGTTTATCTCTTAAAGCCTCTATTCTTCTAACTCCTGCTGAAATTGACGATTGGCTAATTATTTTAAAATTTCCTATATCTCCAGTATTCCTTACATGGGTTCCGCCACATAATTCTGTGGAAAAATAATTATCTTTTTCCTCTCCCATAGACAAAACTCTAACTTCATCACCATATTTTTCACCAAATAAAGCTAAAGCACCATTATTAACTGCTTCTTTAGGTGTCATTATTCTAGTTTTTACTTCAGATTTATTTTCTATCATTAAATTTACATAAGCTTCTATTTTATTTATTTCATCAGATGTAATTGGTTTCATGTGACTAAAATCAAACCTTAATCTTTCAGACTCAACTAATGACCCTTTTTGAGTAACATGTTTGCCCAAAACTCTTCTTAAAGACTCATGTAATAAATGTGTGGCTGAATGATAAGCTCTGATATTATCTCTTCTTTTAGCGTCAATCTTTAATTCAATGGTATCATTAATTTTAATAGATCCTTTTTTAACTTTTCCATAATGAACAAATAAATCTCCTAGTTTTTTTTGAACATCCATCACATCAAATTTAAAATTTTCATTAAAGATTGTTCCTATGTCTCCAACTTGACCTCCTGACTCGCCATAGAAAGGGGTTTGATTAGTAATTATTATTCCTTCATCTTCTTTGTTTAATTTTTTTACTTCTTTATTATCTTTTAATAAAAATGTGATCACACCTTCTGATTTATTCGAAGCATATCCTAAAAAATCTGTTGGACTCAAACGATCTTTAATGTCAAACCAAATTTCGTCAATTGAACTGTCTCCTGAGCCCTTCCAGTTTTTTTTAGCGAGTTCTTTGCTTTTTTTCATTATCGACTGAAATTTTTTATGATCAATTTTTAAAGATTTATTTTTTAAAATATCTTCCGTTAGATCTAAAGGAAATCCATAAGTATCATAAAGTTTAAAAGCAATCTCGCCTGGCAAAACTTTATCAATTTTTGAAATTTCATCATTTAAAATTTTAATTCCCCTGTCTAGTAAAATCAAAAATTTTTCTTCTTCCATTCTTAAGGTTTCTTTAATTAAGGATTGCGCTCTATCTAATTCAGGGTAATTATTTGACATTTCTTCTAGAAGAGTTTGAAAAACATTATAAAAAATTGGTTTTTTAGAACCTAACAAATGAGAATGTCTCATTCCTCTTCTCATAATTCTTCTAAGCACATAGCCCCTTCCTTCGTTAGAAGGTAAAACTCCTTCTGCAATTAAAAATGAACTTGCGCGCAAGTGATCTGATATAACTCTAAAACTAGAATAATTTAATTGATCTACTTTTTTACCTACAGCGGCAGACGTTGATTGTATTAATTTTTTAAAATGATCAGTTTCATAATTGTCATGTGTGCCTTGCAATAAAGCAGCAACTCTTTCTAATCCCATTCCTGTGTCAACAGAAGGTTTTGGAAGATTTATTCTTTTGTCATTTGAAAGTTGCTCATACTGCATAAAAACTAAGTTCCAAATCTCAATAAATCGATCTCCATCTTCACCTCTGGTCCCTGGCAATCCCCCTTTTAAATGATCACCATGATCATAAAATATTTCTGAACAAGGTCCACATGGACCTGTTTCTCCCATAGACCAAAAATTATCAGACGTAGATATTTTAATTATTCTATCGTCATTTAGTCCTGATATTTTTTTCCAAAAATTAAAAGCTTCATTATCCTCATGGAAAACTGTTACATACAAACGCTTTTTATCTATACCAAATTCTTTAGTAATTAAGTCCCATGCATAATTTATTGCTTGTTCTTTAAAGTAATCTCCAAATGAAAAGTTTCCAAGCATTTCGAAAAATGTATGGTGCCGAGGCGTATATCCAACATTTTCTAAATCATTATGTTTTCCACCTGCTCTTACACATTTTTGTGCTGTCGTTGCTCTAGCGTAGTCTCTTTTTTCTAATCCGGTAAATACATTTTTAAATTGCACCATTCCAGAATTTGCAAACATTAATGTTGGATCATTGTTCGGTACTAAATTACTAGACTCAACTATTCTATGATCGTTTCTCTCAAAATATTTTAAGAAAGTATTTCTGATTTCATTTAATGTTTTGTCAGCCATATTTTTAAAATACAGTTTTTTTAATTGATGTCTAGGGAACAGTAATGGGGAAAAAAGGCGCTTATATTAAGCGCCTTTTAATAATTAAAGATGACTTTTAACTAATTCTTTTTTGGAGAAACTGTATCGTCTTTCTTTTGATCTTTAGGTTCCTCAAGTTGGTCTTTAGCAACTTTTTCTGGATCAAGTGGATTTCCCTCGATCTTTTTTGCTATAACTCCAGCTTTTTCTCTAATTGCTATTTCAATTTCTGCAGCAATTTTAGGATTTTGTTCTAAATAAAGCTTTGCATTTTCTCTTCCTTGACCTATTTTTTCTCCTTTATAAGCATACCAAGCTCCAGATTTTTCTACAATCTCCGCTTTTGCACCTAGATCAACAAGTTCACCAACTTTGCTAATTCCTTTTCCATACATTAAGTCAAATTCAACAACTTTAAATGGAGGCGCTACTTTATTTTTTACAACTTTTACTCTTGTAGAGTTGCCAATAATTTCATCCTTATCTTTAATTGCTCCTATTCTTCTAATGTCCATTCTAACAGATGAATAAAATTTAAGTGCATTTCCACCAGATGTGGTTTCGGGGCTTCCAAACATTACTCCAATTTTCATTCTTATTTGATTAATAAAAATCATCATAGTATTTGTTTTTGAAATTGAGCTTGTTAATTTTCTCAAAGCCTGACTCATTAATCTTGATTGAAGGCCTACATGATGGTCTCCCATTTCACCTTCTATTTCTGCTCTAGGAGTTAATGCGGCAACCGAATCTACAACTAGTACTGAAACTGAGCCTGATTTAATTAAAGTATCCGCTATTTCTAGAGCTTGTTCACCTGCATCAGGCTGGGAAATTAATAATTCTTCTGTATTTACCCCAAGTTTTTTTGCATAAACTGGATCAAGAGCATGTTCTGCATCCACAAATGCACAAATCCCACCTGCTTTTTGGGCTTCTGCAACTACTTGTAATGCTAATGTTGTTTTTCCAGACGATTCTGGACCATAAACTTCAACAATTCTTCCTTTTGGCAAGCCTCCTATTCCAAGAGCTAAATCTAAACTTAAGGACCCTGTTGAAACAGATTCAATGTCCATTGCTCTTTGTTGGCCAAGCTTCATTACTGAACCTTTTCCAAAATTATCTGTGATTTGACTTATAGCTGCTTCTAAAGCCTTGTTCTTTTCTTTGTCTTCTGCTTCTTGATTTTTAGTAGATTTAACTACTTTTAAGTTGTTTTTAATCATTTTTTGCCTCTTTTTTTAAGTAATTTAGTGTTCGAATCATACGTTCAAATGTACACATTTTGTTCTTTTTAGCAATAGTTAATATTTTTACTTAAAAAAATGCCTATTATTGCTTAAGTTTTAGATAATCACTTTTTAACAAACCAATAGCCTGTAAAAGCTTAAACTGGGCTAACAAGTAACTTCTTTCTGAATTTGCCAAACTAATTTTAGAATTCAATAAAATAGAATTAGATTGGATCACATCTAGCGTAGATCTTCCTAATCCAGATTCATATTCCAATGTTATTCCTTCATTTGCAATTTCTGCAGCTTTAACTTGTAATTTAACAGATTCTAATAAACTTTTTGAAGATTGTAAACTTGACCAGGCGCTTGCAACATTTGTATCATTACTTCTAATTGCATTTTCAAATAACAGTTTTTTTCTATTTTTTAAATTTTTACTTTTATTTAATGAGGCTGTATTTTTTCCACCTTTAAAAATTGGCCATGAAATAGTAGCTGTTATTGTTTCTTTATCACGTTCATCATAAGTTGTACTTAAATCATCAGTTTCTGTAGAATTCAAAGATAAGGTAGCCGAAGGAGCTAAATCAGATCTTGCTATTATGACATCTTTTTCAGACTGATCGTATTCCAACTTAGCAATTAAAACCTCCGGATTATTATTTTTTGAAATCTCAATTGCTTTATTTAAATTTACAGGAATTTCAAAATCAATATTTGAATTTTTGTCTAAACTATTAGAATCTACTATAGGACCTACAACCTCTTCATAAATTAATTTCGCAGTTACTACTTCATTTTTAGCTTGTATAAAATATGCCTGAGCACCTGCAAGAGATGACTCAGACTGAGCTAAGTCTGCCAAGGTTATTTGTCCTCTTTCTAATCTTGCCTGATCTGTTTCTACTTGTCTTTCTGATAAATTAACATTTTTTTGATTAATAACTAATTTTTCATTTGCCAATATTAATCCTGAATAAGCTTCAATTGCTTTATATAAAATTTCTTGTTCTATTTTTAAGAGTTTTGCCTCCGCTAGATCTAGTCCAATTTTATTTTTGTTTACACTAGCAATGCCTGCAAATCCTTGAAATATAGTTTGTTCAATAATGATTGATTTTGTTTTTGGATTAACATCAGTTATTGTAGCATTTGTTCCTGATCTATTAGTAAGTTTTTCTGTGTTTTCCTCACTCTTAGATCCCGAAATTGTAATTGAAGGTAAAAATTCACTTTTTGAAATTTTTAGTTCTTCTTTCGAAACTTCAATGTTCTCTCTTTCTGCATTCAGTTCTAGATTATTTTTATAAGCTTGCATTAATGCTTCTGATAAAGAAATAGCAAATGCATTTTTAGAATAAAAAGTAATTAATAAAAAAATTAAAATCAATCTCATCATTTATACCTATATCTAATATTTTTTATCTGATGACTATTATTTAAATTCATTACAACTGAAGAATATTTTGGCATATCTTTGAACATTTGTTGTGTAATTCTTTGATAAGTTTCCATAAAGTTCATTACTTCTGTTTTACTCATAATTTTTAATTTTTTTTTATTCTTTGATTTAAACCAAAGTTTTTTTTCTTGTTTTAATCTCCATTTTCTTAATAAACTAAAATTTTCAGCTTTTAAAAAAAAAAGACAATCTAATTGATTAAACAACTTTTTGTATTTAGTTTTAAGTTGATAATTTACATATTTCCTCCACTGAAAATTTTGATCATGTGTTTTTTCTAAAAAATTTATAGATTTTTTTAATTGTTTAGAATTTTGAGGTTTTGCACCAACACACCAGCCTTCAAGAATAACAATATCTGGCTTAGATTTTATTTTATACCAAAGACTCTTTTTATATCGATCATCAATTGCTTTATTGAATTTAGGTAATTTAAAATTTTTAAATTTTTTAACTTTAACTTTTCTAAAAAAATTAAGCATAATATTTATATCATGAGTTCCTGGAACGCCTCTAGTAATTAATAAAGGATGTTTTGTTTTAGACAATAAAGCTCTTTCTTTTCTAGTTTTATAAAAATCATCAATTGAAACTTTAAATACGTTTAATTTAAAATATTTTTTTAAAATTAAAGTTAAGATTGTTGAAATAGTAGTTTTTCCTGTTCCTTGACCCCCGGCCAGACCAATAAATAAAGGTTTCTTTTTATTGATCTTTTTAACGATCCAAAAACAAGATGGGACTAAAAAAGATTTAATCATCTTTTCTTTGTTCTTAAACTTTTCTGTTTTTGTTTCTTGAGAAGATATAAATTTAAAACAATCTTTTTTTACTTTGTTAAAGCATTTGTTAACATGCTGCATAAAAAATTATTTTTTTTGATCAAGAGGGTGATTTTCACCATCATTTATGTTTACATTTCCTAACTTAAAAGGATTTATTCCTTCTACACAGGCAATATTTATCCCATATATTTTTGGATTACTTCTTGGCTTGTTATGAGTGTGAATTCCACACTTTGAACAAAAATAATGTTCGGCAACTTTTGTGTGGTATTGATACAGAGTTAAAAGATCGTTTCCCTTTGTAATTTTTAAATCGTCACCACCTACCATTGTCATAATATAACCTTTTCTTTTACAAATTGAGCAATTACATCTCAAAACTTTTTCTAATTTCTCAGGTAAATTTACTTCTGCTTCTACTCCTCCACAATGACATGTTAATTTTTTCATTTATATTTATCCTCTAAGTTTCTATTTTAATTCGTATGTTTCCCAATTTATTTTTTCTGCAACTCTATCATATAATGTCTTGGCTCTTAAATTATTGTCACGTGTGATCCATCTTATCAAATTCCATCCTTTAGATTTGGAAATTTTTTTCAATTCATTTATAATTTCTTCACCTATCTTTTTTCCTCTATGACCCGGGTCAACAAAAAGATCGTCTAAAAAACCAATATCTTGTCCTCTTAATGGGCTTGGCATTCTTCTGTAATGAGCAAAACCAATTATATTTTCTTCAACTTCATAAACAATTCCTTGAACTTCATGATTTTTATCATTTAACCAACTCCATACTGTTTGGAGGATCTTTTCATTTATTTCAACTTTATAAAAATCTGCGTATCCTCTATAAAGTTTCTCCCAATTCTCTTTATCTTTTAATTGAATATTTCTAATCATTTAACTTATTATTTCATACAAGTTTTAAACTATCTCTGGTTGAAGTTATCCACAAGACTACAAAATGTAGTTTAGATGTTCACGTTTTGATTCACTTTTGATTCAGTTACAGACTCAAAATACAACCTATTGACTGTATTGTACAATTAGACTAATAATTAGAACAAAGCAAGAACATGAAATTAAATATACCTTTTTATCTACATAAAGCTGGAGCTGGGTTTCCTTCTCCCGCCACAGACTACATAGAAGAAGATATAGATCTTAATGTTCATCTAATCAAAAATGTTCCAGCAACTTTCATTATTAGAGTTCAGGGAAAATCTATGACTGATGTTGGTATTTATGATGGCGATCTATTGGTCATTGATAGAAGTTTAAAACCTAAAAATTTTTCAACCGTAGTTGCAAATGTTCATGATGAATTAGTTGTTAAAAGTTTTGTTAAATCTAAAGATGATCAATTTTTAACATCTGGCTCAAAAAACATTGAAGATAAAATAATTATTAATGATGAGTCTGATATATTCATCTGGGGAGTTGTGACTTATGTTGTCCATTCAACGTACTAAAAAAATAGCTCTAGTTGATTGTAATTCTTTTTATGTCTCTTGTGAAAGATTATTTAATCCTAAAATTAGAAATAAACCTGTTATAGTTTTATCAAGCAATGATGGCTGTATTATATCAAGGTCTACAGAAGCAAAAGCTCTTGGTATTAAAATGGGGGAGCCATACTTTAAAGCCAAAGACATAATTCTTAAAAATAATGTTTATGTATTTTCTTCAAACTATTCTTTATATGGTGATCTTTCTAGACGGATAATGAGAACCTTAAAAAGATTTAACACTGAATTAGAAATATATTCTATTGATGAAGCTTTTTTAGATTTAAGCAATTTTCCCGATAATGAAATAGAGGATGTTGGAAAAGAAATCAGAAATATTGTTTTAAAATGGACGGGCATACCAACAAGTATTGGTATTGCAAAAACTAAAACTTTGAGCAAGATTGCTAACCATGTTGCTAAAAAAAAACAATCTGGTGTTACTAGCTTAATTGGAATTAAAAATATTGACCCTATATTAGAAAAAGTAGATATTAATGATGTCTGGGGAGTTGGAAAACAACTTACTAAATTTTATCATCAAAATGGAATTTATAACGCAAAGCAATTAAAAAATATTTCAAATACCTGGATAAAAAAAAGTTCAAATGTTTTAAGCTCAAAAACTGCGATGGAACTTAGGGGCATTCCTTGTATGCCCTTAGAAATAAAAAGCTCAAAAAGAAAAAGTTGTGTCGTATCAAGATCATTTGGCACAAGAGTTGAGAATTTTCAAGAGTTACAAGAAGCTGTAGCAAGTTATTGTTTAAATGGTTCAGAAAAAATTAGGTCAGAGTCTTTAGTTGCAAAATCAATAACTGTTTCTGTAAGAACAAGCCCTTTTCAAAATAAAGGAGTTTATTATTCAAATTCTAAGACTATAGATTTTCCAATCGCTACGAATAATAGTATTGAAATAGTAAAAACTGCTTTAATTGCATTAAATGAAATTTTTATAAACGGATATAGATATCAAAAAGCAGGGATACTGTTATCTGGTTTAATTAATTCCGATGGTAGTAAAAGCTTATTTTCTTCTGAAAAAGATGAAAAAATTAATACACTAATGAAATCTATTGATAATACTAATTACAAATATGGCAGATCAACACTGAGTTTGGCTAGCGCTGGAGTAAATAAGAGATGGAATATAAGAAGAGATCACTCTTCAAAGATAGATACTGCTGATTTTAATTCATTACCAATAATAAAAGCTATTTAATAGTTTCAATACTCTTAATGTTATCTAATGATTTATTTAGTTGAGTAAAATTTTCACGTCTTGAAATAATAAACACACTAATAATTATAATAATAGTTAGTGCTATTGGAATCAAAGTAACTGCAGAAATGAAGTTAAATATAATAAAAGTATAAAATAACAAAAAAATTATTGACCTGATCAATAATATGATTTTAAAAACTGCAACAATAGAAAGAGAATGCTTCAATAAATTAAAAAAACTCATTTTTGATGGTCCAAAGTATCTAAGACCTCTTATCGATGGAATTGAAATCCTTTCATTAGTTATTTTAGTTAAAGATCCAGAAAAACTGCTCCAAGTTGCAGGCTCATTTACCATTTTATGCACAGCAAATTTAGGTAAACAGGTATAATTGCCAAATTCTATTGATTTTCCAGTAAATACAAGTGTTAAAAGTTTATGAACAAAATAACAAAATTTAAAAAAAGAACCTTCTGATCTTTTAATTCTATTAGCGGTAATTACCTTTTCTGGAAAGTCTTTTAATTTTTTAATAAATTCATTTAACTCTTCCGGTCTATCTTCTCCATCTCCATCCATGGGAATTACATAGTCAACATCTTCTTTTTCATCAATATATTTTAATCCAACAGCATTGCATCTGGCATGTCCTTTGTTTTCAATCATATTAATAACTTGGATTGATTTTAAATTTTTTAAGGCAATATTATTTTCTGTTCTTATTTCAGTAGACGCATCATTGACGATTAAAACTGAAACTTCTTCATCTAGGTCTTGAATTTGCTGATCGATATTTTTTAATAATTTGAACACTGATTGCCAGTCATTATAAATTGGAATCAATATTTTAATTTTTTTCATTTAACGCCTACACAAATATTATCCATACAAGTAAACTTTGACAATAAATCCAATTTATCTTTTGTAATTTTGCCCAACCAAACTGGCCTAGATTTAAGATGATAAGATAAATTTCCTGCGTTCCATTCATTTCCTAATACTACATTAATTTCTTCGCTATGATCTTTATCCCATTTATATTGAATTTTTTCTGCAATTTTTTTCCCAGGGTAATCTGTTCTTTTGTTTGTTTTCGTAATTGAAATGTATCCATAAACAAAAGGTGAAAGGATAAACAAAATTAAAAATACCATAAAAAAATTATTTAATTTTTTTAAATTTATTTGTTTTTGAAAAAGATAAACAATTAAAACTCCAAAAAATAAATAGAAAGGTGTCATCCACATTGTTCTTATTTTTGACCCTGTTATCATAGAAGTTAAAAACATTAATCCAATTGGTGCTAAATTAATAAAAACTAGGAATAATAACTTTTTATCTTTTTTATTAATTCTAAATTTAAAATTTTTAATCAAAAAGAAACTCATAATTAAAAATGGAGTTAATATGCCAATTTGTTTTATAAAAAAAACAAAAGGATATATTAAATGATTTAAAAAATTTAAATTTTCCATTCCTGTTCTAGCCAATCCATATCGAACAGTTATGTAATCATTATTAACTAACCAAATTAAATGTGGAATTAACAAAACAATAAAAACCGTTAGCGAGATCATATATTTAATATCAAATTTTCTGTCTTTTATAAAAAAAATCATGTAAAGAAATAATGAATCAATTCCTATTAACAAATAAATAAAAAGATACTTTGATAAAAAACCAAATGTTGCAAATACACCTAACAAAGCACAATCTATAAATTCTATTTTTTTTTTATCAAAAATTTTCCATGAAAAATAAACAGTAAGAGACCAAAATGGTAATTGACATACATTCACATTGAATTCAGGTGTTGTAAAATTATAAAAATAAATACCCTCTAATAAAATAACTGAAATAAAGCTTAAAACTTTGTTTTTGAATAGTTCTTCAGCAAACTTAAAGATAACTAAAAAACTAATAACTACAAATACTTGACTTAATAAGTAATAAGCCCAATCTTTGCTACCAAAAATTTGAAAAAACACTTCTAAAAAAAATGCACTTGCTGGTGGATGTTTGTCAAAACCCCATTCTAAATTACTTCCCCACGCCAAAGCTTCAATGGTGTCTAGTGGTAAATTATTATTTGTTAATATTGGAACTAAAGTCCAAATAACTAGATGAGCAGTAATAAAAATGTAAAATAAGTTGTTAATATTTCTTTTATTAGAGGTCATTTATTTAAATTTATACGATTAAACCTATATTGACACTTGTTAATTGCTGAATATACTCCCCGCATTCAAAAATAGAAACATGGTAAAAATCTCAAAAACATACGAACCAAAATTAACAGAAAAATATATGTGTGAAAAACACAAAGTTTATTTTAAAAAAAAACTCTCAGAATGGAAAACTGAAATAATTAAAGCTAACAATGAAGCGCTATACAATGGTTCTTTAGATAGCAATAGTGTTTCTGCTGATATTGTAGATCAAGCAAGCTCTTACACTGATAAAACGGTTGAAATGAAAGCAATTAACAGACAAATTAAACTTATCTCAAAAATTGACCAAGCTATTAAAAGAATTAAAGATGGAACATATGGTTTTTGCGCAGAAACTAGTGAGCCTATTGGAATAAAAAGATTAATGGCCAGACCTATTGCAGAATTATGTATTGTGGCTCAAGAAAAACATGAAAAAGAAGAAAAAGTTTTTGCAAACGACTAGGGCTTGGGTATTTCAGAACCATTTTTAAAAAAATCATAACCTTTAATCACAGCTTCTCTTTTAGCTATGTCTAAATACCATCTAGTTAAATTTTCATAGTTATTTAATCCAATATCATGCCAATCGTGTCTTGCGATCCATGGAAAAGTTGCAACGTCAGCAATTGAATAATTGTCTCCAGCAAGATACTTTGATTGACCTAACCTTTCATCTAAATCACAATATATAGTTTTAGTTATTTTAAAATATCTTTCCTCGCCCCATTTATCTTTTCCAGAATTGTAGTGATGAAATTGATGGTGTTGACCTAACATTGGACCAACATAAGCCATTTGAGCCATTAACCATTGGTTAATTTTTGTTCTATCTTTTTGTTCATAAAATTTATTACTTTTTTCTCCAAGATACATAAGGATAGCACCAGATTCAAAAACAGCTTCTTTGTTATTATCATGATCAATAATTACTGGAATTTTACTAAAAGGACTAATTCTTCTAAATTCTGGCTTAAATTGTTCACCCTTTGAAAATTTTCCTCCAGGATTAATATTTATTTTGGTAACTTCGTATTTAAAACTAATTTCTTCAAGCATAATTGAAATCTTTTTTCCATTAGGAGTATCTGCCGTTAAAAGTTCTATCATTTTTTAACGCCTAATCTTTCGTGAATACTCTTTGAAGTTGTTGAAAATTCAAATCTTAACTTTTCATCTGGTTTTGCATATTTAAAACAGCCTCTTGCAGCTAAAGCTCCCTCGTGAAAACCAGACAAAATTAGCTTAACTTTTCCTGGATAAGTGCAGATATCTCCTATGGCAAATATACCTTTGTGGTTTGTTTCAAAGTTTTCTGTATTAACTGGTATATTTTTTTTGTCTAAATTTAATCCCCAATTGGCAATTGGGCCTAATTTCATAATTAATCCAAAAAAGCCCAAAACATAATTAGTTTCAATTTTTTTAATACTTCCATCATCATGTTTAATTTCCATGCTTTTAATTTTGTTTTCTCCTTTTAATGAACTTAATTGGTATTGAGTTAGTATTTCAACTTTGCCTTGTTTTTCTAATTGTTTAACTTTATTTACACTTGATTGCACTCCTCTAAATTCATCTCTTCTATGTATTAATTGAACTTTAGAATTTTTCGACAGTTCAATTGTCCAATCTAATGCTGAGTCACCTCCTCCAAATATTGAAACTGTTTTATCTTTAAAAATCGATTTATCTTTAACTGAATAAAGTATTTCCTTTCCTTCAAATTTTTCACATTCTTTTACTGAGAATTTTCTTGGCTCAAAAGAACCCACGCCGCCTGCAATAATAATGCTTGATGCTTTAAACTCTTTTCCTTTTATAGTTTTAATTAACCAGTTGTGATTATTTTTTTTGATTTCTTCAACTCTATCATTTAAATGAAAGTTAGTTTTAAAAGGTTTTATTTGTTCAATTAAATTATTTGTTAATTCTTCTCCGGTGCATTCTGGTACTGCAGGAATATCGAAAATGGGTTTATCTGGATAAAGTTCAATGCATTGACCTCCCCTTTTATCTAAGTTGTCAACAACTTCACATTTTAATCCAATAATACCAAGTTGGTGAACACAAAAAAGTCCTACTGGACCTGCGCCTATAACTAAAACGTCTGTATCAATCATTAAGATTGTTTTTCTGGAAGTTTTACAACCAGTCCTTCTAATTCATCCGACACTGTTAATTGACAGCTTAATCTACTAAATTTACTTGGTTCATAAGCCATATCTAACATATCTTCTTCGCCATCTTCTTTATTTGGTAGTTTATCTAACCATTCTTCTTTGACATAAACATGGCAAGTAGCACAAGCCATTGCGCCCCCACAATCAGCGTCAATTCCAGGTATATCATTTTGAACGGCACCTTCCATAACACTCAAACCATTTGCAACTTCAATTACATGGGTTTTTCCACTAGTTTCTATGTAGGTAATTTTGGACATGAATTAAGTAGTATAGTTATAAAAAAAAATAGAGCAAACATGTAAAACATGTACGCTCTATTCTAAATAATTTAATTAGCTAATTACTTAGCTCGACCAGATTGTTGTATTGCCGCAGTCCAAATAATTAAACCAAATGCAATTTTATTCAAAAAATCAGTTGCATTGTAAATGATATTTAGTGAGTTAGCATCCATGTCGCCTATTAGGGTGCCAAACACATAGCCTAACGGATAAACTGACCAACCAATCGTTACTATCATTCTCATTGCGCCATAAGCAGTCACAAAAGCTTTATTTCCACTTTTTGCTGCTAACTTACCAGCGTATCCTGAGAATACTTCGTACAATATAAAAATCCACGCAGCCATAAGAATAACAAATCCAACTATTGCTGGAACATGGCCTGCTTCTCCAAGAAATCCTCCAATGAACATTGTTAACGAACCAAGTAAAAGTCTCCAAAAAGTTCCTGACTGTATTTTTCTCACTGCCGACAGAACAAAATAAAATTGTAACATTAATAATGGCATTGTAATTAACCAATCAATATATCTGTATACTATTGGTAAATCATCCATCGAAACCCATACTTCTCTGATGTATATATAGTTTATAAATGCAATACCGGTCACTAAACCCGAAACAGTTACTGAAACTCTCCAGCTTGATGGAACAGACCCTCTTTCTAAGAAAAAGAATGCTGTTGCTGCTAAACATCCCATAGACACAAGCCAAAATGAAATTCCAACAAAATCATCAGAAGCTAGAGTAGTAGCTTCAGCATTTGCTATGCCTGATAAACCCATAGTAGCTACAGCTACAAGGGCAAGTAATTTTAATTTTTTCACAAAAACTCCATTTTTATAGTTAATTTTTACTTAGCTTATATAAATTAAATTACAAGCATAAAAATATATGCAGCAAAGTTGTCATGTGATTGTTAAATAGCAAAAATAAATAGTTAATTGAAGACTTTTTTAGGTCTAATTTGTATTGATTTTAAAGACTTTTTAAATTTAAATACAATTTTTAATTTAAAAAACTAAATAAAACTAAAAAAAAGAATCAAACCATAATGAGCCAAGATTTTAAAGAAATTTACAATAATTCAATTAAAAACCCTGAAGATTTTTGGCAAGAAGTGTCAAATGACATCTTTTGGTTTAAAAAACCAACTAAAATTTTGAATAAATCTAATCCACCATTTTATAAATGGTTTGAGGATGGTGTAACAAACACTTGTTATAACGCTCTAGATGTTCATGTTGATCAAGGTAGAGCTGATAAACTTGCATTAATTTATGACAGTCCAATTACAGGAAGCAAGAAGCAGTTCACTTATAAAGAATTAAAAAACAAAGTTTCAAAATTTGCTGGAGCATTGACTAACCAAGGTATTAATAAAGGAGACAGAGTAATAATTTATATGCCAATGATTCCTGAAGCAGTAATTGCGATGCTTGCGTGTGGAAGAATTGGAGCTATTCATTCAGTTGTTTTTGGTGGGTTTGCCTCAAATGAATTAGCAAGTAGAATAGATGATAGTAAAGCAAAGGTTTTAATTACTGCCTCATGTGGTTTTGAGCCAGGAAAAACAATTGAGTATAAGCCATTGGTTGATAAAGCTTTAAAGTTAGCTTCTCATAAAATAGATAAGGTAATTCTTTTTCAAAGATCTGGTCATGAAGTAAAATTAAACGCTCCAAAAGAATTGAGCTGGGACGAAATATTATCAAATGCTCAAAGTGTTGATTGTGTAGAAATGAACTCTAACGAACTTGCTTATATTTTATACACCTCTGGAACAACGGGTGTGCCAAAAGGAATTGTCAGAGATATTGGCGGCCATATAGTTGCTCTTAAATGGACAATGAAAAATATTTACAATATTGATGCTGATGATGTTTGGTGGTCAGCTAGTGATATCGGTTGGATTGTGGGTCATTCATACATTGTCTATGCTCCTCTATTTAAAGGTTGTGCCACTGTTTTATTTGAAGGAAAACCTGTTGGCACTCCAGATGCAGGAGTATTTTGGAAAATAATTTCTAACTATAAAGTAAAATCTCTTTTTACTGCTCCAACAGCTTTTAGGGCAATTAAAAAAGAAGATCCAGAGGGGAAATTTTTTTCTAAATATGATTTAAGTTCATTTAAAAGTTTGTTCTTAGCAGGTGAAAGAGCAGATCCAGACACAATAAAATGGGCTGAAAGATTATTAAAAGTTCCAGTGATTGATCATTGGTGGCAAACTGAAACTAGTTGGGCAATTAGTTCTAATTGTACAGGAATAGAAATGCAAAAAACTAAATATGGCTCTGCATGTAAAGCTGTTCCGGGTTATGACATAAAAATCATTAAACCAGATCAAACTTTAGCTAAACCAAACGAAATGGGAGATGTTGTTGTTAAACTTCCATTGCCTCCAGGAACTTTTCCAACATTATGGAATGCTAATAAAAGATATAAAGAAACTTATATGACTAATTATGAAGGTTATTACCAAACTTATGATGCAGGACATATTGATGAAGATGGTTATGTTTGGATTATGTCTAGAACTGATGACATTATTAATGTTGCAGGTCACAGACTATCAACAGGAGCAATTGAAGAAGTATTGTCTGAACATCAATCTGTTGCTGAATGTGCGGTACTAGGAATTGCTGATAAATTAAAAGGACAACTACCAATCGGATTAGTCACATTAAAAGCTGGAGTTGATAAAGATAACGAAACTATCACTAAAGAATGTGTGCAAATGGTTAGAGATAAAGTTGGACCAGTTGCTGCATTTAAAATTGCAATAGTTGTAAAAAGATTACCAAAGACAAGATCGGGTAAAATATTAAGAGGTACGGTGAGAAAAATAGCCGATAATGAGCCTTATAAAATGCCTGCAACGATTGATGATCCTGCTATACTTGATGAAATCAAAGGGGATTTAAAAAAACATAATATATTAAAAGGTTAACGGTTTACCATTAGCTTTTTCAATTAACTTACCATCCCAAACAATTGCTTTTCCATTTACAATTGTTCCTAAAGGAAAACCTTTTACTTCATAACCATCAAATGGAGTCCAACCACATTTACTTGCGATCCAATCATTTTTAATAATTTTTTTCATATTCATATCCACGATGGTTAAATCGGCATCAAAACCTTCTTTGATGTAACCTTTGTTTTTGATTCCAAAAATTCTACATGGGTTTTCACAAACTAATTTTATAAATTGCTCCAATGTTAACTTGTTATTATTAATATGGTTAAGCATAATAGGAATGAGAGTCTGTACACCTGGCATTCCAGATGGTGATTGAGGATATTCTTTTTTTTTATTTTCTAAACTATGAGGAGCATGGTCTGATCCAACCATATCTACCACATTATCTCTTACTGCTTTCCATAACATATCTTGATGTTTCTTTTCTCTAATTGGAGGATTCATTTGGGCAAGGGATCCAAGTTTACTATAACAATCAGGAGCACATATGGTTAGGTGTTGAGGGGTAATTTCAAAACTTACATTACCTTTATATCTTGATAAAAACTCTACCTCTTCTTTTGTGGTAACATGCAAAACATGTATTTTTTTGTTATAACGTTCGGCAATTTTAACTACTCTTCTAGTGGATGACATTGCACATTCTTCATTTCTCCAAACTGGATGTGAGCTTACATCACCTTTTTTTATTAATTTCTTTCTAAGATTAAGAATATCTTCATCTTCTGAATGAATAGAAACTATTTTAGAACTATTTGAAATAACCTTTTCAATATCCTTTTCATCTTTTACTAATAAATTTCCTGTAGAAGAACCTGCAAATAGTTTTACTCCACAACATCCTTCAAGTTTATCTACAATTTTTAAATCTTCCATATTTTGAGGAGTTGCACCAAAGTAGAAAGCATAATTTGAAAACATTCTATTTTTAGCTAAGCTAAGTTTTTTATTAAATTCAGTTTGGTTAGATGTAGGTGGATTAGTATTAGGCATTTCAAATACAGAAGTTATTCCACCTAAAACTGCCGCTTTACTTCCCGACTCTAAATCTTCTACATCAGTAGAGCCAGGTTCTCTAAAATGAACTTGTGTATCTATACACCCTGGTAAAACAGTTAATCCTTGGCAGTCCAAAGTATCTTTTGCTACTTCGTTAATTTTATCAATTTTAACAATTTTATTATCCTTAATGCCAATATCCTGGTTTTTAAGATCACCATCTATATAACAAGGACCATTTTTAATGATTAAATCTAACATTTGGTAGAAAAGTAATTATATTATAAATGAACATCAATCAAATATGAATATTAAAAACGTATATATTTTAGAAGATAGAGGAATTATCTATATCAACGGGATTGATACAAAAGATTTTTTGCAAAATATAATTACAAACGATATTAACAAAGTAAATGAGACTAATAGTTGCTTTGCATCAATATTAACACCTCAAGGTAAGTTTCTTTTCGATTTCCTAATAGTAAAGCATAAGAAAGGTTATTTTATTGATTGTGAAAAAAACCAAGTCGAAGGACTATTTAATCAACTAAATATTTACAAGCTTAGATCACACGTAGAAATTACAAACTTAAGTAATGAATTTGTAGTTGCTACTTTCAGTCATAAAAAATTTATGTCATTTGATGAAGCTAGAGATGTAGCTGGAAATACATTTAAATATAGAGAAGATCCAATTTTATTAGATCCAAGACATAAAGAGCTTGGAGGAAGACTGATAATTAATTTAGAAAAACTATATTTGTCATTAAAAAAACTAGATTTAACTTCTGCAGAGCCTTCTGAATATTACAAATTTAGTCACGAGATGGGAATTCCTCAAAAAGATATGCATAAATTACAAAATAAATTATTTGGAATTGAATGTAATTTTGAAGAACTAAATGGAATTGACTTTAAAAAAGGATGCTATATTGGTCAAGAAAATACTTCTAGAATTAAATTAAAAAATAAATTATCCAAAAGATTATTACCTATTCAATTAATTAAAGGCACATTAAAAGAAGATACTTTAATATTTAATAATGAAAATGAAATTGGAAAAGTACTAATTGATAATGATTATCCTTTTGGAATAATTCAATATCTTAAAAATGATTTTAACATAAATACTGAATTTAAAAGTGAAAATGGTTTATTAAAAATTAAAAAACCAGAGTGGATTAGATAAAATGAAAATATTTGATTGTACCACTTATTTCGATGAGCCTATGTTATTTGAAATAAGACTAAACATTCTAGATAAATATGTTGATGAATTTATAGTTGCAGAAGCATTATACACACACAGTGGAAAAAAGAAAAAAATAAATTTTAAAAAAGATTTATATCCTAGATTTAAAAATAGAATTACACATATCATAATTGAAAACGAACCATCAAATATTATTCCAACTAAGGATAATAATATCAGTCAATCTAATCATAGTACTTATCGACTAAATGCTGCAAAAAGAATTGAATTTCAAAGAAACGCTTTGGCTAAAATTTTCAGTATAAAAAATAATGAAGATTGGCTAATTTACAGTGATAGCGATGAAATACCAAATCTTCATAATATTAATTTTTACCAAATAAAAAAAAAATACATATTGTTTAAACAAAAAATTTTTTATTACAAATTTAATTTAAGTTTACCAGGAGTTAATTGGTATGGTTCTAAAGCTTGCCAATATAAAAATCTTACTACAATTTCAGAACTCAGAAATATTAAACCTAAAAAATATAGTTGGTGGAGACTTGATACTTTTTTTAAAAAAAATAAATTTATAAATTTAAAAATAGTTGAAGATGGAGGTTGGCATTTTACTGAAATAAAAACACCCAAAGAAATATATACTAAACATATTAACGATGAACATCATGACGAATTTGACCAAACTGGAATTAATGAAGAACACATTAAAGATATGATTAAAAATAGATATATACCATATGATCACAACATAGATCAAAGAGAATGGGAAAAAAAGTGGAATAAAAATAATAAAATTAAACTATCAATTGTTGAAAGTTCCAAACTACCCAAATATTTAATTACCAATAAACAGAAATATTCAAGTTGGTTTGATTAATTTAATAGATAAAATTTATTACAAAAATTTTGATAAATTTGGTTTAAAATAATTTGGACCTTTCATTACTTTTCCATTTTCATTAAAAATAGGTCTGCCATTTTCATCTAACTTGCTCATATTAGATTCCTGAACCTCGTCAAAGCATTCGTCTAAATTAATACCAAAAGCATGTCCGGCTCCATAAGTTACGTATAGTATATCTGTAAGCGCATCAGCTACCTCTAAAAGGTCTTTGTTTTCTAGTGCGGCTCTTAGTTCATTCAATTCTTCTTTAATCAAATCAAGTCTAAGATTATTAATTTTATCAGTGCTAAAAGAAGCTTTATTTTTTACTTCTTGCCCAAATGTTTTCATAAATATTTCTACTTTTTTAAAATTTGTCATTTTACTCCTGTAAGATTTCAATTAATTAGTATATAAATTATTTAACTTATTTATTCAAATAAATGAAATTTAGAAAAGAGTTTGATAGTATTGGCAGTATAAACGTACCATCCGATAAATATTGGGGAGCATCAACTCAAAGATCCAAAAAATATTTCGATATTGGTGATTTTCTTGTCAGACCAATTATAATTAAATCTATTGCCATTGTTAAGAAAGCTGCAGCTATAATTAATAGCAAAAATAACGATTTAGATAAAAAAATAGCTAACATAATTGTTAAGGCATCGGATGAAATAATCAAAGGTAAACTAGACGAACACTTTCCTTTAAAAGTTTGGCAAACAGGATCTGGAACTCAAACAAATATGAATGTAAACGAAGTAATATCAAATCGAGGAATTGAAATGATGGGTGGTAAAAAAGGTACAAAAAAACCAGTTCATCCCAATGATCATGTAAATAAATCACAATCTACTAATGACGTTTTTCCTACAGCTATGCATATAGCAATAGCCATCGAAACAAAAAATAAACTACTGCCCTCCTTAAAATTATTGGAAAAAGAACTAAAAAATAAAGTTAGTAAATTTAAAAATATTATTAAAATTGGTCGAACACATCTACAAGATGCAACGCCACTTTCTTTAGGACAGGAATTTTCAGGATATCATCATCAACTTAAATTATGTATCTTTAGAATAGAAAATTCATTAAAAGAAATTTATTCTTTAGCGCAAGGAGGAACTGCTGTAGGAACTGGATTAAATACTAGAAAAAACTTTGATAAAAAAATTGTTCATGAAATAAAAAAAATTACTAAAATATCATTTAGACCAGCAGAAAATAAATTTGCTGCTTTAGCTGCCCATGACTCAATAGTAAATTTTTCAGGCACACTAAATACAACTGCCGTCTGTTTAATGAAAATAGCAAATGATATTAGATTTTTAGGATCGGGTCCTAGAGCTGGTTATGGAGAATTAACTTTACCAGAAAATGAACCTGGATCATCTATCATGCCTGGAAAAATAAACCCTACCCAAAGTGAAGCCGTTACTATGGTTTGTGTGAAAGTTATTAGCAATCATAACGGAATAACTATGGCTGGATCACATGGACACTTTGAGCTCAATGTTTTTAAACCTTTAATAGCGCATAATGTTTTGCAATCTATTTATATAATGTCAGATAGTTCAAAAAACTTTGCAAAATTTTGCATAAGAGGCCTAAAGGCTAACAAAAAAAGAATTAAAGAACACTTGGACAATTCTTTAATGCTTGTTACTGCTCTTGCTCCAAAGATAGGTTACGATAATGCTGCCAAAATTGCAAAACAAGCTTTAAAAAATGGATCGTTACTTAAAACAGAAGCAATTAAATCAGGCCTTATAAGTGAAAAAGATTATGATAAAATTGTTGATCCTAGAAAAATGATTTATCCTTCGTGAAATGCAAAAATTTTTTTAATAAAATTTTTTAAATCAATCCAATTTTGAATTTTATTATTTTTATTAAAATCATATTTTTCTAAAATTATTTTCTCTTCTTTATTTAAGTTTGATTGTAAACTGTTAATTTTAAAATTATTAATAAACACTTCATTGCTAAAAAGATTTGCTTCAAGTTCTAAAAAAACCTTTTTTAATGGTTTTCTATTGGTTTTAGGAATTTGAAAAATTCTATAAAATTCTTTTTGGTTATAAATATTAAAAACTAAGTTTCCTGAAAATATTAACTCACCATCTGCAAGGCCTATGTTACTAGATGATAATATTAATTTACCAATTTTTTTATTATGTAAATAAGAATTGTCAAAATTAATTTTTCCACTTGCTACATTAAATAATATTTTAGAATTATCAAATAATTTGTTATTTATCAAATTTTTAGAACTTAGGGTAATTTTTGAACTTAAGTTTTGGCTGTACAAGATATCTAGCTTTAATAACTCTTTAAAAAAATCTAAAGAATCAAAAAATCTTTTAAAGTCTATTTTATATAAATTTACATCTAATTTAAAATTAAATGGCTCAAAGTAAATTTGTCCCTTATAATTAATATTATTGTTAACTAGCCTTGTTTCGATAGACGAAAAATCCATCAATTTATCCTTTAATTTAAATTCAGTATCTAAATTAAAATTTCCAATATTAAAATTATTTTTTAAATAATAATTGTTATTTTTTGTGGATGACTCATTTAACATTTCTATGTTTAATTTTTTAAATTTTAATAAGGTTGTTGATTTTGAATCCATCTCAAAATTTTTGCTCCAATTAAGTTTAAAAGGTATATTAAAAATTTGTCCTACGGAAATAAATTCATTTATTAATTTTTTTTCATTGTAAAATATATTAATTTTTGAAATTGGAAAAATTGAAATTATTTGTTCCTTAGAATCTTTATAAAAAACATTGCTATTTTTAATGGTAATTTTTTTTTTTGAAAACTTTTTTTGTAAAAAATTATCAAAAAATTTAAAATCATTTTTTTGTACTGAAAAATTAGCATCTTGAATTATAATTTTTGTAATGTTTAAATTATCTTGATCAAATAAATTTTTTTGCGACACATAAATATCTAATTTTTTTATTTGACTTATCTCTTTTGGTTTATCTAGATCATCATTAAAAATTTTAGCATTTTTTACAACAAAGTGTGGTGAAGGAAGAATTGAATAGCTTATATCTGAAGAAATGCTTATGTTAATTTTAAATTCATTTAATATTTTATTAGTAAAGTCTTTTTGTATTCCTCCATTATCGTATAAACTTGGTATTGATAAATAAAATACATATGAAAATAATAAACTAATAAAAATTATCACCGACTTATTAAAATTACTAATTTTAGTTAATGTAGTTAATTTAGTTAATTTATTTAATTTATTAATTATTGTTTTTTTAAGTGTAGGAATTTTATTAAATTGATTGATAAAATAATTATTTAACTTAGTAATTTTAATAATGTTAAATAAATTAAATAAATAAAATAGATATGAGAATAAAAAACCAATAAAAGTTATTACAGACTTATTAAAATTATTGATTAAATAAAGTAGATATGTAAATGACAACCTAATAAAAGTTATTACAGACTTATTAAAATTACTAATTTTAGTTAATGTAGTTAATTTAATTAATTTAATTAATTTATTTAATTTATTAATTATTGTTTTTTTAAGTGTAGGAATTTTATTAAATTGATTGATAAAATAATTATTTAACTTAGTAATTTTAATAATGTTAAATTTATTTTTCATGGATAGGTGAATAGATTTATAATGATAATTTTAAAATGATAAACTCTGAATATTTAAATAATCTAAATAAACCACAAAAAGAAGCTGTTTTATATCTTAATGGACCACTATTAATTGTTGCAGGCGCAGGTTCTGGCAAGACAAAAGTTCTTACTTCAAGAATTGCCCACATTATCAAAGAAAAAAAAGCTTACCCAAATCAAATACTATCTGTAACTTTTACTAATAAAGCTGCTAAAGAAATGCAAAACAGAGTAAGCTTAATACTTCAAACTGGAGCTGTTGGTTTATCTTGGCTTGGTACCTTTCATTCAATTTGTGCAAAAATTTTAAGAAAGCACGCAACTACTATAGGGCTAAATTCGAATTTTACTATTGTAGATACAGATGACCAAATAAGATTAATTAAAAATATATGCAAAGCTGAAAATGTAGACATTAAACAATTAGCTCCCAAATATATATTATCTATTATTGATAGATGGAAAAATAAAGGATTTTATCCAGACGATGTTATAATAAATAAAAAAGATATTTACGAAAAAACTGTTTTACCTCTTTATAAAATTTATCAAAAAAAATTACTGGATTTAAATGCCTGTGATTTTGGAGATTTAATTTTGCATTGTGTTAAAATATTGGAAAAAAATTTAGATATAAGAAAAATTTACTCTAATAATTTTAAATATATCTTGGTAGATGAATACCAAGATACAAATTTTATTCAAAGTAAATGGCTAAACCTATTAGCTGAAAAATACAATAATATTTGCTGTGTTGGTGATGACGATCAATCTATTTATAGTTGGAGGGGCGCAGAAATTAAAAATTTTTTAGAATTTGATCAAGTTTATAAAAATTCAAAAATTATTAGATTAGAAGAAAATTATAGATCTTCTCAAAATATTTTATCTGTTGCTTCGGGCCTAATAGCAAATAATCAAAACAGAGTTGGAAAAACTTTAAAAACCACAATGGAAGAAGGTGATCTAGTAAAACTTAACTGTTTTAAAAATGGAAAGGATGAGGCGATTGGAGTTGCAGATGAAATTGAAAAAAAATTAAAAAAAAAATACTCCTTAAATAACATTGCAATTTTAGTTAGAGCAATATTTCAAACAAGAGAATTTGAAGAAAGATTTCTTAAAATTGGTTTGCCCTATAGAATTCTTGGTGGAATAAAATTTTATGAAAGAGCAGAAATTAAAGATTGTGTTGCTTACTTAAGACTAATAAATCAAGACAAAGATGATTTAGCTTTTGATCGCATAGTTAATAATCCTAAAAGATCAATTGGAGCAACTACTATTAAACAAATTCATGAATTTTCTAAAAAAAACTTTGTTACCTTGGAATTTGCTTCAAGAAAACTTGTAGAATTAAATTTAATTAAACCTAAAACAAAAATTGGTCTTAGTTCATTTTTAATATTAATTCACAAATGGAGAAGTGATTTAAAAGTTAAAAAAATTAATCATATAAAATTGTTACAAACTGTATTAGATGAATCTGGATATTCTTCTATGCTTAAAAATAAAAAAGATTTGGAAAATGAAAATAAATTAGAAAATATAAAAGAGCTATTAAGTGCAATGAAAGAATTTGATAATCTTGAAACTTTTTTAGAGCACGTTGCTTTGGCGACCTCAATTGATCAAGACTGGGAAGGTGAAAAAGTAAACCTAATGACAATGCATGGCTCAAAAGGATTAGAATTTGATATTATTTTTCTGCCTGGCTGGGAAGAAGGTTTGTTTCCACACCAAAAATCTATTGAAGAAAAAGGACAAAGCGGTCTTGAAGAAGAACGAAGACTTGCATATGTAGGGATTACAAGAGCAAAAAAAATGGCTTTTATTTCTTTTTCAATGAATAGATTTTACCAAGGCGATTGGATTGATAGTATGGCTTCAAGATTTATTGAAGAACTTCCCGAAAAAAACCTTGAAAAAAATAGTTTTTTTGATGAAAAAAACAATAACAATGAAGATTTTGAATTTAATCAAGATTTTGACATAGAAGAAGGGGAAAGCAGTCCTGGATGGATACGATACCAAAAAAGAATTAAATGATTAATAAAAAAATTAATATTTTAAGAAAAAAATTTAAAAAATTTAATATTGATGGATATTTAATTCCAAAAAATGATGAATTTTTTTCTGAACATGCTGTTAAAGACAGATTAAAAATTATTTCTAATTTTACTGGATCTGCAGGAATTGCTATTGTTTTAAAAAAAAAAAATTATTTATTTGTAGATGGCAGGTACACAATTCAAGCAAAAAAAGAATCGGGAAAACAATTTAAAATAATTGAAATTCACAAATTTCTACCTAAAAAAATTATTAAAAATTTGAATCTTGGGTTTGACCCAAGTTTATTTACAAAACTACAACTTAAAGCATATTTTGGTAAATCTTTGAAGCTAATACCTATAAATAGAAATTTAATTGATGAAATTTATATTAAAAAAAGTCTCAAAAAAAATCCATTTTTTTCCTTAAGTGATAAAATTGCAGGGGAGTCATTTAAATCAAAAATTAATAAAATTGCTAGATTATTAAAATCAAACAAAGCTGATTATTTATTTATAAGCGCACCAGAAAATGTTGCGTGGTTATTGAACATAAGAGGAAGTGATCATCCAAATAGCCCTATACCAAATTGTCGTTTAATAATTAAAAAAAATAAAAAACTAATTTTATTAGCAGATAAAGATAAAGCAAAAAAAATAATCAAAGAAAAAAAATTAAATAAAAATCAAATTACTGACCCTAAAAAGTTTCATGACTTAATAAAAATATTAAAAGGTAATAAGTTTATTATAGACCCTCAGACTTGCTCTATTTTAAATGAAAGAATTATAAGTGCGAAATTTACTATTTTAAAAAAAAATGACCCCTGTTATGAACTAAAATCAATTAAAAATTTCTCTGAAATTAATCATATGATTAGTGCACATATTGAAGATGGACTTGCATTAACGAAATTTATTTTTTGGCTAAAAAAGATTAATAAAAAAAAAATAACCGAAGTAGCTGCTCAAAACAAATTAGAAAAATTTAGGAAACTTAATAAAAATTATTTGTTTCCTAGCTTTAATACAATTGCTGGAGCAGGTCCTAATGGTGCCATTGTCCATTACAGGGCATCAAAAAAATCAAATAGAGGTATCAAAAAAAATGATATTTTTTTGTGTGACTCAGGAGGTCAGTATAAATTTGGAACTACTGATGTAACTAGAACTATTTGTTTTTCTAAACAAAAAAGATCAATTAAAAATATATTTACAAAAGTATTAAAAGGTCACATAGCTGTTGCTCAAACTAATCTAAAAAAATTTAATACTGGAAAAAAAATAGATATAAGAGCAAGATACTTTCTAAAAAAAGATGGACTAGATTATGCTCATGGCACAGGACATGGCGTTGGTTTCTTTTCAAATGTTCATGAAGGACCACAATCTATATCAAAATATAATTCTATTAAACTTAAGGAGGGTATGATTTTAAGCAACGAGCCCGGTTATTATAAAAGGGGTCATTATGGGATTAGGATTGAAAATTTAGTTTATATTAAAAAAAATAAAAAAAATTTAAGTTTTGAAAACTTAACTTTAGCACCAATAGAAAAAGATTTAATAAACTATAGTTTGCTTAATATGGCTGAAAAAAACTATTTGTTTAGATATCATTTAAATGTTTATGCTAAGCTTTCAAAGTTTTTAAATAAAAAAGAAAGAAAGTGGCTAACTAGTCTTATTTAGCATTTTCATCCACTCATCTTGAGTAATCACATTAATATTTAATTCTTTCGCATTTTTTATTTTTTTTTTAGTGGGTTTTTCTCCAGCAATTAAATAATCAAGTTTTTTATTAACATTGTTTATTATTTTTCCTGAATTTTTTTCAATAAGTGATTTAGCCTCTGCCCTGCTCATTTCATGTAATTTACCTGTTAACATAAATGTTTTATTTTTTAAAATACCGATTTGATTAACTAAGCTAATATTTTTTATTTTAAGTATTTTTTTTAGTTCCAATAAAACTTCTATATTAATTTTATTAAGAAAAAAATTTTTAACCGATTTTATTTGTGTTTCTCCAATTCCATTGATGTTTGCTAAATCGCTTATATCTTTATTGACAGATAACTTGAAAAAATTATCCGAAAATTTTAAGTGTCTGGCTAAAAGCTTAGCATTTTCTTGCCCTATATGTCTTATGCCAAGAGAATATATAAATCTTTCTAATGTAATTTTTTTTTTACCTTCAATAGAATATTTTAAATTTGATGCTGATAAATTTCCCCAGCCCTCAAGTTCTTCTATTTTTTTAAAATCTAATTTAAAAATATCTTGTGGTAATCTTATTAATTTAAGTTCCCAAAAATTTTCTACAATTTTTTTTCCCAAACCATCAATATTAAATGCTTCTTTAGAAACAAAATGCTTTATTTTTTCTATAGCAATTTTTTCACATAAGTAACCTTCGCTAGTGCATCTTCTGACTGCATCTTTTTTCTTAGTAGTTTCGTTAAAATCCTTAATAGTTAATGATCCACATGATGGACAAATTTTTGGAAAAACAAATTTTTTTAAATCTTTTTTTCTATTATTTAAATTAACAGAAATTACATTGGGAATAACATCTCCTGCTCTTTCAATAACGACTGTATCTCCTACTCTGATATCTTTTCTCTCTATTTCATCTTCATTATGAAGAGTTGCATTAGAAACCATTACGCCACCAATATTTACTGGTTTAATTTTTGCCACAGGTGTTAGGGCTCCTGTTCTTCCTATTTGAATTTCAATATTTAGTATCTCTGAAATAGAACTATTTGCAGAAAATTTATGAGCTATGGCCCATCTTGGTGCATTAGACATAAAACCTAATCTTTTTTGCAAATCAAAATTATTTATTTTGTAAACAATGCCATCAATGTCAAAATCGATTTCTTTTCTTTTTGATTCTAAGTTTTTGTGATTTAATATTAAATTATTAACTCCTTTAATAATTTTATTAAATTTATTAATCTTAAATCCCCAGTATTTTAGGTTTTGCAAAAAATCAGATTGAGATTTAATTTTCATATCTTTGGCATGCCCATAAGTGTAACCAATAAACTTTAGTGGAATCTTGTTTGTAACTTTCGGGTCTTTTTGTCTTAGCGAGCCTGATGTTGCATTTCTAGGATTTGCAAATTTTTCCTTTATGTTTTTAAAATCACTATTTTGAATAAACACCTCTCCTCTAATGTCAATTTCTGAAGGAAAATTTTTTAATTTAATTATTTTTGGTATATCGTCTATAGTTTTTAGATTCTCTGTAATATCTTCTCCTTCTTTGCCATCTCCTCTTGATAGTCCTTGGGTAAATTTACCATTTTTATAAATTAAAGAGGCTGATATACCATCGATTTTAGGTTCGGCGCTGTATTCAATTTTTGTTGAATTTTCTAGACTTAAAAAATTAAATATTTTTTTTTCAAAATTAATTAAATCTTCTTTATCAAAAGCATTACCCAGTGAAAGCATTGGAATTCTATGCTTGATTTTTTTAAAGTTTTTTGATGGTTTAAATCCTACCGCAAGTGATGGCGAAAGTTTATTTTTTAAAAATATGTTTTCTTTTTCTAAAATTAAAATTTCTTTTTTTAAAAAATCAAAAACTTGGTCACTAACTAAAGATTCGTTTTTATCATAATAAAATTCATTATATTTTCGATATAAATCAAGTTTTTCTTGGTATATTTTTAAAATTGAATTTTTTTTCATTTATCATTCTAGTAAAGCTTTAAATTTTCTTATAATAAAATTTCTTTTCTTAGATTTTTTTTTCTTTCTACTTATAATTTTTTCATAATCTTTATTAAAAACAGCATATGAATTTTCGTACCATCGGCTTGACTGATAATTATAACCTAAAACGCTTGCATATTTTTGTGACTCTTCCTTCAACCCAATAATATAGTAAATTTCCACAAGTCTATGCAGGGCTTCCTCAACATAAATTGTAGTTTCATGTTTTTCAATCACTGTTTTAAATCGATTTATTGCTGGTACCCATTTTTCTTTTTTTATATAATGTTTGCCTATATACATTTCTTTAGCAGCAAGTTGATCATCAATTAGATCAATTTTAAATTTTGAATCTAATGCAAAATCTGTATTAGGATATTTTTTTTTAATAGATTCAAATATTGACTTTGCTTTTAATAATGGTTCTAAATCTTTTTTTTCATTTATAATATTTTCATAATAACACATGGCTAAAAGATATGTTGCATAACTTACATTTGGATGGGTTGGGTAAACTTTGATAAATCTCTCTAATTCATAAATAGCATCAAAATAATAATCATATGAATAATACGCATAAGCCGACATTAATGCTGACTTTGGTGCCCACTCTGATTGGGGAAACAAAAGTTCTGCTTCATTAAACTTTTTTGCTGCATACAATATATCTCCCTCTAAAAGTGATTTATACCCTTCGTTAAAAGATTCTATCATTTGATATTCAATATTTTTTTCTCCAATTGTAGAAATTTTTTTATCTGTTTTCCCGCATGAATATAAAAGCAAACATAAGGTTAATATTATAATTTTTTTTACAATTTCCATATAATTGCTTCTAACAGATTACTCGGAAAATTCTAACTTTTAAGCTATCGATTTTAGGAAGTTTTTATTGATAAATGAATGAGGAATATTTTTTTCTTTGATTTCAATGATAGAAAAATTATCTTTATCATCAAAAACTTTTCTTAAAAGTTCATTTGTTAGCTTATGTCCACCTTGAGTACAAATCAATTTACCAATTATCTTATATCCAGATAAATATAAATCTCCCATACAATCTAAAATTTTATGGTTAACAAATTCATTTTTATTTCTAAGGCCATCTTTATTTAAAATATCTTCATTTTTAACAACAAGAGCATTCTCTAAAGATCCTCCTTTAGCTAAATTCATTTTTCTTAAATTCTCAATGTCTTCATAAAGACAAAAGGTTCTTGAATTATATATATCTGTTAAGTCATCATCATACATTTTAACTAAATTTCTTTGAGTGCCTATAAATTTATTTTCATATTTAATTTCAAAATCTATATCTAAACTAATTTTACTAGGTTCAATGGATATAAATTTTTCTCCATTTTTAAATTCTATCTTTTTTTCAATTTTTATAATTTTGATTGGAGTTTCGCTTTCTTTTAATCCAACTTTATTTATTTCCTCGATAAAAACTTTTGCTGATCCATCTAAAATAGGTACTTCTTCATTGTCAAGCTCAACTAATACATTATCTATTCCCATACCGTATAGCGCACCCATCAAATGTTCAATTGTTGAGATGCTCACACCATAATCATTAGAAATAGTTGTACAAAGAACTGCTTTACTAACGTTATATACTCCAGGAATAACATAATTGTTTTCTTTGATGTCTGTTCTTTTAAAAATTATGCCTGTATTTGGACTGGAGGGTTTAATTTTTATTTTAACTTGTTTGCCTGAATGAAGTCCGACTCCTTCTATAGCAATTATGTTATTAAGCGTTTTTTGATTTAAAACTGACATTAGAAAATTATAAATTTTTTACTAAAAAGTATAAAAACAACAAATGTTACAAGAAAATACTAGTTTCTAGTTAAATAAGTGAAAAAGTCTCTCAAAAAATCCTTTTTTCTCAATTTTTTTTGGAATCATTTTAACCTCTTGATTGTTGAGACCTTGATTCAATTTATATCCAATTTCACAAATATTTAATTCACGATTTATGGAAACAAATTCTTTTGCATAATTACTACAAATAATTTTATTTATTAATATTTGATGATTATTAAATAATTTTTCAACTTTATTTACCAAATATTTAGGAAAACAAATGAACCTAATATCAACTGAAAAATTTTTACAGTTTTTACCTTCTGGTAAACTTTGGTAAAAAATACCATCTACCATATAGCTGCTAACTATAATATGAATAATATTTTTATTTAAATAGGATCTTAAAACTTGCTGTTTTGCATCTTGAACTAAATATTGAACATTTTTTTTCAAAATTTTTTTCCCTTCATTATCTTTAGTTAATGATAAACTGACAGAGGTTGTTTCCGGCGTATCAAGCATCAAATATATATCATTTAAAAATGAACCAGTAATTTTTTCAATTTCAAATATATTATTTTGTAAAATTTTATCTAAGTTTTGAAAATCTAGTTTATTTTTATTTAAGCTGGTCAAACATTCATATTCTTTAAAAAAAAGTATTTGACCAGTAAATTTAATAAATATGCAAATACTTAATTTATTAAAAGCAATATTTAAATATATATCAAATTTTTTTTCACTCATTAGTTAAGATAACATGATTTAAGATTCTCAAATCTACAGTTTTAATATTTTTAAAATTATCTTTATTCATAATTTGATAAGCAAGATTTAATGATTCTGTTAAATTTATTTTAGGTAATTTAAATAGTACGCCATTTTTAATTTTAATATCCCATCTTCCTGATTGAAAAAAAAAGATTTCAGATATTTCTTTAAAATTAAAATTTGAATTTTCAATTATTTTAACAAAATTTACAAAGTCTTTAAAATCAACTTTTCCAAAAACATAAGGTAAATTTTTATTGATAGAATTCGACTCAATTAATTTACTATTAGAGCCAATAAAATAATTTTTTTTATTATAATTAGTTATTGCTAAAAATTTTGTCTCTTTAATTATTACTTCTATTGAGCTGGGGTAAATTTTTTTAATTTCATAAGAATGAATTAAATTTTTTTTTGCTAAAATTTGAATAATATACTCTTTATCTAGAAAAAAAATATTTTGAAATATTAATTTATTTAAATTCTTAGCAATTTTATTATTACCTTCATTTGATAATCCCGAAACATTAATTTGATTAATTCTAAGTTTGAATAATTCAGATTTATTTAAAGACAAATTGTTTAAAGTACTCAAAGTAAATAAAAAAAATAAATATACAAATATTTTTTTTTTATCTATTTGTTGAAGCATCTTTTATAATCCATTCAATTAATTCAATAAAGTTCATTCCAAAATATTTTGCTATTTCTGGAACCAATGAAAGTTTTGTCATTCCTGGTTGTGTATTTGTTTCTAATAAATAAAACTTATTTTTATAAAATTTAAAATCTGATCTTGTAACACCTCTGCAACCAATCAGTTTATGTGCCTTAAGAGCAATTTTCAAAACTTTTTCTAAGTTTTTTTTACTCAGATCTACCGGTATAATATGTTTCGTTTTTGCATTTACGTTATATTTTGCCTCATAATCATAAAATTTTCTTTTTGGTTTTAGCTCTATGGCCCCTAGTTTTCTTGTTCCAAGTATTGCAACTTGAATTTCTCTACCGGGTATAAATTCTTCTATTAAAATTTCTGTATATAAATTCATTTTTTTTATATTTTTCATGAAATTTTTTTTATTACATATGTATACATTTACACTTGATCCTTCATTTATTGGTTTTACAACAACTGGGAAGTTAAGTTTTTTTTGAACTTTATATTTCAAATTTTTATTAATTTTATTAAGTTTAACTTTTATATATTTGGGTGTAAGTATTTTATTTTTCAAATAAATAATTTTTGAAATTTCTTTATCCATGGCAATAGATGATGCCAAAACTCCTGAGTGGGTGTATTTTACATTTTGTGACTCAAGTATTGTTTGTACATAACCATCTTCACCAAATTGACCGTGTAAAGCATTAAATACAACATTGGGTTTGAAATAATTAATTGTACTTATTAATTTATTGTCAGGTTCACAGATAATAACTTTATAATTTTTTTTTTTTAATTCTTTATAAACTTCGCGAGCAGTTTCTAAACTTATTAATCTTTCTTTGGAAATGCCCCCGCCTAAGATTAAAATTTTTTTTTTCATTAATTTAATTAATTATTTCTATTTCGGTTTCTAATCTAATGCCTGTTTTTAATTTTACATTTTTCTTAACAAATTCGATTAAATTTTTCATGTCTTCAAAACTCGCGTTCTTAATATTAATAAAAAAATTACTGTGCTTTTCTGAAATTTTAGCATCACCAAATTGTACATCTTGAGGAACTGACTGTTTAATTAACTCCCAGACTTTTTTATTCGTTTGTTTAATCGGGTTTTTAAAAGTGCTTCCTCCTGTTTTAATTTTTGTTGGTTGTGCTTTATTTTTTTTATTACGCAAAATTTTTATATATTTCTCAATTTTTGTTTTTTCCTTAAATTCGCTTTTAAATGAAGCACTTAAAAAAATTAAATTTTTATCCAAATTATTTTCACGATATCCAAATTTTATTTTTTCCGCAGATATGGTTGAAACAATTCCATTTTTATCTACTGCTTGAACTGATAATAAAATATCTTTAAATTCCTTTTCAAAACATCCAGAATTCATTTTTAAACCACCTCCTATAGTACCTGGTATGCAAGCCAAAAACTCAAACCCACCTATATTATTAGCTAATGCAAAATCAGATAATTTTTTATCAGGTGTTGCGCTTCCTGCTATTATGGTTTTATTGGGTAAAATTGAAATATTTGAAAATTGTTTACCTAATTTAATAACAACTCCGTTAAACATATTATCATTAATTAAAACATTTGAACCAGCTCCTAGTACAAAGATCTTTTCTTTATTTCCAAATTCTTTTAGAAACAAAACTAATTCATTTAAACTTTCTGGTTTAAAATAAGCTTTAGTTTTGCCTCCTATATTAAACCAATTAGTTTTTTTTAAATCGTAATTAAAAATTAATTTACTGTAAATTTTTTTTGAAAATTCTTCTAATTTATTAATTCGCATCATACTAAATCAGGTAGCTCTTTCATCCAACTTGAAATTGATCCTGCCCCCATGCCAATTACTATTTTTTTTCCATAAATATTTTGTTTTATAAAACTTGCAAGTTGATATTGATCTTTAACTAAATATAATTTTACCTTAGAATTTTTAATTATTTCTTTTGCAAAATTAAAGTAGCTAAATTCTAATTTTAATTTTTCCCCAGCAGAATCTATAGGGCACAAAATTACTGCATCAGCCTTTTTAAAAGATAGACTGAATTCTTTTCTGAGATCTTTTAACCGAGATATTCTATGCGGTTGAAACACGCATATTATCTCTTCTTTTTTATATACTTCTTTAACACCACTTAACACTTCTTTAATTTCGCTTGGATGATGGGCATAATCGTCATAAAATTCAGCTTCTCTAAAAGTAAATATTTTATTAAATCTTCTTTGAACTCCTTTAAATTCTTTTAAGGCTTGTTTGATAATATTTTTTGAAATTCCTATTATTATAGAAACTGCTAATGCCGCCGTTGCATTCCTGATGTTATGCAGACCAAGTAATGGAATTTTTACATTTTTTATAGTTTCATTTTTTTTTCCTGGTAATCGAATATCAATAGTAAATTTTGAATAATTTTTTGATTTTTTGATATACTTTATTTGAAAATTTGCTTTTTTATTGACACCGAATGTATAAAAATTTTTAATATTAATTTTTTTAATTATTTCATTATTATTTTTATCGTCGATGCAAATAAATGATTTGCCAAATGAGGGCACTTTTTTTATAAATTCTATAAATAGTTTTTTTAAAGCATCCATAGATTTATAATAATCCATATGCTCCCTATCAATATTTGTTATTATTGAATACGTTGGAGGGACTTTTATAAAGCTTCCATCAGATTCGTCGGATTCTAAAATGCACCAATCACTTTTGCCAAGCCTTGCAGAATTATTAAAGGAATTTAATATCCCGCCGTTAATAATCGTAGGATCCAATTTTGCTCTTGAAAAAATTCCAGCTAGAATAGAAGTTGTTGTAGTTTTGCCATGTGATCCAGCAACCACAATATTTTTCATCAAAGAAACTATATGCGCCAACATATCTCCTCTTTTATAAATAGGAAGTTGTTTACTTTTTGCCGATATAACTTCTGAGTTATTATTTTTAATCGCTGACGAAATTACTAAAATTGTTGCTTTGTTAATATTTTTTTTTTTATGTCCTATAATTACTTTAATTTTATTTTTTTTTAATCTTTCAATATTTTTGTTAAAAGAAATGTCACTACCTTGAATTTTAAATCCCATACCTTTCATTATTAACGCAAGACCACTCATTCCTATTCCACCTATGCCTATAAAATGAATAATTTCAGTTTTTGCTAATTTAATTTTCATTAATTATTTCTATAAGTTTTTGATTTATCTTATCCCATGTATTTTGATAACTAAAATTTTTCATACTTTTTTTTTTTGTTGAATAATCTTCTTTATTCTTTGCTATATTTATTAAATTATTTGCTATCGCATCTTGTTTGAGCGCTTCTTCTTTAAGTACCCAACAACAATTTTTATTTTTATAAAACAATGCATTATGTAACTGATGATCATCCTTTGCTGTTGGAAGTGGTATTGTTATGTAGGGTACATTTAAAAAGGTCAGTTCAGATAAAGTTGAAGCACCAGCTCTTGTAATACAAAGATTAGAATTGGTAATAAATTGTAAAATATCATCGCTAAACTCAAACAACTTATTATCAATATTATTTTTAATGTAAAAATCTTCTAAACTTTTAGATGATGTTAGGCTTATTTGTTGAAACACTTTTAATTTATATTTTTTGGATAAAACGACAACAGCATTTTTAATTTTACTATCAAATAATTGAGCTCCTTGACTTCCTCCAATTATTAAAAGATTAATTTTATCTTGAATTTCAATATTTTCATCAGGTTTGATGGAATAAAATTCTTTTCTAAGTAATGGACCTATTAATACAATTTTTTCTATATATTTTTTTTTAAAATTTTTAATTTCATCAGAATAACAAAAAATTTTTTCACTAAATTTTAAAAAAAACCTATTTGCTCTTCCTAAAACCATATTAGGTTCAAATAAGTAAATTTTAATATTTAAAAATTTTGCAGCAATACACAAAGGTAAAGACATATAGCCTCCTGTAGATATTAAAAAATTTATGCCATTTTTTTTTAAGAAAAATAAAGATTTAACGATTAAAAATAATGTTAGAAAAAAATTAAATGGCAAAAAAAATAAATTTAAATTTAATTTAGGCATATCGATAATTTTAATTTTATACTTATCCTCTTTTATAAATTTAATACCTCTTTTATCTATGCTCAAAAAAACATCAAATTTACTTTTTAAGTGTTCATAAAATATTGTAGCTGGAATCACGTGGCCACCAGATCCTCCTGTACTAATTAAAATTTTTTTTTTCATTTATATTCCAATTCTTCTTTTTGTGAGATTTAAAATAATACCTGATAAAATAGCTGTTCCTACTATTGAAGATCCGCCATAACTCAAAAAAGGAAATGTCATGCCAGTAGTTGGGAATAGTCTTATATTAACGCCAATATGAATTAACGTCTGAAACAATATAATTGAAATACATCCTACAAGAATTAGCTTAATTTTATTATTTTTTTCAAAATATAATTTTTTAAATACTTGATAAGTAAAAAATAAAAAAAATATCATTAAAACAAAAATAATTATTGCGCCAAATTCTTCTGATATTACTGACACAATATAATCAGTGTGAGCTTCGGGGACTCTATTTTTAAGAATGCCTTCTCCAATTCCTTTTCCAAAAAAACCACCATTGATAATTGCTTCTGAAGCTTTTTCGGATTGATAATTATTTCCTGAAGTTGGATCAAAAAATGACTTTAATCTAATCAATATGTAGCCAAACTTTGGGACAAAAAATATTAGATAAAATAAAAGAGTCAGCATCAACCCAAAAAATAAAAAGAAAATTGCTAAATTAATTCCTGAAATAAAAATCAAACTTAACCAAGTAAGAAAAACTAAAAAAGTTTGCCCTATATCAGGTTGTGTAATTAAAAGAAAAATAATTGGTACAATTACAATAAAACTTAAAAAATATTTATAGTAAATATTTCTATTTTTTTCTGAACTCAGAATTGAAGCTATAATTATAATAATAAAAGGTTTTAAAAGTTCTATTGGTTGAAACCTTGGCAAAAAGAGAACGTTTAGCGATCTTTTTGATCCTTTTATCTCAACCCCTATAATGGGCACTAATATCAAAAATACAAAACAAACTAAAAATAATATAAATGAAATTTTATATAAGTTATCTTGATTAATTGAAGAAAAAAAAATTATAAAAAAAAATCCTACTCCAATATAAACAAAATGTTTAAAAAAAAAATAATAGCTATTTGTATTTAATTTATCTGAAGCAATTAACGATGTTGAAACTAAAGAAAAAAACAAACCAAGCAAAAATAATGCCACTATTAAGAAAAAAATTGATTTATCTATATTCTTCCACCATTCATAATAAAATTTATACATTAGGCTACGACCTTGCATGAATTGATTTCTCTAAATTTAGTTTTTTTACAAGGTTATTAAATTTCCTTCCTCTATCCTCAAAATTTTTAAAACTATCAAAAGAGGCTGATGAAGGGCTAAAAAGTATGGTTTTATGACCATTGATGTTTTTTTGTAACTTTATATCTATGATAACTTTTTTAAGAGCTTCACTCAAATTATAAAAGTTTTCACAAACCATTTTATTTTTTAATTTTTTTACAAAATAATTTTTGTTTTTTCCAAATATATAAGCTTTAAAATTTAAACATTGTTTTTTTGTCATTGAAAATTTATCTCCTTTTTTTGGTATACCTCCTAATATCCAATAAACTTGTTTTAGAGATTTAAGTATAGTCATTGAAGATGGAAAACTTGTTGCTTTTGAATCATTGATTAATGTAAATTTTTTTGATCTAAATATTACTTCCTGTCTGAAATTTAGCGCTTTAAAATTATTAATTTTTTTAATTAAATAATTTTTATTCAAACCTAATTTTTTTGCTATAGCAAAAATAAATGATAAATTTTGTCTGTTGCCTTCTGTGAAAAAATATGAATTTCTTATTTTATATAGATTTTTATTAGCAGACTTAATATCAACATTAATAATTTGTGAATTCAATTTCTTGTTATTAATTTCTTTTTTTATATATTTATTACTCACATCCACGAAGGCAAAATCTTGTTTTTTTTGATTTTTAATCAATTTTAATTTTGCCTTTGCATAATCTAGAAATGTTCCATGTCGCTCAAGGTGATCAGGCGTAATATTTAATATTATTGCATAATTTGCTTTAAAATTTTTGCTATATTCTAACTGATAAGAAGATGCTTCTATTATAAAAATAGTTTTTGAAGTAATTTTTTTTTCCAAAAGAATGGGATTCCCAATATTTCCAGTTAGTCTTACATCTCTATTACCACCTTTCAATATATCAAATAGAATTTTTGCTGTTGTTGATTTTCCATTTGAACCGGTAATAGTAATATTTTTATTTTTAAAATAACAATTATAAAATATATCTAAATCAGTAATAATTTTTTTCGAATTTTTTTTAAGAAATATTTTTAAATTACATTTTTTAATATTAATCCCTGGACTTATTACTATGAAATCAAAATTAATTTTATTAATATTTTTTAATTTAATTAATAATTTGTTAATTTCCTTATTATGGAAAATTTTTTTATTATCATCATATAAAAAAACTTTATTATTTTTTTTCAAAAACAAATAACTTGAAAGCCCACTTTTACCAAGACCATAAATTAAAATTTTTTTTTCTTGCATTATCTCAACTTTAATGTTGCAAGTCCTATCATTGCTAGAATAATTGAAATTATCCAAAATCTAATAACTATCGTTGATTCGGCCCAGCCCTTTTTTTCAAAATGATGATGTATTGGTGCCATTTTAAAAACTCTTTTTCCTGTTAATTTGTAAGATACAACTTGCACAATTACAGAGATTGCCTCTAGCACGAATACCCCGCCAACAAGTGCTAAAACTATTTCATGTTTTGTAATTATTCCAACTGCACCTAAGGAACCTCCCAGTGCTAATGATCCTGTATCGCCCATAAAGATTTTTGCTGGTGGTGCATTAAACCACAAAAATCCAGTGCAAGCACCAATGATGGAGCCACAAAATACCGAAGCTTCTCCAACGCCTTCAATGTAAACTATTTGTAAATAATCAGAAAAAACTACATTTCCGGTTACATAGCTTATAAAGGCAAAACAAGCTGCTACTAGCATCACTGGAACTGTTGCGAGTCCATCTAAGCCATCTGTTAAGTTTACTGCATTTGATGAACCAACTATTATGAAAACATAAAAAGGAATAAAGAACCACCCTAGATTAATGATCAAATTTTTAAAAAAAGGTATGTATAAATTTTTTAATTCTGCAAAATCTGAAAAATAACTAAGAAGTAATATGCCTATTATTGCAATCAATATTTGACAAATAATTTTAAATTTAAAAGAAACACCTGATGAATTTTTAAATTTAATTTTTCGATAATCGTCATAAGCACCTAATAAACCGTAACTAGCCACTATATAAATCAAAAACCAAACATAAATACTAGATAAATCTCCCCATAATAATATACCAGAAAATAAGCCCGCTAAAATTAATAAACCACCCATAGTTGGTGTTCCTATTTTTTTAATTATGTGCTCACTAGGTCCATCTTCTCTAATGGGATCTAAAATTTGTTTAGCAGAGAAAAAATTAATGAAGGGTGTACCAATTAAAAATACAACAAACATTGACGTAAACATTGCCAAGCCCGTTCTTACTGTTAAATATTTAAAAACATTAAGGAATGTAAAGGAATCTAAAAAACTTAATGTAAGGCTATATAGCATTTCTTGTCCTTATTTTTAAACTACTTGTTAACTTATGGAGTCCCGTAGAATTAGATCCTTTAATCATTAGATAATCATTATTATTTATATTGTTTTTAATCAAATCAATTATTTGTGAAGTTTCTTTTAAAACTAAACCTTTTTTATTGTTATCAATACTTTTATAAGTTTCTTCTACATGTTTTCCAAAAACATTAACTTTATCTATTGTTGTTAGATTTATCATTGCACTTATTTTTGAGTGTAGTTTTTTTGAATGTTTTCCAAGTTCTAACATATCACCCAATATTAAGTGTTTTTTGCTGTTTTTACTTTTTATATTGTCAAAATTTTTTATAGCAGAACTTAATGATAAAGGATTTGAGTTATAACTTTCGTCAATCAAGAAAATATTTTTTTTATTAAATTTTATTTTAGAAATATCGCCTCTGCCTTCTGGTATTTTAAAATTATAAAAAATATTTTTATCTAAAGTCATAACATCTCTAAAAACTGAAATAACAGTTAAGGCTGCTAATAAATTTTTTATATAATTTTCAAAATTAGACGAAATATAAAAATATTTCTTTTGATCTTGAGCTATAATAGAAATTTTAAATTTAAACCTTTCCTTTTTGATATAATTTAATCTTATATTAGTATTTTTCTTCTTCATGCTAAAAGAGTAAACTTTTAATTTATTTTTTAAAGCAATCCTATTGTGCAAATTATAAAAATTATCATCAGCATTTAAAACTAATACTCCATCCTCTTTTATATTTTGAATAATTTCTGCTTTTGCTAGAGCGATTTTTTTAATATTTTTAAAGTTTTTTGCATGTGCGTAAGAAACATTTGTAATTACACCCACGTCAGGTTTAATAATTTTTGTTAGGGTATTAATCTCGCCTTTCTTATCCATCCCAACTTCAAAAATTCCATAATCATCTTTTCTTTTTAAATTAAACAAACTTAATGGAACTCCAAATTTATTATTAAATGATTTAGGCGAACATGTAGTTTTGCTAAATTTATTAAATGTTTTTCTCAAAAGTTCTTTTAAAGAAGTTTTCCCACAGCTTCCTGTTATAGCAATAATTTTGCTTAGCGAATTTTCTCTTACTTTGGATGAGACTTTTGTTAAAAAATTCAGGGTATTTGGTACTTTAATTTGTTTAGATCTATTTTCTGATTTATTAATTTTATTGACTATGGCTATTGAAGCGCCTTTTTTAAAGGCTTCTTTTAAAAATAAGTTTCCATCTTTATTTTTTCCCTTTATTGCAAAAAAAATATTTTTTTTTTTTATTTCTCTTGAATTTATTGATGCATTATTAATTTTTGTTTTTAAAGAAAAATTATTTTGCTTACTTTCCTCTTTTAAAATATTTAATTTTAAGTCTTTTGCAAGTCTCTTATTTTTTAGTTTGATATATTTTAGAATAAAATTTCTATCTGAAAAAAATCTTTTTTTATTTCCATAGTCTTGAATCTTTTCATGACCTTTTCCTGCAACAACTAAAATTTCTCCTGTATTTAAATTTTTTATTGCTTCATTAATAGCTCTTGATCTATTTGATATTTCATAAAGCTTTAATTTATTAATTCCTTTTTTTATTTGAAATCTTATTTTTTTTGGATTTTCTGTTCTTGGATTATCGTCTGTTAAATAAATTTTATCACAATAGTCATTTGCAATTTTCCCCATCTTTGGTCTCTTAAATTTATCTCTTACGCCACCACAGCCAAACACTATTGAGATTTTTTTATCTATAAATTGATCTTTTAAATTTTGAAGACATGTTTGCAGTGCATCTGGTGTATGGGCATAGTCTAAAACCACCATGGAATTATTTCTAATACTACCAATTTTTTCTAATCTTCCATTAACAGGTTTAATTTTACTAAGTGTATTTATAATTTTTTTAAAGTTAACTCCGCTATTCTTTGCAGCAATTATTGCCATAAGAATATTTTTAATTTGGATTTTCCCTATTAAACCTATTTTAAAATTATAAAAATTATTTGCATACCTTATTTTTAACAATTGTTTTTCACCTAAATATTGATGTAAAATTATACTTAAATTACTTTTGTTATTAGATATAGTGTTTATTTTTAATTTTCTTCTTAATGATATTTTTTTAATTTTTTTATATTCTGGAATTGATATATCGGTAATTACATTAGATTTTTTTTTAAGTAATTTTTCAAATAAATATAATTTTGAATTTAAATAATCTTTAAAGTTTTTATGATAATCTAAATGATCATGAGATAAATTTGTAAATATTCCAGTTTTAAATTTTAATCCGTCCAAACGATTCTGTTTAAGACCGTGACTAGACGCTTCAAGAATTACGTTATCTATATTTTGTTTTTTTAGTTTTACTAAATATTGACTTAGTTTAATTGGGTCTAACGTTGTATTTGATGTAATTATTTTGTTTGAAGTTGATTGAATACCTAAAGTACCAATAGAAGCTACTTTTTTTTTATTTAGTTTTAATATTTGAAAATAAAAGTTTGCAATTGAGGATTTTCCATTTGTGCCAGTAATCGCAATTAAATTTTTTGGTATACTTTTGTTAATTTTATAAGAAATTTCTGCAAGTACTTTCCTAACATTATCTATTTTTATATAAAGCACATTGTCTTTAATTCCTTTAAATTTATGATTTGATACAATAATTTTTGCTCCTTTTTTTATTGCTTCTTTAATAAATTTGTGACCATCAATTTCAGTGCCCTTTATTGCAAAAAAAATATTATTTTTCTTACAGGTTAAGCTGTTAAAGCTTAAACCAGAAAAAAAATATTTTTTATATTTATAATTAATTTTATTAAAGTAATTACCTATCAACATGAAGTTAATTAACTTCCATATATTTTGTGGCTAAAATAGGCCCAATCTTTTCTATAATTTTACCTGCAATTTCAACCGAGGTCCATCCTGCGGTATTTCTCCAATTACCTTTATATTTCCATCCAGTCCCATTTTTATAATAATAAACATATTCTTTATTAGGCTTTGGTTCATCTAATAAAACTATTAAAATATACTGTGGTTTTGATGTTGGAAAAACAGCCACAAAAGTATTAACTTTGCTTTTTGAATAAATTCCATCTACTGATTTTTGAGCAGTTCCTGTTTTGCCACCAACTTCATAACCCGATATATTCGCAAAGTTAGCTGTGCCTTCTTCACTTGATACAATTTTTCTTAAAATTAGATTTATTTTATTAGAAACTCCATCTTCTAAAATTTTTTCTTTTTTTTCTTCTTCCTTTTTTTTTATCAACGTTGGTTTAATATCATAACCACCATTTGTTATAATAGAATAACCCTTGGCTAATTGTAGAGGTGTGGTAGTTATTCCATGACCAAATGATGCCGTAACAAGTTTGCACTTTCCCCATTTGAATGAAATCGGCTGACCAACTTCTTCAATATCAAAATCAATTTTATTTAATACTCCTATTTTTTCTAAAAAAAATTTAAGTTTTTCTATTCCTACTTTTTGTCCAATTCTGACTGAGCCAATATTACCTGATCTTATCAAAATTTGTTCTACTGTTAAGTTTGAAGGTATTTTATTATCATATTCTCCAATAGATCTGCCAGCACATTTTATTTTTTTTGGCAAATTTTCAAATTTAGTTTCTGGTTCAATTACTTTTTCATTTAATCCTGCTGCAATAGTAAATGTTTTAAAAACAGAACCAAGTTCATAAACGCCTTTGGTTGCTCTATTAATATAATTTACATCCTTAATATTTTCTCTTTTATTTAGATTAAAATCTGGCAGTGAAATCATTGAAAGTATATTTCCGTTGTTAACATTCATAAGAATTGCAGCACTTCCAATATTTTGAAAAATTGGTTGAAATCTTATGAGTTCTTCTCTGATTAAAAATTGAATATCTGTATCTACAGTCAGTCTCAAAGGTTCTTTTCTAGTTTTTAATTCATAATCAAAATATTTTTCAATGCCAGATATTCCATTATTATCATCGTCTATTTGACCAATAATGTGACTGAATAAATTTTCCTGAGGATAAATCCTAGACAATTTTTCTTCTGAAATAACTGATTTGTCTCCAAGTAATCTAATTTTTTCATAATTTTTCTGATTAATTTGTTTGTCTAGATAAAAAAACTTTTTAGAATTAAGTTTTTTTTTAATTTTACTAAAATCTTTATTTGGAAAAATTATTTGTAAATTTATTAATAGTTTTTTTTTGTTTATTACTAAACTAGGATTTATTCCAACATTAATAGTATTTACAGTTTTGGCTAAAAAATTACCATTAATATCAATTATATCTGCTCTATAATTATTTTTAACTAAGAGAGATATTTCTTTATTAATTTTAGAATTTAAAGAACCAAGGTAAAAAACTTTAATAGTATAAATTGTACATATTATCAAAAAAATAAAAAAAATGAATGCAATTCTATTAAAGGTGATATTTAAATTAGATTTGTTTCTTTTATAAAAAAATTCATTTTCATAATTTTCTAAAACTAATCTTTCCCGATTATCATTATTCATGTTTTGTTTTTTTATTAAAATTTGTAATTATAAATTTATTATTTTTTTTATTTATTTTTTTAATATTATTAATATCTGTTGGAATTAAATCTTTTTCAAAATATTGAAGCTGATATTCTAGCAATTTCTTTGGCGAGCTTAAAAAGCTATAATCTAATAACTCCATTTCATATTGATCTTTTAAAACACTTATATTTTCCTTGATTGTAAAGATTTGATTTTCTAATTTTTTAGTGGAGTTTTTTGTGATTGTGGTAATTACTATTAGAAAAATAACAGAAAATATTAGAATAATTTTTCTCATAATTTATTAGAATAATTTTCAACATCAATCAAATACTTAAATTGATCTAATATATCGGTTTCAAAATCATAAAAATCTTCTTTTTTAATTGCACATCTTAATTTGGCAGATCTGGAAGATGGATTTTTTTTAATTTCAGATTCTGAAGGTGTTATGGGTTTTTTATTTATTAACGTGAGTAAATCAATTTTTTCATTCACCTCGGGTGCATACCTAGAAACACTTTTAGATGTAGATAAATTTTTGAAAAAATATTTTACAATTTTGTCTTCAAGTGAATGAAAGCTTACAACTGCAATAATTCCATCTTTTTTAACCACTTTAGTTGCATTAATAAGTCCATGAATTAATTCACTTATTTCTTTATTAACAAAAATCCTTAATGCCTGAAAAACTTTAGTTGCACTATGAACTTTATAATTTTTTTTTCTTTTTGAAGATTCTATGATTTTTACTAATTCTTGAGTATTAATATCTTTTATTTTTCTTTCTCTTACAATTTTATTGGCAATCCTTTTACTTTCTTTTTCCTCTCCAAAAAATTTAAATATTTTTTCTAGTTCTTTTTGATCTAATTTATTTATTACATCTTTTGCTGAAAACTCATTTAATCCCATCTTCATGTTCAGCTCTCCAAGTGAATCAAATGAAAGACCTTTATTTTTATTTTTTATCTGAGTATAAGAATAACCAAGATCAAAAATAACACCTTTTATACTTTCTTGTTTTAATTTTATGTTATTAATTTGACTAAATTTAATATTTTTAAATACAAATCTATTCTCAAACTTATTTTGAATTTGTTCTGCTTTTTTTAAAGAATCTTTATCTCTATCAATTGCAATTATTTTTGTATTAGGGTGTTCTAGAATTTTTTTTGTGTAACCACCTTGGCCAAAAGTACAATCTATAAATGTGCCACCATATTGAGGGGTAATAATGCTAATTATTTCATTTAGCAATACCGGCTGATGTTTCTTTTTGTCCGGTATTATGGTGGCTATCATTTATTTTTTTGAAGACCATTAATTTTTTTGCCTTCTTAAAAATGCTGGAATTTCCAAATCATCTTCTTCAGAATAGTCCTCTTCTGTGTCTGAAGGTGAAAAAACCTGATCAGAATCATCTTCCTTCGAATTAAAAAGATCTGTAGTTTCTTCTTCCATTTCTACTCCAAAATTTTCTAAACCATTAGAAGGTTGCTCTGTTTCAACTGAGCCTTCAAGTGCCTCTTCTGTAAAAGACTGCTCATGCAAACTATTAGCATTATCTTCAACTACACTTTCTGGATCAATGTCTTGATTTTGCAGAAGTTCTTCGTTGTATTCATCATTAAGTTTGTTAATTGATTTAGATGAAATCGTTACATTTGAATTTTCTTCGGTAACTTCATTCTCAAGTTTTAGTGCATTAGCCCCATTTATAGCTGTGTTAGGCATAGTTGTTGAAAAATTAAAAGACTGTGCCGAACTCAGATTAGAAAAATCTGAATAGCCTGTATTTCTATTTTGTATTCTATGAACCATATTTATTACAGATTTTGACTCTGGTTGTTGGCCATCAAGAGCTGTCGCAACAATCGAAACTCTCATTTTTCCCTCAAGCGTAGGGTCTGTAATGGCACCAATAATTAATTCAGCTTCTGTATCAACTTCAGCTCTTACTTTATTTACAGCTTCATCAACTTCAAAAAGTTTAAGATCTTTACCTCCTGTAATATTTACTAATAATCCTTTTGCTCCTTTTAAAGTATAATCATCAATTAACGGGTTAGTGATAGCCATTTCTGCAGCTTTCATTGCTCTGCCTTCTCCTTCGGCTTCTCCTGTTCCCATCATTGCTTTGCCCATAGAGGCCATTATTGATTCTACATCAGCAAAATCTAAATTTATAAGACCGGGTCTAACCATTAAATCAGTAATACTTTGAACGCCATGCATCAAAACATTGTTAGATAAATTAAATGACTCTTCAAATGTTGTTTGTTCGTTTGCAATTTTAAACAAATTTTGATTTGGAATTACAATTATCGTATCAACATGTCTTCTTAATTCTTCCAATCCGTGATGTGCTCTTCTCATTCTTGAAGGTCCTTCATATAGAAATGGCAATGTCACTACACCCACTGTTAAAATATTTAATTCTTTTGCAGCCCTTGCAATCACGTGTGCAGCACCGGTTCCAGTTCCACCACCCATTCCTGCAGCAATAAAAACCATGTTTGAACCTTGCAAACAATTTACAATTTCATTCAAAGACTCGTCTGCAGAAGCTTGACCGATATCAAGTTTAGCGCCAGCTCCTAAGCCTTTTGTTAAGTTCATGCCAATTTGAATTTTTGCTTTAGCTTTACTATATTTCAAATCTTGAGCATCTGTATTTACAGCCACAAATTCTACGCCCTGTAAACCATTATCAATCATTTCGTTAATTGCATTTCCTCCTGCTCCTCCAACTCCAAGAACTAATATTCTTGGCTGTAGCTCTTTTATTTCTGGTGCTTTAAAGTTAATTGTCATGTTCCCCCTCTCTATTTTTTATTAAGTTGTAGTTTTGATCTAACTTATCGAAAGTGTTAGTCCAAAAATTAAATGCCCAAGTACCTTTGATAGATTTTTCTATGATAGTTAAACAATTGTATTGTAGATTTTCTATCTTTTGCATTAAAATATATTGTTCCATTTTTTGCATTATTTCTTCCTCATCTCCTCCCATTTAAGGCTTGCTCTATGAATATTTGATTTTTTTCTTGCATTTGTTCTAAATTTTTCAAAAGTTACCGGTTCCCATATTTGAAATGTTTTTCCCTGACCAACAAATAACATGCTATTTTTAACTTTTGCATGTTTTAATAATTTTGGTGTAAGTGAAATTCTTCCTTCGCTATCAAATTGTAAGTTAATACTTTCAGATAAAATTGATGTTGCAAAGTAATCTTTCTTTTCTTCAAAAGGATTTAAAGCGTCAATTGTGTTTGAAATTTTTTCTATTCGATCTTGCGGCCAAGCTTCTATCGACTGATTATTAAATGATGGATAACAAACAACTCCATTGTACCCTAGGCTTGAAAGATATGATCTAAAGCTAGCCGGCACTGACACCCTTCCCTTTTTGTCTAGTTTGTTCTCGTAAGTTGATAAAAACATAATCCATAATTTCCAATATCCCCTTATTGGGAATATATGGGATATTATGGGTTTTCAACCTATACGTCAATCTCTAATTTTGGGCTATTTGACAGTAATATCTGAATACCACCATATGAGGTAAGATCAATTATTTTTTAAGTTAAAGCAAAACTGTGAAAGAAAATAAAGAACAAAAATGATTCAAAAGAAGAACATTTAAAGTTAATAATTCTGTAGTGTAGATAACTTTGCCAGATAAACTATAAGCCGGGTTCTGTCATTTAAACCTATCATTTGTCTAGGCTTAGAATCGCTCCTAAGCTCAAGCAACTAACCCTGATGACTAGCCAAAGACTGCTTTTAGTTTTTCAACAATGTCATCTCTACTCAGTCTTGCTCTCAGTGGGGTTTTCCATGCGCTAATTGTTACCAATATAGCCGGTGCGCTCTTACCACACCTTTTCACCCTTGCCTTGATGAGGCGGTTTATTTTCTGTGGCACTATCCCTGGGGTTACCCCCGCCAGGTATTACCTGGCACTGTGTCTTTGTAGAGCCCGGACTTTCCTCTTTAAAAAAGATTAAAGCGATAAGTCATTTATCTGGCAGCTCCAATTTAGTACTAAATTTTTATTTTTCAAGTAAAAATTTAAATTTAACTTATTTTATGTTTTTACTGATCAATAAGCATTCTTGATCAATTTTTCCATCAATAAGTTCCGGCCTAAAATGTCTTTGAAAAGCTTTTATAACTAATGTTAAATACTTATTTTTTCCAACATTATTTATACTTTTTTTAGAATACCCAATTTTATACAAATTTTTTAAGAATTCTAATTTCATTTTTTGGCTACATTCTTTTCCTCTTAATTTTGCTAATTGTTTTTTTTTTAAATTATGCCATATGCCTATGTTTTTTTTTGATAAGTATTCCCATGGAAATTTTTCTCCTGGATCTTTTTTACGTCCCGGAGAAATGTCTGAATGACCCAAGATATTTTTTTTATTAATTCTATATTTTTTAATCAAAAGTTTACTTAAATTTATTAAAGAATTTATTTGCTTAACTGTAAATTTTTTATATCCGAAGTCATGGCCCGGGTTAACAATTTCAATTCCTATTGAATGCTTGTTAAGTGAATTAAATTTTTTCCATGAAGAATTACCTGCATGCCAAGCAATATATAAATCAGGCACTAAAATGAGAACTTTCCCATTTTTTTTTATTAAATAATGACTACTAACCTCAGATTGTATTTGTGTTAATTTATTAATTGCTGACTTTTCACTTTTCATTCCAGTATAATGAAAAATTAAGAATCTTACTTTATTTTTTGTGCGCTTATTTGGATTAAAATTTAATGAATAACAAATCGACGCTTTTATTGACATATTTAGGTCTTTTTTTGGTCTTTATATTTTTATATTACTGATTTACTTTATTAATTTCTATAATATATAGATATTAAAATGAAAAAATTTTTTGTATTATTATTTATAAGCGTTTTACTTACATCGAATGTAAGTGCTGGGACGGATGGAGAAAACTCTTTATCAAAAAAATCTCCAAGCGATGTTAAAGATTGCTTTGAAAAGGTAAATAGAGCTACTTTTGCATTCAATCAGGGTTTGGATAAAGCTATTTTCAAGCCAGTAGCTAGTGTATACAGAAAATTACCTACGCCGATTAGAAAAGGTTCAGGTAATTTTGTAAATAATCTATCAAACTTGATTACTATTCCAAATAACATTTTCCAAGGAGACCTTAAATCAGCTGGAACAAATTTGGGAAGATTTGCGGTCAACACAACTATTGGAATATTAGGATTATTTGATGTGGCTCAAGGATTAGGTTTTAGTGAGTACCGAAAGGAAGACTATGGACAATCATTAGGTGTAGCCGGTGTAGGCGAGGGTTGTTATTTGGTGCTGCCTATATTTGGCCCTTCTACTGCAAGAGATGCCGTAGGAACAATTGCAAATCTAATGGGTGGTGACCCTTGGTTTAATATTACTGTGAAAAATAGTACTCATTATGTAAAAGACTCTGACTACTATTGGAGCAGAGGCGCAGCTGGAGTAGACTTTAGAGCGAAGAACATGGAATCTTTTGATAGTCTAGAAAATAACTCAATGGATTTTTATGCATCCATTAAAAGTTTGTATCTTCAAGACAGACAACAAAAAATTGCGAATTCAAATAAAATTATTAATACCCAAAACGACAGTGACTGGGAAGAAATAGAAACTAAATAAACTTCAACAAATAAATATGCTGATAAAAAAAAAGTTTTTAAGATTTTTTATAATTATAAATATTTTTTTTTTAAATATAGATAGTGCTTTTTCGATTGAACCTAATGTTTTTGTGCAATCAACTGTAAATAGAGCATCCGAAGTGCTTGGAAATAATTATGCTGTAGAAGAAAAAATTACAAAATTAAAATCTATTGCAAAAGAAACTGTAGATATTCAGGGCATTGGGCTTTATACTCTTGGACAACATAGAAAAAATCTAACTGATAGTCAAAAAAATGAATACTCAAATCTTTTTGAAAAATATTTTTTAAAAACTTTTTCAGATAGATTATCTCAATACACCAATCCTGAAGTACAAGTTGAATCTTCAAAAAAATTAAATAAAAATTATACAATGGTATCTAGTTTATTAATTGCAACAGAAGAAAGATCGGAAGTTAAAATTGATTGGAGAATTTATACTAAAGATCCAAATAACCTTTTAATAAGAGATTTAATAATCGAAGGTATAAGTTTAGCAAGAACACAAAAGGAAGAGTTTAACTCTATCATTCAAAGCAATGATGGGGATATCAATGCTCTTTTTGTAAGTTTAAAAAAGTTTATAAATAGTTAAGTTTATTAAGAGTTAATAAATAATATTTTTGGTGGGCCCACCAGGACTCGAACCTGGGACCAATACATTATGAGTGTACTGCTCTAACCAACTGAGCTACAGGCCCTACTCAATTAACTAGCTTTTACTTGCTTTTTTATTTTCATTCAAGTCAAGAATAGAACAACTGTTCTTTGTATGTTGCTTTTGTGTACCATACGTTAATTGTTTGGTTGGTATATTGGTTGGTAAGGTTTTTTGGTAAAAAAATTGTTGAAGTGCCCTCTGGTAATGCTAGGTTATTTAAGTGAGAAATAGTGTGAGTAATTTATGAGTGTACTGCTCTAACCAACTGAGCTACAGGCCTAAATAATCACTACCTACATCTTTTTAATGTTGAATCAAGAACTTTGAGTATTATATTTAATTAATGATTAATAAAACTCAAAATCTTTTAATTTATAAATTATTCCAAAACTCAAAAAAATTTTCTTTGAAATGGAGCAGTTACTTTCAAGTTTATAAAAAAAATTTTAATAAATACAGAAAAACAAGGATAAAGTTTGTAGAAATAGGTGTTGCAAATGGAGGATCTCTTTTTATGTGGAAAAAATTTTTTAAAAAGGGCTCAAAAATTATTGGCATTGATTTAAATCCAAATGCAAAAAAACTGGAAAAATATGGATTCAAAATCTATATAGGAAGTCAAACTGACCCAAAATTCTGGAAAAAATTTTTTAAAAAAGAAGGTAAAATAGATATTATTCTTGATGATGGCGGTCATAAAAATCTACAACAAATAAGTACTGTTCATTACTGTTTACCATTCATAAAAGATGGTGGAAAAATTGTTGTAGAAGATACTGCAACAAGTTATTTAAAAAAAGAATTTAATAATCCATCAAAGTATTCATTTATTAATTTTTGTAATTTAATAGTTGAAATGATTCATAGAAGATCGGGCCTTATTAAAAAAAAACTAAACATTTATGCACAGAAAATTTATTCCATTGATTTTTTTGAATCTATTGTTGTATTTTCTATAGATTCTAAAAAATGTTTTAAAAGCAAAGAAGTTTACAATAAAGCTAAAAATGAATGGGCAATAGATTATCGTCATAATGATTATTTTAAAAAAACTAAAAAAATAATTAATAATAAATATGCTTATTTAAATAATTCAAATGCAATTAGAAAAATATTAAGGAAATTATTATATAGAAATTTATTTTTTGACTTTTACGAAAAACAAAAAATAAAAAAGATATTTAGAGATATTAAAAATTAAAGTTAAATATGGTGGGACTGGTTGGTTACGCTCCAACTACCCCTGCAATGTCAATGCAGTACTCTACTATTGAGCTACAGTCCCTAAATAAAGTTAATTTTTTTATTTTTTTTACACATTAAAAATATTGATATTATAATTCTTGGTTATTGATTATTGATATAATTATAAATATTGATATTAAAATTATTAGTGGTTTTTTTTTTAAATCGTTAAATATTTTTTCCATTGAAAGATAAAATTTAATTCAATTAATTTTTAAAAAATTTATTAACTTTCTAAGAAACTTTTTAATTGTTTTGATCTACTTGGATGCTTTAATTTTCTTAATGCTTTTGCTTCAATTTGTCTTATTCTTTCTCTTGTTACTGAAAATTGTAAACCTACTTCCTCTAAAGTATGATCTGTGTTCATTCCAACTCCAAACCGCATACGCAATACTCTTTCTTCTCTTGGCGTTAATGTTGAAAGTATTTTTGTTGTTGCTTCGCTTAAATTTGATTTAATTGCTTGTTCTAATGGAGCTAAAGCTTTTGTATCTTCTATAAAGTCTCCAAGACTACTATCTTCCTCATCTCCAACAGGTTTTTCTAATGAAACAGGTTCCTTAGAAATTTTAAGAACTTTTCTAACTTTCTCTAATGGCATTCTTAACTTTTTAGATAATTCTTCTGGCGTTGCTTCTCTTCCAAATTCACTCAATATTAATCTTTGTGTTCTTACAATTTTATTAATTGTTTCAATCATATGAACTGGGATTCTTATTGTTCTTGCTTGGTCAGCAATAGATCGCGTTATCGCCTGTCTAATCCACCATGTCGCATAAGTAGAAAATTTATACCCTCTTCTGTATTCAAACTTATCAACTGCTTTCATTAAACCAATATTCCCCTCTTGAATAAGATCTAAAAACTGCAAACCTCTATTAGTGTATTTTTTCGCTATAGAAATTACTAATCTTAAATTTGCTTCAACCATTTCCTTTTTTGCAACTCTTGACTCTTTTTCTCCCTTTTGCACTCTACCAACTAATTTTTTAAAATCAGTTACTGAAATTTCAAGGCTATGACTTATTTCTATTAGTCTTTCTCTAATATTTTTAAACTCGTCTTTATTTTTATGAAAAAAATTTTTCCAAACTTGATTTGTATCTAAAAACTTTTTTAAATTAGGATTTATTTCATTGCCTAAATAAAATTTAACAAATTCGCTTCTAGAAATTCTGTTATTCATTGCTAATCTTAAAAGATTACCTTCAAGAGAAACAATTTTTTTATTTTCATGATAATGTTTTTGAACTAATTCTTCTAAAACAGATGGCGAAAGTTGAAGTGATTTTATTTTTTTTAAAACACTATCAACTATTTTTCCACAACTTTTTTCTTTAATAGAAGAAAAGGTTGTTGATTTAAGGATACAATCTAGTTTCTCGTTTTGATATTTATTTAATTTATTATACTCTTTTGTTAAAGCATACACTGTTTGTAAAACTTTTGGTTTAATTTCTATTTCCATTGCTGCGAGTGTTGGATTAAATTCATCTTCCGAATCATTATTATTTTCAGATTCATTTTCTGAATTTTTATCTTTGGTCCTACTTGCATTTTCATCTTCCATATAGTTAGTATCAATATCAATAATTTCTCTAACTAAGATTTCATCATTTTGTAACTTTGAATTCCATTCAAAAAATTGTTTGGCTGTAATAGGGCTTTGGGATAATGCGTTAAGCATTACATCTTTTCCGGCCTCTATTCTTTTTGCAATTGCAATTTCGCCTTCTCGCGATAACAGCTCAACACCACCCATTTCTCTAAGATACATTCGGATTGGATCATCACTCTTTTCAATTGATTTTCCCTCGTCTTTAGAAGAATTTTCTTTTTTTCGTAATACTTTAAAATCTGATTTTTTTTCTACTAATACAATCTTGTCATCAAAAATATGAACAAAAGCTTGTTCTAGATTTTCATTAGAAAGGTTTCTTTTTCCAAGAGATTTATTTAATTCTTCGTGTGTTATAAACCCTCTATGGACGCCTCTGCCCATAAGTCTAGCAAATGATTTAGTAATTATTCTTTCCACAATAGTATATCTGAGAAGACTTATATAAGCCCAATTTTAAAAAAATCCACGTATATTTTGACTGATTTAATTGATATTTTTCCTTTTTTTTTCCTCTTTTAAATCATTAATTTCATTAAAAGTTGTTTCACTTAAATCTTTAGAAAATTTCGATTCTAATTCTTCTATTCTGAACTCAAGGCCATGAATTTCAAGAGCATGTAAATGTTCACCTAATAGTTCAAATATTTTTTGTTGGTCATTTTTATTATTATTTAAAATATGTTTTATTGATGCAAATTTAAATATTTTATCAACTAACTGATTATCTATTTCTAGATCTTTAATTTCAAGTTTATCACCAGATTTTAACTTAGAAAGAACAGCATCAAAAATTAATTTATTTTCATCAGTAAATAATTTTAAATTTTCAATTAAATGAATATTTTCTTGAAAAATATCCAGGTTATTCATTATCAAGTATAAAAATGAAAATTCTTTTAACTCTACTGGGCTTAACGATTTAGTTTCATTAAAATGTTTTTGAGTTAATTTTAAAGATTTTGTTTTTTTAGTATAAAACTGTTTTTTTCCAATGTTAGAATGAGGTGTTAATAAAGAAATGTGTTCTAAAAAATATTCTAATACATATTTCTTTATAAAATCATCCTTTATAGTATTTGCAATTGCTCTTAATTTTTTTTCAAAGATCGCCATTGAAGAAGGGTTATTAGTTGTTTGTTTTTTGTAATGATTATAGATAAATTGATGAATTGAAATTTTACTTTGCTTAGCAAAATTAATAAAATAATCTTTACTATTCTTGTTTACATAGCTATCGGGATCTTCTCCATCTGGTAAAAATAAAAATGAAATATTTTTTTCTGGTCGTAATTCTTTAATTGCGTTTTCCGCGGCTCTTAAAGCAGCTTTATACCCACTTTCATCTCCATCAAAACAAATAATAATATCTTCAAAAAACTGATTTAAAATTAAAATTTGCTTATCTGTTAATGAGGTTCCAAGATTAGCAACAACATTTTCAATTCCATTTTTACTTAATCCAACAACATCCATGTACCCTTCGACAAGAAAAACATGATCCATCTTATTAGACAATTTTCTTGCAAGATCTAAATTGTATAAATTAGATCCTTTTTTAAAAAATGGAGTTTCTGGAGAATTAATATATTTTGCTAAATAACTATCTTTTTGAATTGTTCGACCTCCTAATCCTATAGGTTGACCAGAAATATTATTAATGGGGAAAATAATTCTATCTCTAAATCTTTCTACATAAATATTTTTCTTTTCGTCTAAATAAAAAAGTCCACTTTCGATTAAATTTTTTTCACTAAATTCTTTTTTTAGCTTTTCATAAAAATTTGGGTTTCTTTCCACATATCCAATTTTAAACTTTTTAACTTCTTCTTTTGTTAAGTTTCTTTTTTTTAAATATTCTCGAACAAAATCCGCTTGCTCATTTTTTAAAATGAAATCATGATAAAATTGAATATACTGATTATAAATTGAAATATATTCTTGCCAATTTTTTTCTCTTTCTTCGTCTTGTTTGGAAAATGTATAAGATCTCATTCCAGCTAGATTTGCTAAAAATTTTACTGCTTCACCAAATTTAAGATTTTGAGTTTTCATTACAAAATCAAATATATTTCCATGTTCAGACGTTGAAAAACAATGATAAAATTCTTTCTCATCATTAACGGTAAAAGAAGGTGTTTTTTCAGTCTTAAAAGGAGAAAGACCAACAAATTCTTTTCCTCTTTTTTTTAAGCTAACAGTTTTTGCTACAACATTTGAAACTTTAAGACGTGTTTTAATTTCATCCAAATATTCTTTAGGATATTTCATTATTTATTCAATACTTCTTTAAGTATTGCTCCTGCTTGCGCAAAATCTAAATTATCAGGATATTGTTTTTTTAGT
>Ga0315339_1000282_pt1 | contig 73842 bp, 59 predicted proteins | sample ASW17metaG_FD_204514 | JGI IMG/M metagenome (GOLD analysis project Ga0315339, IMG submission 204514) | Ammonia-oxidizing marine archaeal communities from Pacific Ocean, United States - ASW #17 | ecosystem: Environmental > Aquatic > Marine > Oceanic | place: USA: California | collected 2016-12-05 | reverse complement strand
CCTTTTGCATAGCCCCATGCTACAGCGTCATGTCGAGCCGTGGCGCCATCGGCATGCCAGAGACCACCCATAATCGGAAACCGACTATCTTCTGACATATTGAGGTTAGGTACTAAATCTGCAATGGTTTGGCGGTCAACTAATTCCGACCTCACGCCCAAATGCTGATTGACCTCTGCTCTCCAGCGAAAACTTCGGATCGCTGCATCACTATGTGCTAGTGTCAGTTGACCCCTATTCTCCATCATCACATTGTAATTAAATTCATTACTCAGGTTGTTATACAGTTTGACTGACGCACTGTAGAACTTCACCCCAGCTTCAGTGAGATAGTTAGATCGAATAACCGCGGTATTGCGAGCAGTGTTACCACCGCCTAGATAATTTTTTTCAAGGATGGCAACATTAGTAATGCCATGATATTTAGCGAGATTATAAGCGATCGCTGCACCGTGACCGCCACCACCAATAATGACAACATCATAGTGTTTCTTTAGATCTGTGGCGGGAGTAAAGTGGTGCTTGGCTGGATATTTGCTATTCAGTCCGTATTTTAATAATCCAAAAGGCATTGGGTTACTCCCCGTGAGTAAAAAGTAGATTCAACTACCTAGAAATACCACTGTTTTGTTACCGTCTAAGAACACGCGTCTTTCAATATGGTATTTTACTGCTTTAGCCAAAGCCATACACTCATTATCACGGCCCACTCCGACCAGTTGATCTGGCCCATAATTATGGTCAACGCGAGTCAACATCTGTTCAATGATTGGTCCTTCATCTAGATCAGAAGTGACATAGTGGGCCGTAGCGCCAATCACTTTCACTCCACGATCAAAGGCCTGATGATATGGTTTGGCACCCTTGAATCCGGGTAAAAACGAGTGATGAATGTTAATACACCGACCTGCTAGTTGTTCAGTTAAATCATTCGATAGTATCTGCATATAACGAGCTAGAATGATTAGCTCAGAGTCAGTGTCATCAATAATTTCTAGCAAACGTTGCTCTTGTTGTAACTTAGTCTTTGCTGTCACTGGTAAGTGAATAAAGCGTATGCCTTCTCGTTCAACCATTGGTCGCAGGTCTTGATGATTGGAGACGACCGCAGTAATTTCCATGTTCATCTCGCCTTTTCGCTTTCGATAAAGAAGATCATCAAGGCAGTGATCGTACTTGGATACGAGAATAATCGTTTTTACTGCTAACGAGGGCTTGTGAAATTTCCACTCCATGCCAAAATCTTGGGCAATGGTAGAAAACTCCTCGGTTATGGCATCAATGTTAGGAGACTTGCTCTGACGTCGAAATACAGCACGCATGAAAAATTTACTAGTCGACTCATCATCAAATTGCTCAAGGGCGCAAATATAGCAGTCTCTTTCGGCCAGAAAACTAGTGACCGCAGCAACCACACCAGTGCCGGCCTGGCAGGTACCGTTAAAAATAAAATTATCGTTGTCGATTCTTAAGTCTGTCATTCTAAATAACCGGTGATGAAAAAGGTTTGCCAGTGTAACCCTACTAAAGTCTTAAGTCTCTGGAACCTATAGGTTGCTAATGATCCTCTGGACAGATGAATGGGTCAATGTAACAGCGCTAGGATAAGTAAGTCTTATGTGGATCTTCTAATTCTCTTATGGATTGGCATGGTGAGTACTATGTTTTTTATGATTACCGCTCTGTGATGAACTTCGCAGACTTGTTCTCATGATTTTTAGCAAGAACGCACGCCTCTAGATTTATCATAAAGTTGTCATTAAACTGCCTAGTTTAAGCACTTTGCCGTTTAAAATTGTGCTCCGTCAGAGGTTTTAGGAATGACAATAAAAAATAAACAGGGAGAGGAGTTTGTGGAGTTGATGAGTCAACGCCGCTCCCATCCTCGAGTTGAAGAGCCAGCGCCAAGTGATGACTTGATGCAAGTCATCTTTGCGGCGTCTCTGAGAGCGCCAGATCATATGCACTTGCGACCTTGGCGGTTTCTAGTCATCCGCGGAGATGACCGTCAATATCTGGCTGATTTGTTTGTCAAAGACTGTCAAGAGAAGAATTGTGATGCAGATCCAACGACTCTTGAGAGCGCAAAAAAGAAAGCCTATCGCGCTCCTCTTATTGTAGTTGGAATTACAAGCTATAAATCTCATGATAAGGTCCCTGAGATAGAGCAAGCACTTGCTACGGGGGGTGTACTCAATAATATTGGTATGGCTATTTATGCCCACGGGTTTGGCTCGGTGTGGCGCACAGGAGGCTACGCCTCTTCATCAGTCGTAAGGGAAGGTTTAGGTGTGTCCTCGACTGAAAAAATTGTCGGGTACCTCTACATTGGCACACCAACGAATGCCGATAGACCGATTAAACCCATTGAGACTTCTGATTTTTTTATGGCTTGGCCGGAAAAAATATAAATCCAATGAGCCCTTCGATCGAGTAGAAAGAAACTACTAGGTTATTTTTGTAAGTGTTAAGGATTATGGAATGAGTATTGATCACAGCCAAGAGTTACACAATGAAACTGCGCCATCAAACAAAATTATGGTGTTATTTGGCTCGGAAACAGGAACAGCAGAAGAATACGCTTTTGATTTAGGCAGTGCACTACAAGCCGAGGGTTATGCTTGTGAGGTGTCTGATTTGGATGACTATGATGCCTCTGCATTGGCCACAGAGCATTTGGCAATTATTGTCTCTAGCACCTATGGTAACGGCGAAGCTCCGTATAACGCTGAAGATTTGTACAATTGGCTAGAAACTCAGGAACCTGATCTCAGCTCATTATCTTTTGCTGTATGTGCTCTTGGGGATTCGGGATATCCCTCTTTTGCCCAAGCAGGTAAAGATTTTGATCGACTCTTGGGAGAAAACGGGGCCAATCGAATCTTAGAAAGAACTGAGCTGGATGCCTGTTTTGATGAGCAAGTCGAGCCATTTATTGAAAAGGTCCAAGCCTGGTTGGTGCTCCACGGGCAGTGCTACAAGAGGACAGTGAATCTCAATCCAGTTTGAATGGATTTTTACTAACATCAACTTTTAGGAATTTCTGGTATTTTACTGGATAACTCCAAAATTTAGTTAAAATAGGCCCTCCGGAATCTGCTAATGGTGATGATGAGAATTGTTCTCTTGATAACGCTTTCCATGCTTAGTAGCTGTGCGACCTATCAGCCGACTCAAATTAATGATGTGTGCAAAATATTTTGGGGAGAGACAGACTGGTATGAGGATGCCCGAGACGTCAAGAAACGCTGGGGGGTGTCTATTTCAGTCATGATGGCGATCATGAGGCAAGAATCTTCATTTAGACCTAATGTTAGACCTGAGCGTCCCAAATTCTTGTTTATTCCATTGCCACGTAAGTCATCCGCCTACGGATATGCGCAAGCTCAGGACCCAGCATGGGAAGACTATCAAAAGGCGACTGGAAATTGGAGTCATGATCGAGATGACTTTGGTGATGCTATTAACTTTATTGGCTGGTATGTGGATAAGAGTCACCGTCGATTAGGTATATCCAAGGCTGATCCATACAGGCAGTACCTTGCCTACCATGAAGGTTGGGGTGGATACTCTAGGGGATCCTTTACTAAAAAGCCGCAGTTACTCAAAGTTGCAAGTAATGTTAGAAGCCAAACAGCTCGATACAATGCTCAACTGAAAAAGTGCCGGCCGGCTCTGGATAAATCTGTGAAGGGCTGGTTTTTCTGATATCTGCAATTTCCATACTCAAGTCAAACATAAATCTAGTTTGCGCCTCTAGCTAACACGGAATCGTGAAAGACAAGCGCGATCAAAACAACGATAACAGGGCACAGCATGGGTTACTTTGAGCTAGTCATACAACTCCACGAATAGCAGAAACCATAATATCGGCGCCTAATTCACCAGCTTGACTCAAGTCGTGATTTGGCTGAATTGTACTGAGCTTCAATCTTGCCCACTAGCTCCTGAGCGCTCAGCACAGCCTTCACAGCGCCAATGCCCTGACCGCATCCCCAAATATCTTTCCATGCTTTGGCATCGGAATTACCGCCTGACCCAAAATTCATTTTAGACGGATCACTTTCAGGCAAGTTATCTGGATCCATACCCGCCGCTATAATGGACGGCTTTAAATAATTTCCGTGCACACCGGTAAACAAGTTACTTAAAACAATATCATCTGCACTGCTATCCACTAAAGATTGTTTGTAGGGTTGTTCGGCGTTGGCTTCTTCAGTTGCTATAAATGCCGAGCCTATATATGCAAGATCAGCACCCATTGCTTGAGCAGCAAGCACTGCACTACCATTAGCGATCGAGCCAGAGAGCAAGAGAGGTCCATCAAACCATTCGCGTAATTCTTGAACAAGAGCGAAAGGAGAGAGAGCTCCAGCGTGGCCTCCAGCTCCAGCAGCCACCGCAATCAAGCCGTCGGCTCCTTTTTCGATAGCTTTTCTCGCAAAATGATCATTAATAATATCATGCAGCACGATGCCACCATAAGAGTGCACAGACTCGTTAACAAATTCTTTGGCACCCAGTGAAGTTATAACGATTGGGACTTTCCACTTTACACACATTTCCATATCATGCTGCAGCCTGTCATTTGAACCGTGCACAATTTGATTTACAGCAAACGGAGCTGAGGGGCTTTCAGGATTCGCAGCATCATATTCCGCTAGCTCCGTAGTGATTTTTTCTAGCCACCGATCGAGCTCTTCTGCTGGGCGCGCATTTAATGCAGGGAATGACCCAACAATACCGGCTTTGCATTGGGCAATCACTAAGTCAGGGTTTGAAATAATAAAAAGTGGGGCTGCGATAACGGGTAACTTTAATCGCTCGGAAAGTATTGGGGGCAATGCCATCGTTAATTCCTGTTTAATTAGTCAGCGGAAGATCAGTTACTTCAGCAAATAATTTGGCACTTAATGCCAATATACACATTACTAAACGTTCCTGAGTTATCTTTGTTCGGCTACTCAAATATCGTACGTGACAACCCATCTTTATGATCACAATTGATAGATTGTTAACCTTAGATTGACATGATATTAACTATGTTAAACGCTCTAGCAAAGACTAAACTGTTTAATAAGGTGACCCTGCAGTCGCGGTGGCTGCGATTAAACTAAAATCAAAGATAAAAATACCTGTGGGTCGTTTAGACATCAATAATAACTTAGATTACAGGACAGGAATGCGTTGTGATATCCTAGTTTCTACAGGTTAATAAGAATAATAACTATGATTTCAGTAAAGAAAATTTCTTCTCTTATGCAGTACTTCATTTTAGGCGTTATCGTTTGGTCTTTTTATGGAGTAATTGGATTAAATAATTTCGATATTTTTGATGAAAACAATCTTCTAGAAAACACCCAAGCCTTTGTGCTGATGTTTGTGTTCTTTTTATTTCTACTGCCATTATTTGATCCGTTGCGAGGGGATAGGTTAATAGCGGTATTCTTTGCTATATTGACATTGGCTTTTCTTCTGCGCGAGCTTGATATTGAGAAGTTTGATTTGCCAAAGATACTCATATTACTTGGCTCGGGCAATGGAAGAAATATTCTCTTGGCCTCAGGATTTTTGTCAACTTTAGGGTTTGCCTTGTTTAAGTTTCGGTACTACCTTGATTTGGCGCGATGTTTTTTGCGCAATAGAACTGGGTTTGTCACCCTTACTGCAGGCCTGTTTCTCATTGTGGGTGATATGTTTGAGAAAATCGATGTGCCGTATCACGTATTGTATGAAGAGAGTTTAGAGCTTCTTGGTTATGCCTTTTTGTTGTCCGCAGCAGCCAGGTTATCAAGAAGAGAGGTAAAAACGAGTCGGTTTATTGATTGATCAAAAACTACCCACTTTTTCAGATTTAGAAAATAAAAAGCCCTGTAAAAACAGGGCTTTTTATTTTCTAAATGGCGCCTCGGAAGGATCGAATTAAAACACATAATCAATTGATTAGCATACACTTTATAGGTTTCGAATTATGAATATGCCCCCAAATATGCCCCCACCTACTTAATGCAGAGCATCATTAACAACGCTCTAAAATATTATACTATCGCGCCAGAAGTGGCTACCGAGCAAAAACAACATTGAACAGGCCTCAAATTTTTATAATTCGCAATAGATAAATTGAGACGCACAATGACTGTTAATCATTTGGTCGTTGGACAGGGCCCGCCAAGTGGAGCCAAACATTCCGAAGAAGCCTTGTAGATCATTGATTTTAGGGGCTTTTTTTGTATACGCTAAGAAAATGATTTTCCACAAACTTTTGGGGGTCGGTACTTTCCATCTGGCTATAAGGTAAAAACTGACGAGCAATGTCTCCTCCCTGCGGTGTAAAGACAACACGGTGTAAGTTAGCGCCCTTGGGCAAGGAGCTCCACTCCCAACCAATAAATGTGGTAAACTGGCCAGGCTGGTTGTGCCGTTCCGCCGCATCAATCACTGCATTCCACGTCGGCTTACGCGCATCACCGGCGTGCATATCCCGGGTCAAATCGACGGCGCTCAAACCATAATCATTCGCTCCCGAACCCGTCGCTGCACTTACCACCAATTTGTACACGTCCAGCAATTCAGAGTCTGTTTGAGCACCACCAAGCTCAAGCATAGCCTTACCACTTTTTGTTTTCCCCACGGCCTTATCACCACTGTATAAACGATGAAACGCCCCCATTAATTCCGCATGATCAGCCAGTACCATAAAGTCCAAAGGAGATTGAATCTGCCACCGGTTACCGGTAACAGGACTGATTACCGGCTTGCCCTTAGCGTAGTTATAAGCGATATCCGGTGTTGCGGCGACGGTGCCAAACAAATAAACGTCGAATGACAAACCTGAATGCTGATGGGTATCTCCCCAAAGCAAGTAACGCTCCTGTGCGACGGCTGTTGTGGCAATACACGCAAACAAGAAAAGGTTAAAAATGTAATGTGATATGGAACGTATTGAAGACATTATCTGCAGGCTCGAAAGCAGGTGCAATTATAAAAAGTCCGTATAGCACCGCTTTAATATTCATAACTTTTGATTTTCTATTCACTAAGGAGATATCCATACTGGTGATGAGTATGCGCGCTCTTGGATTGTTGCAGGCTTGTCTGTTTCCCTCCACGAGATACCGAGAGCGATGGCGTCTAACAGCGAATAGCGCGGAGTCGGAATTTGCAGAACACGAACATAGTAATACGCGCTCTGAACAGGCTTGTATTCCGGGTCCTGCCAGAAAATGCTCAATTCTTCAGCGCCGATGGTATTACTGTAGCGACCCGAAGTGATATCAACGGTATTGCCCACCAGCTGATCCCCTGTCATTCGACCGTCAGATAAAGCTACATCAAAAATCTTTTCCTGCCCCTTGCCGCTATCGTCAACCCAAGCTTTAATAACTTGTACTCGATCAAGGTTCCCGCCAAGCGGATCTTTCGCGGCCTGTATTAAAAAACCGGGAACTTTATCCTTGCGGGCCTTCAACTGCCCCCCCATGGGAACCCCTTCTGAATAGGCCTTTGTAGCCATCGCCGTGTCTTTTAAATCATCTGCGGAAAAATCAAAGCCGGCAAACATTCGTAAAGCTATTCGTGGCCCCGAGGTGGCATAAACTTCACGACGACGAAAGGCCTTGTAGATGGATTGACGAGAGTTTTCTTCGGCCCATACCCCGACGTAACCAGACGCAGCCATATCCCAGCCTTTAGACGCACCGATTCCGGTTGGCTCTCCACGCCTGACTGCAATCGAGTCGTGCTTTCCCTTTCCCGAAAAATTGTTCTCCTCAACGGCCGGCATACCAGTGTGGGAGTCACTGCTACCAATCATTCCCACTTGAAACGGATTGGCCTTAATATCTTTCTCAATTTCCAAGCCCCGAGTCAAAGCTGATCGTAAATAGTCACCCTTGGTAGGCTCAGGAGTTAATCCCTGTGGAGTTAAAATAAACGGAAATGTTTCAAAGTCTGCAAAATCATCATTGGGGGACAATTGTGGATGTGTTTCAGCATCACCTTTTATCTGGGTCATTTCAGACACTGGCTCCCACTGCATCCGCCGGCGTGCATAGTCTGCATCTATGGGCTCACCATTTTCACGGACTGTTGGAAACATTCGTCCCATACTAATATTGGAATTGTGTGGTATGGCAATAAATTCCGCCCCGCTCTCTCGACGAGTATTCTCCAACCAGCTCCATAAACTTTCGGGGTCGGTACTTTCCATCTGGCTATAAGGTAAAAACTGACGAGCAATGTCTCCTCCCTGCGGTGTAAAGACAACACGGTGTAAGTTAGCGCCCTTGGGCAAGGAGCTCCACTCCCAACCAATAAATGTGGTAAACTGGCCAGGCTGGTTGTGCCGTTCCGCCGCATCAATCACTGCATTCCACGTCGGCTTACGCGCATCACCGGCGTGCATATCCCGGGTCAAATCGACGGCGCTCAAACCATAATCATTCGCTCCCGAACCCGTCGCTGCACTTACCACCAATTTGTACACGTCCAGCAATTCAGAGTCTGTTTGAGCACCACCAAGCTCAAGCATAGCCTTACCACTTTTTGTTTTCCCCACGGCCTTATCACCACTGTATAAACGATGAAACGCCCCCATTAATTCCGCATGATCAGCCAGTACCATAAAGTCCAAAGGAGATTGAATCTGCCACCGGTTACCGGTAACAGGACTGATTACCGGCTTGCCCTTAGCGTAGTTATAAGCGATATCCGGTGTTGCGGCGACGGTGCCAAACAAATAAACGTCGAATGACAAACCTGAATGCTGATGGGTATCTCCCCAAAGCAAGTAACGCTCCTGTGCGACGGCTGTTGTGGCAATACACGCAAACAAGAAAAGGTTAAAAATGTAATGTGATATGGAACGTATTGAAGACATTATCTGCAGGCTCGAGAAAGGTAGATTGGATAGTTATTTAAAACTCTAGTTCGTACTGAAAAGAAAGAACATTTTCCCATTTTCGCCGACGCCCCTTATTAGGGTTTAAGGATCGCAAAGCAAGCCCCGAAGATTGAGGCTCGCTTTGCTATAGCGCATTAACTAGAAGCGGTAACGAGCACGGATTGAGATATTTTTCGGGGGAATCGCGTACATGATATTGGCACCCGGGAACAGTGGCGTGTCACCACCGAAGTTGGTGGCTTTCTTATCCGTCAGATTTTTTCCTATTAATGCGATATCCCAGCTATCGTGATCTGGTGTTAACACCATGGTCAGGCTAGCGGTTCCATATGCATCCATATGGGTCAGTGGATCGAGGTCACCTGCATGGTATTGTTCGTCGGCCCAGTTATAACCCAGCTCTGTTGATAACTCGTAGGCGCCCATAGACTGACTGTGCGACAGGGTAAAGGAGGCGGAAAGCTCCGGCGTATTCTCCGATGTCTCACCGCTCAAGTCGTTGACGTGAGCAGCAGAACACGCCGACGCGCCACCATTGGCCACCGCCTGCAACGCTGTACAACCACCCTCTTTGTAATCGAGATACTCAAAATCGACCCAGCCAAAGGACGCCGCGATCAATAAGCTATCGGTTATTTGATAGCGACCATCAATCTCTACACCTTTAATCTCCGCTTCTGCCGCGTTTAAAACTTTAAACGCTGTCCCGCCAGTAAATACAGCGGTCTGTAAGTCGCTATATTCGGTGTAGAATGCAGCAATATTCAACTCCAGATCGCGACCAAACTGAAACTTGCCACCGACTTCAAAGTTAAGAACCTCTTCCGGTGAGAATACGGCCTCGCTGGTATCCGCAATCATGGAAAAGGAATTAAATCCTCCCGCTTTGAATCCGGTAGACACATTAGCGTAGACCATGCCATCGTCCAGATCATGCTGCACCATCGCCGACCAGGTAATCTTTGACTCGTCCTCGTCAAGTTCTAGAACAGGCCTTTCTACAAAATCAACCAAACTGGCGGTAAGCCCGTTAAGCATGGCATTGGGAGCAGGGAGAGACGCGCTGGGAGCCATGGTATACCAATCATGTAGCTCCGGCTCACCCAGTTGATAGTTGGTGGCAAACACATGCTGAGATCCACTTTTTTCTTCACTGGAGTGTCTTATACCAAACCTTGCGCGAGTGTCATCCGATATATTCCAGGTAAGCTCTCCAAAAAATGCCAGTGACTCACCGTCCTGGTCCAAGTAGTGGTAACGACCTAAATCCGGCGCCCAAGCGGGAATAGCAGGATGAAATACCTTGATTGCTTGAACATTGAAAAAGGCGTGACCGCTGACATAAGTATCGGTCTGCTGCCAATACATACCAGCAATGTAGTCGAATGTATTCCCGGTATCTGTGACAACCCGCAACTCAAAACTCTGCTGGTCAAAATCTTCCCCCTCGTCAAACCCTATTAGAGGTAACGGCGAGTAATCAACGTCCGTTCTGCGCAGGAATTCATATTCTGAGTGAGCGACAATCGCTGTCAGCAAAGTATCATCGTTGATGTTGTGATCAACCGTTATAGCAAACTCGCGATTGTCGCCTTCCATCGTCTGACTCGCACCTTTATCAGCCAATACTTGCCAATTTCCAGCCGCACCAGGGAAAAACATAGCATCCATGGTCGTGTTCAAATCACCACTCTGACTGTGGTAATTGACATTCGGGTCAAGAAAGTACACACCCTTGGCATCTGCTAATGCCTGCAAACCTCCGAAAGCACCGAGGTTATTGTATTCCAGACCAGAGCCGGCGTTATCCCAATCACCTTCTTCATAGCGAAAGGCAACTTCAGTACTGTCACCCGCCTCCCAGGTGAGCCCCAAGCGAAATGCCTGTTCGTCAGTAGCAGGGTCGTGTTGATCGAGGGCGTCATTCGTTACCCAGCCCTCGTCCATTGCTCTATCCATAAATGCAAAGCGAGCCGCTACGGTCTCGGATATCGGGCCAGAAATATAGCCAGTATATTCTGTCTCATCAAAGTCTGTGTTGTATTTTACGCTGAGCTGGCTTTCAAATTCTGCGGTGGGCTTGGCGCTATGAATTAGCAGCGCACCACCAATCGTGTTTTTACCAAACAGGGTACTCTGTGGACCACGCAAAACTTCTACGCCGCCTACATCCAGAAATGCATAGCGAGACTGCACACCGCGACCGCGGTATACGCCGTCGGTAAACATCGCTACTGACTGCTCAAAACTGGCAAGATTACCGGACTGAATACCACGAATATTAATTTTATCCGCAACGACGTTTTTCACTACCGTAAAGTTCGGTATATAGGCCGTCAAATCTTCAAAGTTTTTTATACCCGCATTGGCTATCTTCTCGGATGACACGAAGGTCATAGAAATCGGCACGTCGGAAATGTATTCATCCCGTTTGGTTGCTGTAACAATGACTTCTTCCAAGGACTGGGCTATCACCCACTGAGATGGACTAAGCAATGCTGCTCCGATTCCTGCTACCATCATTTTTTGCTGAAACAACTTTTTCATTACTATCTCCCGGCTTCTTTCCGATTATTGGTTATCAAAATTCTCGACTACTCTAAATAGATTCATAAATTTACTGCGTTTTTATAAACGGCTAACAGGACGACTTAATTTTTGCCAGAAACCGGAAAACGCGATCAGCAAAACCCTCGTATGGAGGAGCTAAAAATTTCAACGCTGTAAATCTAGCCTGATACATTATCGGGCGAAGCTTTGAAAAAGTCTCAAATCCTTCACGCCCATGATAGTGCCCCATCCCGCTGCCACCAACGCCACCGAAGGGCAAATCATGCTGCCCCACATGAAAGAGCGCATCGTTAACCGTTACACCTCCAGACATTATTCGACCTATGTATAAACTGGCCAACTTTTTGTCGTTAGTGAAGGGGTACAGTGCAAGTGGCCGATCTTGAGCATTCACGGACGCTATTACATCATGATGATTGTCGTATTGCTTAACCATCAGAATTGGGCCAAAAGTTTCCCGACAGGCTATTGCCGTGCTTGCTGGAGGGTCTATCACCAAATGTAATGGAAACTTTCGCAATTCGGCATCTGCTTCTTGATTGTTAAGCTTAACAACAGTCGCGCCGGAACTTCTTGCCTCTTCAATTGTTTGGTTCAAGCGTTCAAAGGAACACTCGTCGATGATTGAAGTATAGTCGACAGAGTAAATATCAGGCACATGCTTAGTCACCCACGATTGAACCGTTTCAACAAATTCCTGTAATTTTGATCCATGCACAAAGACATAATCAACGTTAGTACAAATCTGTCCAGCATTGAACTGCTTGACGAACATGATCCTTTCTACCGCCGTCTCTATCGGATAATTTGGATCAATAATAGCTGGAGCCTTACCACCCAACTCCAGAGTAACCGGAGTCAGGTTTTTCGCTGCAGCCGCCATTACTTTTCGGCCCGTCGCACCAGAGCCAGTAAATATCAGGTGATCAAAAGGAAGTTTCGAAAACTCCGGACCAACACTGCCAGTCTCGTCAAAAAACTGCAGTTTTTCTTTGGGAAAGTATTTTACTGATAACTCAATCAGCAATTTGGATAGGTTAAGTGAGTTTTCCGACATTTTTACCATTGCTCTGTTGCCTGCAGAAAAAATCGCCGAAAGCTGGGTAAACGTCAAATTAATTGGAAAGTTCCATGGAATTATCGCACCAACTACACCTAAGGGCTGGGGGATAACTTGATTTTTTGCACCGAAATACATTGTAATATCAACACCTCTACGCTGTACTTTCATCCATTTTTTCAGACTTTTTGAAGTACTATCGATATCATCGGCAACCGCAACAAATTCGGCAAAAAGGCTCTCATGATAGGAGCGATTCCCGTAGTCCTTGCACAAAGCCTCGAACAAATCCTCTCGATTTTCCACCAGCATACGCTTTAGATTCTTTAGGTGCGTTTTTCGTTCAGCATAAGTTTCTATATCGCTGTTTAAAAAACTACTTCTCTGCAGCTGAAAGCAATCCATTAACTTACTGCTTACTTTATGCAGTGATATATCTATTGGAATTTCCGAATTCATACCGCTCATTTCTCTCTTTACAAAACACCTCATCAGACGCACATATTTACATAAGCCAGCCATAAACCGTTGACATTTCAGGACATACGAATGACAATTTGGGACACGTCATCTTCCTTGAGCAACTGAATAATGTATTTGACCCGTGCAGCAACGCTATATGGTATTGAAGACCTAATGCTCCAATACTCGGTTGACCCCGAACCGGTTTTACTATCATCCGGTATTGCTCCCACAACACTAAAGAACTTAGACGAATTGATTTCGTTTCAATTGGTGCTTGATGTGCTTGAAGGAGCTGCAGCCAGGTGTAATAGGCCAATATTTGGTTTAGAGCTGGGAATGAGGCAGGGCTTGAAAATTTTAGGGGTTGTGGGAGCTTATATGTCCAGACAAGAAACAATCGCGCAAGCACTTAAGGTAGCAGCCAACTATACCTATCTACACGCTCAATCAATGACCGTAAAAGTTAAAGAAATCAGCTCCGAACGGCACTCCATTTCACCTTATCATAATCTTAGAGACTACCACCTATATCCACAAAAAGCTCAGCTTAGCCTAGCGGTAACACACAGATTGATGGCCGACCTTATCGGCCCTTCATGGAAGCCAATATGTGTCAACTTCACCCAACCCAAACCTGTGGAGCATGCACTTAAATTTCAACAGGTATTCCAGTGCCCGGTGGATTTTAACTGCCAAGCGGATACGATTGAATTCCACCCACACTTTTTGAAAAAACAGCCCCGCCAGGACATCTCACTCATCGACAGAGAGTTAGGCAAGCAACTAATAACAACCAATGCCACCTCAACACCTCTGGATCTTATTTCAAGTATTGAGCATGCCATGAAGATACTTCTTCCCTCAAGTGAGTGCAGTAAAGACAATGTTGCCAAATGCATAAATGTACACCCCAAAAAACTTCAGCGATTTTTAACAGAGACAGGCACAAGCTACAGAGAACTGCTTGAAGGAGTAAGAAAGAGAGAATCGCTTAATTTTCTTCGCTTGAATAAGATGGATATCCCTAGCTTAGCCTTACATTTGGGCTACGCAGAGTCTTCCGTATTTAGCCGCCAATTCAAGAAGTGGTATGGAGTCCCTCCAAGCCAATGGAGTTTAATCTAGTTTTCACTTCCATATCATCGCTCTCCCTGCAACCGCTTCTAATCAGCATCATATACCGCCGCGATTTGGCTCACATCCATAAAACCTTCATACTTTTCCAGTAGCAAACTAAGGCTACATATATAGATTTTTCCATAGCGAAGGTCTATGACCTCTTCTTTTTGCAAACGTTTTATCTCTTTACTTATACTCTGACGAGAGACACCCAGCATCTTCCCTAACTCTTCCTGAGAGATACCAATAAACTGTTCTCCAGACGAATCACGCAAACCCTGGCTGTGAGCCAATCGGGCGATGGTTAGAGCCAGACGCTGACGCAAGGTCAAGCCACTAGCTTCTGCATTTAGACCATAGAGATGCCTGACACGTCGGCAAAGCATTATCAAACACTGACGGCCTATCTCAGGATAGCGCTGATAAAGCGCATCGAAATCAGCCTTGCTTAACACCCGTAAAAAACTATCTTGAACCGCCACCGCATGACTCACCCTAGGCATACCATCTATCAGTCCCATCTCGCCAAAACAATCACCGGCGCGAAATTCTCCCGCAATGTATTCCTTCCCTTCACTGGAATAGCTGCACAGCCGCACTGTTCCAGAAACTAGCCGGTAAATCTCTTGGGATTCATCTCCCTGGCGGTATATAGGCTCCCCTTTTGCCAACTTCCAAGGCTTACTGAGCCTATCAATTTCCTCTTGCACGCCTGCAGGTAACAGCGAAATAAAATCGTGCATATGTGGAATAGTTTTCATAATTTATTTTCAACTGTAAACTCTTTGACAGTCATGCCAGTTTTTGGCTGTTATCATATCACGGCTTTCTCAATTTATTGAATATTATAGGCCCTATAATGAACGGCGCTGAAAGCTTGGTAGAAACACTTGTAAACAACAATATTGAAGTATGTTTCACGAATCCAGGAACATCTGAGATGCACTTTGTTGCAGCACTGGACTCCTTGCCCGGAATGCGCTGTGTTTTGGGGTTGTTTGAAGGAGTAGTTAGCGGCGCTGCCGATGGCTACGCACGCATGGCACATAAACCTGCCGCCACATTACTTCACTTAGGCCCTGGCCTAAGCAACGCGCTTGCTAATATTCATAATGCAAAGAAAGGCAATGTGCCTATGCTAAACATCATTGGTGAACATGCCACGTATCACCAGCAATATGAAACGCCTTTAACATCCGATATCGAAGGCATAGCCAGGTCTGTCTCTCACTGGTTTCACACCTCAGACTCAGCAAAGAAAATTGCTGAAGATGGAGCCAAAGCTGCACAGGCGGCTTTTAACAATCAAATAGCCACGCTGGTACTACCCGCCGACGTATCCTGGAATGACAACCCTCAAGGATCGGCCCCCGCACTTCCCTTAACAGAACAGAACAAAGTCTCGCAAACGGACATAGATATAGCAGCAAGCATACTCAAATCCAACGCCTCAACTATGATATTGGTCGGCGGACCAGAAATCACTGTAGCGCAGGGTTTATTGCTCGGAAAGCTTCGACAAGCTTGCTCAATAAGAATTTGTGTGGAGACTTTTCCGACACGTATAGGACGCGGCGCCGGCAGTGCCGAGATAGAAAAACTTCCGTACCTAGCTGAAATGGCCATTGAACATTTACGCGACCTCGATAATCTTATACTAATCGGAGCACCTTCCCCTGTCTCGTTTTTTGCCTACCCTAATGTCCCAAGTGTAGTTACCCAAGAACGTTGCAATGTATTCTCCCTGGCACAAGCGAATGACAACCTCGATAACTGCCTTCAGAATTTGGTGGTAGCCGTCGGGGCCGACACTGCTGAAGCCAGCTGCTACAGTCACCTCCCTACCGAGCTACCCCACGGTGAGCTAAACTCACTGTCAATGGCCCAAAGTATCGCTCACTTTCTACCTGAGCAAGCCATATTGGTAGATGAGGGGGCCACCACTACGATTCCTCTTTGGGAAGTCTGTAACAGTGCCGCAACACACGACTGGCTGGCACTCACCGGCGGAGCCATAGGTTTTGGCTTACCCGCAGCAGTGGGTGCCGCCGTCGCCTGTCCTGACCGAAAAGTTATCTGTTTGGAAGGTGATGGCAGTGCCATGTATACGATTCAGTCCCTATGGACGATGGCACGGGAGAATTTAGACATCACCGTAATTATATGTAACAACCAGAAATATAATATCCTGGAACTGGAGTTTGTACGCACTGGCGCAAACAATGAAAAACCGGGCCCCAAAGCTGCCGATATGCTCGATATAGGCCGCCCAGATATGGATTTTGTAGAAATAGCCAACGGGATGGGAATTAAGGCAAGCCGAGCAAGTACCGCAAAAGAGTTTAATAGGCAATTACAACAAGCTATAGCGATTAAAGGCCCCATGCTGATCGACGCTATAGTGCCGCCATTAAACTTTCTGGCTAGCAAGTAATGGCTAACGAAAATCAGCAACAGCCTCTTTCATTGTCACCAGTTCAGAGCCTATGGCTGGATCGACTGAGGCGAAAAAACTAAACATGAATAACAAACATCTACACAGAGTAAGCGTTTAGCTAATATTCTGAAGGAACAAACATTATGAGCAAAGAAAAACGCAGCGACATAATCTCAACTAGCCACAGTCCAATCATGAACATGTTTCGCACCGGACTTCTCCATGGAGCGGGCTATAACACAAATCGTTTGAAAAATAGACCATTAATAGCAATTGCCAATTCGCACACAGAGCTGACAACTGGCCACTCACACCTAAACATGCTGGCAGCAAAAGTTAAGGAGGGCATCATTGCAGCAGGAGGCGAAGCTGCGGAGTTCAACGTGCCAGCTCCTTGCGATGGTGTGGCCATGGCCCACGACGGCATGCGTTATGTATTAGCACAGCGAGATTTGATCGCAGACACTCTGGAAACGCATATTCGCTCGCAACCTTACGATGGCGTTGTGTTCATCGCCAGCTGTGACAAAATAAATCCAGGTATGATGATGGCAATGGCGAGGCTTGACCTGCCAAGTATTTACCTTTCCGGTGGCCCAGGACAAATGGACATACGCAACACCCCTGTCCGACAACATTCCATTGACCACGGGGACTATTTCGATAAGCCAGAACTGATGAATAAATCCTTTACCTGCTCAACCTGTGGTGCCTGCGAAATTATGGGTACGGCTAATACCTTCCAGTGCCTTGCAGAAGTACTGGGGATTTGTATACCGGGAAGTGCCAACATACCCGGCTGGCACGCGGATAAGCTAGAGGCCGCTCGTCTCACGGGAGAAAGAGTTGTCGGCCTTGTTCACGAGGGTCTCAATGCGCTTCAAATGTTTACTCCACAAGCACTGCAGAATGCAGTAAAAACAAATATGGCCATTGGTGGCTCAACCAACTCCACACTTCATCTTCCTGCAATCGCAGATGCCGCCGGTATAGCCATGAACCTTGACGACTTTGATTCGGCCAGAGATATACCAACCTTGCTGGCTGTAAGCCCTAATGGCCCTTGGGGAATTCAAGATGTGTGGGCTGCAGGTGGTATGCCAGCCGTACTCAAGCAAATGCAAACACACCTCGACACCTCCGTCATGACAGTAACCGGGGAGACCCTCCAAGCTACGCTCGATTCCGCGATTGTAAGCAATGAAGAGGTCATTCCGACCTTAGAAAACGCCTATCGAGGTAGCGCTGGTATAGCCGTGCTCAAAGGTAATCTCGCGCCGGAAGGCAGTGTAATTAAAGCCTCGGGAGTACACGAGTCTATGCTGGTATGCAGCGGTCCCGCTCATTGTTTTAACTCAGAGGAAGATGCCTTGATTGCGATCAATGAAGACAAAATCCAGCAGGGTGAGATCGTTGTACTACGCTACCAAGGGCCGAAAGGCTCGCCAGGCATGCCAGAAATGCTTGGGGCAACCATTGCACTCAAAAATAAGGGGTTAAGCCAATCCGCTTTAATAACTGACGGCCGTTTCTCAGGCGCAACATCTGGCCCTTGTGTGGGCCACATATGTCCGGAAGCATACGATAACGGAGTGATAGCTTTGATTGAAGATGGAGATACAATTGAAATCGATATACCGCAGCACTCCCTGACACTTCTGGTTTCGGATGAAGAGCTAGCTATCCGGCGCGATCGTTTAGTACCGGTAGAAAAGGATGTCCCGGCAGGGTTTATGAGGCGATACCGAAAACATGTTGGACCCGCCAGTGAAGGTGCTATTTTGGGCTAGTAAGGATTGCTGCAATCTGGATAACAACTACAGTTGATGACAACACGAGACCATTAAAATGCCTATTCGACAATTAATCTTTTTAACAATTTTTCTACCAATAGTGCCAATGCTATTCGCGGCTGATATCGATTCAAAGCGGTTACTAGGCGCGGATACCGAACCGGAAAACTGGATGTCGCATGGCCGCAATTATGGTGAAGAGCGTTTTTCGCCGCTGGATCAAATCAGCGACAATAATATTGCTGAGCTAGGGCTGGCCTGGGAATTTAAATATCCACTAGATCGAGTTATTGAAGCAACACCACTTGTTGTTGATGGTGTTATGTATACCACTGGCGCTTACAGTACAGTATTCGCGCTGGATGCAAAAACAGGTGCAAAGCTCTGGGAATATGATCCAAAGGTTTGGCGCGGCTGGCAGGGGCGCGGCTGCTGTGATGCTGCCAATCGCGGTGTCGCAGTTTGGAAAGGTAGGGTTTTCGTTGGTGTTTACGACGGACGCCTGGAAGCACTCGATGCAAAAACCGGTGAATTACTATGGTCCGTCAATACACTAATTGATGCTGACCGAAATTATACCATCAGCGGAGCCCCTCGAATCGTTAAGGGGAAAGTGGTTATCGGTAATGGCGGTGCCGAGTTCGGTGTCCGCGGTTATATTACAGCCTACGAAGCCGATAACGGTAAACAAGCATGGCGCTTTTTTACTGTACCTGGAGACCCTGCCAAAGGTGACGAAACTGAAACAATCACCATGATACGCAAAACGTGGTATGGCGATCAATATTGGGGGCAAGGTGGGGGCGGTACCGCATGGGACTCTATGGCTTATGACCCTGAGTTAGACCTTCTATACATTGGTGTAGGTAACGGTTCTTTCTGGAACTATAAATTGCGATCCGAAGCAAAGGGCGACAACCTCTTTTTATCATCCATCGTCGCTGTTCGACCTGAGACCGGTGAGTACGTCTGGCATTATCAAACAACACCCGGCGACGCGTGGGACTACACCGCCACACAACACATTATCGTAACAACGTTGATGATAGACGAAAAGCCTCGTCGTGTTGTCATGCAAGCACCCAAAAACGGCTTTTTTTATGTATTGGACGCAGCAACCGGGCAGTTTATATCTGCCGAGAAATATGCCGACGTCAGCTGGGCAAAGCACATCGACCCCAACACTGGCCGCCCGGTTATCGATAAAGAGGCCGCCGATTATTGGTCAGATTCAACACCAAAAACTGTATTTCCCGGCTCCCAAGGTGCACATAATTGGCCCCCTATGAGCTTCAACCCAATAACCGGACTCGTATACATTCCCCAACAAGCCACAATGGAACACTTTGTACCTCTGGAAAAAGCTGTAGCGCCGAAAGCGGGCGTGCCCAACCTGGGAATTGTCGTACCGGTAGTCCCCGAAACTTTAGCCGATATCAACGATCTGGCTAAAGTTTACCGCGGTAACCTTGTCGCCTGGGACCCAGTAAAACAGGAAGCGCGATGGCAGCAGCCCTACGATCACATTCACAACGGCGGCACTCTGACCACCGCGGGCAATTTGGTGTTTCAGGGCAGCGCTGATGGCCGCCTTATCGCCTATAGCGCCGACAAGGGTGAAAAAATATGGCAACAGTCAGTCTCAAGCGCCTCGGTAGCAGGACCCATCACCTACAGCGTTGAAGACGAACAATATGTCGCGTTTAATGTCGGCTGGGGGGGCGCCTTCCCTATCACTTTTGGTGCACTCGCCTACCGTACCCGCGTCGTACCAGACTCGCGCCTTATGGTATTCAAGCTTGGAGGCAAGAAACCCATGCCAGAGGTTAAACGTCGCGAGTTAACCCTACCTTCGCCACCACCACTCAACTCAAGCGCGGAGGATCTGGCCGACGGCAAGGAGCTCTACGGCTCTCACTGCGGCGTTTGTCATGGACTATCGGCACTGAGCGCAAACATCATTCCCGATCTTCGCTATCTGTCAGAAGAAAAGCATAATGAATTCTTAGCCATTGTTTTTGGCGCTCGTTCACAGCAAGGAATGCCTCCATTTGGTGGTATTCTCGTACCGGCACAAGTAGAAAAAATTCAGCAGTATATTATTCAGCGCAGCCACCACTGGCGTGAAGAACTAATCAAGGCGCAGCAATGAGCAGGAAAAATATTGTTCTGTCACGACCACTCCCACCCCCTTTAGTAGAGATTCTGGAAAGGGTTGGCAAGGTAACGTTGAAAGAAGAGCTGAGTACCGAAGCACTTCTAGACACCCATATCTACATTTCAACCAGCATGGACCCAGTGCCCGCCAATCTAATCCAGCAGCTTGGCGGGCAGCTGAGACCCATTGCCAATATGGGCGTTGGCACCGACAATATTGATTTGCCTGCCGCAGCTGAGCTAGATATTGCAGTCAGCAATACCCCCGTCGTAACGGAGGACACTGCTGATCTCACCATAGCTTTGATTCTCGCCACTTGCCGTCGACTCAGCGCCTGCGAAAAACATCTCCGCTCTGGAAACTGGGCCACAGGTTCTCAAGTGCTCGGACAACGGGTACACGGTAAAACTTTGATAACATCAGCGGAATCGGCCCTATTTCTATAACGGTGTCGATATAAGAAACATCTGAACAATTAACTATAGGAATTACTGCGTATGGCATATTTCGGTTTATTGGGTAGTGTCGCACTACTAATTTGGCTTGCGCTCCGGGGGGGTAATATTATTTTCTCTGCGTTGCTCTGTTCCCTCATCGTTATCGTTACAAACGACATCCCTCTGGCCAAAGGACTAACTGAATACTTTTCCTTTGGCCCACTTGGTGCATTTACCTTCGCAGGGAAATTCTTTTTACTATTTGTTGCTGGAGCAATGTTCGGCCGAGTCATGGGTGATAGCAACGCCGCAGCCAGTATCGCACTTGTCCTGGTGCAGAAATTAGGCGCGAGTCGTGCGCTATGGATAACCACTATAGCTTGCGCACTTCTTACCTATGGTGGTGTTGTAATTTTTGTAGTTATTTTCGCCATGTACCCTTTGGGTCTTAAGTTACTACAGGAAGCAGACATACCAAAACGCCTTTTCTGCGCAGCACTTGCGCTAGGCGGAGGGACATTTACCCTAACAGCCTTACCAGGTACACCTTCGATACACAACGTGATCGCTTCGGTCGCCCTTGGTACCGACTTATTTGCTGGCGGCTGGCTAGGCCTGCTGGGCGGTAGTGTAATGTTCTGCGGAGGTATGTATTACCTTGAACGCCAACGCCTGAATGCGAAGGCAAACAATGAACACTTCGTTGCTGGAGAAAACGACCGAATCCCATCGTCAGACAGTCGTGACCTCCCCAAAGTGCTGCTGGCCGTTTTGCCCTTGGCAACGGTATTGTTTATTATTATTGCACCGCGAATTTTTACCTCCTTTGCAGCTGCAGATAGCGAAAGTTGGGGCCGTTCCCTCCTGTATTTTGCCAATACCCAACCTATTGTATGGCCAAGCATTGCATTATTTATCGGATCTTTACTCTCTGTATTGTTATTCAGCAATGTTCGCAATAATGCGTTAATAGTATTGGGGGGCGGCACGCATGACGCTATCATGCCGCTGATCAATACCGCAGTAGTTATAGGTTTTGGTGGCGTCGTTACTCACACTAATGGTTTTAGTGAATTTACCGGTCTAGTACTGGACTCGGAATTACCCCCTCTGATTTCGAGTTTTCTTTCTATCAGTTTAGTTTCAGCAATTACCGGATCCGCATCCGGTGGCCTGCAGATTTTTATGCATACAATGGCTCCCGCCTATATCGAAATGGGCCTAAAGCCAGAAGTTCTTCACCGTGTAGCCACGATGGCCAGCGGTGGATTTGATTCCCTCCCACACTGCGGTGCTATCATCGCGATGTTAACCATTACCGGACTAAGCCATAGGGAAGCGTACCGTGATGTCGGTGTTATCACCGTTGTCATTCCCGTCGTGGCCACACTCACAAGCATCGTCGCCGCGACTTTATTTTATTAATCAGAACCCTATTTTAGTAATCAGGACATTTGCCATGAGTATTTATAATGTTAACCCCGTTAGCGTTAACGACTACCGGATCAGGGCCAAACGACGCCTGCCACGCTTTTTGTTTGATTATAATGAGGAATATGCCCCCATTTCTTCCCCCACACCCCCCTGGATACTAGGAGACAGTATAGGACAGTTACGGACATAAAAAAAGCCACAACCCTTGTAGGACGTGACTTTCAGGACGGTACCGGACGTTACCGGACCTTGATATGGCGCACTCGGGAGGATTCGAACCTCCGACCGCTCGGTTCGTAGCCGAGTACTCTATCCAGCTGAGCTACGAGTGCGTTTTGACTCATTTCTGAGGCCGCGTACTATAGGTTAGGGGCGTGTTTGAGTCAACAAATGCCTTTACGTGACCCCAAGTTTTCTTGTTTTCAATCTCCACTGGGTATTTTTCGTGGTGAAAGATATTTCTGTGACGCTTATTAACGAGATTAACTATTGTATTTGATGGGGACCGCCATAGTTTCTTTTAACTCTTCCATCACCACGTAGCTAGTGGATTCCTGTACCGCCGGTAACTTTAGAATACGATGGCCTAGTAATTCACGATAGGCTGCCATGTCTGCGACTCTGGCTTTTAACAAATAGTCGTAGTTGCCCGACACTAAAAAGCAGCTCTGTACATTTTCTAACTCAATGACTGAGCGGCGAAACTCTTCAAAATTTTTCTGGGAGGTGTGGTTTAAGCGAATTTGTACAAATACCACCAACCCAGCCTCCAGTTTTTGTGGGCATACTTGAGCGCTATAGCCAAGTATGTAACCACTATTTTCTAGACGTTTTACCCTCTCTATGCATGGTGTAACCGACAAACCGACTTGTCGTGCAAGTTCGGTATAGCTGATCCGGCCATCTTTCTGTAAAACACGAAGAATATTGCGGTCGATTTTCCCAAGCTGGGATATTCCTTCCGTAGATTTTTTCATTTTCTGATTTCACTCGTAAAAATAGTTTTTCTCGTAAAAACGTATTATATAACAAAATTATCTGTTATTTAAAGGTAATAAGTAATAAATAATGCTGTATTTAAGTAAACTTACAATATAAAAATTTTTATTTAAATTAGCTTTACGGTGGAAAAATTTATGTTAATAGGTGTCCCAAAAGAAATTAAGAATCATGAGTATCGTGTAGGACTTACACCTTCTTCGGTAAAAGAATTAGTGAAGCATGGGCATCAAGTTATGATTGAACAAGATGCTGGAGTTGCTATTGATTTTACAAATGAAGAGTACGTTGCTGCTGGCGCTGAGATCGTCTCTAGCGCAGAGGAGATATTTGCTCGTGGTGAAATGATAGTTAAGGTTAAAGAACCTCAACCCCAAGAGTGCAAAATGCTTCGGGAGGGACAAATTTTATATACATATTTACACCTCGCGCCAGATCCAGATCAGACTAAGTTATTATTAGAATCTGGAGCAACATGTGTGGCCTATGAGACTGTTACTGACGCCGATGGAGGTCTCCCTTTATTAGCTCCCATGTCGGAAGTCGCCGGGCGGATGTCAGTACAGGCTGGCGCCCATCATTTGGAAAAAGCACAGGGGGGACGCGGTGTCTTATTAGCAGGTGTACCTGGCGTAGCGCCAGCTAATGTTCTAGTTATAGGCGGTGGAGTAGTGGGAGATAATGCTGCTTCTATGGCGGTAGGTATGGGGGCTAACGTGACGATTCTCGACCGCTCAATTCCGCGCTTACGTCAGCTTGACAGCGAGTATGAGGGCCGTGCGAGCTGTGTTTTTTCTACTGATGCTGCAATTGAGGAGTATGCATTGGAGGCAGATTTAGTGATAGGTGCTGTGTTAGTGCATGGCGCGGCGGCGCCCAAGTTACTGAGTAATAGTCTAATAAAACGTATGAAAAAAGGGGCTGTGGTAGTTGATGTGGCTATTGATCAAGGAGGTTGCTTCGAAACATCAAAGGCAACTACCCATGACCATCCTACCTATATCGTTGATGGAGTCGTCCATTATTGTGTTGCTAACATGCCTGGGGGTGTTGCTCGGACCGCAACCATGGCCTTAAATAACGCAACTTTACCCTATGCCATTGCCTTGGCTAATGACCCGGTCAATGCGTTGTTTACAAACTCTAATTTACAGAATGGCTTAAATGTACATAAGGGCTCAGTCACTTACAAAGCCGTGGCTGATGCCTTAGGTTATACCTATGTACCTGCGGATGAAGCCTTAAAAGCTTAATTAGACCTGCTTCAATTTAAAAGGGCACTTCTGCAATTACCACTGCGCGAGTGGGTGCGGGATGTCCTTCAGCCGTTTTACTGACATCATTTGGGTCTAAAAAATCACTCAGTGAATCATAGGTCATCCACTCTGTGCTTCTTTGCTCGTCAAGACTTGTTGTAGAAATATCTACTATCCTAGGGTTAATATATCCTTGCTTGCGCAGCCAACTCACTAAAGTCTCAGGTGTTGGCAAAAACCACACGTTGGGCATCTTAGCGTAGCGTCCCTCTGGTACTAAAGTTTGGCCTTTGAGTCCATCTATCACCAGAGTTTCAAGAACTAATTGCCCTCCAGGACGCAGAAGTTCACGCAGCTCTCGTAAATGCTCCATAGGTGACCGTCGATGATATAAAATACCCATAGAGAACACCGTATCAAAGGCGGCCAGTTTACTCGGCATATGTTCTATGCCCAATGGAAGCACGTCAATGGGTAGGTCAATGCCAGCATATTTTTTAATAGCGTTAAACTGAAATACAAATTTGGCGGAAGGATCGATACCAATTACTCGTTTGGCACCAGAACCGAGCATACGCCAACAATGATAGCCGTTGCCACAACCAACATCTAAAACGAGGCGGTTATTTAGAGGCTGAAGATGGGGGATTACTCGGTCCCACTTCCAATCAGAACGCCATTCTGTATCTATTTGTAGCCCAAACAGCTCATAAGGACCTTTGCGCCATGGATGCAGTCCCATTAAGCTTTGCTGCAACTGACCGAGGCTTTCCGAACTTAGATCATCTTTACTTTTTATGGTAACGCCATTGGTAAAATCACTACTTTGCGTGGCTACGCTCGGAAGAGTTTGCAAAGACTCTAGCCATTCGGGCATGTCACCCCAGCGACGACCATCTAAGCGCTCATCGATGAGATCAGGCAATATGTCATACCATTCTTTTAAATCAGAGTTTTGCAGCCAGTTTAAAAAAGGACCATAGTTAAAGGGAAAAGCGCGCATTGTTACACCTACAATGAAAGAGCGGTATTGTAAATGATTTCCATAAAACGATCTCTGAGATTCGTTGTTTTAAGGTGGCTCAGGCTTAATGAATTAAATTGTGTGGCGAAGAAAAATTTTGCCTCATACTATGCCAATAGGTGCATAATCTACTATCCCAAGTTATTATCATTTTGAGTGGCTTATTGAGGGCAATTTAAATGAGTGAAGAGCGCTTTCAGGAATTGGAAGAGAAATTGGCTTTTGTTGAGATGGCCAGCACTGAGATGGGCGAAGAGATTTTCCGTCAACAACAAGAAATAGAGGCGCTAACTAAAGCTCACCAGACCTTGTTGCAACGTCTTGAGTCTCTCCAAGATACAGCGGATCAGGGTGGTGGTGATAACGTTGAGCGCCCGCCGCACTATTGATGCAATATAGAACTATAATTAGAAATTACGGATTAGGAAATGCATATGTCAGAATTAAATGAGCAGGTAAAAAACCAAATTGATGATGTCTTTGCACGGCAGCAATGCTATGCATTGGAGTTGCGTAAGTCAGACTGCAAACAAAGACTGGCGGTCCTTGACCGTTTCGAACAAGCATTTCGTGAGTCCGAGGAAAAAATCTACCAATCAGCAGCTGATGATTTTTCCAAACCCCAGGCAGAAGTGGATATGTCTGAAATTATGGCAGTGCTAGCTGAATTAAAGCACGTGCGAAAAAATTTAAAGAAATGGATGAAACCTATATCTGTGATGCCGACCGCTAGCATGATTGGCACATCATCTAAAATTGTTAAAGAACCCAAGGGTGTTACCCTAGTGGTATCTCCTTGGAACTATCCGTTCAATTTGACATTTGGACCTATGATTTGGTCGATAGCAGCAGGTAATACTGTCATTATCAAGCCCTCTGAAATGACGCCTAATATGTCCGCAGTTATTGCAGATATAGTGGAGCGTGCCTTTAGACCTGAGGAGGTTAGCCTTTTTCAGGGGGAGGCTGATGTTGCTAGTTACCTAACCGCATTACCCTTTGATCATATCTTCTTTACGGGGAGTCCAGCGGTAGGGAAGCATGTCATGGCAGCTGCAGCAAAAAACCTAACATCTGTCACCTTAGAGCTCGGTGGTAAGAGCCCTGTTATTGTGGATAAGAGCGTTAATATTAAAAAGGCGGTGCAGTCCATTGCCTGGGGTAAATTCAGTAATAACGGTCAAACCTGTATTGCCCCAGATTATCTCTATGTTCATGAATCAGTTAAAGATCAGTTTGTGAGTGAGTTGACTGCTTGTGTCGAAAAACAGTACGGATTGGGCAATAACGCAAAAGATAATGGTGATTATTGTAAGGTCGTTAACACGAGTCACTACAATCGCATTAATCGATTGCTAGATGATGCAAAATCTCAGGGAGGTAAGTTAATTACTGGTGGCCAGATAGACGATGCTGGTCGATTTATTGCGCCCACTCTGATTGAAGGTATGGCGTCTGATTCGGCCATTATGGAGGAAGAGATCTTCGGGCCTTTACTTCCTGTGATTACCTTCTCAAATATTGAAGAAGTGATTGATGTAGTGAATAGTAAACCTAAACCGTTAGCACTTTATATTTACAGTACTGATAAACGTAACATCGATAAAGTATTGTGTGAAACGAGTGCTGGCGACACCTGTGTTAATCAAACGATGATGCACTTTTTGCATCACAATCTGCCTTTTGGTGGGGTTAACAATAGTGGTATTGGTAAGTCTGGTGGAGTTTGGGGTTTTAATGCCTTTACACATGAGCGCAGTGTTTTAAATGATAAGTTCAGTTCAGCGTCCATGTTGCACCCACCCTACACTCCGAAGGTTCGTAAACTGATCAAAATGGCCATCAAAATGACAACATAATGTCGTTTAAGTTTACTTAACAGCCACTAGAGAGCAGAAGTTGAAACATTGAAACCAAGGGCTTGCAGATTGAAAACCGCAGGCCCTCAATCTTTGTATGTGGTTATCTAATGTTTCGGGTATTAAAACGTTTTCAATAGAGTCACGTTTCTGACTGATTTCCAATTCGCTGTAGCCTTGGGCTCGTTTAAATTGATGGTGTAGGTCACTAAGTAAACTGTCTAGACTGTCAGGTTCAAATCGCAATTTCTCTGAAATAACTAAGCATCCCCCGGGGTTTAACCCTTCGTAAATTTTTTCTATAAGGGCTGCACGTTTCTCAATGGGAATGAATTGCAAAGTAAAGTTCATCACCACCATTGAAGCATTGTCGATAGAAATTTCGCAAATATCTTTATCGACCAATTTAGTACTAACTATCGATGGTGCTAATTCCAAGACACTCGCACACTTTTTCAACATGGCATCTGAATTATCGACTGCAATAATAATTGCATTGCGATCTTCAATTCGTGAACGCATTGCCAAAGTGGATGCTCCAAGAGAACAGCCAAGATCGTAGCAGTTACTGTTTGGTTGCACGTAGCGTGATGCTAATTCACCACAGTGGGCCAAAATTGTTTCATAGCCAGGTACTGATCGACTGATCATATCGGGAAAGACATCTACAACAGCTTGATCGAAAATAAAATTCGGCACCCTGCCAATGGGGTGGGCAAATAAATTATCGGACTTGGAATGAGCCATTATCTATACCGCGACAGTGTTTAGACCGCTGGTCGCAGCTAAGTCAGTGTTGGTGATAATAGCGGTGTGAGCCAATTCTTGGCACAGATATTTTTCAGCCACCCTCTTTAGATCACCACTGGTCACGTTTAAAATCTGGTTTCTAAAAGCAAGAGCCGAGGCTTTATTACGCCCGTTGAGCTCAGAGTGAAACGCTTGAATGGCTTCACCTGCAGGAGAGCTCGGTTTGTCAAGAGTGCCTATGACCCCGAGGATAGCCTCTTCAACTTTATCTGCACTAGGCGACGTTTCTAAAAGCCAGTTAACGGACTCATCAAAATCATTAAGCGTACCTTCAATACGAGGATCACGGTAAGAATAGAATCGAAAAGCACCAGATTGATTGTCCTGAGAGGCCCCACCGCCATAGGCACCGCCCTGTTCTCGAATGGCACGATGTAAGAAGCCATTCCGTAATACTCCACCTAGGACAGTCAAGGCAGCTGAATCTTCATGACCAGCGGGAACAGTAGGATAAGCGCGAGCGCAAAAACTTACTTGAGTGTTGGCAGTCCAACAGTGGTTGCTTGGAGAGAGTGTTGGTTGATAGTCGATGAAGTTACTCACAGTGCTTTTGTTTTCTGCATGAGTCTTAAAATTCGACTGTATCTGAGTTTCAAAGACATCTAAGCGCTCTTGCTCAGCAATTAATAGATGCTGACGTGGTTGCTGGAGAACTTTAGTATGGATTTCTTGCAGTTGACTAGCTAATTTTTCTAATTCTTGCTCATTATTGAGGCTGGTATCAAGCGCTTTAATCAATGACAGTCCGCTTAAACCACCCCAGCGCTGAGTTAAATAAGCACTAGTTGATAGCCCACTCGCTGCAGCATGCATAGCCATGATGTGGCCATTTCCTACAATGGATGACTCGCGATAACTACGAATTTGAGCCACCAACTCACGTAAGCGGGGTAATTCATCAAAACGTGTGTGTTCAATCGATTGTTGCATTAGATCGGTCATTGCTGCTTGGTTCGAAGCCAGGCCTTTGGCAGAGAAGTTTATGTTGCCATGGAGTTTTTCTAAACAGTCTTTATCTGAACGCACATTAGCTGAGGCAGAGTAGGAGCCCACGACGCTGGAGTGCCACAATTGAGTTGCCAAGTAATCTCGATGACCCACTCCCATTTCAGTAGCACAGGTGCTGTAGAGCGGTAAAAGGTCCATTTGCTCGGGGGTAAAATGGGGCATAGGCATAACAACCTGTTGGTACACCAGGCCGTTAGTGCCGGCGCTATAGCTAGTCATAGCGATGGGTGAAGCACGAGAAGCGTTTGGTTCTGGGTAGAAAATGTCTGCAGGAATATCTTCGATACCCACTTTAGGTAATATATCTAGATCCTCTTCCATCTCCTGTCGTTTTTTAAGAGCAACGGCCTCATCTATAATTTGTTGTTTATCTTCAGAGCCCAAGTCCTTCTGAATTCTCGCTAGACGATCTTTTTCTTGCTGCTCGGTTAATCGACCTAGATTGCAGTCCGGTTTCATCACAAGACGAACGCGATGCTGATTGTTGAGGAGAAGGTCTTGTGCCAAATTCTTGATAAATTGAGGGTCTTTGATTTCCTGCTGTAGTTTCTCCAGCACGGGATCTAGGTTTAAAAGAGCGACTGGATCACCCCGGTGTGTGGCGCTGGTGAGGGCTGTTAGAATTATTTGCAGACCATAGGGATAACCTCCTCCTGACACCTCACGTTGCGATAGTTCAAGTTGATGAAGACTCGCAGCTACCTGTTCTTGGGGAAGACCTTGGTCGGCAACATTTTGCAGTACGCCTAAAATAAGACTTTCTACTGCATCTGCATCCTCAGGATTTGAACCTTCGATTCCACAGACGAAACAAACTTCTTTTTGTGAGTCTTCAAGACCACACATTGGTGAGGGAGCGGTACCCAAATCTGTAGTTTCAAGTGCTTGCTGCAGAGGTGAACCACTGTTATCAAGCAAAACACTTGCAAGCAGACGGGCTCGCATTGTTGCTTCAAGATCGGTTGAGTCTCCAAGCAGCCATGAGAGTACGATATGACTGTGATTTTCGGGAGAATCCGGCTCATCAAAAGCGTAGACTTCTTCTACGTACTGCGGTTTGTCGTATCGTTTTTCATCGTTGACTGCGATATGACAATCAAGCTTATCGAACCGATGTAGTGCTTGTTCCTGAAATTGAGCTTGATGCTCAGCTGCGGAAATATCGCCAAAGGTGATAAAGATCGCGTTACTCGGATGATAATGGACGTCATAAAATGCTTTGAATTGATCGTAGCTTAAATCCGGTATATCGGCTGGCTCGCCACCACTGTTGTAATGATAAGTACTGGTTGGGTACAGGTGCTTGGTAATTGTTTGCCATAGAGTCGAGTTAATTGAGCTCATTGCTCCTTTCATCTCGTTATACACTACCCCTTTAAACGTGAGCTCTGAGTTTGAATCTTCTGCATCGGAGAATTCTAAACGATGACCTTCTTGTGCAAAATCGAGCGGATCAAGACGAGCAAAAAATACAGAATCTAGATAGACACTGAGTAGGTTGTTGAAGTCTTTCTTGTTCTGACTGGCAAAGGGGTACGCCGTCCAGTCAGAGCTGGTAAAAGCGTTCATAAAAGTGTTGAGAGACCTTCTAATCATCATGAAGAACGGATCTCGCACAGGATACTTTTCACTACCACAAAGGGCAGTATGCTCAAGAATATGAGCCACACCAGTCGAATCCTCCGGCACAGTTCGTAGTGCAACCAGGAACACATTCTCTTTATTTTCAGATGCTAGATGAATGTGCTGTGCACCAGTGACCTTATGCCGATATTCTTGATACTCCACATTTAATGATGGTATGTCTTGTTTGCGTAATAGTTCAAAGGCTGGGTTGGTCTGATCGGTCATTCTAACTGCTGCTCCAAAATAAATTTGATTTGGTTCACTAAAAGGGCGTCGCTATTCTACGCGAATCTCCACTCTTGAGAAGGCGAAAGTCGAATCAGTTTCTACTCAAGTTGTTTGCGCATCCGTTGGCGGTAGTCAATTGGAGTGGTTCCTTCCCAGCGTTTGAAAGCACGATAGAAAGTGCTCGGTTCGCAGAAGCCGGTTAGATAGATAATTTCACTAATGGCCTCGTTGGTCTGTGATAGCAGTCTGAGTGCTAAGCGATGTCGCAGATCGTTTAGTATTTTTTGGAAACTAGTGCCGGCAACGTTTAGCTGATGACGCAAATGACGCGTGCTAACAGACATAAGTGCAGATACGGAATCCAAAGTAATTTCTCCAGATTCTAGTAAGCTCGCCATGTGCATACGGACCTCTTTGATTAAATCACCCTGTTTCAAAATCTCAAGGTGCTGATCTGCGGCTTGCATATGCAGATCAAGGAGCTGTGTCTCAGCATAAAGTGATCTATATTCAAGGGCAGTTTTAGGAAAATACAATTTAAAAGATCTAGCATTAAACTCAACAGGGCAATTAAAAATACGCTCATATTCACTAATATCAGCATTGGGAGAATGGTTAAATACTATTTTTTCGGCAATAAAGACGCCATCAGTCACTGATTCAAATAGTTTGATCAAACCTAAAACCATCGCTTCGGCTAAGTGTGAGGTGGCATATTGGTGATTGGAAAAATAATTAGTAAGGCAAGGAAGTGGTGAGATCTCGAGAGATCCGTGTAGGGCATCACTGATTAAACGTTGATAATTTAAGACTCTCTCGAGTCCATCCCCAAAGGTGGGGCTGCTTAACATTAAGTATTCTAATATCTGGCCTTTATATACCGGCATTTTTTCAGCAAGATGCAGTCCGATGCATGGATCTCCAGAGACTTCTACTGCGGCTTTCCAGAATAGAGGCTGTGCAGCAAAGGGCGTACGCAGGTTTGCCTCGTATAATTTAGCCGGATCAAAACCCGATTGACGTAAAATTTCATCGGCATCGACCTCAAGAGCCAACAACCCCTGATAAGCCAATCGTACTAGTGTCCCCGAATCCGTTAAACCTGCCATAGACTCTCCATTGAAAACACCATAATACACAATTGACCCAAATGACAAAACTGTTAAATTTTTTGCTAGTGACTTTCGACCTGAGAGTATTTACGGTAGACAAATGAAAATGCAATCACAAACTGATGATCAAGGTCAAAAATTGCCCAACATCGAGGAACTCACTGAGCTCCCTGGTATGTTGGCTTTGTTCCGAAAAGCGGCAGTCAAATCAAATAAGTTTGCCGTTGGCCAAAGTCTACCTATGCTTGGAAGCTCTATTCACGGTTTAAAAATTGATCGTAGACATTTGTTGGCTTATCAAAAGCTAATGGGCTTTGATGAAAACGAAAGCCTGCCTCCAACCTACTTAAGTATGCTTGGTTTTCCATTGGTCTTAAATATCATGACTCATGCTGATTTTCCGATGAAAGCGATGGGCCAAGTACACCTGCGTAATGAAATAACCGTTCTCAAATACTTTCCCATCGGAGCTCCCATCGATCTGACTGCTTATATTAAAGGCAATACCCCTACGTCCAAGGGTATTGAATGGTCAGTCGGTATGATGGCTAAGGTTAATGGCGAGCTGGTGTGGTCGAGTGAATCGACGATGCTACATCGTTGTAAAACAACGATCTCCCGCCAGACAGCAGATCCCATAATGCGTAGTGGGGAGCTTCAAACATGGTCAGTTGATGGAGGAATGGGCCGGCGTTACGCAAAGGTTTCTGGAGATTACAACCCAATTCATTTAAGCGCGATGACGGCTAAGTTCTTTGGCTTTAAAAGAGCTATTGTTCATGGAATGTGGAGTAAGGCTAGAAGTCTCGCTGTGTTAAAGAATGACTTACCTAATGAAGGCTATCGAGTTCGCGCAAGCTTTCATCGGCCGCTATTTTTGCCTTCCAAGGTTTTGTTTTATAGCAAACATGAAGAAAATAAAACGCTGTTTTCACTATTCAATGAATCGGGCCAAGAGGCCCATTTAGACGGTATTATCGAAGAGGATAAATAGAATGCCAAGTTATAAGGTTCCAATGAAAGATGTCTTGTTTCTATTCAATGATGTCTTTGACATGCAAACTCAATTCAAGCAGGTAGTGGGTGGTGATCAGGCAACTCCCGATATGATTGAGGCGATTTTTGCTGAGGGTGCAAAGTTTAGTGAAAACGAGTTGGCACCGCTCTATCAGTCAGGTGATGACGGTTGCACTTGGGATGATGGTGAAGTAACTACGCCTGAAGGCTTTAAAGAAGCCTACAAAACCTACATCGAAGCAGGATGGACCTCGTTGACTGGTAGCGAAGGCATGGGTGGCCAGAATCTTCCTTCATCTATTGGCTTGGCAGTGACTGAGATGATTACCACTGCTAATTGGGCATGGGCAATGTATCCAGGACTTAGTGAAGGAGCCATCGCTACACTGGAAGATCATGGCACTGAGGATCAGAAAAAAGATTATTTAACAAAGCTAATTAGTGGTGTTTGGAGCGGCACCATGTGTCTTACCGAACCCCATTGTGGTACTGATTTAGGGCAAATGAAGACAAAAGCAGTGCCCAATGCCGATGGAAGTTACAGTGTAGATGGAACCAAGATTTTTATTAGTGCCGGAGAGCATGATTTAACTGAAAACATTGTTCATATCGTATTGGCTAAATTACCTGATGCACCCAAAGGGACCAAAGGCCTTTCACTATTTATTATCCCCAAGTTCTTGCCGGCTGCAGATGGTTCTGCAGGAGAAAGGAATGGGGTTAGATGTGGCTCGATTGAGCACAAGATGGGTATCCACGGAAATGGTACCGCCGTTCTTAATTTTGACAATGCCAAGAGTTTTCTTATTGGTGAGCCGCATGATGGTTTGAATGCTATGTTCACCTACATGAATGTAGCGCGTATTGGTACGGCTAGCCAGGGTGTTTCGGCGGCCGAACGATCTTATCAAGGAGCCTCCGCCTATGCGCGTGATCGTCTGGCAATGCGGTCAATTTCTGGTATTAAAAACCCTGATGGTCCAGCGGATGCGATTATTGAACATCCCGATGTGCGACGCATGTTGCTGACTCAGCGTGCTATTGCTGAAGGTGGTCGAGCGATGGTGACCTATGCTTCGCAATTTGCTGATGTTTACCGCGCGGGAAAGACAGAGGAAGCAAAAAAAGCCGCGGAAGCAAGATTGGGGTTCTGTACACCTATACTCAAAGGGTTTATCACAGAGTTAGGAGTAGAAGCTGCAAACCATGGAGTACAGGTGTTTGGCGGGCATGGTTACATTAAAGAGTGGGGTATGGAGCAAATTCTCAGGGATAGCCGCATTGCAACACTTTATGAGGGCACTACTGGTATCCAGGCGCTAGATTTAGTTGGACGCAAGGTGCTGCTTGATCGTCTCAAGCAACTCAATGTGTTTACAGGGGAGATGCTTTCTTTTGCTAAAGGATGTATGCCTTGGACTGCCGCAGGTAGGGATAAAACAGTTCGTCATCAAGCTTGGCAAGTCGCTAAGTTGGCCATGAGATGGCGCTTTTTGGCCTATAAATTGGGATCTGGCGCTAAAAAACGTCCGGATTCTGTCGGTGCTGGTTCAGTCGACTTCTTAATGTTCTCCGGTTATGCCTACATGGCGTATATGTTTGCCCGAATGAGTAAGGTTGCAACTGCGCAATTGGCAGCAGGAGAAGGTGATAGTGTCTTTCTGCAAGAAAAGCTGCATACCGCAACATTCTTTTTTGACCGCATTCTTCCTCGCGCAGATATGCATGCCAACACGATGAAGGCAAGCGCTGACAGTGTGATGGCGATGCCAACCGAATATTTCGACGCGTCTTGAGAGGCGTCTCTAATTAAGATTTACCCCCCCCGAAGAGGGCGTTATGGAATGGTCCATGGCGCCTTTTTCTTATCTTAACAATTGATACAATCCAGTACAGGCGGTAGATAAAAGCACCCAACCTATAACCTGATAAAAACGAGTTGAGTCTTGCATTAGTAGTCGGGTGTGAAAATGATGGCCAATCATATGCCCAATGCCCGCGAATGGAAGCAGCAACAGTGTTGCTAATAAATTAAAGCTAATACCAGCCCAAGCGAACGCAATCAGCTTGATGCTCACCAAAACTCCCCACACTACGAATAGGGTATGGCGGAACTCAGTAGTTTTTATATGCCTCAGAGCAACCGCGATCACCATAGGACCTCCGATCAGAGATGTGCCACTAATATACCCGCCAATAATCAAAAACATTACATCCAACCAGCGACTGCTGCTCTTGAGGGGATGGCCTAAAATATAGGTAACCGAGTACGCCGTAATCATAAGGAAAATAATAATATTCATTATTTTAGCAGGCAGCACAATAAGCCCAATAACACCGGCAAGTTTTGGGATGATCATGATCCCGAGGGTAAAGCGCACAAAAGGCCAGTTAACTCGGGGAGCTTCGAGAGCATGATTGCCTTTCATTAGGGGCATATTTTTCCGGCTCTCAATAAAAGTAAGGGAGGCAAAAAAGAGTAAATGTAATGAGATGATCGGGAGAAAATACAAAGGATCATTGTGTATAAGAAGCAAAAACGGAATGGTAAATAGCGCTCCGCCAAACCCTAGTCCCGAACGGACAAATCCGCTCCAAATAAAGACAATAGCAATAAGGATGTATTGATAAAGCTCAAATTCCATCGCTAGTTGCAACCGTGCTCTCCATGGACATGGCCATGGGAAACTTCTTCTTCGGTTGCTTTTCTGATATCGACGATTTCAACCTCAAAGTTAAGATTTTTGCCTGCCAGAGGGTGATTCATATCAACATCAACATTAAATTTCCCCAGTTTAATCACAGTGCCAGGTTTGACACCGTTGTCGGTGTTTACATGAATATCTTTACCGACGGTAAGTTTACCCTCGTGTTTAAGATATTTAACGGGTATTCGTTGAACATTGTGAATATTTCTAAGTCCATACCCCTCATTTGGCATTAGCTTAAAAGACAGCTTTTGGTTAATTGTAGCTTTTGAAATAGCCTGCTCGAAGCCTCTTACCATTTGCCCTCTACCATGGAGGTAAACCATTGGTTCTCCGGTGTCGTAAGTTGAGTCAATGAGTTCATTATTGTCATCGGTCAGGGTATAGTGAACTGAGATAACATGGTGCGCTGTAACGTGCATTAGTGGCTCCTCCAGAAGGGTGCCCATGATACATCAAGAGACTCAAGTTAGGGGGGTAGGTGCCCAGCGGTTTGTTATAACAGGGACAAAAAACCATGTCGCCAACTGATGATAAAATTAAGTTCTCACTCGATGATTCGGATGGATCGTTTGGTGATTTGGTGGGAGATGACGTCAAACCTCTAGCCGCCAACGTTTCATCGCATATTGTCCCGACTAAAGAAATCACCCCAGGTATTGTTGAGCGGAGAAAAGCTGCCCAAAGAGAAGTGGTTTCTGATGTTAATGAACTAGATACAGCTAGCGTTATAGAGCCTGTAGAGCCTTTGGCTTATCTGGAGTACCAGAGACCAGGTGTTCAGCACGGGGTCTATAAAAATCTACGTTTGGGTAAATATGAAATTCAGTCCAGACTTGATCTGCATAGGCATACGGTTGAGCAGGCGCGTGTAGCCCTATGGAGGTTTGTCGATGACTGTCACAAACATAGCATCAGGTGCGCGCTTATCACTCATGGAAAAGGAGAAGGTAGGCAAGAACCCGCAAAGCTAAAAAGTTGTGTCAACCATTGGCTTAGACAATTTGATGAGGTACTGGCATTTCATAGCGCTCAGAAGCAACATGGTGGTGTCGGTTCCACCTATGTGCTTATAAAAAAAGACCGTTCTGCGAGACAAAAAACCAGCGAGAAAATTGACCATTCACGGAGGATCAAGCGCTAACCAAGTCAATATCGGGACAATTGTCGTTATGACTAATTGGAATATTGGAGATGGAGCTGGCGCGACAATTAATTTAGGGTTTTGCAATGACATTAGTACTAACATTTTTAAAAGGACAGCGGATATTTGCGCGATGCGGTGCAATAATATTGTTAGCCTTTTCGGCGTCTCTTTTTGCTGAGGAAGATGCTACTGAGGTTTTTAATTTTAAGGTTTCGTTAGACAATCGTGAAGTAGGATGGCACAGGTTCCTCGTACAGACGGAGGGTGACCAGTTAACAGTATCTTCCAAAGCGAAAATGGACTTTACGGTCTTGCTGGTCAAGAAAGTAGCTTATCGTCATGAAGCGACGGAAACTTGGTTGGGAGATTGCCTGCAAGCGTTTGAGAGCGAGACTGAGCGTAATACAAAAAGAGTTTTTATGAGCGGTTCTATGAAGGACGGTAATTTTTATGTCAACAGGAATGAAGAGGAAGTTCTGGTATCTGACTGTGTCAGAACTTTCGCCTATTGGCGGCCTGCATGGCTCGACGATGAGTTTCTTCTAAATGTAGAAACCGGAAAATACACACCAGTTTCCTTAGAGGTCACCGAAGATCAATTGACAAATATGACTAAAAGGGTAGTTGGCTTACCCAAGACAGAGATTCATCTTGCATACGATAAGTCAGGAAATTGGCAGACACTTGAGTCTGATCTCAAAATAGCGGGAACTCTCAGATATCAAAGAATCAATGAATCAGTTGGAGAAACAGATGCGAAGCTTTAATACTGGAATACTTTTGATTTTGCTTCTTGCGGTAACTGCGTGCAGTACACATAAGCCCATGCCTGCGGTGGAATATGTTGATCTTGACCGATTCATGGGTGATTGGTTTGTGATTGCTAATATCCCAACGTTTCTTGAAAAAGATGCCTACAATCCGGTGGAGACTTATCGGTTGGATGGTGACGGCACCATTGCTACTACATTTACCTTTAACCAGGGAAGTCTAGATGGCGAGAAGAAGAATTATCACCCCAGAGGTTTCGTTCAAGATTCAGAAAGTAACGCCATTTGGGGTATGCAGTTCGTTTGGCCCATAAAGGCTGATTATCGAATTGTATACCTTGATGCCGATTATCAAAATACGATTATTGGGCGTAAAAGTCGTGATTATGTATGGATAATGGCGCGAAAATCTTCGATCTCCGAAAAAGATTATAACTTTCTGGTGGATCAGGTCCAGCGTTTGGGATACGATATTGACCAGCTGCGGAAGGCGGAGCATAACCCCTCTTCAGATGTTGAGAAGGACCTTTTTACTGATGTGTCACAAATTGAATACGCTACCTCTAGTCTTTCGGGGTTTGAAAAAGTTGTGATGACGACCAAGAGCTTTGAGCGAAGCTCTAGTAGCAGAGCAGTTACGAAAGGTGGGTTGAGCACAACCGACAGGGTGACTCGCGATCGATTACTTTTGGATATCGATTTGTTATCTTTGGGCGATTTGCCTGTGCCATCGAAGCGCCATCAGTTTGATGGGGCTCAGATTGCGTCGGTAAAGATATCGGCGGGAGACCAGGTATACTCGAGCCCATCTTTTGACCACGATAATCCTCCGGTTGCGTTGCGGCCACTTATCAATTTTATTTTGGCGCTAGAGTAGCGTTATCAGCACAGTATCCATTGCTCGAAAGCACAAGTTAAAAATTTCAAAACCTCATTTGCCGATCATGGTGCTAAGCCCTTATACTTCGCGCAAAATAGTTTTGAGTGATGGAATGTCCATACGTAGAGAACAATTGGAGTCAAATAAGTTACAGAAACGCTTGCGGCGTAATGTGGGCAAAGCCGTGGCTGATTACAGAATGATCGAAGAGGGTGACCGAATTATGGTCTGCCTTTCTGGCGGTAAAGATTCCTATGCGATGCTTGATATTTTGATGAATTTGCAGAAAAACGCGCCCATCCAATTTGAGTTAGTTGCGGTTAACTTAGATCAAAAACAGCCGGGATTCCCTGAGCAGGTATTGCCAAATTACCTTGATACTCTTGATATCGAATATCATATTTTAGAGAAAGATACCTACAGTATAGTAACGAGTAAGATTCCTGAGGGTAAGACCTATTGTAGCCTATGCTCTAGACTTAGAAGAGGAACTCTCTATGGATTTGCAGAACAGATAGGTGCAACTAAGGTTGCGTTGGGACACCACCGAGATGATATTGTTGAAACTTTATTTTTAAACATGTTTTATCAAGGTAAGCTCAAGGCTATGCCCCCCAAATTACTTTCAGATGATAAGCGCAATGTGTTAATTCGACCGCTCGCTTACTGCAAAGAATCAGATCTTGTTGCGCTGGCGGAGTTGAAACAGTTTCCGATTATTCCGTGTAATCTGTGTGGCTCGCAGGCGGGACTTCAACGGAATGCTGTAAAGGAAATGCTTGCCCAATGGGAGCGGCAGTTTCCCGGGAGAATTGATGCGATTTTTGGGGCTATCAAAAATGTTGCACCCTCTCAATTAGCAGACACCAGTCTTTTTGATTTTGCTGGTTTAACCAACGGGAAGTTAGAAATAGACCTAGATGAGAGTATGGAAATTGAATCTTTTATTCGAGCTATTAATGTGTGACATTAAACTGGAGGATGTTTGCAGGCTAACTTTCTGGAATAAGCCTTCTAGACAGCATTAAATATTAGTATCAGACTTTTATTAGTGACAAATGGCAACGCCGATAATACACAATTGACTTAAATTGTAATGAGGGAATTTAATGCCTGATCTATCTATTTCTACCATTGTCGCCTTCATGGCTTATGTTGCTATTGTTTTGAGTATCGGGTTTTACGCCTATTTCAGAACTAAGAATGCTACTGATTATTTCTTGGGAGGTAGAGAGCTCTCTCCGAGCGTTTCGGCAATCAGCGCTGGTGCTTCAGATATGAGCGGTTGGGTGCTGTTAGGGCTGCCCGGATATGCTTATCTTGCAGGTCTCGAGGCTGCTTGGATTTCTATTGGTTTGGTGATTGGCGTGGCGGCTAACTGGTTACTAATGGCAAAACGCCTCAGGATCTATAGTGCATTGTTGGGTGATGCTGTGACTCTACCAACTTATCTGCAAAGACGGTTTATGGATAAAACGCCATGGCTCAAGTCAATCGCAAGTATCAGCATTTTATTGTTTTTCTTGTTTTATGTCGGTTCTGGGTTGATCGCAGGCGGAAAGTTATTTAACGAAGTATTTGGATTTGACTATCACATGGCAGTCATTGTTAGCGTAGTACTGATTTTGTTCTATACGCTGTTTGGAGGGTTTCTAGCCGTTTCCTGGACAGATGTTTTTCAGGGTTTGTTAATGTTACTTGCGTTAGCCTGTGTGCCTATTTTAGTGATTTCCCAGACAGGTGGTGTTGACCAATTCACAGCGCAAATCAATCAGCAAAACCCCCAACTTCTTAATCTCTTTACCGATGCTGAAGGCAATGTCCTGGGCTGGATGATGATTGTTAGCACCATGGGCTGGGGCTTAGGTTATTTTGGACAACCCCACATACTGGCGCGATTCATGGCTATACGTTCCGCTTCTGAGACAGGACAAGCAGCCACCATTGGAGTGGTATGGGCCTTGTCTTGTTATTTGCTCGCTATATTGGTCGGCCTCAGTGGGATCGCTTATTTACCTGAGGTTTTGCCGGATAGTGAAAAAGTATTCATTGCGCTGACAAGTTTGATTTTCCACCCACTTATTGCAGGTATTCTTCTTGCGGCTATTCTGGCCGCCATTATGAGTACTGTGGATTCTCAGTTACTGGTGTGTTCATCCTCCTTAGCCGAAGACCTCTACCCCTTAGTGACAAGGAAAGATGTCAGTGCTGAAAAGCGACTGCAGATAGGACGAATAGCAGTTGTAGTGTTGGCTATGATGGCTACGGTGCTGGCTATGGAGCCGGATAACAAAGTCTTAGATGTTGTTTCTTATGCTTGGGCTGGCCTAGGAGCATCTCTTGGGCCTGCAATTTTAGTGAGCTTGTATTGGCGCCGCATGACAGCGCGGGGGGCTCTTGCGGGAGTTCTAACCGGTGGCGCTACAGTGATGATTTGGTCCCAAGCAGAGGGTGGTATCTTTGATCTTTATGCCTTGGTTCCTGGTTTTGTTTTGTCTCTGGTGGCTATCTTAACAGTGTCATTGATAGATAAGCGGGGAGTAGATAACTCAACTGAACAGTCTTTTGAAGACATGCACCAGCAAGTTATCGCGAGCAAATAGATTGAGCGTGTCCGCTTAAAGAATTACATCTTTTCCATAACTTCGATGCCAAGTAGATCTAAACCACAGGCTAGTGTATCGGCGCTTAATGCACACAACTGCAGTCGACTCTGCTTGATATCCTCTGGAACATCTGACTTCAATACTGGGCAGTGTTCGTAGAATGTCATAAACGCGCTGGCGAGTTCATAAAGATAAGTACATAAAGTGTGCGGATAACAGTCAATGGCGACCTGATCAATTACCTCATTAAATTGCAGTAACTTTAGAGCTAATGCCTTTTCCTGACCTTCCAAAATTTTAACGGCCGCTATTAACGAGTTTTGTTCAATGCCCGCTTTGCGGAAAATGCTACAAATACGGGTATAGGCATACTGTAGATAGGGGGCCGTGTTGCCCTCGAATGAAAGCATCGCGTCCCAGTTAAAAATATAATCATTAGTTCGAGTTATACTTAAATCAGCATATTTAATTGCACCAATACCGACCTTCTCGGCGATGGATTTAATATCTTCTTCATTTAGGCCATCATTTTTTTTGCGCACTAATTTATCAGCTCGCTCAACTGCTTCTGTTAAAAGGTCTGCTAATTTCACAGTGCCGCCGCTTCGTGTTTTAAAGGGTCGACCATCGTTACCCATCATGGTTCCAAAAGGATGGTGTTCTAAACTTACTGAATGAGGAGCATATCCCGCTTTGCGGCCAGTAATAAATACTTGCTTCATGTGTAGTGATTGACGGGCATCGATAAAGTAGAGAACACGATTAGCGTGTAACTTATTTACTCGGAAGCGTAATGCTGCTAAATCAGTTGTTGAGTATAGAAATCCTCCGCCAGATTTTTGAACAATCATGGGTGATGGATTTCCATTTTTATCGGCAAGCTCAGGAAGAAAAGCTACCTTAGCGCCATCAGAGTCAACCGCTATACCCTGATCCACGAGATCCTGTAGCACTGGTTCTAAATCGTCATTGTAGGCACTCTCAGGCTTGATGTGCTTTTTCAATAGACCGACATTAAGTTTCTGGTAAATATCAAGGTTGTGTGCAACCGATACGTCGATAAACTTTTGCCATAGATTACGACAGTGTTTATCGCCAGATTGGAGTTTGACTACATAATCTCGGGCTTTGTCAGCAAACTCTGGATCCGCATCGAAATGTTTCTTAGATTGCTGATAGAATACTTCAAGATCATTCAAGGCTAATGCTGCTTGCTCTCCGTCTCCCAAATGAAGCTCTAATTCTGCAATCAACATTCCAAATTGCGTGCCCCAGTCACCCATATGATTCTGACGAACAACCTCATGGCCTTGGAACTCTAATACTCGTGCTAAACAGTCCCCGATAATAGTTGAGCGTAAATGACCCACATGCATTTCTTTGGCAAGATTTGGAGAAGAGTGGTCAATAACAATAATCTTTTTATCTTTATTGCACAAAGATCTTGAGTTAACCCTTTTTAAATTGTCTGATAAGAACGATGGGCTTAGGTGCACATTAATAAAGCCAGGTCCGGCTATCTCGAGTTTGTCAGCAATACCCTCCAAATTTAATTTCCCAATAATTTGTGTAGCTAACTCTCTAGGGTTTTCCTTCATCCTTTTAGCAGCACCCATGGCGCCATTCGCCTGATAATCACCAAATTGCGGTTTGCCGCTAAGCGCTAACATTGGGGAACAGTCTTCGGGGATTCCTGAAGCGATCATAGCCGCAGAAAACCGCTGGGTGAGAAGGTCTTTCAATCGCATTATTTAATTTATCCTATGTTTAGGCGCGCCAATGGCCGCGAATTGTAGGTTCCCTACCGCAGAAAGCAAAGCCTAACTTGCAAAAAGCCTACTTATTGTTATAGTTTTTGATTGAATTTTTCAAAACTCCACTAAATCGAGATTCGAGTAAGAATAAAGGAAGTATAGATGGAAGTAACGATCATTTCTCAAGGTCTTGATCTCATGCTTTATGGCATGGGGACGGTCTTTGCTTTTCTCACGCTGTTGGTGGGTATTACTCATGCGATGTCCGCTTCGGTTAATAAATGGGCTGCTGCTGATGTGGAGACGGCTAGTGATCAGAAGTCTCCTGATGTAACTTCGGTAGACTCCTCTATTGTAACCGCCATACAAGGGGCTCTAGATCAGCACCGAGGGCGCTGAAGTGGTATCCATTTCAAGCTAAGGCAGATAATCTGCGCAATTATTTAATTACCTAACAATGCTATTGGACTTATTTTATGTCATCTAAAACGAATGCCTTAGGCATCACCGAAGTTGTATTGCGGGATGCTCACCAGTCACTGTTTGCTACGCGCATGCGAATTGATGATATGTTACCGATCGCAGAGAAACTTGATCAAATTGGGTACTGGTCCATGGAGTCTTGGGGTGGAGCAACATTTGATTCTTGTATCCGGTTTTTGGGAGAAGATCCTTGGGATCGTATTCGAGAGATTAAAAAGGCTATGCCTAATACTCCCCAACAAATGCTGTTTCGAGGGCAGAATATTCTTGGTTATAGGCATTACGCAGATGATGTTGTTGAAAAATTTGTAGAGCGGGCGGCAATCAATGGGATTGATGTCTTTCGCGTATTTGATGCGATGAACGACATGCGAAATCTTGAAACTGCGTTGCGAGCAGTTAATCAAGTTGGGAAGCATGCCCAGGGAACTATCTCATACACAGTTAGCCCGGTTCATACAACTGACTTGTGGGTTGATCAAGCCCGACAGATAGAAGATGCAGGCGCTGACTCTATTTGCATTAAAGATATGGCTGGGTTGCTAACGCCCTATGTTGGTTTCGATCTTGTTACTAAACTTAAGCAAGCGGTTAATATCCCCATTCAGCTCCATGCCCATGCTACAACGGGCCTCTCTACCTCAACCATTATGAAATGTGTTGAGGCAGGTATCGACAATGTCGATACAGCGATCTCCTCTATGTCGATGACCTACGGTCACTCTGCGACAGAGTCAGTAGTGTCTATTTTCAAAGATAGTGAGCGCGATACTGGTTTGAATATTGAAAAGCTCGAAGAAATAGCCGCGTACTTTAGAGCTGTACGAAAGAAGTATGTGGAATTTGAAGGTTCCCTCAAGGGCGTTGACTCGCGAATTTTAGTGGCCCAGGTTCCAGGTGGCATGCTCACAAATATGGAAGGTCAATTGCGTGAGCAGGGAGCGGAAGATAAATTAGACGAGGTGCTTGCGGAGATTCCAAAGGTGAGGAAGGACCTTGGTTATATTCCATTGGTCACGCCAACTTCCCAGATTGTTGGAACTCAGGCAGTACTAAATGTGCTGGCTGGTGAGCGTTATAAGTCAATTACAAAAGAAACTGCTGGAGTGCTGCGAGGCGAGTATGGTGCTGCGCCTGCGGCGGTGAACACTGATTTGCAATCACGTGTGCTAGGCGAGGGAGAACTGCCTGTCGTCTGCCGGCCTGCGGATAATATTAAGCCTGAGCTCGCGGCTTTGGAAAATGAGCTAGTAGGGTTGACCCAAACGGCTGGCTTTGAACTTTCTGAAGGTGATAGGCAAATTGATGATGTTTTAACTTATGCTCTATTTCCTCAGGTTGGCCTGAAGTTTTTACAGCATCGCAACGATCCTAGCATTTTTGAGCCAGTGCCCACCGGGAAAAGCCCAGCTCAGCTTAATGAGAAAGGGGAAGAGGTTTATACTGTGAAAGTGGAAGGGAAGTCCTACACCGTAACGGTTGCCAATGGTGGAGATATTAGTGCAATTGGTGAAATCGGAGTTCACAATGCTGAATCAGGAGCGGTTCCAGATATCCCTGGTGAACCGGTCACTGCTCCTCTGTCAGGGAACGTTGTTAAAGTATTGGTCGAGCCGGGGCAGGTTGTTGCTGAAGGGGAGTCCGTTATTATTTTGGAAGCCATGAAAATGGAGACATCAATTAGCGCGCCCAATGCGGGAAAAATTGTTGCAGTGAAAGTTCAGAGCGGAGATAGCTGTGCCGTTGGCGACACGTTGGTAACCATAGCCTAAAGGGGCCTAGTTGATGGAAAATTTAATCAGTCTATGGACAACTTCCGGTTTGGCTCAGATCGAATTGGGTCAGGTAGCAATGATGGCAGTTGGTTTGCTGTTATTGTTCTTGGCGATCAATAAAGGGTTTGAGCCTCTACTCCTTGTGCCGATTGGGTTTGGAACTATCTTAGCAAACATCCCGGGAGCGGGATTTGATGCGGCTCCGATTTATGATCAGTTGGGCCAGTTAGAAAGCCCCGGTGGGCTGCTTTACTACATTTACTATGCAGGTATTGCCACTGGGTTATTCCCATTAGTTATTTTTATGGGAGTTGGTGCAATGACTGATTTTGGACCGCTGTTAGCCAATCCCAAAACTCTGCTTCTTGGAGCCGCCGCACAGGTGGGTATTTTTACAACAGTTTTGGGAGCTGTTGCGCTGAGTCATTTTGGGATCTTGGACTTTAGTATTCGCGATGCGGCGTCTATAGGAATAATAGGAGGCGCTGATGGGCCAACGGCGATCTTTGTTACTAGCAAGCTTTCGCCAGATCTATTAGGAGCTGTTGCGGTTGCAGCATACTCTTATATGGCTTTGGTCCCAATTATCCAGCCGCCAATCATGCGAGCGCTAACAACTCCTGCTGAAAGGCAGATCACAATGGTTCAATTACGGTCGGTGTCAAAAGCTGAACGAATTATATTCCCTTTGACGCTATTATTACTTGTGGCCATGCTTCTGCCTGATGCAGCCCCTTTGTTAGGAATGTTTTGTTTTGGTAATTTGATGCGAGAGTGTGGCGTTGTTAACCGATTGAGTGACACAACACAGAATGCATTAATTAACATAGTAACTATTTTCTTGGGGTTGGGTGTTGGATCTAAAATGAGTGCAGACAAGTTTCTAAATGTTGAGACTATGGGTATTCTCGGTCTGGGGGCAATTGCTTTTTGTATAGGCACTGCCTCGGGAGTATTAATGGCTAAGCTAATGAATCTTCTATCCGCTCATAAGGTTAATCCACTAATCGGTGCAGCTGGAGTCTCTGCGGTACCTATGGCAGCAAGAGTTGCTAATAAGGTTGGCCTCGAAGCAAATCCTCAAAATTTCTTATTGATGCATGCGATGGGGCCAAATGTAGCTGGAGTGATTGGGTCAGCGGTTGCCGCTGGAGTAATGATCAATCTAGTGGGAGGGATGTGATTCATTTGGGGCCGGTAGAACAAGAAATTATTATAAAGCTAACGTCAGGGGTTGCGCCTGAGGTGCTCGAGGTTTCGAATGAAAGTCACATGCATTCTGTCCCACCTGGATCTGAAAGTCATTTCAAAGTCGTAGCCATTAGTCAGGAGTTTAATGGCAGGCGTTTGGTGCAGCGCCATCAGATGATCTACTCAATCTTGGCGGATGAGCTTGCAGGTGGTGTACATGCGCTGGCCTTGCACACTTATACGCCCGATGAGTGGTTAGAAAAGCGTAATGAAACGCCAGACTCTCCGAATTGTCTGGGCGGCGAAAACCGTACCTAAATCAATATTATCAGTATTCTTGGATATACTTTTATCCGGAGCTACTTGAATTATTCAGGTTTAACGTTTCTGTAACCAATTCATCGCATATATATCCCTATTCACCGAATTGCTATGGAGGTTGCGGCTAAGGGGGCAGAGAATTCAGAGTGAGAAAAATATTTTCAGTTTGTGCTGAATAAAAAATTAAACTTTTGTCAGGGGGAGTTATGCGTCCGCAATCAACCGTCAGCTATTTGGGCTGGTTCCAATCTTTTTTCCAAGCTAACCATTTAGGTTCTGTTCTAGCGTTATCCTTTTCGCTATTTCTTGCGGCCTGTGGTGGCGGTGGAAATACTGTTACTGAAAATGATCTGCCAGAACCAGCTGGTCCGGATGGTATTGCGCCAACCTTGACAAGCGTAATGATATTGCAACAGCAAGAGAAAAACTCTAGCCCTGATGGTGTGGCAAAGCTGGGTCAGTCAATTAAAGTTGACTTCACAGCTACAGAAGCATTGATGCAGCCGGTTGTTACCATTAATGGTGTGGCGACTGAGGTTGTAGGTAAAATTGGAGATTGGTCAGCATCCCGTGAAATGGTTGAGTCGGATGTTGATGGATATGTCACGTTTAATATTTCGTTTAGCGATACCAGCGGTGAGCCCGGCGTTGATGTATCTGAAACGACTGACGGAAGCAGAGTGCAGTACTGTGCAGAAGGGTGTGTGGCACCAGTTGAAGATCCTCTTGTTGGTGAGTGGCTGCTCGATGGAGAAGGAGCGGCGGGTGTTGGGCCGACTGCAGGTAGTATGGAATGGTGGTCAACAGGCGCTGATGTCGTTGCGGAACGTGCGTGCTGGTTTGATGATATATTCTCGTTTGCAAAAGATGGAACGTTTAAAAATATTCAGGGCGATGATACCTGGGTAGAGGCTTGGCAAGATGGAGGCGCCGATGCCTGTGCGGCACCAGTTGCTCCTCATGATGGCAGTGCTGCAGCTTCTTGGGTTTGGGATGAAGCTGGCGCAACACTAACTATTAACGGTAGAGGCGCTCATTTGGGTCTAGCCAAAGCTGTTAATGGGCAAGAATTATCGGCCTCAGCATCTGCCCCTGATTCGATTACATATCAAATTTTGACGTTAACTGCGGACGGTATGAACTTAACTGTCACAGTAGAGACGGCCCCTGGGGTTTGGTGGACATTTAATTTGGCCAAGAAGCCAGTTTCTCCGTTCGTCGGTGTTTGGAAACTTGACGGTGAGGGAGCAGCAGGTGTAGGCCCCACAGCCGGAAGCATGGAATGGTGGTCTACTGGAGCGGATGTTGTAGCAGAAAGAGCTTGTTGGTTTGATGATTTCTACACATTTGGAACGGATGGTTCCTTCAAGAATTCGTTTGGCAACGACACTTGGGTAGAGGCTTGGCAGGGTGGAGCTGATGCTTGTGGTGCGCCGGTTGCCCCTCATGATGGAAGTGCGGAAGCAACATTTACTCATGACGAGGCTGCTGGGACACTCACTTTGTCTGGCAGAGGTGCTCATGTAGGCTTGGCCAAAGCAGTCAATGGTCAGGAGCTGGCGTCGTCCGCTTCAGCCCCAGATTCTATTACGTACGATATTTTGACACTAACAGCTGACGGCATGAACTTAACAGTGACTGTTGAAACGGCCCCTGGTGTCTGGTGGACCTTTAATCTCGCTAAAGTCCCGCCATCACCCCTTTCTGGTAATTGGCGTCTCGATGGTGCCGGTTCCGCGGGTGTTGGTCCGGTTGCTGGTAGCATGGAGTGGTGGTCTGCTGATGAAACAGTGGTAGCGGAACGAGCTTGTTGGTTTGATGATCGATATACTTTTGGTGAAGATGGATCGTTCACAAACGTTCTCGGTGCTGATACTTGGATTGAAGCGTGGCAGGGTGGGTCAGATGCCTGTGGCGCTCCTGTTGCACCGCATGATGGATCAAATGCTGCATCGTTTTACTACGATGAAGCGGCAGCTCAGTTAACGATCAATGGTAGAGGAGCCCACCTAGGACTTGCAAAAGCGGTTAATGGTGAAGAGCTAAGCGCATCTGGTTCTGCTCCTGATTCGATCATCTATGAGGTTCTTACACTGACTGCTGACGGTAACAACATGACTGTTACAGTTGAGACTGGTGCCGGAGTTTGGTGGACGTTCAATTTAGTCAAGGTGCCGGTTTCTGCTCTTGCAGGTAGCTGGTCTTTGGATGGCGAGGGAGCTGCTGGTGTTGGACCTACTGCGGGCAGTATGGAGTGGTGGTCAACCGGAGCCGATGTTGTAGCAGAGCGTGCATGTTGGTTTGATGACACGATGGTATTCGGTGATGACGGATCGTTCCGTAATGTGATGGGTGATGACACCTGGGTTGAAGCATGGCAAGGCGGCGCTGACGCGTGTGCCACTCCTGTAGCGCCTCATGATGGAAGCTCTGCTGGTACCTATAGTTATGACGAAACCGCAGGGAAAATTACCATTACTGGCAAGGGTTCGCATCTTGGACTTCCAAAAGCCGTTAATGGTTCTGAGCTATCTTCTTCAGCTTCAGCGCCAGATTCCATCACCTATGATGTGTTAACAGCTACGGCAGATGGTAAATACCTAACGGTTTCTGTAGAGGCTGGAGCGGGTGTTTGGTGGACGTTTAATTTAGCTAAGAACGCCGCCGCAACCCCAGCCCCAGTTGATCCAGTTGATCCAGTTGATCCAGTTGATCCAGTTGATCTAGGTACTGGAGATGACAATGTGCTTAACGTAGATGAGGTGATTAACTTTAACTCCACCACCGCAGACTATGGTTTGGCTGATTTTGGAAACAATGTGAGTACTCTTGTAGCTGATCCAACCGATGCAACTAATACTGTTGTATCTATTGTGAAGGGCAATGAGACTTGGGCAGGAACTACGATTGCCAAAGGTAATGTTGTTTATCCGTTAACCGCTACTGACACAGTTATGAGTGTACGTGTTTGGTCTCCTGAGGCTGGCATTACCGTTAGACTAAAGCTTGAAGAGTCAGGTGATAACACTCATACCGTCGAAACTGATGCGGTAACTACTGTAGCTGGTGAGTGGGAGACGCTTACTTTTGACTTCAGTAATCAGGCTGAGGGTACAGCCGAACTAAATGTGGATTACGTGTTTGATACGTTATCTATCTTTATGAACTTTGGTTCAGCTGGATCTTCAGAGACTTACTACTTTGATGACATCACCTTTGTTGGTGCTGCGGCAGCTGAACCGCCAGTCGCTGGCTCTGAGCTAGTCACGAATGGTGATTTCCAGGATGGTTCAACTGGTTGGGTTAATGCGGACACTGCAATAACGTCATACTTTGCGGTAGATGTTGCCTCTGCTGGAGATGTTTGGTCGGTCAATCTAAGTCAAGTAATGACTTTAACGCCTGCTACGGCTTACGACGTAACATTTAAAGCTAAGGGCTCTGTAGCGCGGGATATGGTCGCTGGTCTTGGTTTGAATGCTGCGCCTTACTCTGCAGCAACAGAGACAGTAAGCTTGACGACTGAGTGGCAGACGTTTACCTATACGATAACCACCACAACAGCTGATGGTGATAATTTTGGAGATGCCAATAGTCGTGTGTTGTTCGACATGGGCGGTGCGGTTGGACAAGTCTGGATCGATGATGTCAGTGTAAAGCTGGCTGGTGGTGATGGAACTGAACTTTTAACTAACGGCGATTTCCAGGCTGGTTCAGCGAGCTGGGTGAATGCGGACGCTGCGATAACGTCTTACTTTGCGGTAGACGTTGCCTCTGCTGGAGATGTTTGGTCGGTCAATCTAAGTCAAGTAATGACTTTAACGCCTGCTACGGCGTACGATGTAACATTCAAAGCTAAGGGATCTGTAGAACGGGAAATGGTCGCAGGTCTTGGTTTGAATGCTGCTCCTTACTCTGCAGCAACAGAGACAGTAAGTTTGACGACTGAGTGGCAAACGTTTACCTATACGATAACCACCACAACAGCTGATGGTGATGATTTTGGTGATGCCAATAGCCGTGTGTTGTTTGATATGGGCGGTGCGGTTGGACAAGTGTGGATCGATGATGTGAGTGTTAAGTGAGTTTAGATTGACATTTCACTGAGTGAGTAAAAAAGCCGGTCCCCCCCGGCTTTTTTATTGTCTATTAATTGACAAAATAAACTTCTCTGTTTTCCAGGGCTCATAAATCCTTCGTGTGACAATTTCGGCATCGAAGGCCTCGACGCAATAGTCACAGAGTTCCCAATAAGGGGGCCTTCCTGGGTCAGCAATATAGATTTGTTTAACACCAGCCTCTAGCGCCCTATAAATAAAGTCTTTAAGTGGATGAACCATCTCGTCCCAAAAGCAGATGTCTGCCGCAACAATGGTATGGAAGCGGGCTAGATCTTCGTGGGTGAAATCTTCGAATCGTGCCTCCTCAAATCTAATTAAACAGTTGTTAATACGTGCCTGAAGCTGTAAAAAAGGCTCTACCCCTGGGTCAATATCGATTGCTGTAACATCAGCACCAAATTGCTTCGCTAGAAAAATGGAGGTCAGACCCCAACCACATCCCACGTCAAGAACCCGAGCCTTAGGTTTGGGCGGGTAGGTGGTGAGGTAGTCCATCAGCACGAAACTTGATCTCCATACCTTATTTCCGTGGGCACTATGAATAGACTGGTTACGCTTAAGTCTTCGAACCTCTGGATGAGTTGACCTCAACGCTTTTATGCTAAGATACTGAATTGTGTGGGAGTTATTACTGGAGACAGGATTAGTTTTTTTGGGGTTTAATTCAGTCATTCAAAATGATCTCTGTTAAACTATAATCTTAACAGGATTTCAATCTCATGATGAGTTGGCGGCCAATGATGGGAATACAGCAACTAATATTTTGATGTCATATATTTGGTTAACGATTTTAAAAAGATAAATATAAAAAAAGATTATGGTCGAAACTAATTTAAATCCAGTTTTAAAACGGTTCTATGCCAATACCAATGCTCAATTTTGGGTGTTGCAGTTGGTTGGTTGGTTTGGGTTGTCTTTGATTAGTTTTTTTAGTCTGACTCTTTGGTATGACCAACAGACTGATGCAGGATACATCGCGCATACGCTGCTTCAATCGGCAATGGGGATACCTTTGTCATGGCCACTTAGGCCGTTATCACATTATATCTGGAATATGCCATTTTGGCGTCGCTTCATTTATTTATTCACAGGGGTTGTTGCCTGCGCAGCAGTTTGGGCGGCACTTAGACTATCTACCTTTATGTACATGACCGGAGAGCAAAATCTTTGGCCAGATTTTGGAGGCTGGTTATTTGGCTCGATTTTGATTTTTGTTTCTTGGTCTGCTTTCTACCATGGTATTAAATACTATCAATTATTACAGTCAGAGCATTCCACACTTTTAACTGTCGCCGCCGCCAATAGAGAGGAGCAGTTAAAACGCGCCCAGGCAGAGACTTTTGCCCAAGAGGCTCAGTTAAAGATGCTGAGATATCAACTTAATCCGCACTTTTTGTTTAATACTCTTAATGCAATTTCATCTCTTGTAGAGGGAAAGGAAACGCCTCGAGCGAATAGAATGATCGTGCAGTTAAGTAACTTTTTGCGCCATTCATTAGCTAGTGATCCAATTAAGCGAGTAACATTAAAAGAAGAGTTGGATGCGCTAAACCTCTATCTAAGCATTGAACAAGCGAGATTTGGAGATCGATTAGAGGTGTATTTTGATGTTACTTCAGATGCTGAGATGATTAAGGTTCCAAGCCTGATCTTACAGCCATTGGTAGAAAACGCTATTAAATATGCTATTGCTCCGATTGAGGAAGGCGGAAAAATAAGTGTTCATGCGATTAAAGAGGACGAACATCTGGTCTTGAGGCTCACCGATACAGGCCCTGGTATAAAGGCAACTAAAAAAGATATACCTACTCATGGCGTGGGTCTGCAAAATACGATAAATCGGTTACAAACTTTTTATGGTGATGCCTACGAGTTCTCTATCGATGATGGAGTCGAAGGCGGTACTGTGATTTACATGAAGATACCGCCTGAAAAAACAACAGCTACAGTCGTTAGTGAGGTACTTGTTGGTGGGTAAGTTACGAACAATAATTGTTGACGATGAGCCCTTGGCAGTTAAATTTTTAAGGGCAATGTTATCGGACATTGAGGAAATCGAAATTGTTGAAGAATGCTGCAATGGAAGAGAAGCAGTAAAGGCAGCTGCGGCGTTAAATCCCGATTTGATCTTTTTAGATATTCAAATGCCTGGAATGAATGGATTTGAGGTGGTAAAAGCCTTGCAGTCAGACGTTATGCCCGTGATTATTTTCGTCACCGCTTATGATCAGTTTGCAATGGATGCTTTTGACGTTCATGCCGTTGATTATGTGCTTAAGCCTCTCGATCGTGAACGAATTGGGCGTGCGGTAGAGCGAGCCAATGTTAGAATTTGTGGCAGCGCAGAGTCTGACATTAAGAGCCCATTAATTGGGGCGATTGATTCGATTTCTCAACGACTTGCAGAAGGAAAGCCTGCAACCTCAGGCGGAGAACAACAGCCAGCAGATGGGATTAAGAGAAAACTTTTGGTTCGCGATTCTGGGGTTGTAAAGGTCATACCGTTTGATGACATAGACTGGGTAGATGCTGCGGGTGATTATATGTGTGTTCATGCTTGTGGAGAAACCCATATTATAAGGATTACTCTTGGGGAGCTTATGGAAAAGCTAGATGGTGATCTGTTCGTCCGCATCCATCGCTCAACCATTGTAAACATCGAGCGCGTGGTGAGCATTACTGCTTTACCAAAAGGTGGAAGCTTACTGGAACTCGGTGAAGGTACCACCCTTAAAGTAAGTCGAAACTACCGGGAGTCAATTCGAAACTTCTTCCAGTAACAATCCTAAGCGCTTCTCAGGTAACATAACGCCAATTCAGCCCTTTTATCGCATGGTATCAGCAGACTGTCGCATGAGGGCTTACACTTCGATTTGACCCGTGAAATCATGCGAACTCAAGTAGGTTGTGTTGCAGAGTGTGAAAGCGTGGCTTGAAGAGTTAGTTTATATACTACTAACAGATGGTTATGATTCTGATAACACTAAATATTGACGCTAGGGTATTCGATGTGAAGTCGGATCGAAGAAATCCCAATAGTCGGTAGACTTTTAAAATAAATTTATGGATGGGTCCTAATGAGCTTAAAAAAAGCAGTCTACAGCGCCGATAAGAAATTAGCGTTTAAGATTTTCAGTTCTGCTGTTTTTTGCTTGGCTTTTTCCCATGGCACCCTCTTTGCAGATGCTAACTCGCCAACAGACATCGATACACGCGTTCAGGAGATTTTGAAAAATCTCACCCTGGAGCAAAAAGTCGGCCAGATGGTTCAAGGTGAAATAAAGTTCGTAAAGCCTGAAGATGTTACTAAGTATCACCTTGGTTCTGTTCTAAATGGTGGCGGTTCTTTTCCTGGAAACAATAAGCACTCTAAAGTACGTGATTGGTTGGCCCTAGCGGACGAATACTACCTCGCCTCCTTAGATCGCTCTCAAGGTGGCGCGGGCATTCCTATCGTATGGGGTACGGATGCAGTGCACGGTCATAATAATGTTATTGGAGCTACACTTTTTCCCCACAACATTGGTCTGGGCGTAGCCAACGATCCTTCTTTGATGAAAAAGATTGGAGAAATCACTGCCCGAGAGGTTGCGGTCACTGGGATCGACTGGGCTTTTGCCCCCACCGTTGCAGTAGTAAAGGACAATCGCTGGGGAAGAACCTATGAAGGTTACAGCAGCGAGTCGCCTATCATAAAATCCTACGCAGGAGAGATAGTATTAGGCCTCCAAGGTGAGATCGGAGAATTGGCAAAAAATGACTCTAAAGTCATTGCTACGGCGAAGCATTTTATAGGTGATGGAGGTACTTTAAGAGGGCTTGATCAGGGCGACACGATCATGCCTTTAGATCAGCTTCTCGCCACTCATGGGCAAGGATATTATGAGGCAATTGATGCGGGTGTCCAAACGGTAATGGCTTCGTTTAATCGCTGGAATGGTAAAAAAATTCATGGACAAAAGTTTTTGCTTACAAATGTTTTAAAAGACCAGATGGGCTTTGATGGTTTTGTGGTCAGTGATTGGAATGGTATCGGTCAGATAGAAGGGTGTACCAATGAGAGTTGCGCCCAGGCTATTAATGCCGGAATTGACATGGTTATGGTACCTAAGGTTTGGAAAGAGTTTCTTACGAATACCATAGCTCAGGTGGAAGCGGGGGAAATTCCCATGTCAAGAATTAACGATGCCGTAGCTCGGATCCTGAGAGTAAAAATCCGCGCAGGACTTTATGAAAAAGGCTTGCCTTCGTCACGCAAAAATGCGGGCAATGAGGATTTGATTGGTGCAATAGAGCATCGAGAGATTGCTCGAGAGGCAGTCCGAAAATCGTTAGTTTTATTTAAGAACAATAATAACATTCTACCTATTACCTCTAAAAAACGTGTACTTGTTGCGGGCGATGGCGCTGACAACATTGGAAAACAAAATGGTGGTTGGACTATCACTTGGCAGGGTACAGAGAATGAAAATAGCGATTTTCCCGGTGCTACAAGTATCTATGATGGACTGAAGTTGGCTATCGAGGATATTGGAGGTTCAGCTGAGTTAAGCTCTGATGGATCTTGGGTCAATCGGCCCGACCTTGCGGTAGTGGTATTTGGCGAGGAACCATATGCAGAGGGTCAGGGAGATATCCACTTATTAAACTTCTCTGATAATTTAAATTCGGATTTAAATTTACTGCGTAAACTTAAAGCTGAAAAAATACCAGTAATCAGCGTCTTTTTAACTGGGCGACCTCTTTGGGCAAATGCGCTAATTAATAGTTCAGATGCCTTTGTGGTTGCTTGGCTTCCAGGTTCAGAGGGTGGCGGTGTTGCTGACGTTTTAGTTGCGGGACCTGATAATAAACCTAGGTACGATTTCGCTGGTAAATTATCCTTTGATTGGCCTAACAAAGAAGTAAACGCCATAGATGATGATATGCCAGCAAATGACTACCTGCTTCGTTTGGGTCAGGGCTTTACGTACGCTGATGACGGTTTTATGTCACCTACCTTAAGTGAGGCTCCCACGGCAAAGGCTTCAGCCAAAGCTAATATAGTATTTAGCGGAAGTACTCGAGAGCCCTGGAAAGCCTACGTAGGCGACGCTAGCGACTGGCATCGACCGGTTTCTGGTAACAGTACTTCGTCGGCTTATGGAGCCCTCAGCATTACTAAAGTTGACGGTGCTGTTCAGGAGGATTCACGTAAGCTTTCATGGACTGGTGGGCGAGAGAGCCAGTTTTATTGGCAAGGGGAAGTGCCGGCAGATTTATCTGAACTTGGTAGCAACGGTGGCGCGCTTGTTATGGAATTTAAGGTAGATAAGCATCCTGAAGGAAAAGTTAAGCAACGTATGGATTGTGGTTGGCCTTGTTCCGGCACTATTGAAATGAGTGATTTTTTCCGTTCTATACCTGAAGGAAAAGTTTCTCGCATAGGTATAAGTCTTGATTGTTTTGCCAAAATCGGCGTTGATTTGACAAAGGTAACAGCACCGGTTGTCCTAGTGAGTGAGCAACCCTTTGCCTTAACTTTGAGTGATGTTCGAGTTGTGCCTAGTGTGCCAGATAGCGAATTGGTTGAATGCGCTGAGAGTTAGTGGGCAATAAAATTTAGACAGTCAAGTGGTAGCCTCCATCAAGAATAACAGTTTCTCCAGTTACAACAGTGGACAACTCCATCAAATTGTAGATAGCCTGTGCTACCTGGTCTGCGGTAACGGCTAATCCCAGTGGGGTGGTGTTTTCTATGTTAGCTAAGGCCATATCATAAGTGTCGCTTCCCAGACCTTTTCTCAGCCAGTCGCCTTGAATAAAGCCTGGGCACACTGCATTGACTCGTATAGGGCCGAGATTCCGTGCCATAGATTTTGTCATAGTATTGAGGGCGCCTTTGGATGATGCATAGGCAAGGCTGCTGCCAATACCTTTGATGCCAGCAATAGAAGATAGATTGATTACGCTAGGATTGTGGCTCTTAAGTAGGTGTTGTTTGCATACTTTAACCATCTGAAAAGGTCCGACGACATTTATCTTGTATATATGCAAAAAATCTTCTGCATCTAGACTGTCAAGATCACCGTGATTGAATGCGAATTTTGTTGTTCCGGCATTATTTATCAAACAATCTATGCGAGCCCAGCGAGCGAGTGTCTCATTAACGGTTTCTTTACAGGCATCAATATCACCAACATCTGCTGAAATAGCTTGAGCCTCAACTCCTAGTTCGATGCATTGTTGAGTGACTTTTAGAGCGTCTTTAAGGGAGCTTGTGCAAGTCAGGGTTACGTTCCAGCCCTTAGATGCTAAAAGCAGAGCTGTGGCTTTTCCGACGCCTCTGCTTCCACCCGTGATTATAGCGACAGGATTTTTAGATTTAGACACTAGCTTTCCTCCACTTTTAATTTAAAAACATAATTCTCCAACGATAGATAGTATGCCTAATGGGTTACATAAATAAATAGGCTAGCGTTAGTATTTTGACTGCATTATGCTTGGCCCAGCTCACGGTGCTGTATGATAAGTTAACTTAAATGAGGAGAGTCGATATGTCACGGAAGTTTGTATCCGGAATTTATATAGCGCAAGGTACAGGAGGTCCTATGACTGGTCACACTAGCGTTTCTCTTAAAGCCGGAAAAGGAATTGAAGGCGACCGCTATTTTTCTGATTCCGGTAAAAATCGCTCCTCTTATAAAGGAGAACCAGATTTTGAAATCACTCTTATAGAGTCTGAGGTGATAGAAGAATTCAATCGGAAAACGGGGAACAATTTCCATGAGAGTGACTTTCGTCGCAATATTGTGACAACAGGCGTTCGCTTAAATGATCTAGAAGGAAAATCATTCACAGTGAGTGGGATTGAAATGTATGGTGTTCGGTTATGTGAACCCTGCCGAAGCTTGCAAGAGCGACTAGCCGTAAGTGTATTACCTGAACTGGTGGGTAAAGGGGGACTGCGTGCTCAGATAAAGCGTAGCGGAGTAGTCAAAGTTGGAGACTTGGTTGGCGGCTAGCTGATTAGATAAGATTGAAAAATTCTATAGCTGTATTCGCTGATGCCTCAGCTATAGTCTTTGCTGACTCCTGTCGATGATCGGTGATTCCATCGATAACGTGGTGTAAAAATGCAGGTTCATTGCGGCGACTTTTTGGTCTAGGGTGAATGTTTCGGGGCAGTAAATAAGGTGCATCGGTTTCTACCATTAGACGATCGAGTGGTATATTTTTAACAATATTTTGTAGTTCTTCTCCTCTGCGTTCGTCACATATCCAGCCAGTTATGCCAATGTATAGATCAAGATCAAGGTAACTAAAGAGAGCGCTTTTATTTCCGGTGAAGCAGTGGACGACTGCCTTGGGTAAAACATTAGTATGTGAGTTTAAAATTTCTAATTGGCGTTTCTCTGCATCCCGTTCGTGGAGAAATAGTGGCATTTTGCTCTCTACGGCAATCTCTATTTGTTGTTCGAAGGCTTTTTCTTGGTCCTGTTTGGATGAAAAGTTACGGTTAAAATCCAATCCAGTCTCACCGATAGCCACCACTGAATCGTGATTAGAATACTCTTTTAGAGCGCCTATAGATTGAGAGTTAAAAGAACTAGCTTCATGAGGGTGAATGCCTACAGTACAGTAAAGCATTTGGGGAAACCGCTCTTTATATTGCTCGCAAAGGGAAATAACAGCCTCACTTTCTGGGATAGATGTTCCTGTGAGGACCATCTTTTCGACCCCTGCTTCTTGAGCACGCATTAAGACGTCTTCAATATCATTTTTGTACTGAGAGTTCGATAGATTAACTCCAATGTCGATTAGCATGGCTGATGCTCTTAATAGCTAGTTTTTATTTTAAATTATTCCGGCCCAATGTCACCCGAAGAAATTGACCAGCGGATTGAGGTTTATTCGGTAATTCTCACAGCCAATACATCACACTCTGCACCATGAAGCACCGAATTGCTGGTGGAGCCAAATATCAGGGACAACCCATGACGACCATGACTACCTACGACAATTAGATCCATATTGAAATTTTTGGCCATGCTGTGCATTTCCTGGGCAGGATGCCCTAAGATCACATGTTGATCTTCAGCACTAACATTTAGTTCTGCACCCAAAGCTGAGAGTCTTTCTTTAGCTTGATCTTGCAGTTGAGTTTGTACATCGGAAAGATCTACTGGAATATCGCCACCGTAAGTGAATGCCAAGGGTTCGAGGATGTGACAGATAGAAATTTTGGTATTTGTGTTATCAAATAGAAACTTTACTCGGTTTACTACTTGTTGTGATTCAGTTGAAAGGTCAAGTCCGACCAAGATATGTTTGTAAGCAGACATAGTGGTGTACCCCTATGGTTGTTTGCTAGTAGTATTCAACATGTAGTGTTTTGAAATCAATAGTTTTTAATGGTTAATATAAGAGTAGTGCTAAATGAGTTGGATGTTAATCCTTTTTGCGATTGCGATAGTCTTATCTCCGATAATGTGGTTTAAGCAGTCACCGCATCAGAAAAACCTTGCGGAGACACGGAGTGCTGCAAGAAGCTTGGGTATCCAAGTCAACTTGCATCGACGTCCTGATGCAAGAGATAGCGAAACTGCACTCGAAGTAACTTGCTACAAAATGCGGTGTAGTCTCGGGGAAGAATCAGTGGGCTGGACAATTCACCGATTCAGCCAACGAGGCTGGGAGTCTGAGTGGCAAGATTGGCGATGGATCAAGCAAGAGGCTGAAGAACGTTGGAAGGAAGTTTTAAGAAAATTATTGCCTCATTTACCGTTAGGCATAACTGCAGTTATAGTTGAGCGTGACAGTGTCGGAGTCATTTGGAACGAGCGCGCAGGGAATACAGAATTACAAGAAATTGCTAGATTTTTAATAGAGTTAAAACAGCATACGGAAAAATAATTGTTGACCGAAGGGTGTTGAAGCAAGTATATATGCGCACCTTAGTGACGACTATTCTGCTTTTATTAATTGCAATGAGCATCATATGTAGCACGATGATGCCTTAAAAAGGAAAATTATCCCTCATGGGCAAATCTTTAGTTATTGTAGAGTCTCCAGCCAAAGCTAAAACAATCAACCGATATCTTGGCGATGATTTCATCGTCAAGTCGAGTGTTGGTCATATCAGAGACCTGCCCACTGGTGCAAACAGAACACCTAGTGATCCTAAAGAGCGAGCAAAGCAGGCAGCTTTGACTAGAAAGATGTCTCCTGAGCAAAAGGTTATTCACCGTGAAAAAAAGGCGAAATCTCAGCTTATAAATAGCATGGGTATTGATCCTGAAAATAACTGGAAAGCTGAGTATGCAACTCTCCCTGGAAAGGAAAAAGTTGTCTCTGAATTAAAGAAGTTGGCGAAGAATGCTGATACTGTTTATCTCGCGACAGATATGGATAGAGAAGGAGAGGCTATTGCTTGGCATCTAACTCAAGTGATCGGTGGTGATGATAGTCGGTATAAGAGGGTTGTTTTCAACGAAATCACCAAGAAGGCAATTCGGACTGCTTTTGAAGACCCCGGAGAATTAAACTCTGATCGAGTAGACGCTCAACAAGCCCGCAGGTTTCTAGATCGGGTGGTTGGATTTATGGTTTCACCTCTTCTTTGGGAGAAGGTTGGGAGAGGCCTGTCAGCGGGTAGAGTTCAATCTGTGGCTCTAAAAATGATTGTTGAGCGTGAACGAGAAATTCGTGCTTTTGTTCCCGAGGAATATTGGACAGTGCAAGCTGACCTCGAAAACAAAGGGGCTACCGATGAGGATGACGTGAACATTCGTTTTGACGTCAAACGAGATCAAGGTAAGGCTTTCAGGCCTGTCAATAAAGAGCAAGCTGACGTTGCTTTAAGTGCACTTAGAGAAGCTGTGTATTCTGTGCTTAAGCGCGAAGATAAACCAACTAAGTCAAAGCCCTCAGCGCCATTTATTACTTCCACACTCCAACAGGCCGCAAGCACTCGTTTAGGGTTTGGGGTTAAGAAAACAATGATGATGGCCCAGCGTCTTTATGAGGCAGGTTACATTACCTACATGCGGACTGATTCAACTAATTTGAGTGCTGATGCTGTTGCCGCTTGTCGAGAATATATTCAGTTGCGTCATGGTGATAAATACTTGCCAGAAGCAGCGATTACCTATAGTAGCAAATCTGGTGCTCAAGATGCCCACGAAGCAATACGTCCTTCAAATATTGATATATCACCGGGAAGCCTTGGCGATATGGAAGTTGATGCGCGAAGACTTTATCAATTAATCTGGCAGCAATTTGTTGCCTGTCAGATGACGAATGCTGAATTTACATCTACCACAATCACTGTCGGTGCAGATGGCTATGAGCTCACGACTAAAGGCAGGGTGACACGCTTTGATGGTTACTTAGCGGTTATGCCGCTCAATCGTAAAAGCGATGATGACATTGAACTTCCAGACCTGAAAAAAGATGACGAAATGTCGATGTTGGCACTCATTCCACAGCAACATTTCACCAAGCCTGTCGCTCGGTTCTCAGAAGCAGCTCTCGTTAAAGAACTGGAGAAACGAGGTATTGGTCGACCCTCAACTTACGCGTCTATTATTTCTACAATTCAAGACAGAGGGTACGTCAAAATAGAAAACAAACGTATTTTTGCAGAGAAGATTGGAGACATTGTTACCGACAGACTTTCAGAAAGTTTTACAGATCTTATGGATTATGGTTTCACTGCTACAATGGAAGAGCACCTTGATGAGATAGCCGCAGGCACACTGGATTGGAAAAATCTTTTAAACCGTTTTTATAAAGACTTTAGTCAGCAGGTCCAATCAGCAAAAGAACCTGACCAAGGAATGAGGCCAAATAAGCCCTCACAAACTGATATTCCCTGCACTAAGTGTGGAAGACCGATGATGATTCGTACGGCGGGGACAGGCGTGTTCTTAGGTTGCTCTGGTTATGCGTTGCCCCCCAAAGAGCGGTGTAAGCACACCATCAATCTCACAGAGGGTGATGAAGCAGTTAATATTGAAGAAGATGATGAGGCTGAGTCAAAATCACTTTTGCACAAACACCGGTGCAGACTGTGTAATACATCAATGGATAGTTATTTATTAGATGAGACACGAAAACTTCATGTCTGTGGTAACAACCCCGATTGTGTAGGACATGAGATAGAAATTGGACAGTACGTCATTAAGGGCTATGAGGGACCTGTACTTGACTGCGACAAGTGTCATAGTGAAATGCAATTGAAAACGGGACGCTTTGGCAAGTATTTTGGTTGTACCGGTGAAACTAGTCCCGGTGAGCCCTGTAAGAATACGCGCAAGCTTCTTAGAAATGGAGAAGCCGCGCCTCCCAAAGTAGATCCTATTGCAATGCCAGAATTACGCTGTGCAAAGGTAGAGGATCACTATGTCCTGCGAGACGGGGCCTCGGGGATTTTCTTGGCGGCAAGTCAATTTCCACGCCATAGGGAAACGCGAGCTCCAACTGTCAATGAATTGCTACCTTACAAGGATAAGATAGATCCAAAATATCAGTTCCTTTTGACGGCTCCGGTGTCTGACCCTGATGGAAATGAGACTGTCATTCGTTATAGCAGAAAAACGAAAGAGCAATACGTGCGAAGTGAAACTGATGGTAAGCCCACTGGGTGGAGTGCATTTTACGGCCACGGCAAATGGACTCCAGCAGAAAAAGGGGCTAAGTAATTACTACTTTAGTTGTCCGATAAGAACGGTCATTGCTTTATACTATGTTAAACTAATGATCTCACCAGGTAGGGGTATGGCTAACAAGTCGTTGCCAATAGTCGGTTCAGTAGGCGCCAGACTCCGGAAAAACATTAAAAGGAATAGGTTATATGGCTTTCACTGAATATGAACTCATCGTTCTAGATGATGGTGAAATTGCTTTGCAGCGTGCTGGATCCGACGAACCATTGGTACGGATCAGCTTCTCACCGTCAATAATGCAATATCTTGACGGAAAACACGTAGAAGTGGCCAAAAGTATGATGGACGCGGGTATTCAGACGGTCTTTGATATTAATGAAGACAGAGCTCCTTCAGCCATAGAGACAGACGAGAAGCATCAGACACTCCACTAGAAATATTTAGATGGATACTCTTACTACGCCAACAGCCAAGCCTTCAATTGCAAAATCTTGGGCTCTCAAGTCAACCAATATTGGTGAGTAATCATGATTCTCTGGTAGCAGATGAATCTCATGCTTACTGCTTGTTCTCTTGAGTCTTTTCACAGTTACTTCTCCATCAACTCTAGCTACCACAATCTGCTGGTTGTCAGCTGTAGGTTGCTGGTGTACAGCAAGTAAGTCCCCATCCATAATTCCAACATTGACCATGCTTTGACCTTGAACGCGCAGAAAATAATCTGCGCTGGGGTGGAATGTGCTCGATGGAACCTCTTGGTAATCTTCGATGTGTTGCTCAGCTAGAATGGGTTCACCCGCGGCGACACGCCCGATAATAGGGATTCCCAAATATTGTTCAACAATACGAATGCCTCTTGATGCACCGGGAATCATTTCTATGACGCCTTTACGGGCAAGAGCCCTCAGATGATCTTCAGCAGCGTTGGGCGACTTGAAGCCAAGCTTTTGCGCGATTTCAGCCCTAGTCGGCGGATAACCGGTCTCGTCTAGGCAATCTCTGATTAGATCAAATATCTGTTGCTGTCGAGCAGTGAGCCTATCCATTGTGTGTCTCCCAAGTGGTATAGCTGTGATTATATACAGTAAAATGGAATTGGCAAGTCTTACTCACAGAAATTCTTAGCAAGAATCTTGGTGCTTACTAAAAAGTTGGCGACACTATTGGCGGGGAAAGCAAATTAAAGCTCGTCCCAACCAAATGACTTATCAGGTTTTATTTCAGTTGCTCTGCTGTTACTTGGTGTCATATCTACAATACTGTCGCAGAAAGCTCGATCTTGGTCATTGAGAGTTGCCCATGCCCTCCAATCTTCTGGGGGATTGCTCAGCAGGATACTTAGTTCGGCCCACTGTGCTAACTCAAGTTCGTCTATTTCGGTATTTTCATATTGGATGCTAATGGTGGCGGTATATTCATCGATAGCAATAATCTCTAATAATCTATTAGCGGTGATATCCCGATACCACTGTCCAACAGATGGTATGCGGCGGCCCATGTTCTCTCTCCTTTCTGGTTGCTGAAATATCAACCTAGCACTATTTGTTATTCAGTGTAGGATGAGAGGCCTATAAGATATTTTGTGAGTTACAGCAGAAACCAAAAGTAGTTTTTTAGCTAATCCTAATAACATAATAAAAAATATCGGTTTATTTTTTCTGGGTTGACGTTGGATAATAAAGTGAAATAATCTAATGGAATATACGTTGCTGGTGTAAAGAAGAAATCTATCTAAACAACCACGCCAAAATTTCTAATTGGGGAGTAGAGCGGTTGAATTATTCTGACAAACAACCATACGGACGACTTATGTTAGATTTGGTCGGACGTTCTCTTTGTAGCCACGAAGAAGTGTTGTTGAGAAACCCTCATGTGGGTGGTGTGATATTGTTTTCCCGGAATCTAGGGACTCCTCAGCAGGTCATTGACTTGGTTCGTGAAATTCGTGCCTGTTCGAGTAATCTGTTGATAGCAGTTGATCAAGAGGGAGGCAGGGTTCAGAGGCTTTGCGATGGATTTAGCAAGCTACCTACGATGCAGGCCCTGGGAGATTTTTTAGACAAGGACGCTAAAGCGGGATTTTCCTTATGTCACGATGTCGGCTGGCTTATGGCTGCAGAGGTCCTCGCTTGTGGCTTGGATATTAGCTTCGCACCAGTGTTAGATGTCGATCGCGATACGAGTTCTATTATTGGCAATCGATCCTTTTCGAGCAATCCAGAGACCGTTATTATTGCTGCAAAGGCGTTTATTGAAGGCATGGCCGAGGCTGGAATGGCGAGTACGGGTAAACATTTCCCTGGACATGGGGGAATTTTTGCCGACAGTCACTTGGAAGCGCCTGTAGATTCTCGTGGTTGGGAGCAGATGGAGAGTCATGATTTGAAGCCGTTTCGTGCGCTGGCCAGCAATTTGGGTGGGATCATGCCGGCACATATTACTTTTCCAGCTATTGATCCTAACTCTGTTGGTTTTTCCTCATACTGGTTGCAAGAGATACTTAGACAAAAGTTGGGCTTTAAAGGCGTAATCTTCAGTGATGATTTGACTATGAAGGGAGCTGATGTAGCCGGTGGATATAAAAGTAAAGCGCAAATGGCATTAGATGCGGGTTGCGATATGATTTTAGTCTGCAATTGTCCAGAGGGAGCAGTTGAGGTATTGTCTTACATGGAGAGAGAGAACGTTCCTCAAAATGACAGGATAGGGGCGATGAGGTCTTCAAAATCGGTGGCGTGGAGCGACCTTGAGCAATCGTCTAGGCGTTCTGCTGTGATTGAGAAGCTCTTAAGTGTTATATAAACAATTAAATTCTTTTGACCGAATATACGATCTTTACAAGACTGGGATATATGAATGAATAATTTTCAAAAATGGTTAGTAGACCTAACTGGTGAGGAATCTCTTTGGATCATTGAATTATTTCTGATCGTTTTGGTTGCTCTTAGCCTGGGCTATATTCTCAATCGGGTTATTGATCGCCTAGAGGCTCACGCGGCCAAAACTAAAACAGTATGGGACGATGCGTTTATAGAAGCCTGCAGAAAACCTTTGGTGTGGTTGGTGTGGATACTCGGTATTAATTTCGCTGCCGCGGTTGCCGCAGAGAGAATGGAATCTCCGATGCTTGGTTTAATTGATCCTGCAAATCGATTGGCGATTATTGTCCTTGGCGCGCTATTTTTAAATAACTTCATTAAACGCGCAGAGCGAAATCTGATCAGTCCAGAGTTTATATCTGATCCTGTAGATCCCACCACAGTTCGAGTTGTTGCAAAGTTACTACGCGTATCGGTAATCATTACTGCAGTGCTAATTGCGATGCAGCTTTTTGGTTACAGTATTTCGGGATTATTGGCATTTGGAGGTATCGGTGGAATTGCAGTTGGCTTTGCAGCAAAAGATCTATTAGCGAACTTCTTTGGTGGATTGATGATTTATTTAGATCGACCTTTTTCTGTGGGCGATTGGATAAGATCTCCAGATAAAGAGATTGAAGGTACCGTTGAAGATGTTGGTTGGAGACTAACGCGAATTCGCACCTTTGATAAACGCCCTTTGTATATCCCCAACGCAGTATTCGCCAATATTTCTGTGGAAAACCCATCTCGAATGACCAATCGTCGAATCTATGAGACGGTTGGTATTCGATATTCGGATTTAACGTCAATGGGCACAGTTGTAGATCAGGTAACAGAGATGCTTCTGCAACATGATGATATTGATAATAATCAGACCATGATCGTTAATTTTAATAAGTTCTCATCAAGCTCCCTAGACTTCTTTATCTATACGTTTACTAAAACAACAGACTGGGTTGCTTATCACAAAATTAAGCAGGACGTGTTACTTCAAGTCGCGGGTGTAATTGAAGCCAATGGAGCTGAAATCGCGTTCCCCACCTCCACAGTTCATCTCGAAACTCATGAGCAACTATCGCTAGAAAAGAGTCAGTAAGTGACTCTTGTTGTTTTTGAGAGAACCATGAGAAGAGTTCGTAATGGGTTCCTAGGAATGCTGTTTGTTGGTCTTACCAGCTGTACGGGCCTTCCCCAGGGCGTTGAGCCAGTGAAAGATTTTAAGATGGAGCGATATCTAGGACAGTGGTATGAAATTGCTCGGTTGGATCATTCATTTGAGAGAGGATTGAGCGCAGTTACTGCTAGCTACTCTGTTAGAGATGATGGCGGCATAAAGGTGGTCAATAGAGGATTTAAAGACGAAACCGACCAATGGGAGCAAGCAGAGGGTAAGGCCTATCATGTCGGTTCAAAGGAAGAGGGGCATCTTAAAGTGTCCTTTTTTGGCCCCTTTTATGGGTCCTATGTGATTTTTGAGCTAGATACGGCCGATTATCAATATGCATTTGTTGCTGGAATGAATACGGATTATCTTTGGCTTCTTTCGCGTACCCCAAGAATTAGCGATGAGCTTTTAGCGCATTTTTTGGAGAAAGCGGCAGGGCTGGGTTTTGATACCAATAGATTGATTATGGTTGACCAAACATCACGCCAGTAGCGGTTTAGAATCACTGCTCAAGGACTTCAGTATCTTCAATAACTGGCGGTGGATTGGTCGGCTGAGGTTCGTAACTTTTAATAGTTAGCATAATTCCCAGTTCAGGGTGATCAAGATAATAGACACTTTGTTCTTCAATACGCTTGGACTGCGCGATAGACCAAACTTCAGTCACGGGTATTTCTAATTGTTCTTGGCCTTCCATATCGGCTTCTCTGGGGTCAAACGACACTAAAGTGTAACCAGAGTGGCTTTTATCCAACGTCTGAGAAGCAGATTCCAACTCTGTGAAAAGTTCATTCTCTGGGGTAAGCTCCTCCGTGTTCAAATCTAAATCGGTCGACTCCGTCACCTCAGTCATCTCGGTCTCTTTGGCGATGGGAATCAAGCGCCAAGCTAAAGTCGTATTATCTGAATCCATTTGCGGGACATCGGGGAGCTTAGCTAGGCTTGTTTGTTCCTCAGAATTTTCGTTAGCCAATTTAAGACGCCAAAGATTGGTTTCAAAGTGTAAAAACCGTGATTTATAAAATCGAAGACTGCCTTCTACTTCCGCTCTGTTACCCACTTTTTGTCCAGCATGAACTAATATCCATGGATCATTGCTGTTTTCATCAGCGACAAATCGCCATGCTTGGTGGAATATTACGTTATAGTCTCTGCGAGCTAGAACTCTCGCACTATCATTTAAGTCTCGCTGATCTATAGCAAGCATTTCAAATGGATCTTCATACTCTGGGACATAAGGCTCAACTGAAGTATCAATAGTAACAAGAAGATCAGATAGAGCTGGTGCCTCTCCAATAATTGAATCTGCTAGATTGTCCGTAATTGGGCTGATAGCTGGGTCTTGCATCTCAATTAAGGGGATGAAACCCTCAAAGGGAGACGCTTCTATTAGCGATATTTCTGGCGTTTCAGGTAATAAAGCACCAACAATGGCGAGTTTTTGCTGCTCAGCTAAGGCTTCTACATCGATTAGTTCAAGAATATCGTCTGGAAAGCTGAGGTCATAATCTAGGGGTGGGACCTCTTCTCCAACATTACCTTCTTGAGTGAACAAAATGACTTCGACTTGATACCAGTTCTGCGGTGGTATTATCTCCTCATCGCTATCAGACTGTTGCCCAGCAGCAAAGACTGATAGGAGCATTAACATAGTGGCCAACAGTTTTTTGAAACTGTGGCTCTTCTGATTCATGCCGCGCTGATATTCATTCATTTCGAGTATGGTCATTCTTCCTGTTACTTTGATTTAATCGGCAGAAGTTTAGTCAATAAATCAGATACCATCCTGAACCGCTCTCTTGGATCATCCATAGGCATAGTGAAACTCAGTTGGTCATTGTTTTGCAAGCGGAATGTATCTGGTTCGGCTTGCACCATTTTAATAATCGTTATTGGTTCTACCTCAGTGGTGGCAGTAAACTGCAATCGACCACCGTTAGGGCCTGCTTCAATTTTTTTGAGGCCTAATCGCTCACCCAACTGCTTAAGCTCGGCAAGTTGAAACAGAGACTTTGTCGGTTCTGGTAATAATCCAAAGCGATCAATCATTTCGACCTGCAATTCATGTAATTCTGAGGCTAGCTGGCAATCAGCTAGGCGCTTATAGAGCGTCAGTCGCATATTCACATCCGGGAGATAATCCTCAGGGATTAAAGCAGGAATATGCAAATTAACCTCAATACCTTGATCTAGGGATGCATCCAGGTTTGGCTTGCTGCCGTTGCGAATAGCAGTGACTGCACGATCTAGCATTTCTAAATAAAGAGTAAAACCTATTGCTTGTATATGGCCACTTTGCTCTTCACCAAGAAGCTCTCCTGCGCCTCTAATTTCCAAATCATTGGTTGCCAATGTAAAGCCGGAGCCGAGTTGGTCAGCGGCAGAGATAGCTTGCAATCGTTTAGTCGCATCAGCAGTAATTTTCTTTTCTTGAGGCAACATTAGGTAGGCGTATGCTTGGTGATGAGATCTACCCACGCGACCGCGAAGTTGATGTAATTGAGCTAAGCCAAACTTATCAGCACGATCAATCAGTATGGTATTTGCACTGGGGATATCGATGCCAGTTTCGATAATCGTTGTGCACACCAGAACATTAAACCGTTGATGATAAAAATCTGACATGACTCTTTCAAGATTCCGTTCACGCATCTGGCCGTGAGCAATATTAATCCGTGCTTCTGGGACTAGAGTAGCTAGCTCGTCAGCCACTCTCTGTATATTTTTTACATCATTATGCAAAAAATAAACTTGGCCACCACGAAGAATTTCACGAAGTATGGCCTCTCGAACCACACGAGATTCATGAGTTCGAACAAAAGTCTTGACTGATAGACGCTTGGCTGGGGGAGTGGCAATAATAGATAGATCTCTAATACTATGCATTGACATATTTAATGTTCTTGGAATCGGCGTTGCCGTCATCGTCAAGATGTCGACTTGACTGCGCAGTGATTTAATCTTTTCCTTTTGTCTCACGCCAAAACGATGCTCTTCATCAATAATCATAAGACCAAGAGCTTTAAAATCTATTTCAGCATGGAGCAATTTGTGGGTACTTATAAGAATATCCACTTTTCCAGTTTCGACTTCCTGAATAATTTGACTCTGCTCTTTACCCGTTTTAAATCGTGATAGCTCCGCTACCGTTACAGGCCAATTTGAGAAACGATCGCGAAAGTTTTCTAGGTGTTGATGAGCCAGAAGTGTTGTTGGTACAAGTATGACCACCTGCTTGCCACTACTGACAACTGTAAACGCTGCGCGCATAGCAACTTCAGTTTTGCCAAATCCTACATCACCGCAAACTAGCCTATCCATGGGTTGTGGGCTAAGTAGATCCCGTCTCACAGCATCAATCGCTTCTTGTTGATCTGCGGTTTCCTCGAAAGCAAAATCAGCGCTAAAAGATGAATAGTCTTGCTCGTTAGCATCGCAGGCAAAACCCTTGCGGGCAGCCCGGCGAGAGTAGATATCCAACAGCTCTACGGCGGTATCACGAACTTGTTTTGCTGCTTTCTGTTTAGCCTTGTCCCACTTATCACTGCCAAGATGGTTGAGAGGAGCTGCTGTTTGATCGCCGCCACCAAAACGACTAATGAGGTGCAAGGATGAAACAGGCACATAGAGTTTTGCATCATTTGCATACGTTAGCATTAAAAATTCTTGTGAACTTCTGTCCACTTTAAGAGTAACCAGGCCCTGATAGCGGCCTACACCGTGTTCAATATGTACCACTGGTGCATTAATTTTTAGTTCTGCTAAACTCTTGAAAATATAATCTGGGGACTCCGAAGCCTTCGATCGTCGTCGTCGTTGCATCACCTGCTGGCCGAACAACTCACCCTCGGTAATTAGACAAATATGGTCTTGTGAAACTAATATTCCCTCATCTAAAGCATATGTGGTGATAGAGAAATCATTATTACTTTCCGCAAATTCATGCCAGTCATTTACCTCATTAGGATATATCTCGATCGTCTTGAGCAAGTCGCACAATACCTCCCGTCGTCCTGATGACTCTGCACAAAAAAGTATTTTTAGGGGCTGTTTTTGCCCGGAATAACTACCGATAAAAGATTGCAATTTTGACAAAGGATTCGGTTGTTTTGCATTAACGGCAACGTCCGGGACAGGATAAATCTGCGAGTGAGGCGCGTTAGTTTTTTGTTGGTTACCCTGGTAATTCAAAATAGTGCGTGGCAGCTTTTTAATTTCATGGAATATTTGGTCAACGGGCATGAATAGCTCAGAGGGATTCAATATAGGCCGTTCGGGGTCCACACAATATTCTTCATAACGACTATTTATGTCCTGCCAAAATTGCTCGGCTGCGGCTTCAATTCCCTCATCGGTAAACAATATTGCATCACTGGGTAGGTAGTTGAATAGGGTCGCTGTTTGGTCAAAAAATAAGCTTAGGTAATATTCTATGCCCTGTGGTGCGATGCCATCCTTAATATCACGATAAATGGGACATTTGGTTGGGTCATGATCAAAATGTGCATGCCAGTTGTTGAGAAAGTTATTAGTTGCCTGTTTATCCATCGGGAATTCACGGGCTGGGAGTAGCTCAATCTCAATGATGTTTTCTAAGGTGCGCTGTGATTCGGGATCAAAAAGCCTTAGCGACTCGATATCATCATCCAACAGATCCATTCGAAAAGGAGTTTTAACGCCCATGGGAAAGATGTCAATAATAGAGCCGCGAAAAGCAAATTCTCCATGTTCGTAGACGGTATCGACGCGTTTGTACCCTGCACGACTCAATTGATCTTGAAGGTTTTGACGATCAAGTTGGTCTCCAATTTTGTAACTAAATGTTCTGGAGGAGACAAAGTCCGTTGGTGATATACGATGCATCAACGTGGTTAGCGGGATAAGCAACACACCCTGACTAACTGTAGGTAGTTTCGCAAGGGTTTGCAGTCGGGACGAGATGATATCTTGATGTGGTGAGAACATGTCATAAGGGAGGGTTTCCCAATCAGGAAACGTATACACGGGTAAATTTTTTCCCTTAGAAAAAAACTGTATTGCTCGGCTTTGTACCGCTGCTTCCTGCGCAGTTCCTGTAACGAATACCGATAATCCTTTGTGTTGCGCTGCCGCTTCAGCTATAGCCAGTGATTTACCAGCTCCATGGAGGCCGTTCCACTGAACTATGTCAGCAGGATTAAATGCCGGATCTTGGTTGAAAATTGTCATAGTGTTCTTACTTCTCTTTCGATCCTTTTTCGGTCCAAAGCCATTCTACTTATCTATCACTATTAGTTGTAGGAATATTGTGTATCCTGACAATTTACGGGTAGATTAGTTGCCTGTATTCATAGCTTGGTCGATAATGGCGTCATCTTAACTCTCAGGATAAGGATTCAGCGCGTGGAAGAGCAAAAAAGACCGTTACCAGATGATTTTTTTAAGGATTGGAAAGAGCGAGAGGCGCTAGCGGAAGGGATGATTCCCTTAATTGGAAAGTTATATCGCCAAAGTAATATATCGACATATATGTACGGCAATAACATGGTTAACAAGTCGGTCACTGATCTAATGCAAGAGCATCGGTTTGTCAGGCAGGTAGAGCATAACGAAATTTCGGAGTTTGATACTTTTCCAATGCTAGAGGGGCTTGCAAAGCTTCAGCTAGGTCCTGCGCATATTGATCTGGGTAAGATGGTCGTCAAATTCCAGAGCACCAAGGGCGATGGGAGAACATTAGATGAGTTCCTAATTGAGGAGCTTAGCGATATTATCGGATCGGATATTAAACCGTTACCTGAGCCTCAGGATGTAGTTCTTTATGGCTTTGGTCGTATTGGGCGTCTGATTGCTCGCATTCTGGTTGATAAGGCTGGGGGTGGAGATGTTCTGCGTCTTAGAGCTATTGTCATTCGAAAAGGGAAAGTGGATCACGATCTAGAGAAACGAGCAGCACTGCTGCGGAGAGATTCTGTTCATGGTCCATTTAAAGGAACGGTCAGAGTTTTAGAAGATCAAAACACGCTTGTTGTTAATGGTAATCCGATCAAAATTATCTACGCTAACTCTCCCGAAGAAATTGATTACACGACCTATGGTATTTCAAACGCTCTGATTGTCGATAATACTGGAGTATGGAAAGATACAGCGGGCCTCAGTGGTCACCTACGTCCAGGAGCATCAAAGGTTTTGTTAACTGCACCTGCGGGTGATGACATTCCCAATATCGTTTATGGGATTAATCATCATCAGATTACACCAGACCGAAAAATTATTTCTGCCGCGTCTTGTACCACCAATGCAATTGTGCCAGTTCTGAAATGCTTGCTTGATGAGTATGGCATCAATAGTGGCCATGTGGAGACTGTGCATGCTTACACTAACGACCAAAACCTGATTGATAATTACCATAAAGGTGGTCGTCGAGGTCGAGGTGCAGCACTTAATATGGTGTTAACGTCAACTGGGGCTGCTAAGGCGGTGTCAAAAGCGATTCCTGAATTAAAGGGAAAGTTAACTGGAAACGCAATAAGAGTCCCCACGCCCAATGTCTCTATGGCAATCTTAAACCTGCAATTGGGTACCGATACCACAGTTGAAGAGTTGAATGAATTCTTGCGACAGAAAGCGCTACATTCTAGCTTACAGCAGCAAATTGGTTACACGGCTTCAACAGAAGCAGTATCGACTGATTTTGTTGGCTCTCGTCAAGCCTGCGTTTTAGATGCAGAGGCGACTATTGTCGATGGAAATAGCTGTGTGCTCTACTGCTGGTATGACAATGAATTTGGATACAGCTGTCAGGTGGTGAGATGTCTTGAGCAGTTTGCTGGAGTAGTGTGGCCGCGTTTTCCAAATAATGCTTAGTCCAAATTATTACCATAGCCGTAGAAAAAGCCTGGGAAACCGGGCTTTTTTTTGCCCTAAATTCGGTGATTTGAGTCCCAAGCTGGGTATTGATAAAAAAAACCACTACTTTCTCAACAGAATCGGTTATTTGGTGACGTATATGCTGGTATCAAGACAGCTAGACCATTATAATCGCGCGCAAGAAAAAAGCGCTTACATTTAATCTACAGCGTTCAAAAGATAACCGAATAAATTCAAGTGGCATTGAT